>RRZU011158268.1_pt1 | contig 45167 bp, 37 predicted proteins | sample 2165561 | NCBI WGS metagenome assembly RRZU01 (sample SAMN10456909, study PRJNA506462) | wastewater metagenome | isolation source: wastewater sludge | place: USA: Moscow, Idaho | reverse complement strand
TAATCTTGTCTTGCACTGAATAGCTTGAAGGTATAACTAGTTAGCCTAGAAAGTTAGTATGTACCAAAGGGTATAATCTCAGCTATGACTAACCCTTTTGGTGTTGTTTTCATCCTTATCTAAGAGGTCATTATGCCAAACTCAATGTATTTTGTGTTAGCTGCTGTTGCCTTAGTGGGGGGCTACTATATCTACGGGACCCTAGTGGACAAAATTTTTGGTGCAGACCCAGAAAGAGCCACACCGGCCTGTAGCCAGGCCGACGGGGTTGACTTTGTGCAAATGTCACCTAAAAAAATCTGGTTGATCCAGCTGCTCAACATTGCCGGTGTCGGGCCGATCTTCGGACCGATTTTGGGGGCCTTGTATGGGCCGGCAGCCTTGTTGTGGATTGTCCTAGGTTCCATTTTTGCCGGCGGTGTGCACGATTATTTTTCCGGCATGCTGTCCCTTAGATACAACGGTACCAATGTCCCAAACATTGTGGGTTATAACCTGGGTAATTTTTTTAAGCATCTCATGCGTGTTTTCTCAGTGGTGCTCCTGGTCTTAGTTGGTGTTGTCTTTGTTACCGCACCGGCACACCTATTGGAAACATTGACTCCCGCTTGGATGGACTACAAGGTGTGGCTTGCTATAATTTTCATCTACTGTTTTCTGGTCACCATCATGCCGATTGATAAGATTATTGGGCGATTGTACCCTTTTTTTGGTGCAGTGTTAATGATCATGGCAGTGGGCATTACGGTTATGCTTTTTGTTAAAGATGGCGGTAACTTTTACCCCAGCGCCGAATGGGCGAATCAACACCCCAAGGGACTGCCTCTGTGGCCGCTGATGTTTATCACTATTGCCTGTGGGGCCTTGAGTGGATTCCATGCCACCCAGTCGCCTCTTATGTCGCGTTGTTTGCCTAATGAACGCTATGGTAAGCCAGTCTTTTATGGTGGCATGATTGCCGAGGGACTCATTGCCCTGGTGTGGGCAACCGTGGGGATGACCTTCTACCACACCCCAGCCGATCTGCAGGCAGCATTGGCTAGCGGCGGGCCAGGTGCTGTGGTGCAAACGGCCTCATTTGAGCTCATGGGTCATGTGGGTGGTATTTTGGCTATAATTGGTGTTGTTGTCTTGCCCATAACCTCAGGTGACACCGCCTTTCGCGCGGCTCGCTTGACCATTGCCGAGTCAATCAATATGAAGCAGACTCAGATTCCGAAACGGCTCATGCTGGCGGTTCCTCTGTTTGCCATAGGTATTGCCCTGTCCCAAATAGATTTTAACCTCATCTGGCGTTACTTTGGTTGGGCCAATCAAACCCTGGCTGCCATTGTCTTGTGGGCTGGGGCCGCATACCTGTATAAAAAAGGTCTTTTTCACTGGATTTGCACGGTGCCAGCTGCCTTTATTACGGCAGCAGTAACCAGCTATATCTGTTATGAGCCCACCATGGGTTTTGGTCTACCCATTGTTGTTTCCAATTGGATTGGTATTGGGGTCACCCTTGCAAGCCTCGTCCTTTTCCTCGTGAAAGGGAAAGAAGTTATAAAGGGCGTGCCTCTCACCGCATGATGCCATGTAAAAAAGGTGAGTTTTTTCGTATTTGAAATGCCCGGGGAAATAAATTGCTTATTGCTCGGGCATTTCGTATCAAGAGAAAAGGCCTGAAAGGTGGAGGGGTTTTTATCGTATCTCCTCTTTTTGTTTCAGCCCTTTTTTTTGTCGGTTCAGTAAAAAAGAAAACAACAAAGAAAAAAACGGGAAAACTTTCAAATAAAATCCCCTTAGGCCGAGTTGGGTATTTCATCGGCTCCAAGAAGCAAAGACACACGAGGGGAAAATAGAATAATAGCGAAAAAACCAATAGGCGAAATGGGTTATTTTGCCGGGCACAGTTGGTCGGCTATTTTCTTATCCGTGCTTGTTAAACAGGCCAGAGCCTGATCCTGCACCTCCTGGCTGAGCTGCCCTTTTTTTCCCATGCTGGCGACGATCGTATGCCAATCAGCACCTGCTTTTTTCTGTGCCGCACAGACTTTTTTTATGCCATGACATTTTATACAGTTATTCTGCATCACTTCTTGGCAGGAAGCGGGGTTTATATCTGCGGCGGTAGCAAAAGCAGGTAGGAGACAGAGACCAATTGTCAAACTACAGCTGGCTATCCATTTTTTCATGCGTCACCTCATTTGTGAACAGTTTATTTGTAGGACAAGCTGCTAGAAAGGGAAGGCTTTGGTAAATGCCTCAGAAAAACATTTATCATGACATAAGGTGGCATGGAAATAAAAAAAGCACCATCTTACGATGATGCTTTTTTTGTCAGTGGGTTAAGGCGATGTCAGCGAGGAATCCAACGGCCCTCCATTCTTCTGTCATCGCTTCTGTAGGCGTCACTCCGATATCTCCCTTCTATGTACCTGGGTGGCGCAGGGGGACCATAATCTCTGCGATATCTCGATTCTCTGTAGTGACCATAGGGAGCCTCGCGGTAGCGAACCGGGTAGTCTCTACTGTACCGCCTCGGAGGAGGTGAATCATAATACCGCCGCTCAACCCAAGGACGACCATAACCATAATAGCGTGGTGCGGGCCGATACTCGTACCTGGGGCCATCAACCTGGAAAGACAGGAAAGGAAAGGGGATAAAAAAAGGATCTCCAATGCTGATATTGACATCAGCTTTGGCATGCGTTGCTGCGCCCAGTAAAACTGCGCCAGACAATAAAATGGCGGAAAATAGACTGTTTTTTTGTATTGTTTTCATCTGTAAGCTCCTGTGCAAGGGGAATGTGGTCAAGTTGCGACGGTCTGCTGGAAACCATCTGACCGAACCGTTACTTTCTTCTCTCTTCTTTCCCGGTTCCTGACACAACAACTAACTGTACAGGGTGTATAGTAATATGCCTCACCCCAGTTGTCCAGGAGAATAATTGCAGAGAAGGGACAGGTTGCTGTTTTGCCGAAATTTATTGTGCCTTGTTGATGAGGTATTTTTGTGCGGCAAGCTCCACTTTTTCCAAAAGTTCCAGGACATCGATGGGTTTCAGGCAGTAATCAAAGGCTCCGCTCTGCATCCCTTCTATGCCAGTTTTTACCGAAGCATGACCAGTTAAGATGATAACTTCGGCATCTGGTTGCTGTTTTTTCACTTTGCGCAGGCATTTGATACCATCTATTCCCGGCATGTTGACATCCATAATGACGACACCCATTGCATGGCTCTCAAGTTGCAACATGGCAGTATCACAGCAGTCTGCCTGGATAAGCGCTATGCCCATACGTTTAAGACGCTTGGCAATGATGTCCTGGAAATCGGGTTCATCGTCCACCAGCATAATTGCAACCTGCAGTGCCGCTTCAAGGCGAAAGACTTTGTCACTCTTCATGCACAAGCATCTCCTCTATTTCCCTAATGAATTTATTTCGGTAGTGAGCATATTGCTGCGGATCCGTCATCACCATGTCAATTTGCCGAGTGTGGATTATTAAATATCCCAGTACTCGCAGCCGATCATAAAGGAACTGTTGCCGCTTTTTTTCCATGCGGGCCGTCAGTGCATCCCCTGTGAGATCAATGCGGAAATCGTAACGTCGAAGAATTTCCGCAATGAGTTCGATGCGACCTCTCCGGCGCCGTTCGTCGGCTGCACCACCTTTAAAACGAAAGGTGAGGTATCTTTCTGTACGCATGGTGCTTATGAATGCCTCGACCATAGCAAAATGGTACCCTAAGCGCACACTTAAATTACAATAATTTCGCGCAACAAGGAAATAATTCTTTGCAGTGAGTGTACTGCCCACAGCAGGGTCAAGTCCTGCCTGCATCGTGGAGCGGAAGAAGATGGCACCCATGCCGCTTGCTTCCACAGCGGGCGGCCCTGCCCAGGGAAAAACGTGCATTCCGTCCCAGAGTGCAAGCATGGGGTCAGAGGCAATTTGCTCTATGCGGATAAAGGAACTTGTGGTGTCATAGCTGTCGCTGAAGCCATCGGCCAGGTTAATAACCCACCAGTCAAGCGGCACCTTATCTCGGCTGACAAGTCTTTTTGCCGCACCCTGGTCAAATTTATAACGCAAACCAAAACCAAACATCTCCACAACAGATTTTTCATGGCAGAATCTGGTTAGATCATGCATGGTTTTGCAGCGGGCTGATCGAAAAAAAGGAGATGCCGGATCAGTAAGATTGAGGGGAGTAAGCCGCTTGAGGACTTCCTTCAGGATAAGCTGTACTGGACTGCCATCCATGGGGTTAAACTTGGCAGTGGGTTCAACAAGCAGTTCTTCTATGCAACCGCTATAGATGGCTCTGTTACTGGCATCGACGGTGATAAGCTGCCCGTGCTGAAGTTCTTTGATGGCATTATCCACTGAGAGCAAAGAGGGTAACCCGTACTCCCTGGAGATAGTGGCGAGGTGCCCAGCTTCACTGCCGGTTTCAGCAACCATGGCAGCCGCTTTTTTTAAGAGAGGAACCCACTCAGGCAAGGGGTGTTCCACAACAAGAATGGCCCTGTGGGGAAAATTGACCATATCTTCTTTGTTGCGAACAATGAAGACCTCACCGCAGGCTGCACCGGGACAACCACAGGCCCCGCCGCGTAATAGCAGACGTGCATCATCAAAGAGATGGGCATCATCTGGGCTTTCTCCTACTTCTCGCGTGGAAATAGGACGGCTTTGCAGAATGTATAGTTTTCCCTCTTCATCTATGGACCATTCGATGTCCTGGGGTGCGCCGAAGTGGTTTTCCAGTTGCATGGCAATGGCTGCCAATTCTGCCGCATGCCTTGCAGATAAAGGGTTCATCTCATCTGCGGCTTGTATCTTGCTACGCATAATAGCGTAGGGGGCTTCGCGAGAAAGGGAGTAACGGCTTGTTTTCCCTGTGCCGTCAACAATGTGCTTGCCGCTTCCCTGGGCAAAGAATATGTCCAGGGTATCAATCCCGCCGATGGCATGGGAATAACAAACGCCACTGAGCACGGCTTTGATCATCACCAGACATCCCACGCACATAATAATATCTTCGTGCCGGTACCCCTTGGTCAGGCGATAGGTCATGGCCCGGGCTGAGTATTTTGATGCTAGCACCTTCTTGTAGGCCTGGGTCAGGTCTTGTCTCGCCACCTTAAGTTCACTGTGATAGAGCCCCGCAAAGGAAGCATTGCCCAGGTCTTCGCCCAAGGCGCTGGAGCGCATGGCAACAGTCAGTTCTTTTTCAGTTGCTGCCTGCAATTGGTCAAAATTGGCAAAAAGTTGGTGCTTGAGGGCAGCTGGCAGTGGGGCCTCCAGTATCAACTGCTGGATCTTTTCACTCTTTTGCAGAAGATCTTCCATATCTTTGGCATCGGTTTGCTGAAAGATGCGGTTGATCTCGGGGTAAAGCCGATTTTCCAGATAAAAGTGGCGACTTGCGCTGGCAGTAACGGAAAATCCCGGTGGGATGCGGATGCCCGGCAAAGAGCCAGCCTCGCCCAGGTTCGCCATTTTTTCTCCGGTTAATTCAACAACCGTTCTGTTGACTCTATTTACGGGTATAATCCATTCGCCTTCTACATCGGGCAGCTGCTTATCAATAATGAGATCAACTTCGTGCTGTATGCGATTAAAGGCTTTTTCCAGGTTTGGGTAGCGATCATCGCACATGATGCGGAGATTCTGCACCATTTTGAAGACGTTGACCGTCACTACAGTGGACTTGCTGCGCACAAAGACCATGGAGAAAGAACGGCCGTCAATGAGAGCGGTCTCGAGCTCAGCCATGGCCTCCAGGGCATTATTGTTTGCCGTGAGCAGCTCCCGAAAGGCGCGGTATCTCTGGGAAAACATGGTTTGCAGTTCTTCAGCATGGAGGACCTCCTGTCCATGACCAAACCCGAAATACTTCTTAAAGGCTGCGATGAATTTCCGCATACAGTTCCCCCTAAAAAAAACCGCGGCAGATAACTCTGCCGCGGTCAATTAAACTGCCCCGATCGGCCTTACACTTAGTGTGTGAGCCTGATACCAAGCCCCTCAAAAAAGAAGAGCACACCAAAGCCAAACCAGACCGTATAAACCACATAAAAGATCAGCGAAAAAGCAAGCAAGAAAATGGAATCTTTTACTGGCGTGGACTGTACTCCATAAAAATTATAGGCTGGCTCCAGCGCCTTAGTCTTCACCATATTTACATCTTTTGCCCTATCAAATTTCTCTGCCTTGGTGAAATCCTTTTCTAGGGCAGTCATGGACTTGTACCAGCTGTTGATAACCTCACGTGCATCAACACCGCCATACTTGCTGGATATCTGCGCACCGTTGTTATCATACATCAACTTCGTGTCATCGAGCATAGCATTAAACATGGCACCCAGGTCGCCTTGTACAGCAACACTCTTCTCCTTCACCTCTGCCTTTATATTGTTGGCTGTCAAGATTTGGGCTGTCAGCTGGGCGCTTTTCTCTGAATTCATGGTCATGGTTCTGTCAAAGGTAACTCCATTATAGACGCTGAGCTTTTGTCTTTGCTCATCTATGTAATTTGCGGAACTCTTTGCCAGACCATTAAAAAAGTTATCGAGGTAGTCGAGGCCGTTGACCTTTTCTCCATTTTTTCCTGGGTACCAAGGCATGAAAAAGGCGCACAGGACAATAAAGAAAGGGACGAGCAGTAAGAAAGCACGCCGCATGTATTGGGCATTAGTAACTGGTGTGTTTGTTGTCATGATTAATGAACCTCCCCTCCTCGCAGAACTTTGAGATTGCTGAAGAAACTATAGAAAACCCAGACAGCGAATATAGTGATGATGATAAAAAATCCCCAGGTGCCGATAATGTCACAGACTTTGAGTACCTCGGGCGATAGCTTGATGTATCCCATTTTCACGAGCTTAGCAGGCAGGGCAAAAACCCGGTTTAAAAAGCCAGCGCTAACGGTGATGGCGAAAAAGGCGCGGATGGTGCTGCCATGCACAACCTGGGTTACTATAGAGCCAATCTGGATACCAATGAGCGAGCCAAGCAGCATGCCCATGGCGAGCGTGTAGAAAATAAAACCGTAAATGGCATATTGGGTGATGGAGGCATAGCCTGCAGTAAAAACGATCTGAAAAATATCTGTGCCCACAGTAGTCATGGATGAAACGCCCAGTCCATAGACAAACATGGGGAAGGTGAGAAAGCCACCGCCAACACCCATAACAGCGGCGGCAAGGCCAACGATAAAACCTGCAACAACTAGAAAGATGGCGGAAATCTTGCGCCCACCAGGGGTAACTCCTTCATCGAAGGTCAACATCGGGGGAATATTGATAGCCTGGATTTTCTTGCCAAGAGGCGGGATTTCTTCGGCAAGTTTTTTCCCAGCCTCAACCTTCACAGGAGTGGTCGTTTTACGAACGGTTTTAAACCAATCTGCAAGGGCGTAGAAAGCGAGGAAACCCAGGATAATTACATAGATTATGGTGATGAACATGTCGCTCAAAACCGGATTTAAGTCGTACAGGGTTCGGTTAATATAGCCACCGACCGTGGAGCCAACAATAGCACCGATAAGGAAGGTAATTGCCAGCGATACCGAGATGTTACCCATCTTGCGGTGCAAAATGGAACCCATGATAGCCTTGGCAAAGATATGGAACAGATCAGTTCCAACCGCAAGGATACCCTTCACGCCAACGCTCATAAGGGCCGGAGCGATGATGAAGCCGCCACCTGCCCCGATACAGCCCGTAATCAACCCGGCACAGAGGCCAACTAGGATTGAGGCTAAAAAGATAGCGGTTGTGTAGTGGGATGGGCTATAGGCCTCCTTGCCGCCCAGGAAGGTAGGCAGTGCATTTCCTACCGCATCGGCAAAGACATACCCGCCAACAAATACCGGAACAAGTAGCAATCCAAGTACCAACAGTCTCTTGCGGCTGCGGAGAATGTTGTCGGACATCTCCTTTTCCCAGCGTGCTTGGTGCTGGGCACCAGCAAGCATGAATTGGTTAAGCTGTCGAAAAAAATGCATAATGTGCTCCTTTGGGTGAATGGGTTATCGTGCCAAAAGGTGTGCCTATTAAGATGGACGCACCATATCTTTTTTTATCTGAGCCATTTCTATCTTTTTCTGTTGTGTACGTTTGCGTTCATAGGCGGCATCGAGCTTTTCTATCAGCGGTTCAATGCCCATAGGCTTCATTAGATAATCAAAGGCACCGTACTTAATGCCGCTGATGCCTGAATCTATGGATGCATGCCCGGTTAACATAATAACCTCGGTCATGGGTGCTATTTTTTTTAGCTCACGAAGAGTCTCAATTCCGTCCATGCCAGGCATCTTCACATCTAAAAGGACAACATCATAAATCCTGTCTCTGATCATCTTTAGGGCGGTGGCCCCATCTTTTGCACTGTCGCAGTGCAGATCTCTGTGTGCGAGATGTTTGAGCATAATTTCCCGGAAATCTTTTTCGTCATCAACTATAAGAACGTCATAGCGAGCCATGGTTTATTCCTTAAGCTGGAGTTTTAATAGTACTTACCGTGGTGGCGTAATGAAGGGGAATGCGGACAGTGAATAAAGCTCCGGAGGCATCCACTCTATTACGGGCTTCCAGTTTTCCTCCCAGGCTATGGATAATGTTTTGGCTGATGGAAAGCCCCAATCCAGTTCCTTTACCCTGCTCTTTCGTAGTAAAAAATGGATCCCAGATTTTCTGCATAACCTCTGGAGGGATACCGGGGCCATCATCTTGAATTTCAATGGATATTTCCTTGCCATTGTGGCTGGTGCTAATATCCACCTGACCGTTTTGGCTGACTGCGTCCAGTGCATTTTCCACCAGATTCAAGAGCACCTGCTGCAGCCTATGCCCTTCAGTCGTGGTCGGAGGCAGATTGGGGTCGAGGTTGAGTCGCACATTGATGTTGTTGTACTGGGCCTCTTTTTCCAGGAAGGAAAGTGTCTCTTCGATGAGGTCATTGACAAGTACATTTTGTTGTTCTTCGTTGATCTTACGTGCAAAGCCAAGCAACCTGTGCGTTATCTTTGAGGCCCGTTCTACATGGTGTTTAATCTTGGCGATTGTGGAGGTGTATTCATCCAGATTTTTTATTTTAGCTGGGTCTTCTTCCGGCAGCAGTTCTTCCAACCAACCAGCCTGGGCCAGAATCATCTGCAAGGGGTTATTTATTTCATGGGCAACTCCAGCGGCTAAACGTCCGATATTGGCCATCTTCTCAATATGTGCCATCTGTTGATCAAGTTCTGCGGCTTCACTATCCACCTTGGTCACCCGGGCAACTATAAAGCGGCTCAGAACAATTGAGATGATGAAAAAAAGGATGGTTGTGATGGCAACTACCACGAGCACCTGATACAGGTGCCGGTAATAGCTCGTCAACATGTCATCTGTTTTTATGGTGAGCATGAGGAGCCAGTTGCCGGAATTCAGCCAAGTGGTTGCATAAAGATAGTCTCCTATGGGAGCGATGGAGACACCATTGTGGTAGCGGACAAGATTCTTCTCGTTTGGCGTTAAGACATCGCCATGTCGCTGTAGGCTGGGCGTTTGCAAGAGGCCGTCTTTATTAACAATAAAAACATCGCCGTGGGAGCCTATCTGCGCGCTGTTGAGTAGAGAGTTAAAAATACCGGAATTGATGGTGGCGCGCAGGACATATTCCTTAAGAGGATCGGTTAAGGCAATGACGAAATGGGGAGTACTACGATACCCGCTAAACAGATCGCTGACGTAATTTCCGCGCACTAAGGTTTCAGTAAACCAGTTTTGGCCCTTAAAATTCTTTCCGGAAATTTTGTCTTTATATGGCCCAACATAGGCAATCTGGGTGCCATCAGTGTTCACTAACTGTAAATCAACCATGCTGCCTGACCGCCCAAGAGCAAAGAATATACGATCCAAATTCGCCTGCTCTTTTAAATAATCAAGGGAATAGAGGGAGATGATGGTGGACATGCGTTCTACTTGGTGATCGAGAAAGTTGTTAATAACATCTTGGCGATGTTGGACAACCTGCTCAGCAATTAGTTCAAGTTCTATTAAGGTTGCTTGTTTTGAGGTAATGATTGAAGTAGTGGCAATGATGCAAATGGGCACAATGCCGCAGACGAAAAAACCCGCTGCCAGAATTTTTGAGAGTTTTTTGTAATGCTGCTGTTTCATATCGGCTCTCTTTCTCTGCTATCAAGTTCTGGCAGGAATAAACAAGATGACCGGGGTGAGAGATGGATGATGGTGGTCCGAGGGCTGATCAATTTTTTTAAACCAGCACCAAGGATTTCTACTTCTTCCCGCTTGCCCAATAAAATGATGCGATCCGGCTCAAAGGTAAGCACCTTCAATTCAGCATGTTCGCCATGTTTCGTGAAGTCGATAATGCAGTTTTCTTTCTTGCGAACCAGATAGAGGTAACGAATCAGGTAAGTGACGGTCTCAGCATCCAGGGCGCTGCCCTGCATAATGCACAGGATCTTTTTTTGTCCTTGGTCTAAAAGACGGGCAGGAATGCGAATATTATAGGTAACCAGATGCCCAATAAGATCACTGGATCGCACCATCTTGGCCCCTTTGTAGTCAAGCAAAGGCATAAAGCCCTGTTCAATCCAACTATTAAACCTCGCTTCGGATACAGAGCAAAGAGAAGCCGCAAGGGAAGGCGAGAGCAATTCAAGCTCTTCTTTCGATGGGTTGATGGGACTGGTTGGGTTATCCATGGCGACTCCACACAAAGAAAAATCTCCTTCTGCCCTTACTGCACAAGCTGTGCCTGAAAAACGCAACCAAGCACTGCTTCCTTTCTTAGTTAAGTAAAAACAGTTTGTTAGGTAGTGGATTTTTAATCCGGATTCACTTCTTTGGCTGCTCTTTTACGTGAAAATGTGTATATTTGGTGACAGAAAAAAACCTTTGCGCATCAAGCCAGGGGAGACTGCGGCATTGTGTGTGTAGAATTAGTGACATTGCAAAAGAGCAGTGAAGATGTGTCACCATATGGGAACATCAAGAGGTCACATGGAAAATAAAACCATCGCTCTTCTGGAAAAACAGCGCCAAGACTTAGTGATACGGGTCTTGAAAAAGCATGAAGAGGTAGAAACAGGCCGTCTTTTGACAGAGCAGATTCTTGAGGGTATCAGCGAATTTTTTCTGCTCTTTGATAAGTCATTTTGCCTGCTGCAAACAAATGGCGAGTTTCTGCGTCAATTCGGTGCGGCCTCTGTTGCGGGCAAAAAAGGAAATGCCGCAAAAAAGTCACTTTATATTCATGATGTCTTCACCGAAGATTCGGTGCAACGCATCCGGCAGCAGTTTTTGAATGACAACTATGCAGAGCTTGAGGCGGAGTTTGTCAAAAAAGGAGAAAAAAAACCGGTGCGGGTGCGACCATTTCTGCATACTACTCCGGATGGCAGTTTTTTTTATATGTTATTGTGTACGGATTTGAGTGAACTTTATCGGCTCATGGATCGGGTGCGTGATGGTCAGAAGCAACTGATGCACTCGGGCCGTCTGGTCAATTTGGGGAAGATAACAGCAGGCATTGGGCACGAGCTGACTCAGCCGCTCAATACCATCCTCCTCCTTGCCCGTAATGCCATTAAAATGATGCATGCTGCCGAGATTCCGTTTGAGCAAGTGCAAAAAAATCTTGAGATTATAGCCGACCGGGCAGAACGGGCTGGCTCCATCATTGAGACCATGCGCGGTTTTGGCCGTCGCGTGGAAGGCAACCTGATAGTGGTTGAGGTGAATGCCCTTTTGCGGAAAATCCTCACCTTTCTTGATGGACAGCTGCGGGTTAACGAGGTGCATCTTGAGGTGCATTTGGGTGAACAACAATTTCCGGTACGAGTTGTAGAAGTGCGCTTAGAGCAGGTTTTTCTTAATCTTGTGCAAAATGCGGTGCAGGCCATGGGGCAGGTAGATAAACCTCATCTTACAATCAGCACTGAGCTGGGAGAACGGCTCAATATAAAGAACATGCAAAACGAACCCTGTGTGGTGATCAGGGTGCAGGATAACGGCGAGGGCATTGATGAGGAGATGCAGAAAAAAATCTTTGACCCCTTTTTTACTACCCGTACTGCTGGCAGTGGTATGGGGCTTGGACTTGCCCTCGTTGACCAGATCATTCGGGAATTTGAGGGTTATGTTGAAGTGGTGAGCAGTCTTGGTGAAGGTGCCTGTTTTTCGGTGCATCTGCCTTTAGCAGGCTTGGAAGTCGAAAAGGAAAAGGGAGACAACAGAAATGCTAAGAGAGCATGAGGGAAAAAAACAGGAGGTCCTTGTTGTTGATGACGATCGCTACCTGTTGCTTGCCCTGCAACAGACCCTGGAGCTCAATGGGTATACCTCTGACATTTTCACAAGTCCGGTTGCAGCTCTGGCGGCAATAGACTCTAAGCCCTTTGTCGCAGTCCTCTCTGATATACGCATGAACGAATTAGATGGGCTCGCATTGCTCGAGAAAATTGTTCTGCAGAAACCAGACTTACCGGTTGTGTTGTTGACCGGCCATGGCGATGTCACTTTGGCGGTGCGTGCCATGCGACTTGGGGCTTACGATTTTTTGCAAAAACCAGTAGATGACGAAATCCTTTTGGGTGCCCTGGGCCGTGCCGTGGAACGCAGGAACTTAATGATGGAAAACCGACGGTTGGCACAACTGGTGCAAGACGGTCGGGAATCGCGTTCTTTTTTTTATGGACTGGTGGGCACACATCCTTCCATGCGCTCCCTGTATAATCTTATAGAGATCCTCGGCAAGGAGGATGACCCGGTACTTGTCTGCGGGGAAACCGGTACCGGGAAAGAGCTGGTAGCCAGGGCTCTGCACATTATCCGTCATGCAGAAAATGCAGCCCCACTGGTTGCCGTCAATATGGGTGCCATTCCCGGTGAGATTATAGAATCTGAACTGTTCGGATATGAGAAAGGGGCCTTCAGCGGAGCAAACAGCAAAAAAATTGGCAAGTTTGAATTTGCCGGTAAAGGCACGCTTTTTTTAGATGAAATCTGCTCCATGCCTCTTGCCTTGCAAGGAAAACTGTTGCGTGTTCTTGAAGAGCGGGCATTTACCAGGGTTGGCGGCAACACGGTTGTCCCTTTGCAGGCCCGCATCGTGGCGGCTACGAACCGTGATTTGGAATGCGAGGTGCGTGAGGGACGTTTCCGGCAGGATCTTTTTTTCCGTCTTAATGTCCTACCCATCCAAATCACGCCCTTGCGTGAGCGAAAAGAGGATATCCCGCTCCTGGCCCAGTATTTTCTTGATGAGTACAATGTCTTGCAAGAAGATGGGGTGGCGGTGTTGCCAGCCGCCCTGGTCCAACAGTTTACCGAAAAGGAATGGCCGGGAAATATTCGGGAGTTGCGCAATGTTATCCGCCGACACTGCATAATGGCGCACCGCGTTCAAGAAAACCCTGAGAAAAAAAGACGGCAGGAGGTGCAGGAACAGCCCCTGCCCAGCTGGAAAGAACACATGTTAAATGCGGAAAAGAAATATCTGTTGCGCGTCTTAGAGAAAAGTGAAGGACAGATACAAGAGGTATGCGAATGCATGGGTATATCGCGAAAAAGCGTCTATGAAAAAATTAATAAACATCGGATAAACCTTGAACGCATACGGGAGGCAAGCAAAAAAAGGCCAACAACATAATGCTGTTCCCCTTGACGGAGCGCGCGTCGGGTCACATTGTGTGGACAGCTTGTTGAGGGAACTGTGGGTGGGGTAGGCACGCGTTATTTCATTCACATTTCTACTTAATAAAATGAAGGAGTTAATTACATGAAAGGTATGACATCGCTGTCCAGACAAGTTGTTCTGATCTTTTTTCTGATGAGCTCTGCCTTGCTGTTGATGGAGGCGGTCACAGCACATGCCCAGGATGAGGGAGACATAGCCCTTTTGGATCGAACCTCTAAGGCTTTTTCTGCTGTGGTCAAGAAGGCGGGGCCTGCCGTTGTGCATGTGGCAGTAGAAAAAAGTGTCGATGCTCAAAGCGAAGCCGGACAGCTTCCTTCTGATCTGTTCAACGATCCTTTTTTTGAAAAGTTTTTCGGCCCACAGTTTCGTCATCCGCAACTTCCCGGCAATAAAGGAAAAAATTACAAACAAAAGGCTGCTGGTTCCGGTTTTATTATCTCAGCTGATGGCTTTATCCTCACCAACAACCATGTGGTGAAAGGTGCAGACAATATAACTGTCCGTCTGGATGATGAGCGGGAATTTAAGGCCAAGGTAATCGGGGCAGACCCACAAAGTGATGTGGCGGTTATTAAAATAGAGGGTAACAATCTGCCTGTTTTGCCCTTGGGTAATTCCGATTCCTTAGAAGTTGGCGAATGGGTTATTGCCATTGGTAGCCCCTTTGAACTGAACCAGACCGTCACTGTTGGGGTGGTGAGTGCCAAGGGAAGAAACCGCATGGGCATCACAGACTATGAAAATTTTATTCAAACCGATGCTGCTATTAACCCGGGTAACTCCGGTGGCCCCCTACTTAACATCCGCGGCGAGGCCGTAGGTATCAATACCGCTATTTTTTCCCGTAGCGGAGGCTATATGGGCATTGGCTTTGCCATTCCCATTAACATGGCAAAAAATATTGAACAGCAGCTTCGGGCAACGGGCAAAGTTACCAGGGGATGGCTTGGTGTGGTTATTCAGGATGTAAATGATGAGCTAGCTAAGCAATTTAATACAAAGAATTTGGACGGAGCCCTGATTTCTGAGGTAGCCCCAGATTCTCCGGCCCAGAAAGCTGGCCTTCTGCAAGGCGATATTATTGTGGCCATCAATGGCGTGAAGATCCGCAATGTGGCTGATCTGCGCAATAAAATTGCCGAGACCTCGCCTAACACCAGTTTGATGCTGCGTGTCTTCCGCGATGGTGCCGAAAAAGATCTAAGTGTGACCATTGCAGAGCAACCAAAAAATCTCAGTTCTGCCTCGGGATCGGCCCCGGGCGCCGAGGCAAAAGGCAACTCCTCTTTAGGCGGTTTTGGTCTTTCCCTGCAAAACCTCAGCGATGAGGTTGCCAGTCAGTTTGGCTATGAGAAAAATCAGGGCGTTCTCATCAGTGACGTAGCGCAAAATAGCGTCGCTGCCATGGCAGGTTTGCAGGCAGGGCAGCTTGTTGAGGAAATAAACCGCATGCGGGTGCACAACCTGAAGGAATTAGAACAGGCCCTGACTAAAAGTAAGGGCGCAAAAAGTGTTTTGTTGCGAGTGCGGGCTGGTGAACACAGCAGTTATATCGTTCTCCGTAGTGAAAAATAAATAATCTGAATAAAGATAATATATGCCGCGCCACGCTTTATGTGCTGGCGCGGTACCCCAAGAGTTTAAAGTGTAATCCCAATTCTATGTCTCGTTTACAAGGTCAACATGGTGTAAAGTTCCTAACTTTTGGACAATGGTTGGTGCTCGCCACCTTACTCCTTGTTGCCACCCAGATAGCACTCGTCTTTATACGCGGAGAAGCATATTGCCCTACAATTGGCTGCAAGATAGTTGAGGATGCCTCTCCCCTATCGTCGACTTGGCTTAATCTGGCCGGTTTCTTCTATTTAGCAGTGCTGGCCTTCCTTTATGTCTTCGCCCGAAAAGGCTCTGCTTTGGCCAGGGAGGGTGTCAAGCTCTTGTTGCTTGCGGGTATGGCGGCAGAGGGTGCCCTAGCTGCCTTTCAGTATCGTTTAGGGTCTTTTTGTCTGTACTGTGGCGTGGTACTCAGTAGCATAGTCGTGCTCAACATCCTGCAGGGTGGCAGACAGCTCGTGCGTGCCATATTGGTCTTTCTCACTGTTTTTTTTGCCGCGGTGCTCTTACTTATTCCGCAGCCCCTCCGCATGGAAAAAGAGGCGTTTACTGCCGGAACCGTTGCTGAAAGAGCTGGCACAAATTCCGGAGAGGACCGTTATTTGTTTTTTTCGGCAAGCTGCCCGCATTGCAAGGTGGTGCTTGCTGCTCTTGAAAAGGATAAAAGTGCTGGCCTTAAGTTGAACCCCATTGAGCCAGCCGATGAGCTTATTCCCGGCGATTTTCACAAACTAAACAATAATCCGACTGTGAATAAAGGGGTTCTTGCGGCCATGGGCATTGATACCGTGCCTGTTTTGTTTGTAAAACGACACAATGAAATGAGTATCCTCCTTGGTGAAAAGGAGATTATGTCGTATCTTACCCCTAAAGTGGTGACTAAAGAGGTAAAGCAGGAGAGCATGTTGCAGAGCGAGCAATCAAGCATGCCTGCTGAAACTTTAATTCCCCCTTCTGAGGGAGATGCATGTAGCGTGGAGACTGACTGCACAAAGGCCCCATAACGAAAACATGGAGGCCTGTGGTATCTCCGCTAGGTGAAGCCTTGATCTTTAATGGCTTTATTTTTCAGATGAACCTGGAATCATAAGAATGAAAAGGAGTGTATAATGGCAAAAATATTATTGAAAGGAAACGTTATTGAAACTGTTGGCTCGCTGCCAGAGAAGGGCAGCAAGGCCCCGAATTTTGTTCTTTCCCGGGGGGATCTCTCCGAGGCAAGTCTGGCTGATTATAAGGGAAAAAAAGTGGTGTTAAACATTTTCCCCAGCATTGATACACAAGTTTGTGCCAGTTCTGTTCGCCGCTTTAACGAAGAAGCTGGCAAGGCAAAGAATACTGCAGTGTTGTGTATCTCTGCTGACTTACCTTTTGGCCTGACACGCTTTTGCGTTGCTGAAGGGCTAGAGAATGTGGAGACACTCTCCGCCTATTTAGATCCATTTCGTGACCCTTCTTTTGGCAACGACTACGGGGTGCGCATAACCACCGGCCCGTTAAAGGGGTTACTTTCCCGTGCCGTTATCGTGCTTGATGATGCCGGGAAAATCCTGTACACAGAACAGGTGCCGGAAATCACCCAGGAGCCGAATTATGAGGCAGCACTGGCAGTGTTAAAATAAATTAAAGTGCACATATATGCTTAGTTGAGGCCTTTTTCTTTCACCAAAGAAAAGGCCTCTTTTTGTTTTTTCTTTGCTTGAGGTGCAACCGTGGAAAAATATCAACACACGCCCGGCTCAGAAGTTGAAGCGCGCATTCGAGTCTTGCAACACAATATTGCCCGACTGGATCTTGAAGGAGCGCTTATCATCCATCACACCAACCTTTTTTATTTCAGTGGCACCTCGCAGAGCGCGCATCTCTTCGTGCCCCGGGAAGGCAAGCCTCTTCTATTGGTTCGCAAGAGTTTTGATAGAGCGGTGGAGGAATCACCAATTAAGGATATTCTTGATGTGAAAAGCTTAAAGGCCATTCCAGCCCTCTTGGCAGAGCGTGGTTTTCATGCCGGCAAGATTGGTCTTGAACTCGATATCATCCCCTACAACACCTATGAGCACTATGCTAAGGTCTTCGCTGCCTTCTCTCTGGTGGATATCTCCGGGGCCATTAAAAGACAAAGGATGATCAAGTCGCCCTATGAAATTGATTTGCTCAGGGAGGCTGCTGCAGTGCAAGATGCTGTTTTTGCTGAAGTTCCTTCCATGCTTAAAGAGGGTATGCTGGAAATTGAGCTTGCCAGCCTTTTTGAGGCAGGCATGCGCCGTCGTGGCTATAGCGGCGGCTGCAAGATGCGAACTTTTAATCAGGATTTTTTTATGGGTAATGTCAATGCCGGCTCAAGTGGGGCTGTGCCCACCTATTTCGATGGCCCGGTGGGTGGAGCTGGCGTATCTCCGGCCAATAACCCCCAGGGTGCTGGTTGGAAGGCTATCGGGCGAAACGAGCCTGTGTATATAGATTACACCTGTATTTTAAATGGCTATACCGTTGACCAAACCCGCATGTTCTGCATTGGCGAATTGGCAAATCCCATGCTGCTCAGGGCATATGCTGCAGCCCTGCGCATTCAGGATGCCCTGACAGCCTTTATTGCCCCTGGAGTCATCTGTGAAGACGTGTATGCTTTGGCCTTAGAGCTAGTACAGAAGGAAGGACTGGTGGATAACTTTATGGGCAAAGGGCAGGACAAGGTACGCTTTGTTGGCCATGGGGTAGGACTTGAGCTGGATGAGTATCCGATCTTTGCCCAGGGCTTAAAGGTGCCGGTTGAAGAGGGTATGGTGTTTGCATTGGAGCCAAAGTTTGTGTTTCTCGAAGGCGCCATCGGCATTGAAAATACCCACTATGTGCAGGGCGACAAGGTTCATAGGTTAACCTGGGCCTCGCAGGAAATTATCTGTTTGCCCTAGCTGAGCCTATGGTAGGGAAAATCTTGAGTAATAGGTATCTCAGAAGGCATCCCGGAGAGTAGAGATGCCATTTTCACAGTGCTTCAACAAAAAAGCGGGCGAAGGAGATTATCCCTTACCCGCTTTTTGTGGATATTATGCGAAGAATTTTATTGCACTGCAAACATTGCTTCTATATCCCTTGTTACCACCTCATCAAGCTGCATACTCTCTGCAAGTTGATCTAAGTATTGGCGTTCCTGGGGAGTATCTACTTCAATGGCCAAAAGAGAGGCTGCATAGATTTGCGCTGCGAGTTCAGGACGTCCAGCCACGGCGGCTACGATAGCTCCTGTTTGTATGGGTTTTTGCATCTCCTGAAGGAGAAAGTCCCGGACCTCCTGGTCTGCGCCATCATCCTGTAACTGACCAAGAATACGTTGCAGTTCTTTATCATCGATGGCCCCATCTGCCTTGGCAGCATTGATCATGGCAAGCAGAATCAACTTGGCATGGTCGTTTTCTTCCTGTGCCTCAACATTATTTTGTGGCTCAATGAGCCCTACCGGGGCCTGCAGATTACTGTGGCCGGCATTCTTCAGGGCCTGCATGGCCATGGTACCAAGAAGAGCCAGGAGCCCGCCGCCTACAGCTCCTTTCATGGATCCTGATCCTCCGCCCAAGATTGCGCCAACAAGGGCACCAAGCCCGCCAGTTGCCAACTTCTTGCCGTGGGCGCCTCCGCCCAGCTGTTCAAGGATGTTGCCAAGTCCGCCACCGCGTACGCCATCATGGGCTGGAGTGAGATCCCTGCCAAATTGTTTCAGAATCTGATCAAGCCCACTTTCCTTGCCAGCAGTTCCGGCAGACGGATTCATGCCGCCAAGAATATTCCCTAAGCCATCAAGCAGGGAGCCCTGCCCGCCTCCCAAAGAGCTACGGATTCGCTCTTTTGTTGATGGAGTTATGCCTGTTTGAACCAAGGAACCAAGAAGATCTGTAAAATTCATCTGTTACCCTCGTCTATTTATTATTGGACGGCCCAACAGCTCACATTTGCACTGGGGGCTGCTTTTCTTGCATGGAAAGTAGCCGCTTTACACGGTTTGTCCACGAAAAAAAAACGGTGACACCTTTCCCCCTCGTGCTTTTTTCAGAAAGCGTCAATTCCCCCCCCCAATTACCAGCAGCCTATGTCAGCAGCTTATCTGTTACTGCAGATCTATCCACCATCTTTTTTGCGGCAAGGAGGCCAAAGAAAAAGTTTGCCCAATCTGAGGAGTACCCACACGCAGCGATTTTCCCTCGGCAGCTTTGGTAAAGCGTTCTATGGGTTCTTTCCAAGGATGAAATGCCAGGTCAAATTTTGCCCAGTGTATAGGCACGACGACTGAAGAATGGAGATCGAGCGCCGCCTGTATAGACTCCTCGGGGAGCATGTGAATCTGTGCCCATTTTTCGTCATAGGCGCCGTTTTCAATAAAGGCGATGTCAAAGGGGCCATATTGTTTGCCAATCTGGGCAAAGCCGCTGTTATAGCCGCCATCACCACTGAAAAAGAAGGACAGATCTTGTGATTTCACCATCCAGGCGCCCCACAGAGTTGCGTTACGGTTGTTCAGCCTGCGCCCGCTGAAATGGCGCGAGGGCAGTAAGGTAAAGGTAATTCCACTGTCGGCAAGCGAGGTATACCAGTCGAATTCAGTTATTTTTTCATGTGCGATGCCCCATCTCTGCAAATGGCCCTTTACGCCCAGTGGCACATAGTAATGCCCCACCTTGGCATCGATTTCCTTAATGGCATGGTAGTCGAGATGATCGTAGTGATCGTGGGAGATAAGCACCACATCGATTGCCGGCAGATCAGTGATCTTTGGCGGGTTCGTCATGGGGAAGGATGCCCCTCCGAAAAAAATGGGAGAGGCCCGGTAAAAGACGGGATCGATGAGGATTGTTTTGCCCTTTGTGGCAAAAAGCAGGGTCGAGTGACCAAGCCAGGTAAAATGGCCATCGGCGCGGGCGAGACCCTGGTCAATGGCCATAGTGGGGAGCGGCTCACCCGGCCTTTTGCCTGGCGGCGGCGAAAGCACAGAGACAAGCCATTTCCACAGGGAAGGCTTTTCACCTGTGCTGCTTTCAATCTCAGTGGGAATGATATTGTGAAAAATCTGGCCGTTGAAATAGGGAGAGTGTGCCATGGCACGGCGGCTCTCCGCATCTGGACTGCCGCCAAAGATGGGGGCCCATTTGAGGTAGGCCAGGGCTGCACAAATAAAGAGAATAAGGGCCACCAAAGCCCACTTTAAAGTAAAAAAGATTGTATGCATCATAAAATGTACTGGATCAAGTAGCGGAAGTAGGGAAAAGAGGGATGTTAACCTATCTTTATAGGGGTTGGCTGCCTAGAGACAACTAAGACAAAAAATAAGCATTATTTCAGGTTTTTCCGCACTCAAAAAAGACGAAGATGCTTTTTTTTGATCAATGAAATTATATAGCAAAAACATATGGTTACATGAAAGACCTGCAAATGGTCTTGGCTCACCTCGTGTGCACACAAGGCAAATGTACAAAACTATCTGGAAATATAGGAAAAATCCTTGTTTGGCAGGGAGATATTCTTTATATATACTGGATAAATTTCAAAAATTTGTACTTATCATCTTCTGATACATTAACCGGCCACTTAGGGAGGTTCCATGCATACTGCAAAACGAAAAGGGGTTCTGTGCTTTCTGACGGTGCTGGCCATCACTGGTGCGTATAAGTCAGCCTTTGCTGCCTGCACGACCACTGCTATTCTAGGTGGTATTTATTACAACTGTACCGGCATAAGTGGCAACATATATGCCCCTGTGTCAAATGACGTTATTGATGTGGCAGGTACAGCATCTAATGTGCGGGGTGACAACTCCAATATCGATACTGTTGGCGGCGATGATATTATTACCATTAAAAGTGGCGCAACTGTAACGGGTTCTGTTCAGGGAGACAACCTGAGCTTCCTGGGGCCAGTACTCAGCGGTGGTGACGATGTTATCACTATCGAGAGCGGCGCCACTGTAAGGGGTTTGGTACAGGGTGACTGGATTGGTGACACCTGGGGAATTGGCGGAGACGACACCATCACTGTACAGGCCGGAGCAACGGTGGGCGGGGTGCAGGGTGATACGCTGCTCGGTCAGAATTCCGTTGGCGGTGATGATACTATTATAATTGGTTCTGCCGGGGGTGCTCTTACCACGGTAAACGGTGTTGTGCTGGGTGATTTTATAAACGACATCAACCCGACTGGTGGCAACGATACCATAACCATTATCAATTCCACGGTGACGGACTGGATTATAGGTGACTCGCTCATTATGGGCGACGCTTCTTTGCTTTTGGCAACAAGTAACTTTGCCCAGGCCGGGGCTGATACCATCACCGTGCAGAACAGCACTGTGGAATGGGTTGCGGGTGAACGCATTTTTGGCGACACGAGTATTCTCAGTACCGGGGCCACCGGTGGGGCTGATACCATATTAATTGAGAACAGCACCGTGAACGACACGGTGGTGGGCGATTATTTTGTTGATGTGAGTAATGGCACTGCCGCGACGAATTCCATAACCATTAATAATAGCACGGTTGTAAACCGTGTTGCCGGCGGCATGTTAATAAATGGCAACAATAACACAGGGGCAGCAAACACCATTATCCTCGATGCTTCAAGCGCCCGCGAGGTGGATGGCGCCTATTTTATAGGAACTAACAATGTCTCTGCGCCAGCAAGCATAGTCATTCGCAATGGTTCATCGGTCTCCACCTACGTTTTCGGCGATCTCATGGTTGGCGGATCGAACACGGGTTCAGACAGCAATATCAGCATCACGGATTCCCAGGCAGGTGTGGTAGTTGGTAGCGGAATTCTGGGCTCGAACAATACTGGTGGTAATGCTTCTATCACGGTCAGCAATTCAACGGTCGATGCCGTTGTTGGTGACTTGTTTCAATATGGTGATAATAATAAGGCCGGTAATGACACCATCAATGTGGTGAGTGGCAGCACCGTTAATAACGGCATCTATGGTGATTATTTTGATGGAGGGAGTGGGCATGTGGCGGGTAATGACACCATCACAATCAACAATGCCACGGTCAACGGCGATATCTACGGTGAATATTATACAAATGGCGCCACGGAGGCTACCCCTGGAGATGACACCATCAATCTGGCGAGTGCCAGGGTGAATGGCTCCATCTATGGGGGTAACGGTTCCGACACGGTGAACTACAATGGCAACGGCAACGCGGTGAGCGGCATTATTGACGGTGGCGATGATGTTGGAACAGCCGATGGCTATATTGATACGCTGAACATCAACGGCTATAGCGGTGCGGCCTTTAACAACTATGTCAACTTCGAGGATGTGAACCTGGTGGGCGCCACCCTTGACTATGGCAGCAACTTTGCCAGTCCCGAGAGCCTGAACTACAATATCGATTCAAACTCTGCGCTCATCTTAACCGGTGGCGGGTCAGGGGTGTACGAGATCAATTCCAGTGTGAATAACAGCGGCCTCATGGATTTTAGCGATGGCACAGTGGGCGATCATCTGGACATTACCGGGAACTTTGATTCCAAGGGAGGCGTGTACTTAATTGATGTTGACTTTAATTCCCGGCAGGCAGATTCGATTACGGTTGGCGGCGAGTTCACCGGTTCCGGCACCATCCAGGTTAACCCGCTCTATGTGACGAGTGCAGCCTCTTCCGATGCCCTGGAAATAGTGGTGGTGAATGCGCCCAACGATACGAGCCATGGGGATGAGAACTTTGTGTATGTTCCATCTCAGCGCTACAATAACAGTCCCTATCTTGCCCGTTTTAAAGAGTCACCCTTCATCTGGCAGCTCCGTGATTCAAACGGCAACCTGGTGCTTGGGTATATTGTTCCAAGTGACGAGACAGGGAAGGCCTTGCCAGAAGCTGAGGCTGCTGCACTCATGCCGGAGCCCAAGCAGACGGTTATTCCTGAGATTCCTGCTTATGTCAGCCTGCCAACCTTTGGCCGCGAGGTTGTGATGAACGAGCTGGATACCATGCACCAACGTCTGGGTGAGCTGCGTAACCACCTGGGCTGGGTGGGAACAGATGGTTCCGTGCAACATCCAAATGAATACTATAACAGTAAGATAGATTTTGATGAGTCCAAGGTTAATGGCTGGGCCCGGGGCACGGCCTCACATTTTGATTTCAGTGAGGGATCGAGCTTTGATGTGGACGGCAACTATATGTCGGTTGACTTGGGCTTTGATAAACGTTTCAAGTTGAGTGAAGATAAGAGTTTGTTTTTTGGAGGTTTTTACGGGCAGTCCACAGGCGATTTTGATAACAACAGCCGTGGCGAAATATACCAGGGTTTCAGTCCGGCGCAGACAGACATAGATGCCTGGTCGCTTGGTGTCTATGCCACATTTTTTAATACCTCCGGCACCTATGTGGACGTCGTCGGTGAATACATGGATATGGAAGCCGATATAAAGGCAATAGACCAGTATTCAACGGATGGCACCATGCTGGGCGGATCGGTGGAGGTAGGGCACAGCATTGGGGTTAAGGAAAACTGGGTCGTCGAACCCCAGGCGCAGGTGAAGCTTGCGTATGTAACCTGGGATGGCTTTTACGATGGCTACAACGATGTTTCCTTTGCAGACCACACCTACGTTACCGGTCGTTTAGGGGTACGAACGCAGTACACCTTCAACTTTGATAAGGAAGATGAGCAGGCAGCGGGACAGGCCAGCGTACCAGCGACAAGAAAAGATGGCGAGGTAAAGTCCGGCAAAGAATTGCAACCTTGGGTGTATGCCGGTGTTCTTCATGAGTTTACGGATGCGCCGGATATCCACTATGTAATCGACTTTGCCTCGCACCAGTACGAAACAGCCGGTCAGTTGATGGGAGGAGTGACCTTTGACCTGGCGGAGAGGGTGCAGTTGTATGGAGATGTCAGCTACATCTTTGATTTTAGTGATTATGAAGCTATCCGTGGCGATGTTGGGCTGCGGGTGCACTGGTAAGCAGAACAGAGGGGCATCTATCTGGGCTGGCACCAGCTCATAGCTCGCCTGTCGTTATGGCCTGGGTTTACCTAAATTAGGGTAAGCTCAGGCCTTTTTTATTTGAACAAGTTTTTTTTTGTAAGCAGTAATACTAATAGAACTCCTGCATCTTTCCCTTGTCCTGGAAGACGATTTACTGCTATAGAGTATGCATGAATCCGCAGGCAGACAAAGAGCACAAGACAGTGTTTTCTGGTTTTCTTCTCCATCTCCATCCCCGGCAAGTTTGCGTGGAAACACTGCGTTTTTCGCTCAGTTTCGGCCTGGGAGGCATGGCTGCCACCTTGGTTTTGCTTCTTGTCATTAGCGGTATACTCCAGCTACCTGCCTATACGCCTGATGTCGGCCATGCCTATGATTCAGTTAGGGCCATGTATGCCCGTGGCTCCTTCAGCGGCTGGATCCGTAATATTCATCACTGGTCTGGCAATGCACTTGTGCTGGTGGTTTTTCTGCACCTGTGTCGGGTCTTTTTAACTGGTGCCATACGCGAGGGAAGCCGAAAAAACTGGTATATTGGCCTTGTCCTTCTTACTGTCGTGCTCTTTGCCAATTTTTCCGGTTATCTGCTACCCTGGGACCAACTGGCCTACTGGGCGGTTACCATCTTTACCAGCATGTTAGGTTATATCCCTGTGGTGGGAGAACAGGGGGTCACCTTGCTGCGCGGCGGCGCGGAAGTGGGCCAGCCAACACTTTCCATCTTCTACAGCATGCACATCGGCATTCTGCCCTTCTGTCTGGCGATTTTTTTGGTATATCATTTCTGGTTTGTGCGCAAAAACGGCGGTCTGGTGCGGAAACAGATAACCGGTCCGGAGCCACCGGAGTTTGTGCCGGTTAAACCGCATCTCCTGGTCCGTGAAGCAGCAGTTGGTTTGTCACTTGCCGCCTTTATTCTTCTTGTTGCAGCCTGTGTTGATGCCCCGCTGAGCGACATGGCCAACCCCTCCATGAGCCCAAATCCAGCTAAGGCCGCCTGGTTTTTCATGGGTTTTCAAGAGCTGCTCATGCATATGCACCCGGTTTATGCGATTTTTGTGTTACCGGGCTGCATGCTCATGGCCCTCCTGATCTTCCCCTGCATTCCTCACGCAGCTCTGACCCCTGGCTATTGGTTTGACGGAAAAGGTGGCCGTAAGGTTGCCTTCTTCTCTTGCCTCGCCAGTATAGCGGTGACTGGCTCTCTGATTATCATTGATGAGTTCAATAAAGGCTCTGTGACCGCCCCAGCTGATGGGTTGAGCAGAGGTGCGTTGCCGTTTTTTTTGCTCTTTCTTCTGGTGGCCGCCGCTTATTTTTTCCTCACCCGCAGCTGTAAGCTTTCGCGCGCCAGGGTCGTCATGGTGTTTTTTCTTTTCATTATCACTGCCATCGTCTGTCTAACCTGCACGGGCATCTGGCTGCGGGGGCCGGGAATGAAGTTACTCATTTTTTAGGACTGAACCGTCTATGTCAAAACGCCCACTCCCTAATTCCTCAGATGCACGGCAAAGAAAACCTGAGGCAAAGACCAGCAGGCGAACTTTTTTTAACCGCGTATGGGTCTTTTTTGCCACCTGTGCTTTTTTAGAATTGGGATGGCTCAGTTTTTCCATCTTTAAGTCCCAAAAGACAACGAATTCGGCAAAGGCCCATGATGCTTTTACTCTGGCTGGCAAAGCAGACAGTTTTGCCAGAGGGACGGTCACAGCCATACCCCTTGGACAGTTTTATCTTTCCCGCTTGGAGGATGGCAGCTTTTGCGCGCTGTCGAAAACCTGCACCCACCTTGGCTGTTCATTAACTTGGGATGAGAACGAAAAGAAGTTTATCTGCCCCTGCCATGGATCTTCCTTTGATAGGACAGGCAAGGTCTTAGCGCCCCCAGCCACCCGAGGGCTTGACAGCTACCCCCTTCGTCTTGAAGATGGGCTGCTCCTGGTAAACACGGCAAAACCTGAGAAAAGGCTTGCTGCAGACAAGCCAATATTTTTAAAAGTGTAGTATGGCTACTGTAGAACGCCCTCCTAAACTTAGGCAAATAATCAGTCGCCGCTGGGAAATATGGGCCTTTACTGCCGCTTTCCTCATTCTCCTCACGCCCTTTTTCTACATGCTGCAAACGCGGCATCCGATAGCAGCTACAGATAAAGATCCGACACATTTTGTCGGGGTGCAATCATGCAAGGAGTGCCATGCGCAGATCTATGAGAAATGGCAAGGCTCCCACCATGATTTGGCCATGGCCAAGGCAACTGCGAAAACAGTACTTGGTGACTTTAACAATGTAGTGTTTACGGATCCCTACACTAAGAAGAAAAGCCGGTTTTTTAAAGAAGACGAACTTTTTAAGGTGGAAACCGAGGGCCCGGATGGTGCGCCCGGCACTTATACCATTGCTTACACCTTTGGTGCCTACCCGTTGCAACAGTACCTCATCACCTTTCCGGGTGGCCGGCAGCAATGCCTGTCCGTGGCCTGGGATGTGATCAAAAAACAGTGGTACCGTTTGCCGCCCTATGATGTTACAGGCCCTAATGACTGGTTGCATTGGACGAAAGGTGGCCAAACCTGGAACAGCATGTGTGCCGAGTGCCATTCAACACAGCTAACAAAAAACTATGACTTTAAGGATAACGCCTACAAGACCACTTGGTTTGAAATAAATGTGGGTTGTGAGGCCTGCCATGGGCCAGCTTCCGACCATCTTGCCTGGGCCAAAAAGCCGCCGCTGGCCCGAGCAAAGGTGACTAATTACGGGCTTAAGGTAGCCTCATTAAACCTACTGCCAGCTCAGCAGATCACCATGTGCGCACCTTGCCACTCCCGACGCTACCAGCTGGGCGACAACAACCATGAGACCAAAGAGTTGCTTGATCTGATGGTGCCGTCCTTACTCACTGAAGCACTGTACTATCCAGATGGCCAGATAAAAGAAGAAGATTATGTGTATGGCTCTTTTGTGCAGAGTAAGATGTATCAGCGCGGGGTCCGTTGCAGTGATTGCCACGATGTTCATTCTCTGAAAACCTATCAGGATCCCAATCAGAATAATGCCCTCTGCCTGCAGTGCCACCGCGCCGCAGACTATGACACCATAGGGCATCATTTTCATCAGAAAATTGTAGACGGCAAATCCAGTGCCGGCCAGCTTTGTATAAAATGCCATATGCCAGGCCGTTATTATATGGGGATAGACTTTCGTTTGGATCACAGTTTGCGCATTCCAAGGCCCGACTTAAGCCAGCGGATAGGCACGCCCAACAGCTGTTCCAGCATGGGGTGCCATAATGACAAGCCCCTTGAATGGGTAGTTGAAAACTACAACAAGTGGTATGGCCAAAAACGCAAGCCACACTACGGCGAGGTCTTTGCTGCGGCACAGAAAGAAGAGCCCGGCCAGGGAGAGCAGCTGCGCCAGTTAGCAAAAGATACCCTCTTGCCCACCATTGTGCGGGCAACAGCGCTCTCACTTCTGCGCAACTACCCCTCTCAAGCAAACACAGAGAGCTTTATTGTTGCCCTGGCCAGTCCAGAGGCCCTGCTCCGCCAGACAGCTCTTTCTTCCATAGGGCAGCCATCTGATGAAATTCTCCTTAAACAGATTGCTCCCAAGCTCTACGACCCGGTGAGAGCCGTGCGCATTGAAGCAGCCGTCAAGCTAGCGCAGGTAGAGGAAAAAATAAGCGTAGCCGACAAAGAGGCCTACAAGGCTGCCTTGGGCGAATACATCGCTGCCATGTCATATAATGGTGACTTTGCAGCCCAACGCTACAATCTGGGCAACCTTGCCAGGGCGCAAAATAAACCCGAAGAGGCGATAGGGTACTACCAAGCTGCCATAAAAATTGACGACCAGTTTTTCCCGGCAAAGGTCAACTTGGCTATGCTCTTTAGCCAAATAGGACAAAATGAAAAGGCGGAGAAGTTACTCAGGGAAGTGGTGGAAAAAAATCCGCAACTCTACGAGGCTGGCTACTCCCTTGGTCTCTTGCTGGCCGAGGAGCATAAATATGCAGAGGCTGCACATTACTTCGGACTGGCCGCAGAAGGTATGCCCACCTACACCCGGGTTCGCTATAACCAGGCCCTGGCGCTGTTAAAACTTGAGAAATGGCAGGAGGGCGCAGATCTGCTTGAAAAGGTTATCGCGCTGGAGCCGGAAACCACCGAGTATTTTGTTGCCCTTGCCAATCTATATCTGAACTTCAGAGAATATGGCCGAGCCAAGACCCTGGCGGAAACGGTATTAAAAAGGGTGCCAAACCATGCCGCGGCACAACAGTTGCTTGACATTCTCAAGCAACAGGGAAATTAAGGGAAAAATTTTTGTCAATAAACGTATATTTTAAATAAACAAGATGGTATCAAAGAGCACTTGGTACCGGGAAAAATTACCCTGCCAGGTGCTCTTTTCCACTGCACCAAAAAGCGGTCAATTCTTTCTGACGTGGTCAAATAAAAGTGGAGGTTTTATTAAGCCACTTTTACCAAAGCTGCTGTTTCTCAAATTCCATGGGGTTTATATACCCCAGAGAGAAATGACGGCGCCTGCTGTTGTAAAACATCTCGATGTAATCGACGATATCCTGCCGGGCAGCAGATCGACTGAGGTACCTCATTCCAAAAACCTGCTCAATTTTGAGGCTGCCAAAAAAACTCTCGGCCACAGCATTGTCCCAACTATCGCCTTTTCTGCTCATGCTGCTCAGTATCCCATGATTTTTGAGTAAGTTCTGGAAATCATGGCTGCAATACTGGCTGCCCCTGTCTGAATGAAAGATGAGATCTCGTGAGGGTTTGCGTCGCCAGATTGTCATGGTTAACGCATCCATGACCAGGTGCTTGGAGATGTATTTGTTCATCGACCATCCCACGAGACGACGGGAGTAGAGATCAATCACAACCGCCAAGTACAGCCACCCCTCGGACGTCCAAATAGAGGTAATGTCGCCAACCCATACGCAATTCGGGGTGGTCACGGAAAAGCTGCGATTCAAAAGATTGGGGGCAACGGGCAACCGACGGTTGCTGTCTGTTCCCGCCTTATGCTTGCCGCAACGAAAACCAAGGGTTTTCAGTTCCCGGGCCATCCTGCGGCTGCCATATGTTGCTCTCGATTCCTGGCTGCCTCTGGAATCTTGTAACCCAGGTCCGTGACTAGTTTGACGGCCCCTTCCTTGAATTCGTCCGTGTATTTTCTGCGTACCGCTTTCTCCATGTGAACACCTCCTGAGAGCATCCTTAACGCTCTTAACTTTGTGTCCACTTTTTCTCTTCCAGGTCATAAAGCCCCTTGTGATATCCCAGGAATAAACCGCGCCACGGCGTGCAGTACATCTGTTGTCAGAGGGCATTTTGCCTGCATCGCTAAAGCTTGAGAGGATTCTTCTCCAATGATTGGGTCAGATGGAAAGGCACCGGTCAGTGTATGACAGATGATGGCCTGGGAGGCAAAGTCGGCAACGGTAACCGGCGACCTGTCGTCTTTATCTATGCTTTTTATCGCTCTTTGCCTTTGCATTTGGCGACACAGGGTGCAAGCTAACTCAACGGCCGCCAGGGCCGTTGTCAGTTCAAGGGAGTGCTCGTTCATCTGGCAGCATGACATTTACAGCACAATTTCACCTCTGCTGAAGTGCTGGGTCATTAGATGCCGAAATTCCTCACGCAGTCCCTCGTCGTCTCGTCCCGCATATTTTTTATAGAGATCTGGCGCAATGGTCAAAAAGGCATCAAGAATATGGGGGTCAAAGTGGCTGCCACGGCTTTCTTCTAAGATCTGCATGGTTTTCTCGTAGGAGAAGGGTTGTTTATAGGGGCGTTTAGAGGTCAGTGCGTCAAAAACATCTAAAATGGCGAAAATCCGGGCGGTCAAGGGGATAGATTCGCCAACCGTCCCCTGGGGATAACCAGTGCCGTCAAATTTTTCATGGTGACCGCCGACCACATCGGCTGCATCGGTCAGCCAGGGGGAGCCGGCAATAATCTCCAAACCAAAGCGTACATGCTCATGCATGAGCGCAATCTCCTCTTCATTTAGTTTGCCCGGTTTGAGCAGGATATCGTCGCGGATGCCAATTTTTCCTACGTCATGGAGAAAAGCTCCCTTGATCATGCCCTGCATTGAGCTACTCTGCAGTTGGCAGGACTGGGCCAAGCGTACCGCATAGAGGGTGACGCGGAAGTTATGGACATCGGTGTTGTTATCCCGCTTGGCAATGGCGCTGGCCAAGACATCAAGTGAGGCGAGTTGTGCGTCGAGGAGATTCTGAGAAAATTGGGTGAGCTTGCTGAACAGTGTGAGGAGGATGGGGTATAAGATGAGGCTTGTGCCGGCGACTACTAATAGGGCCAGGAGAACGCTGCGCAGAAGTTTTAAGCGCATGGCCTTAAGCGTTTCCTGTGAGGGGGCGAAAATTGCTTGTACGTAGGGGGAGTTTGGTTCTTTTGTATCCACTAGGGGCATGAGCACTGTCACATGGAGCTGACCAGCAATGGAAACAAGTCTAACGTCTTCATTCTGCACCGGCACTTTTGGTCTATTTGCCAGTGCAAAAGCGGCTACCTGGGACTTGAGAGGATATGTGTTGGCGATAAATTCTTCTAACTCAGTATTGCCCTGGTGGAAAAAATCGGCATAAACAAACAAACCGATCTTTGGTCTAAGGGTCACCTCGACCCGCTCATCAAGCGCCCGGTGAAAGGCGTTTATGGGGCTGAGCTGCTCCTCCTTAATCAGGCGCGCTGTGCTTGCCACCAGGAATTTAATTTCGGTTCGGGCCGCTGCTATAACCTGGGCACGTAGCCGCTGTCGTTCTGAAAAATAAACAAGGGTGGCAGCAAGCAGACCAGCAACTAAAGCCATGACCAAAAGTCGCAGGGCAAGAGAACGGTAGACAAACTTCTTTAGGGTGCGGGTTTTTTTTTTGGGCATATCAATTTTCCTCTAAAGAATATAGAGTGAAAGCGTGCCTGCCTCCAATAGCTCTCCACTGGTTGCCAGAGCGGGGCGAGCACGATTGGGGTGCGCCATATAAGAGCTGATTCTAACGTACAGAACGCTTCTTGCACAAGTGCTGTTTCTTTTTTCCGGAGAGGACTACGGGAAGGTCATGTTTCATGTAAAGGGGCGGCCTGGTTTTACTCGCTCTCAGCAGTCAAAAGAAGGTGATTATAAATGGAAACTATCAGAGAATTTATTCATGCCTGGATGGCTGATATTGCCAATAATAGCCTGGAACCGGGTGGCGATCTACCAGCCTTTGATCAGCCCCTGATCGGTTTTGCAGCAGGAAATGATGCCCTTTTTTCGTATTTAAAGTCAGATATCGGCCAGGCATTCTATTGGACTCCGGAAGAGGCCTTTGCCACTGCCTTCCCAGAAACATCAGTGCGACCAGAAGAGCTCACCGTTATTGCCTGGATCTTGCCACAGACAGAGGCAACGCGCTTGGCCCACCGGCAAATGGTGGAATTCCCATCGATGTCATGGAGCAAGGCCCGGCACTACGGTGAACAGGTCAACGAGCGGTTGCGGCTAGCCGTGGTTGATCAGTTAGCACAGCATGGCGTTCAGGCCTGCGCGCCAGTGCTATTACCTAAGTGGTCAAGGCATCTTTCCGACCGTTATGGTTTTGCCTCTTCCTGGTCAGAACGACATGCAGCCCATGTCTGCGGGTTAGGCACGTTTGGCCTCTCAGATGGCTTGATTACCCCGGCCGGCAAAGCGATCCGTGTTGGTTCAATCATTGTGCGCAAGGTTTATCCACCAACACCGAGACCCTATACCCGCCACAACGAGTGGTGTCTTATGGCACACGGCAAAAAGTGCCAGGGCTGCATTCGTCGTTGCCCGGTTGGGGCAATAACGGAAGCAGGCCATGATAAGAAAAAGTGTAAGGAATATATACGTCAGGTGACGGCTGTCTATGTGGAAGAAAAACAGCTAGGTTTTCGGGTGAACAGCTGCGGACTCTGTCAAACCAAGGTGCCTTGCGAGCACCGAAACCCTGTTGCCCTGCAAAAAAAGAATCTATAAACCGGGGTAAGGAATGGGTAAAAAGCCAAGGGTGGAAATCGACGAAGAGAAGGCAGGGAAGGAGAGTATCAGACGTGGAGAGGAGAGCCCCTCCACGATGGGATAAAAACCTGCCTTGCCGACTCATCTGCCTCAATTACAGTTCAATCTGGATCTTTACATCCCCGGGCCGCAGCTCCTTAGCGCGTTCATAGGCTTCAATTACCTTTGCAAAGGGGTATATATCGGTGATCAGTTTTTTCACATTCAGCTGGCCAGAGGCAATCAACTCAATGGCCCTGGGGTAAATGTTTGCATACCTGAAGACTGAGGTAATAGTTAACTCTTTCGATTGGATTCTGGCCACATCCATAGGTACAGGGTCAATGGGGATACCAACCAAGACGATTTTACCACCAGGGCAGCAGTAGTCGGTGATGCTTGCAAAGACCGGCGGCGCACCCGAGGCCTCGATAGCAATATCTGCTCCCCAGCCGCCAGTTGCCTCCAAAACAGTGCTCACGGCATTCTGCTGAGCCACGTTAATGGCGGTTATGCCTGGATAACTGGCGGCAATGTCCAGTTTTTCCGCCTTCATATCCACCACAAAGACCCGGCTGCATCCTCCGGCAAGGGCTGATATGGCGCACATAATTCCAATGGTACCAGCGCCGATAACAACAGCAACATCACCTGGGGTAATGGCAGCTTTTTTGGCAGCCTGCAAGCCAATGGCCAGGGGTTCAACCATGGCTCCTTCGGCAAGAGAAACATTGTCTGGCAGTTTGAAGGTAAACTCTGCCGGGTGAATCACCTCCTCAATCAAGCAACCGTGCACAGGGGGCGTTGCCCAGAACTGCACATCAGGGTCAAGGTTGTAGAGGCCAATTTTTGAGGCACGTGATTTGGGATTGGGAATGCCAGGCTCCATGCACACCCGGTCCCGCGGCGCTAGTCCCTTGACGTTGGCCCCCACTTCCACAACAATACCTGCTGCTTCATGGCCGAGAATCATGGGCGCATCAACAATGAAGGGGCCTATCCTGCCATGGGTGTAGTAGTGGACATCACTGCCGCAGATGCCGACATTTTTGACGGCAATGCGAACGCTGTCAGGGCCCATGGTTCCCTGCAAGGGCATATCCATTACAACCAGTTCATCTTTTTTTTTCAGCACCAGTGCCTTCATTTCAGTATCCTGTAGGTTTGTTACTGATGGGGCCGTCAATTTTTTTACTTAGGCCCCATCAAGCTTGTCATGGGCGCTTATTGGATGGCGCCAGCCTTCCTGTGAATCTCGAGGTACTTATCCACGTTTTCTTTGGTAATAAGCGGGCAGTCAATATTGGTATCCACCTGCTTTATCTTTCCGGTTAAGAGCTCATGGGCCACTTTGATATTTTTTGCGGCCAGATCATAGGCATTCTGCATGGAGGTGGCGGTCATTTTACCATCCTTGATCAGCAGAAGGGCCTCAGCGGTTCCGTCAACACCATAGGAGAGGATTTTGGCATACTTGGGATTATCCTTGATAACTTCAAGGGCACCGGTACACATGTTGTCGTTCATGGCTACGATGACATCGATTTTGCCATTGGACTGCACCCAGTCCTCCATAAAGCGCATAGCCTCATCTTTGTTCCAGTTGGCAATCTGCTTGCCAACAATTTTCACATCCGGGCGCTTGTCAAAAAATTCCTTCTGCCAGGATTCGAAACGCTTGTCGGCATGCATGTTACCAGCCGGCCCTAGCAGCACCACCGCATTGGCGTTTTTGGGCACCTCTTTCAGGGCAAGACGGGCATTAACACCAGCCTGCTCATAGGGGTCTGCATCCACGGTGGAAGCGCCAGCAATACCGGTTACACGAGGATTGGTGATAATAACTGGAATGCCGGCCTTCACTACTTTGTCAATGTAAGGGCGCTGTGCCTCGCCGTTATTGGGTTGTACAATGATCAGGTCATAGCTGTTGGCAATGGCATTTTCAATAAAGGCGTTTTCCTTGGCATCGTCTGCCTGGCTGTCCATAATGTCAACTTTGAGATCAGGATACTTCTTGACCTCTTCTTCAATGGCATTGGCAAGCCAGGCAGCAAAGGAGTCTGCCTGGGCGCGGGCGACAAAGGCTATTTTATAATTCTTTGCCAGCGCAGCGGTTGAAGTCATGGCACATGCAAGCGCAATTAAGCACAAAAACATGACGTTTTTTTTCAATGATTTCATTCATTCCTCCGTGAATGGTGATTGGTGAGCCACTTATTGGCCCTTGTGGAGTCCTTTTCGCGACTTAACCCTAAGTCACGACCATCCTGATTAGACACCTTAAACAGCACGAATTATTCAAAATACCCTACTGTTTTTTTTCTACTCCAGCGGTCTGGACACCGCCTAGCCCCTTTTGCGAACGCCTAGTTTTGGCGCGAATGTCATAGATGACAGCAAGGGCGATGATGGCACCCTTTATAACCTGCTGCAGATACGAGTCAATTCCTGCTAAATTCATGATATTATTTAAAAATCCAACAATAAAGGCACCTGCCAGGGTGCCACCGGCAGTGCCGATGCCACCGGAAAAGCTTGTGCCGCCGATAATAGCCGCTGTCAGCGCCTCAAACTCATAGCCAATGCCAGCATTGGGCAGACCAGCATTGACACGGGACATAAGCAAGAGTCCTGCCAGCCCGACAAAGGCACCGTTAATCAGGTAGGCCCCAATCTGGACACGGCCCACGTTAATGCCTGAAGCTCGTGCTGCCTCTTCATTGCCGCCCACGGCATAAAGGGAGCGGCCAAAACTAGTATGATTTAAAATATACCAGGTGATGACGCCTATGATGATCATGAAGATGACAGGGATTGGCACTAGGCCACCTTCACCCATAGTAAACCAAACGAACTTTCCTTCTGAAAATCCTAAAAACTTTCCCTGGCCAAACCAGACGTAATCTCCTATTTGGTAGATATTCCGTCCTTTTGTAAAGAGCAGTGCCGATCCCCTTGCCATGGTAAGGATCGCCAGGGTGGCAATAAAGGGAGGTGCTTTAAAGTAGCGCACCAGGATGCCGTTCACCACGTTCCAGGCCATGCCGAAAAAGAGACCAATGCAAAAGGCCAGCGGCAGAGAGCCGGTCACTTTGAAGAAGTACACGGACATCAGGCCAGCAAAGGCCAAGACAGAGCCGCAGGAGAGGTCGAGCATGCCACCAATAATGAGCAGGGTTTCGCCAAATGCCAGGATCGTGGTTACTGAAATCTGCGCGGAAATATTGGCTAGATTTTGTGCGGAGAGAAAGTTTTTGTTGAAGAGGGCGCACATGCCAAACATTACCACCAACACCAGGTAAATGGAGTAGCGGGAGCGGATTGTGTGCCAGGTATTGCCAAGTCCGTTAAGAGAAGCAGCCATGTTTACCCCTTTGTTCTGAACATCAGAAATTGTTTGCCTAGGCCATGCCCATGGCATAGCGCATGATGCTCTCTTGCGAGAATTCCGGGCGGTGCAGTTCTCCTGCAATGCGTCCCTGTTCCATTACATATATTCTGTCACACATGCCAAGCAGCTCTGGGAGTTCGGATGAGACCATGACGATCGACTTCCCTTCTCGGACAATATCAGTCATCAGTTTATAGATTTCAAATTTAGCGCCAATATCGATGCCTCGGGTAGGCTCATCTAAAATGAGGATATCGGGATTACGCATCATCCACTTGGCAAGCACAATTTTTTGCTGATTGCCACCACTGAGGGTGCTGACCTGGGTGTCAATGGATGGGGCTTTGACCCGGATTCGTTCGCACACCTTTTCAACGGCCTCTTCTTCTTCCTTAACATGCAGGTAACCGTTATGAAAAAATTTGGCCAGAGTGGCCAGGGTGACGTTCTCCTTTACATCGCGAATGAGCACCAAGCCATAACGGCGGCGGTCTTCGGAGAGCATAACAATGCCATTGTCAATGCTATCCCGTACATTTTTAATGGCCAGTGGCTTGCCATGTAGCTTGACCTGTCCTTTTTCATGGGGATCTAGGCCAAAAAGCGCCCTGACGAGCTCAGTCCTTCCAGCCCCTACAAGGCCGGCAAAGCCAACAATTTCACCAGCGCGGAGATGGAAATTGACATCCTGGAATCCTTTTTTGCCACAAAAGTCTGTTACTTCCAAGGTAACAGCGCCACACGGCACTTCTTCCTTGGGGTAATTGCCGCCAAGCTTACGTCCAACCATAAGGGCAATGACAGACTCGATGTCAAAATCCTCTTTCCGTCTGGTCTCCACAATGCAGCCATCCCGCAGGATGGAAATTTCATCGGCAATGCGGAATATTTCATCCATTTTGTGGGAGATGTAGACAATGCCCTTGCCACGTTTTCGTAAGGCCTCGATTTTTTCAAAGAGGGTCTCCACCTCTTTTTGGGCGATAGATGAAGTGGGTTCATCCATAATAAGGACATCGGCATCCAGAGAAACTGCCTTAAGGATCTCCAGCATTTGCAGATCCGAAACCGACAGGTCTTTTAGCCTGGTCTCAGGATGGTATGGCAATTTTTCCTGGGCCAACAACTCTAGGGTGCTGCGACGTATTTCCTTCCAGTCAACTCTGCCAAAACGTGCAGTGGGCAGTCGGCCCATAAATAGACTCTCTTCAACAGTCATCTCAGGAGTGTAATTAAGCTCTTGAAAGATCATGGAAATGCCGAGGCTGCGCGCCTTTATGGGCGAGGGAATGCGAACCTTTTCTCCTTTGATAAAGATTTCACCGGTATCGGGCTGATATATGCCATTGATGATCTTCATCAAGGTTGATTTACCTGCGCCATTTTCTCCGCACAGCACATGGACAGAACCTTTTTTTACGGAAAAACAAATATTTCCCAGCGCCTTTACTCCCGGGAAAGATTTGCTGATGTTTCTTACTTCCAGTGCTGTCTCGTGCGTCATGACTTTTTTCCGTTGCTGAAGAAGAAAAAGCTAGCGACCTATTTTAACGAATAATCATGTAAAGAAATGCAGTTGAGGAGATATTTATTCGGAGTTCATTTCTGCAGCGGTTTTTTTAGTGATCACGCCAGGAGATAATTTATTGTCTGTTGCGTAAATTCTGTCAAATGATTTTTTGGCCTGTCCGGAAAGGAACAGAATGAAGCAGGGCAAAGCGTCATCAGGCAGGAAGCCTACTATTTAGACCTATAACAGACGACGTGGGTGCGCCAGTGCCAGAATGAGCTTTGGCAAGCAGGAGAGGGCAATTAGGCAGTTTTGCGATTATACGTTCTTATATCGCATACAAGGAGACAGAGATGCTGCGCATTGGGCAGTAACTAGCGACCAATAATCATGAAATCGAGAAGGAGCCTTCTCGGTTGCCTCTTCTGTTTCAAACCACTACGAAGTTTGTTGATGATAAATTCGACGGCAAGAGAACCTATTTCCGTTGCTGGTTGTTGGACAATGGAGAGGGGAACAGAGAGGTAATCAAACCATTTGTTTTCATCAAAGGTGATAATCTGCACATCCTCTGGAATCCGGATATGGCATTCGTGCAATGCGGAGATAGTCTCGTAACAGGTGTGAGAGTTTGCGCATACGAGACCATCAAGGTTGTGCTCCCGAACCATTGCCACAATGTTTTTTGTGGCACGGTCTTGATGATATTTGAGCCGCAATATCTGGGCCCGATCTTTCCAGCCAGCCTTATCCAGGGCATCAAGATACCCAAGCACTCGCTGTTGCATAGTGTAGACTGTATCGTCATAGCCAATAAAACCAATTCTTTGGGCACCATGTCTTTGCAGGTGCAGAGTGGCCTCGCGGCCTGCGGCTAAGTTGTTGATACCAATAAAATCGTAGTTTTTTTCCTCGTAACGTCTATCGATAAGGACGACAGGTAGATCAGCCTCTTTCAGGCGTGCCGGGGAGGAATATTGGTTTATTGGCGCCAGGATAATCCCTTGCACCTGCTGGTGCAGGAGCATGTTAATATAGAAAAGTTCTTTTTGTTCATCATCTTCTGCGTCACAGAGAATTAAAGAAAAGCCATTCTCGCAGGCGATCGTTTCAGCCGCCTTGACTATTTCCGTATAAAAATCTTCCCTGATGTCGGCAATAATAAGACCGATTAACCGAGAGGTGTCATCGCGGGTGGCTGTGTTTGCGCCGATATATCCAAGTTCATCTATTATATTTAAAACAATGTCGCGTGTATGCTGATTGACATGGCGGGTCTTATTCACCACATGTGACACTGTCGCTATAGATACTCCAGCCCTCACAGCGACATCTCGCATTGTCACGTTTTTTGGCATGAGCTTTCCTTTTACCTGATAGATTCTCCCCTTTATCCTGATGGGGTTAGCTGATGCAGTGTGTTTTTTTAAAGCATACCACCATAGATCTAATTTTGCCCTGGTAGCATGTTGCTTCTCTTAAATCTTTACATAAAATTTTTAAAGAAATGCGACAAATCGATATAAAAAGATCTTTTTTTCATGAGTAATAAGCGGGTTGGGCTTGCTGTTCATTGCTAATCGAAAGAGTGATTTTGAATCAGTGGAAAAACAGTTGCAGTGCAATTGCAAGGCATTGGTTTGCTTTTATTGTTTTTTTTAGGTATTCCTGTATTAATTGAGAATGTATCTGAATATTTACATTTAATTTTAAAGTATAAAAAAAAGCTAGTGTAATTTTGTAGAGCTAGGCTCTAGGCTGGTTCCCATTAATTTTGAAGGAGGAAAAGTGATGAAATTGCTTATAGCGATGTCCATATCTGCCATAATGTTGACATATACTGTCACCGCCCATGCTAAGGAGGCAAGTGATGATCTGGCACAGGCAAATAACCCTATTGCCAACATGATTGCCCTGAGTTTGCATAACTATTATATAGGTGAGTTTACGGGTACAGAAGATGATGGGAATCAATTCTGGCTTCGTTATGCTCAGCCTTTCTCCTTGGGAGAGAGCAATTGGCTGATGCGTGCATCCCTACCGCTGAATACTTTTCCATTTGGGAGCGATGGTTCATCCAAAACCGGGCTTGGAGACCTTTCGATTTTAACCGCCTATCTCATTGATGTCGGTAATCCGGGTATCAGCTTTGGCGTCGGTCCAATGTTCACAGCCCCAACTGCAACCGAAGATATCCTTGGTTCAGAAAAATGGTCTGCTGGCATCGCGAATGTTGGCTTTAACGCAACAAGTAAGGTGTTCCAATACGGTTACCTGCTCACCTGGCAGATGAGCTTTGCAGGAGAAGGCGATCGAGATGACGTCAATACTGCAACTTTGCAATATATTGCCCTGTATCAACTCGGTGGAGGCTGGTATCTCCGTAGTGCGCCGGTTTTGGCTTATAATTTTGAAGACGATAGCTATACTGTCCCCTTTGGGTTAGGCCTTGGTAAGGTTATTCCCACAGACAAGGTGGTGATGAATCTTTTTGTTGAACCTCAGGTTTCTGCCTTTGATGATGGTGATACCTGGCCAGAGTGGCAGATCTTTGTTGGTTTCAACCTGCAATTTAAACTGTAAGAGGCTTTTTATGGAATTTACTCCCCATCAGCTGATGGGGAGTTTTTTTTCTTAAAGATATCGTGCAGAGGATCGGGAGAGGCGCATTTCCGGTGAAAAATGATTCATTTTCTCTGTTTGTCATGATGTAAACTCGGCTACATGTGCCGGCAGCCTTAAGGCTGAAGGGAAGGTCCCACCTCAAAGGTAGACGTTAAGGTAAAGAAAGCAAGTCATAGCGATGGTACTTCTTTGTTACAGCTGTTCCAGCAAGATTCTGGAGGGCATGAAGAAGAGGCAGCCGGTCTGGGCGAAGGCAAAATCGAGGAGGCGGTCGTAGTTGCCATCGCTGTCCGGGGTTATCATCTGGGTGAGCGAGGTTTCAATAACCGAGGGGCTGGCGGCAAAACCGATGAACATGGTGCCGTGTTCGCGGACATTGCCCCAGGGCCGGTTTTGGCGGAACATCTTGACCTCTTCCCCGTCGATTTCAACCTTGCTCTTCGCGGTGTGCGCCCAAGGCGGCTTGACATCATCGGCCTGCTCGACGTTATCCAGCTTGCTCCGGCCAATGACCTTTTCCTGGTACTCAATTGCCTCCTTTTCCCAGGAATTTAGATTTTCGACATAGCGTTGCACGGTGAGATAGCTGCCGCCGCGATGGATCTCTATATCCTCCTGGACGAGCACCGCCTTAATGCGCTCAGAAGCCACGGGATTTTCAGTGCCATCGACAAAGTTGATCATATCCCGGTTATCAAGGTAGCGAAATCCCTGCACCTCTTCGGTCAGTTCCGCCACGGGGTCGAGAATGGCGGCGATATAGCGCGCCGCCTGAAAATTGAGGTCCATCCGGTCGGATTTGATCATGATGAAGAGATCGCCCGGAGTTGCAGGAAATCGCCTCGGCCCGTTTTCCATGGCTTTGAACGGATGCAATTCCCTGGGCGCGGGAGTCCCTGGAAAAACCCCTTGCCAGGCGGACGCCGCAACGCCGATGGAAACCGTTAATCCGCCTGCGGTGTCCTTTTGCCGGATCGATTTTTCTATGCCGAAAATGGCGCCCAGCTCTTCACTCAGGCCATCCGCGCCCGCTGGCTCTCCTTTTCGCAACATGAAGGTGAGATAGTGGGCAAAGGTGGTCGGGTCGCTGATGACCCCTGGTTGGGCAAGATTCGCGATATGCATGCTTGTGGTCCTTGGTTGCAATTGAAGGGAGGCGCTTTCAAGAGGCGGTCGCTTGTTCTCGCTCTCTCATCTGAGCAGTTTCACAGGTAAATTGAGAAAAATTACCACGCTGCGCTGTGATTGCCAAGCAGCTAAACTACAGAGCAACGCGGAAAGCGGGTTTACGGCTTGGGCTGGCAGAACCCCTTGTTATGGTGCGCCACCCACGTAAAAATCCGCTGGTCAGTGTGCTGTTGCCTGGCACTAAAGATGGCATCGGAGGCAATGGGCTCAGCCCATCGGCATCCTCATTTACACCGTTGGTTTGAGGAGCAGGTCTTTTGAAAAAGTTTTTTGATATTTGTATGTTGCCGCATACCCTTTCATGCCGTAAATCACCGCAGCCGCACCGGCGATGATCAAGCCACCATCAAGCAGGGTCCACACGCCAAAGCCGAAGTATCGCATCATCCCCGAACCGAGTGTCACAAAGGCCAATCCTGTGCGGATAAAGGCCAATTCCGTCCGGCCTTTGGCAAGAACGGAACGATAGTTCGACAAATCCGTTCGCGAATTGGCCAGGTAGGTTCTTCTTTCCGAGAGCTCTGTTCTCTGTTCAGCCAGCTCGGTGCTTTTGGTCGACAGGCCGGTTTGTCTTTCCGTCATCTCGGTGCGTTTAGAGGCCAGTTTCGTCCGAAGTTCGGCGTCGTAGGTGCGCTTCTCGGCAAGTTCTGTTCTCTTTTTGGCAAAATCGACCAGGTTGCACGTGAGAGCATTACCCTCTTTTGATAAGGTGACAAGCTCTTTAATCGCCTCTTTTTCATCTTCTTTTCTTTCCAAGGTCCCCATTACTTTCTCCCCAGGACAGCCAGGACTCTTAACCCTGTGCTTTCTTTGTTTGTACAGGTGGCAAAACGGGCAAGGTATTGGCACAAGATAGGCAGATATTATGGCCAGACCCGCTGGTCAGGTGTTCATGCTCTGTGTCATTGCAATTAGTCATTTCGAGGATAAATAACTGTTTTATCAGGGCGAATGATTGCCCCTGGGGTCAGCTTTGCTGTCTCGGCGCGTCCTTCGCCCATGAGGTGGAACACGATTTTATCTTGAGCTATTAGATAATCGGCAATGATCCGTCGGTGGCAACGCCACCAGACCGCCTCGGCACACATGATGGCACTGACGCGCAGGTGGCCGACCTCGATAAGCTTTGTGAGCGCTTCGTGAAATGGCAGGGTTAAGGCATAATCGGCATAGTTGTGAAAGCTGTCGTTCGTCCAAAAACCGTTGAGATCCTGCGGAATTTTTTTGTTTTTGCCTCGCAGGCCGCCCAGATCGGCCGAATGCATATACGATATGCCAAATGCTGCCAGGGCCTCGGGCAGCACCGCTTGATTAAACTGGGGATTTGCCCGCGACTGTGGCACGGTGCGAACATCAACAAGGTTGGTTACATCTGTCGCAGTTAAAATGCCGACAAACTCCTCCAGACTTCGCGTAGAGTGGCCGATGGTGTAAAAGGGCAGAGGCATGGTTTCATCACAACAAGGTAAGTGCACTACCTTTGTGCGCCGCAATATGATCGGTGCGGTCACTTTTGATTTCATACTGGGGATCGGCTTCCGAGGCGCGATGTACGTGTCCCTTATAATTAAAATCCGCTATATGAATTGCGATGACCCTTCCGGAGACCCTTCCCGCTTCTGAATTCCAGGCAACATGATCACCGATGGCAAAATCTCTTTTCATTATTTAGCCTCTTCAGGGGCATACTGAGTCTATAACTCTTTTCTTCATCTATTTTTTTGCCCGCAGCTCGTCTTTGTCTTTGTGTACGCCTCCACCACCTGGTGGACATCGCCGAGGCATCAGGTGCCCTTGGGGTTTTTCGTGGCACAATGGCACCCTTTTATCTTTTTTGCCTGTTGTATCTGTTCCATAATGGATGAATGGCCAAACTGGTCAATATCTCTTTCGATATCTTTTTTTGTGTGGCCAAAGCAGTGGCAGACAAGTTCATAATCTTGAAAATGAGTTGTAGCAGGTTGGAGAGAACTAAACATGGCAAATATTCCTATGAGACAACACAATTAGAGGGAATGGCAGATCTTAGGCACTTTTTTTATGCAGTAAAGGCTCTTACCGTTTTTTTGAATTGCTCTGCACGGCAAAGCTATTTGTTGCCACTAAGCGTTTATATTCAAACCAGGTCAAGATAATAATAATTCCGTCAAGCACGGAAAGGACAATAAGCGCAGCAGAATTAGTGTGGGCATAGCGGTATTGCTGGTAGAGCACAAATAGAGAAAAGACGATCATTGCCGCCGGATACGACCAACGCCATTTGCGAAGCAATCCAACAACCAGCACAACTTTAACCACTCCATGCAGTAATAAGTAGATGGACGCAAAGATCGTGGTACCAGGGGAGAGGTGGTTTGTGCTGTGCAGTAGGAGTGAGGTAAGCAGGTCATGCGGGGCGTGGCTGAGTTCATGTTGAGTCAGCACCCCAACTAGCTTGTGGATCTGGTTGGGGGGAATAAAAAAGAGAGTCAGGCCGCCAATTACCTCTAAAATGCCATCAAGCCCTTTTGCAAGGACGCTTAGGTTAAAAAAGAGTGAAAGAAGGGACTTCTTAGGCAATGCTTGGGTCTCCTCCGCATAAAAAAGGCACCGGAACGAGTACCTGTGTCAGAAAAATGAGGGCACAGGACATGCCCTTATTATAGACCATTAAGTGCTGTGATAGCTACCTGTGAAGTCAGGTTGAAGCCACCAAAAAAGCCCAATTTATTACCTGTTCTTGCGCTGTTCTCCCCAATCAGCGGCTGCTGTAAAGAGCACATCGCTTGATGAGTTCAGTGCCGTTTCCGCTGAATCCTGAATAACACTAATCATCATGCCAACGGCAACGACCTGCATGGCCACATTGTCGGGAATGTTAAAGAGCGAGCAGGCCATGGGAATCAACAACAGTGAGCCTCCCGGAACTCCAGATGCGCCGCAGGCACCAAGAGCTGCCAAGACGCATAAAAGAACAGAGGACATGAAATCCACCTGTTGCCCAACGGTCTTAGCCGCCGCAAGGGTGAGTACGGTAATGGTAATGGCAGCGCCTGCCATGTTGATTGTGGCCCCTAAAGGGATAGAGATGGAATAGGTGTCTTTGTGCAGACCCAATTTCTCACAGAGGCGCATGTTAACTGGGATATTGGCTGCTGAGCTGCGGGTAAAAAAAGCAGTAATTCCGCTTTCCGTTAAACATTGCCAGACCAGGGGGTAGGGATTGCGTCTGATTTTATAGAAGACAATAAACGGATTAACCACCAGGGCAACGACGAGCATGCTGCCTACAAGAACCATTATCAAGCGGCCGTAATTGGCCAGTTCACCAAATCCGGTGGTGGCTATGGTTGCTGCGACGAGACCAAAAATGCCAATCGGGGCCAGGCGGATAACCCATTGCACCACCTGGCTGACGGCATCGGCCATAGAGCTAAGCATCTCTTTGACATTGTTGCTGGCATGGCGCAAGGTAAGCCCAAGAAGAGCAGCCCAGCTGAGGATGCCGATGTAATTGGGGGTGAGCAGGGCATGCACCGGGTTATCAGCAATATTCATAAAAAGGGTTTGCAGCACCTCAAAGATACCACTTGGTGGATTGTGCCCAGCTTGCACCTGTTGCAGGGTGAGCGTGGTAGGGAAAAAATAGCTGGCTGTTACAGCAACAAGAGCAGCGGCAAAGGTCCCAAAAATATAAAGCATGATAATTGGTTTTATGTACACCTCTTGGCCACTGCGGTGCGAGGCGATGGCATTCATCACCAACACAAAGACCAGAATAGGGGCAACTGCCTTTAAGGCACTGATAAAAAAGTTGCCAAGCATGCCCATAGTGATTGCCGTAGCATGCACCCCTGGGCTGAGTAACCCAAGGGCCGCAAAGGCTATTCCTGCAGCCAAGCCCACCAGAATGAGGGGCACCAGACTTTTACTCATGTACCATTGCCAGAATCTGTTCATATGTTCTCCTTTATAAATGATGGGCAAATTTAATCGGATGATTTTTGTTGCGCAAGCATTCATTCGGATAATCAGCGGTTAAGCGGCAGCTCCTTGGCTTTTATTTGATCATTCAGGGCTAAGCACAAACGGGCTAATCGTGTACAGC
>RRZU012257778.1_pt1 | contig 45287 bp, 39 predicted proteins | sample 2165561 | NCBI WGS metagenome assembly RRZU01 (sample SAMN10456909, study PRJNA506462) | wastewater metagenome | isolation source: wastewater sludge | place: USA: Moscow, Idaho | reverse complement strand
ATGCGTCCGGCTTCCTGGCGTGTACCAATCTGTTTCATTTCAATACGGACATGGAACGTTTCGGCAAGAACTTTGATGAGTTGTCGGAAGTCTACCCGCTCATCTGCGATGTAATAAAAAATGGCTTTGTTGCCATCTCCCTGATATTCGACATCTCCGATTTTCATTTGCAAGCCAAGATCTTTGGCTATCTGCCTGCTTTGAATCATTGTATCGTGTTCACGGCTTTTTGCCTCTTTGAATTTCTCGATATCAACAGGTTTGGCGATGCGATAGATGCGCCGGATGTCATCCGGTGATTTCAAGTTTGCTTTTTTGATCTGCAGTTTGACTAGTCTGCCTGTCAAAGTGACGACCCCTATATCATGCCCAGGATTGGCTTCTACAGCAACGGTGTCACCCTTCTTCAGGTCCAGATTGTTGACATTATGGTAATATCCTTTACGAGTATTCTTGAATTGAACCTCTACAAGGTCTGTGCTGTGGGCATTGCCAGGTACGTCTGCCAGCCAGTCGTACATGTTGAGTTGCCGGTCCTGACGGCCTACGCCGCAAGCGCACAACCCACGGTCGCAGCCACTACACATTTTGAATTTCATATTATTATAATCCATATTTTATTTTCTTATTAGTAGTACAATCATTTTAAGTGCCAGATCGAAGAATACAATCTTGGCGTTCGCATTTTGTCCGATATCATGGTACGCTTTGTTCATGAGTTCTGAAATATCGATAACATTCGCCTCATTGATGAATCGTGCGAAGTTACGGGCGAAGTTCTCTTCATCCCGAGTCATATAGTTGAGTTCAGAATTATGGAAGTTGTAAACAAAGTTTTCCCTTATCATCCGAAGGAAATAAGCAATCATGCGACGTTGTTTTTCTCTTCCGAAGGCAGCTGCACCCTCGCTCCATTTCTTCAAATCACGAATATTGCGAGCATAGGCCAGACGCATCAGCTGGATAAACACTTTTAGAAATTCCTTGTTCTCATTTCCGGCATCGAGTTCCTCCAGAGCTTTGTTCCAGTTGCCATTAGCCACACGGGCAATGCGGCAGGCTATGTCTTCCTCAATGCCACGTTGTTCTATAAGTGCCTTCTGAATGGATATGGTGTCTATTTTTTTGAAATCAAAACGTTGAGTTCGACTTCGAATAGTTTCTAACAGTTTTTCTGGTTCTTCGCTTACTAGAATAAATACAGTTTCGTGGGGAGGTTCTTCCAACAGTTTCAGAAGTTTGTTGGCGCAGGTCAGGTTCATTCTTTCAGGAAGCCATATAATACTTATTTTATAGCCACCCTGACTGGATTTTATGCTCATGTTACGTGCTATGGCATCGCTTTCTGCTCCAGTGATAATAGCCTGTTGGGAGGTTGTTCCCATTTTATCCATCCATTGGTTGATGGTAAAGTAAGGACTTTGCATGATCATTTCATGCCAAGGTTTGGCGAAGTCGTCACTTACCGGTTGATGTTCGCTTCCCATGCCTGGAAGTTTTATGGTAGGGTAAGTAAAGTAAAGATCAGGGTGCTCCCATTTTTTCAGCATAGGGCTGTCTTTAAGCAGATAGGACGCAAAAGCCATGGCCAGTGCCATCTTTCCGCATCCCTGGGGACCGCAAAAAAGCATTGCATGAGGTATTCTGTTTTCTTCTGCAGATTGCAGTAGCTTCCTTACTGCATCTTTTTGACCTATGACTTCACGGAATTTCATCTTATAATAATCTATGTGCTACTTCCTTTACAGAGTCGACAGCAGATACAGTATAAAAATGAATATTGTTGATACCGTATTCATATAATTCTTTAACCTGATTTGTTGTCCATTCGATACCGAGTTGTCTGGCATCTTCATCCGATTTGCATTTTAGTGCGTCATCGGCAAGTTCTTCAGGAAAGTCGATATGGAAGGTTTTTGGTACTACCGTCAATTGCGATAATTTGGCAAAAGGCTTGATACCAGGGATGATAGGGATAGTGATTCCAATCTTACGGGCTCTTTTGACAAAGTTGAAAAACTTTTTGTTGTCATAGAAGAGTTGGGTTACGGCAAACGAAGCACCGGCATCTTGCTTTTCCTTAAGATATTTCATATCAATCTCCATGTTTGGAGCCTCTTCATGTTTCTCCGGATAGCAGGCTACACCAAATTCGAAGGGCGTACCCGGATGCTTGATTGGTGTTCCATCAACGAAATACCCGTCGTTGAATTTATTTACTTGTTCGATCAGTTCTGTAGCATGAGAATATCCCCCTTGTACGGGAGTGAATTTCTTATCTTCCCTGGTCTTGTCGCCACGCAGCAGAAAGATCTGGTTAAGGCCTAAAAACTGCAAATCAAGCAATTCATATTCAATATCCTCTTTGGTTGCACCACTGCAGATGACATGCGGCATCACTGGAATATGGTATTTATTTTGAATAGCGGCAGCTATGGCAACAGAACCCGGCCGGCGGCGGATACGATGCCGCTCAATCAGTCCGTTGTCAAGCTCTTTGTATACATATTCTTCGGAATGATTAGTGATGTTGATAAACAAAGGATTAAAGTCCTTCAGTTTGTCAATAGTATGGAATAAAATATCCGTACCATTACCCTTCAGAGGAGGCAAAACCTCAAAAGAGAAATGTTTCCCTTCGTTGTCACTACTTAGTTTTTCAGAAATGTTCATATTTCAAGAGGGTATTTGACTGCAAATTTAATAAAAAAAAGTATCATTATCGAACCTTTTGCTCGTTTTTCAAAAGGATTGTGTAAATTTGCATTCATGAAAAAGAAAGTGAAAATCATTATTCTTGATTTTGATGGAACTCTGGGTGATTCCAAGTCACTTATTCTGAATACAATGCAGGCAACGGTAAAAGAGTTGGGATTACAGCAAAAAAAACCTGAAGAGTATGCCTCTACTATAGGATTGCCACTGAAAACTAGTTTCGCCAACATTATTCCTATGAGTGATGAGATGGCCGATAACTGTGTGGCAACTTACCGGAGAATTTTCAGTGAAGGCAATGTACCTGGAGCTGTCCCTCTTTTTAGCGGAGTTTTTGATACTTTAAAATATTTATATCAAAAGGGATATATGCTTACTTTGGCCAGTAGCAGGAGCCACCGGTCCCTTGTCGGATACGTGCATGAATATGGTCTTGACTCGATGCTTTCTCTTATCTTGGGTGCCGATGATGTGGAAAAGGCCAAACCTGACCCTATGCCTGTTTTGCAGACCTTGCATCATTTTGGATTCTCTGCTGAAGATGCTCTTGTGGTAGGAGATACCAAATTCGATATTCTCATGGGAAAGAATGCGGGAGCCATGACCTGTGGCGTAACTTATGGAAATGGTTCTGTAGAGGAACTCCGGGATGTAGAAGCCGATGTGCTGATCAATAGTTTTTCTGAAATCAGTCAAGTGTTAATATAAATCGATTCAAATGATAAAAGATTTTTTCATTGTCGGCATTGGCAGCTTCTTTGGTGGCGGCATGCGATTCTTGATTTCCAAATGGATACAGGATTTAAGTTTCCTGAGTTTCCCTTTTGGAACATTGGTGGTGAATGTCTTAGGATGTCTGCTTATCGGTTTCTTTTCCGGTTTGTCTTACACCGGTAATCTGATGAGCCCTGGTACCAAGCTGATATTAACGACTGGGTTCTGCGGTGGTTTTACTACTTTTTCAACTTTCATGAATGAAAGTTCTTCGCTGTTGAAAGATGAGAACTATCTTTATTTTGTTCTTTATCTTTTCGGAAGTCTGGTTGTCGGACTTGTAGCAGTTCTCGTTGGGCAGCAATTGTCTAAAGTGATTTAAACAGATAAGTATTATGACAAAGATTTTAAGAATATATCTGAGCAATACAGATACACTGCATCACCAGTCTCTTTATGAGATTATCTCTCGGGAAGCACAGGATTTTGGGCTTCAGGGAGCTACAGTGCTTAATGGAGTTATGGGGTTTGGCCCGTCAAGCAAGTTGCGCAGCAACAAGTTCTGGGAATTAAATGTAAAATATCCTATGGTTATTGAACTTATTGATGAAGAAAGCAAACTCCGGAACTTTCTTGAAAAAATCAAACCGGAACTTAAGGATGTTCATAAAGGCATTGTCGTGACTTTGCATGATGTAGATGTCGTTTTTCATACAAGAGGAATATAAGGCATGGCCAGTCTGTTTTCGATATTTAAGATAAAAAAAGAGGAGCGGTGGCCTTTTTTTGCGGTTTTACTTTATGTTCTTGCCTGGAATGTACTTGTCATATTAAAGTATGCAGACAAGTTTATGAAGCCTGACGAGCATTATTATAAATTATTTGTCCGTCATTTCCATATTTCAGGTTTTGATCCGGTAACCTATATCGTAGTATCGAACTGGGGCACGAATTACAATATCTACCGCCATCCGTTACTGGCTTTTTTTATGTATATACCGAATCAGATCAATCAGGGATTAATGGCTTTGACGGGAGTTAACTGTGTGCAGTTTATTGTGGGTGCCATTCTTGTGTTCTGTGGTGCATACAGCTTTATTTTTCTATGTCGTATTTTCCGGGAAATTATTGGAATTCATAAGTTAGATGCATGGCTGTTAGGAGGTTTGACATACACTTTTGCCTATGTCATGGTGTCTGTGAGTGTGCCCGATCATTTCTCCTTGTCCATGTTTATGCTTATACTTACACTTTATGTGGCAGGCAAGGAGATGAAGGCAAGGAGTCCTTTTACAAAATGGCAGACAATATTGTTCTTTTTCCTTACTGCTGGAATATCGCTTAATAATGGTATCAAGGTGTTTTTAGCTAATCTTTTCGTTAACGGCAAGAAATTTTGGAAGCCGACTAATCTGTTTTTTGCTGTTATAATTCCTTCAGCTTTGATTTGGGGCGGTGCCTGTCTGGAATGGAATCATTTCGAAAAGCCGGATTTTGTTGAACGTCAAAATGAAATTGCTGCAAAAGTAAAACAGCAGAATGATAAGATAGCTCAGGCCTTTAAAGATACCACATCTGTGCGCGATACAGCTGTTGCCAGCGCCGATATCCGAAATTTAGTGATGCAGCAGGCTAAAGAAAGGAAAGAAAAAAATGCGAAGAAACCTTGGAATTCTCATGTGGGAAAGCCTATGGCTAAAGGTGAGTTCGCTCAATGGACGGATATAACAACTCCACGTTGGGCAACAATAGTGGAAAATCTTTTTGGAGAGTCAATCCAGTTCCATAAAGATTATCTTCTACAAGATGACTTGTCCACGCGACCAGTTATTGTCACCTATCATCATACTGCCAGTTATATTATAGAAGGTCTAGTTGTCCTCTTATTCCTTTTTGGTATTGTCTGTGGTCGGAAGTCACGCTACTTGTGGCTGGCGATGAGCTTTTTCTTCTTTGATATGTTTATTCATCTTATCCTGGGCTTTGGTATTAATGAGGTGTATATCATGTCAGCGCACTGGCTTTTTATTTTGTCTGTTGCTATGGCATATCTCTTTAAAACCTTTGAGAACAAAAAGTGGATCATACCTGTAAGAATGTTAACTTTGGTTATAGCACTTTATCTGCTGGCATGGAACGGCATTCTTTATTCCGGTTATTTGCTTGGATAAGCGCAATCAAGAATGTTTATATTATATCTTCTGTAATTTGCATATTTTCAATCATCTTTATATATTTTCCAAATATGCTGAAAATGAGTTGGTGTATAATTCGCTACCCTATAGATAGTTACAAACTGCGCTGTCTTTGTTTTTGAAAAAAGATATCTTTTATGGTGTATTCAGCCATGAAATACAACGTATTCCATGGCTGAATAGAGTCTGTTTGATACTCTAATGCATCGTAAAAGAGGGCTTAAGGCATTTTGCTTTTTTTGTATTTTTTGTTTTTATTCCTTTATTATGCCAACAACATACTGTTGCATTTCCAGATTACAAAGTAGAAGAGATTTGTTTTTGAGCTGAAAATTTTACAAATAAAGAATATGTTTATTTACTTTTTATATATGTTTGTTTTTCCCCATCCATTTTAAAATCCTTTTGTATAGAGATTTGAAGATAACGGAGAAATTACCATATTTCAAGTTCAGAAAGAATTCCTCAAACGACCGTCCCATTTTAATCCAGGGATGATTCCATCCCTGAGCACGATAGAAGTGGTCTTTAAAGGAAACATTCTCCATGACATATTTTGGATGCTTTAAAGGAAATTCTACATCGAAGCGTTTCATCGTGAAAATCCTGCGTAGCCTTGAAGGCATAGTCTTCAAAGTAGAGAAGTGTGTGGAGTCGGTTGTTGCTCCTACATTATTGATCATATTTTTTGTAGGCATGATGGCAAGACCATGATTCATGAGCATACTAGCCCATAAAATGCTCTCATAAAACGGCTTGCCACTTGCGGCATGGTCCGTACACATTTTCATGAAATCCTTCCGATAGCCTCGTTCCTTGACAAGTGCTTCCAATTGGTTATGATAGAAACTATCCTTCATGAACCCGTAGTTGCCGTCCCATTGGTCGATGACCCTTTTCCATGAAGCCCATCCCCAGACAGACATAACAGACGTAAAGAAGTAATCATAAGGCACATCCGGTGTTATTTCATCGGTATTGAATCCTGCAACCATTGTGATGCGCGGGTCATTCTCATATCGGTCCAGCATCTCTTTGCAGAAAGGGAAGAATGTTTGTGAAGGGACATCATCATCTTCAAGTACCATTATTTTATCGGTAATTGAAAATGCCCACTTCTGTGAAATATATTCAGAAGGGTCACATCCATAATTCCTGGTCTGATAATTACGGTGGACGTTACATTGCCAGTCGATATTCTCATCGTTCACAATTTTACGGCACGCTTCCATTCCCGTCAGATCCTGATTGTTTCTTGCTCCGTCCTGATAAAGAAAGAGTTGTGAGGGGCGTGCTTTCTTAACTTCATTGAAAACGAGTTGGAAAGTATCAGGGCGGTTGAAGAAAAGCATCAGTACTGCAATATCTGTCTTAGCGGGTTGTTTCATTCTATATTATTTTCTTAATGCAAATATAATATTTTATTTTGAGAAATAAGTTTTTCAGGAAGTACATTCTTCTATTTTCAGTTTTCGGAGTCTGTTTCATAAATAATTTGTACTTTTGTCGTCGAATTTGAAAAAACGGGTGTTCAGCCCAAAAAGAAAAAATGACGAATCCTTTTAAGATCTTTAAAATTAAGAAAGAAGAGCGGTTTTTTGCCATGATAGCCCTGTTGTTGTTTATATTCCTTAATGCTTTGACAATATGTAGTCATTGGAATATCTATACAATGGGGGCTCATGGAGGATTTTGGACCATCTTTACCAAGCATTTCCTTATGTCTGGCTATGATTGCTGGACATGGATTATGGTTTCCGGTATGAGGATACATTTTACAACGATCCGTCATCCACTGTATTTGTCCTTTTTGTATCCGCTGTATCTGCTTAACCATTGGCTGATTGGAGTCACGGGAGTCAACTTTGCAGTCTTTATGGTTGCTGCTGTTCTGGTGTTCTCTGCTTTCTATGCTGCTATTTTTACTTATCGCATCTTGCGGGAGATTCTGTGTATGTCCCGTAATGATTCCATGTTGCTGGTGGCATTGCTTTTTTCTTTTGCAAACGTGATGCTTCCCGTTATGGTACCTGATCATTTCATTATATCAATGATGTTGCTTACCATGACCATTTATATAGCAGGGAAGAAAATGATGAAGCGATGTTCCTTGGATAATTGGCAGTCGTTGCTTCTGATTTTCTTTACTTCAGGTATTGCTGCTTCAAATGGTGTGAAGATAATGTTGGCCGACTGGTTTGTCAATGGTAAAAAAGTGTTTCGCCCAAAGTTTATCCTGGTTGGTATCGTCTTCCCATTAATAGCACTTTTGGCTATTCAGCAATATCAGTATCGTACATTTGAAGTACCGCAGCAAGCTGTAATTGCCAAGATAGAAAAGAAGAATGCTGCGAAGATGAGCGTTAAGGATAAACAAGAATTGGGAGATCACCATAAATGGGTGTTAGCGCATCGGATGAAGTCTCCGGGAGACGGTTTATTGACCTTGTTTGACTTTAAGACCCCTCGTGTACCCGTTCTTGTTGAAGATTATTTTGGTGAGTCTTTTCTTTTTCACAAGGACTACGCTCTTGGTGATGTCAATGTAAATCGTCCGATGGCGGTTGCCTATCATGCATGGTGGTGCTATGGCATTGAACTTTGTATTGTATTTCTTTTTATTGCCGGTGCGTGGCTGGGACGGAAAAATAAATTGATGCAGATGCTCCTCTGCTGGTTTTCCTTTGATGTCTTTTTGAATTTCATTCTGGGTTTTGCTGTGAATGAAATTTATATTATGACTTCCGGATGGGCATTTATCATACCTGTTGCGATAGCATTTATATTGAAGTCCCTGCCGGAGAAATATCATTTCCCGCTGGAGAGTCTGCTGTTCTTCCTTACTTTGTTCTTATGGTGTTACAATACCGGTATTATTATTCATCATCTTTATTAGCTCTTTGCGGGACAGAAGGCGTCAGCTGGGAGTGAATGTAAATAGAATGGATCTTCCGCTTTCCCACAGGAGGAATTTCCATATAGTTGTGGTAGAGATCCTTGAGATAAGCATCGGGATTATGAGGCCCCAGAAAGGAATACCCTTCAAACTCGATATCAGCAACCGGGAAAATACTATCCTTACGGTGTTGTGTGCCGTATCCGTTAGTAACCGGCTCGTTGGAGTAATAAGTATTTGTCGGTCTCAGGATGCATGCCATAGACCAGATTATTTTATAGATGACGTATTTGAAACTGAACCAGAAAAATTCAGCAAAGGCTCTTATCGAGTAATAATGCTTGTGGTGCAAGATGGAATAGCACTTGGATATCCCCCGGGTGATTTTTTTTGTAAGGTTTCGGGAGATGCTGGGATAAGGGATCATGGGAAAGACATCAATATACAGACCTTTCTGATAATCGGCAGAAAAGTCATCACTTCCTTCTACATAGAAGGAATTCAAGTCACGTACCTTGCTTATCGGTTCCTTGGTTGGTTCTTTCTCAGGTGTTTGCAGCATAAGATGATCAGGAAATTCCTTTGGAGCTATTTGCTTGAATTTTTCCAGTCCTTCTGCTGTCATGGCAATATCAATGTCATCATCCCATGGAATGAACCCTTTATGCCTTACAGCACCTAATATTGTGCCGCCATCGAGCCAATAATCAATATGATGTCTTCTGCAAATAGCATCTGTTTCTTTCAGGATATCTAATTGCTTCAACTGGCATTTACGTAGTTGCTGTTTCTTATATTCTTCAAGATACTTATTTTCCATTTTCTTTTTATTGATGCAACAAAGTTACGATTTATTTGGAAAAAACAGGCAAAAATATTAGCATTTTGTTGTATCTTTGCCGCTATGAATATAGCGATAATACTTTCAGGGGGTGTAGGATGCCGAATGGGAAAGGATACACCGAAGCAGTATCTAATGGTAGCAGGAAAACCGATTATAAGGTATTGTGTCGAAACATTCTGCAAGGATTCTCTTATTGATGAGATCGTTATCTGTCTTGCTGAGGAATGGAAAACTTTTGTACAAGAGACTTTGACGGATATTCTTACAGAAAAGCCTGTTTTGTACAGTGCGCCAGGCAGGACACGACAGCTTACGATTTATAATGCTTTAAAGATGCTAGCTGCCAGAGGTACCGGTGCTGAGGATATTGTAGTGATCCATGATGCTGCGCGCCCTTTGGTTTCCAGAAAGTTGATCGATGCTTGTCTTGAAGAAAACCGCCATTGTGACGGCGTGCTTCCTGTGATACCAGTAAAGGATACGATTTATATGAGTAATGATGGCTCCCATATCAAGGCTCTGCTGGACAGAAATACCCTTTTTGCAGGGCAGGCTCCGGAGAGTTTTGTTTTCGGCAAATACCTCAAAATACATGATGACATGCCTGAGACTGAGATAGAAAAGATCAACGGTAGTTCTGAAATTGCACAGAAGTCTGGACTGGAAGTCCATCTTATACCAGGGGATAGTATGAATTTCAAAATTACTACACCTGATGATCTTTCCACATTCCAGACGATTATATTTGATCATTAAATTGATACATGATGAAGGCTTTTGTTTTACATGCTGTTGGTGATCTTCGCTATGAAGATATAGATATACCAGTCTTTCCCGGGAAAGACTGGGCGATTGTTAAAGTAAGGGCTGCAGGGATATGCAGTTCTGATATCCCACGTGTCTTTACGAAGGGTACTTATCATTTTCCGACTATACCGGGGCATGAATTCTCTGGTGAAGTGTATCGTGTTGCCGATGAGGCTAATGCTTCCTGGATAGGAAAGAAAGTGGGCATTTTCCCTTTGATACCTTGTCGTAAATGTACCCAGTGCAAAGAGAGGCATTACGAGATGTGCGAGCATTATGATTATGTCGGCTCTCGTCGCAATGGCGGATGGGCTGAGTATGTGGCTGTACCGGTGTGGAATCTTGTGAAACTGCCTGATTCTTTCTCTTTTGAAAAGGCTGCCATGCTGGAACCTCTGGCTGTTGCTTTGCATGCGATAAAGCGTGGACCGGTTCGTCTGGGTGACAACGTGGCAATTATCGGTACTGGCATGATCGGTATCAGTGCGGCTCAATGGGCCAAAGTTCTTGGTGCCGGAAAAGTCACGGTGATCGGGAGAAATGAAGCAAAGCGTGAACTTGTGGAAAGAAACGGCGTCGCCTATGCTACAGGCATAGAGAATACTTACGACTTTGTATTGGAAGCTGTTGGCAGTCCTTCTTCTATCGAACAGGCAATAACTGCAGTCGCACCTGGAGGAAGACTGATGCTGATGGGTAATCCTTCGGGGGATATTATGCTGAAGCAGGATATATATTGGAGAATATTGCGTAAGCAGCTGACTTTGGAAGGTACGTGGAATTCATCTTATGATGGCCAGAATCCTTCGGACTGGACAGATGTTGTGGATGCAATTGATAAGGAAAAAATACATTTGCAAAATCTCGTTTCTCACAGGTTCTCCCAAAGTGAATTGCAGAAGGGATTGCAATTGATGTGGGAGCACAGGGAACTGTATTGTAAGGTGATGACTTTGTGGAACGATTAAAATGATGACTATGCATAAGAGTGAAATATCTGCATCGATGATGTGCTCTGATCTTGTTGATTTGAAAGAGACTCTCCGAATCTTTGAGGAGGAGAAGATAGAACATCTTCATATCGATATGATGGATGGAACATTTGTACCTAACTTCGGACTTGGTGTAGATTATATCCGCGGTCTTCGTGAGTTGACGGATATTCCTTTGGACCTTCACATGATGATCAAGGATCCTGAATATAAGTTACAATGGATAGGGATCAAATCAACGGATATTGTAAGTATTCATTATGAAAGTACTTATCAGGTACAGAGGGCACTCGATTGGCTTGAACCTTATCATTGCAAACGCTTTCTTGCCATTAATCCGGCAACCCCTGTCAATGCTCTGGAGGAAGTACTCGATTATATCGATGGAATAAATTTGCTTATGGTCAATCCGGGATTCGCCGGACAGAAAATGGTACCGAGTACTATTCATAAGGCTGCTAAAGTGAAAAACTTACTGGAGCGTGAACATCATGATGACATTCTTGTGGAAGTTGATGGAAATATCACTCCTGAACATGGACGGATATTGCGCAGCCTTGGTGCTAGTCTGTTTGTAGGGGGTACCTCTGCCATCTTTCGGGGCACCATTTGTGATTATAAAAAGAATATTAGAATTTTCAGAGAGAACATCAAATAACTATATTGTATTTATCAGATATTATAAATCGTAATTCGTGTTATGGTAAGCAAAGATAAAAGGGTATAAAACTCCTCTCGTCTTGTTGGCCCTCTCTCTATCAGGATAGATTGTCTTGTAATGTTTCAGACAAATGAAGCATAGCCGGATAAGTGAAGTCCATTTCCCTTCATCCAAGAGAAGCTTACATGTTTTGTGCTCCAAGGGGAATTTGATTTTGTCCGTATGATCATAGATATGTTGATATAGTTTCTTCCAATTCTCCTTTCTTTGCAACTTGAAATAGTTTGACGGTCCATGGAGCAGAGGTTCGTAATTCGTATTCTCTTTTTCATGAGGATAGAACTTTTTATGCAACTCGCTGGCAGCTGAATCTTCATGGCTGCGGTGCCAGTTAAGAGGCTCTTCAACTCTTATAATCCCTCTCCCCAGATGGGCACTTATGATTAAAGCCCAGTCATAGATAATATAGTCTATCCAAGAACTTTCCCGTTGTATGAATTCTTTTCTGAAGAGCATGGTATGACCTGCAAAACCTTGGAAAAGATTGGATAAAAAAGTATATTGTGGGCTGACCAGATGACTGTTTTCCTGTTTGGTCCCTCTCAGATGAGTCGTGAAACAAATATCGTGTTCGCCAATGGCTGCAACTTGCTTTTCTATTTTAGTGGGAAACCAAATGTCATCCTGATCGCTGAATGCCACAAAGTCTCCTGTTGCTTTCATGGCAGCGGATTTGAAATTATGGTTGAATCCTAGATTTGTCTTGTTTTGATAGAGACGGATATTTGAATGTCGTGACTCATACTCTCTGCATATTTCTAGTGTAGAATCAGTAGATCCGTCATCCTGAATAATGATCTCACTGACAGGATAGGTTTGGGAAAGAATGGAATCCAGTTGCTCCCGTAGATATTTTTCACCATTATAGGTGGCAATGACTACTGATACGGTCTTTTTCATAAAATCAGGTGGGTTTATGTGAATGTGTGTGGGGTAATCTTATTTTAGGTTATCGATCCTTGTCTATTATCTCTATAAGCTTGTCGCTCTTGCCGGAAACGACTTTCCGACAGAACATTTTGCCGGAAGCCTTCAAGGTATCGTAATCGTCTTCTGTCAGAATTTTGACGACAGGATCATAATTGATATAGGTGAGTGGAGTCAAGGCCGCAAGACTCTGGTATTTGCCTTCTGCCAACATGCACCGGGAAGCGAATTCTGAATTGAAGGCTACGGTCTGGATAAAGGTCTCTGCCGGGCAAAAACTGGTTTTAAAGTAATGAACAAGGTGTTCGTTTTCATCCCATTCCTTAATGATATGTCTTGCCAGGTCTGGAGTAATAGCCCACCATGCGGAACCTTTGTATAAAGTATAGGTCTTGGCCTGACAATGGATATGTAAAGTCTTGTGAATACCTGCGGTTGCTGTAATTTTACGTAATGCAACACGAAATTTACTTTTAAGACTCCCGCTCAGCCATGGCTTGTCTGTTAAGAATCGGAAGTTGCGGTATTGCTGTCCATTTTTTCCCTGATGTAACATGGAAATGCCCTGAAGAATTTCTTTGCCGTTTGCTTGTCTGAAATATTTCTTGATATCTGCATTGCTCCAGAGAGGATAATCCATGCCACTTAGCGAAATAAAATAATCAGCGTGTCCATAATAAAGTGCTGCACGAAGAAGTTCTATCTGATATTCTACTTCGTTGATACTTCCCCAGATAACATTGACACGATGTTCAATGAAGTGTATATTTTCCTGGTCTAGTTTTTCTTCGAATCGTCGTATATCGCTTTTTTGATCGATATGGATATAAAATTCCGAATCAGCCGGAAGGCTGTTGACGAGCGCCCTCAGATGCCTGGCATCTTTATGGGCCGATATAAGAAATGCGAGTTTCATGAGCTTATGATTTTTTGAATTTAGATAAGATGAATTTTTGACATTCATTAAGAATCTTTACTTTTGCAACTTTCATTACAAGGTAATAGAGTATTACTGCCATAAATACTCTGCAAATGAGCAGCAGAATCAGATTATGAATAGCAAGAGTGGTAAAATGTGTAGCTGCCATAACTCCGAAGGCGGCCAGAGCAAAAGGCAAGGTATCCCTGAAAAACATACTGAGATGATATCCTGCCAGGCGCTTGACAAAGTATTGCCAGACAAACAGCCAGCCGACGTTCAATATCGTATAGGCGATAACCATTGCACGAATTCCAAGAGGCCAAGTAAGCAACATTACGATGATTTGTACAACTCCAAGTCCGAAGGTACACCAGAAGTAAATACCAGACTTGCCTTTACTGATAACCATGTTGGAAAGTAGACTGAATATAGGCATCGTTGCACCACTGATGCAGAGTATCTGTATGAACTCTGCACTGACCAGCCATTTTGCTGTCAAGGCTATGACAATGAACTCTTTGGCTACAAGTCCGAACCCGAAGAGCAATGGAAAGGATATGAATGCCGTGAAGCGCATCATCTTGCGGAATGCTTGTATCTGTTTGTCTCCTTCACTGCGCAGATTGACAAGTACTGGCTGCGCCACTTGGTTGACCATCCCCTGTACCAGACTAAAACATTTAGAGTCCCATTGGTATGCCTGATTATAATTTCCGGTATCGTGAGGTGAGAAATAATGTCCCAACATAATGTTAAGAATATTGTTGTTAATATTGGTCGTGATGCTGGAGGCTAGCATTTTGCATGAAAAACGAAACATCTTCCTTACGGGTTGAAAGGTGATATGATGGATACTTGGTCGCCAAGAGGAGTAATGCCATGCCATAATGGTATTGAACAAGACGAATATAAGACCTTGTGTGGCCAGTGACCAGTAGGCTAGCCCGTTAAAAGCACATATCGCGCCGACCATACTGGAAATGAAAACAGCAAAGATACCTGATTTCGCTTGTTGCTTGGCTTTGAGATTCTTGAAGAGATAAGCATTTTGTGCTGTGCCAAAAGAGGCAAAGACAATACTGAGAAAGGCATATCGGCAGAGGGGTACTATTTTCTCTGTATGGTAGTAGTCGCCTATGAGTGGAGCGCAAAAAAATAATATAAGGTAGGCGGAAATGCCAATGAGAATATTAAACCAGAATACAGAATTGTAGTCTTCGTCTTTAGGATTCTGGATGTTAGCAAGGGCTGTAGGAAAACCACTGCTTTGAAGGGTCGTGGCTATGAGCGAGAAGATACTGATCATTGCCATCATGCCATAATCAGAAGGTGACAGTAACCGTCCTAAGAGAATGCCGAAAGCTAGTCCGATGATCTGCTGCATCGTACTGTTTAGACCTCCCCAAAAGAGACCTTTAGCTGTTTTTTCTTTAAGTGATTCCATATTAACCTTGCAAAAATACGCTTTCTGAATAAATAATCCAAATAAAAAGTTTAATTTTGTAGCAAAATATAAGAATGAAAATTTATTTTTATCATACTCAAAATATACAGGACATCCTTAGCAGATATCGTCAGGGACAATTTCCTGGACATTTGCTTTATGGGGCTACTCATCTGGAAGATTATGGTATAGAGATCGTATGGCATCAGTTTATAAAAAGTACCTCTCGAATAAAAAGAATGCTGTTGACGGCATGGAGGGTCCTCCGACTGGGAAATAAAATTGACGCAGTGTATGCTACCCATTATACAGGTATAGAAATACTTATATTCCTTCGTGCTTTAGGCATCTTCCATAAACCGATTGCGATATGGCATCATCAGCCTGTGGTTAAGTCTTCAAGTAAAATAAGAGAGATTCTGGGACACCTCTTTTATAAGGGTATTGATGAAATGTTCTTCTTCTCTCAGAAATTGATTGATGATTCCATTAAAACTCATAAAGTTGATCCTCTGCGATTGCATTTAGGATACTGGGGCGCTGACTTGGATTTCTATGATCGTCTTCTGGCAGAACAGCATCATCGTGAAGGTTTTGTCTCTTCAGGAAAGGAAATGAGAGATATGGATACATTGGTCCGAGCCTTCAACGATGAAGAACTTCCGCTTGATATTTATTTAAATCGGAGCAACGGGGAAATCAACTATGAAAGGCTTTTCTCTTCCCTTCATATTAAAGAAAATATAAAAGTCCACTTTACTACAAGTCAAGGGGTTCCTGAACTTGCAAGGTTGGTGAATAAGCATTCCTGTGTGGTCATCTGCTGTCAGGAAACAAGATATACGGTGGGTTTGACCACTGTTGTTGAAGCTTTAGCTCTTGGTCTTCCTGTTATTTGCAGCAGAAATCTTCAAATTCCTGTTGACTTTAACAAAGAGGGGTGCGGCATATCCGTACCTTATTATAATGTGGAAGAATGGAAAAATGCAGTCAATTATATCCATACGCATCCTGAAAAGGCAAAAGAAATGGGCAGGAAAGGCAGAGCTTTGGCAGAACGACTTTATAATGACCGGCATTGTGCTGAGGTCGTGGCTCAAGTTTTGAAAGCAATGAATAGTTAATAATGTATAAAACTTCGATTTCCGGAGAAGACGTCAAAGCCTTATTTAAATAAAATATGTATCTTTGCACACCGAATTATGGAAGTGCATCTTAGGATTTCCATTATCTTGCCGTGTTAATAGCTTTATTTTTGGTCGAATATTGCGGTTAGGGAATCGGTGAGACGGCAGAGAAAATGCTATGGATGGTCTCTTTTAGACTGGAGGCGCCGTGAGGTCTCTGCCTGTTCGACAATTAATAAAAAGTTTTTTAGTAGTAAATTAAAAATTAAAAATGAACACTTTAAGTTACAAGACTATTTCCGCTAATAAGGAAACAGCTAAGAAAGAGTGGGTCGTAGTAGATGCCAGCGATCAGATTGTAGGTCGTCTCTGCTCTAAAGTAGCAAAGCTGCTTCGCGGAAAGTACAAACCAAGTTTCACACCTAATGTGGACTGTGGTGACAATGTCATTATTATTAATGCCGATAAGGTCGTTTTCTCAGGAAAGAAGGAAACGGATAAGATTTACACACGTTATACTGGTTATCCTGGTGGTCAGCGCTTTAATACACCGGCTGAGCTTCGCAAGCGCAATGGTGGTGTTGATAAGTTGATTCGCCATGCTGTAAAGGGTATGCTTCCTAAAGGTCGCTTAGGTCGTGCCTTGATGGACAATCTTTATGTATTTGAAGGCGCAGAGCATGATAAGGAAGCTCAGAAACCTAAGACAATTGATATTAACCAGTACAAATAATAAGTAAATCAAGATGGAAGTAATTAATGCAATTGGTCGCCGTAAGAGCGCTGTAGCTCGTGTTTACCTCTCAGAAGGTACCGGCAAGATCACTATTAATAAAAGAGATATTGAAACATTCTTCCCATCAGCTATTCTTCGCTATGTAGTAAAGCAGCCTCTGCAGTTGCTCGATGCTGAGGGTAAATATGATATAAAGGCTACTCTTGATGGTGGCGGTTTTACCGGTCAGAGCCAAGCTCTGCGTCTCGCTATTGCCCGTGCACTTGTTAAGATTGATGCTGAGGATAAAAAAGCCCTTAAGGATGCAGGATTCCTTACTCGTGACAGCCGTGCTGTTGAGCGTAAGAAACCAGGTCAGCCTAAGGCTCGTCGCCGCTTCCAGTTCAGTAAGCGTTAATCTCTTCAGAGATAGACTGAACCGTTTAGTATCTAAACTCTGGAGACTCTGGGGTAAATGACAGGTTGGAAGACGGAATCTAAAAGTCATCGGGACTTTTATTCTGTCTGCCGTCCAGATATTTATTCAAGATTACTCCGGGGCTGATTCTAGGCAAAATAGAATTCAAAAGAAAGTAAACATTTAAAAGAACAAAGAAAATGTCAAGAACAAATTTTGACCAATTACTCCAGGCAGGTTGCCATTTCGGTCACCTTAAGCGCAAGTGGAATCCAGCTATGGCTCCTTATATCTTTATGGAGCGTAATGGTATTCATATTATCGACTTGAACAAAACAGTAGTTAAGATTGACGAAGCTGCTGAGGCTCTCAAGGGTATTGCTAAATCAGGCAAGAAAATCTTGTTTGTCGCTACTAAAAAACAAGCAAAGGACATCGTAGCAGAAAAGGCTACAGCTGTCAATATGCCTTATGTTATTGAGCGTTGGCCAGGTGGTATGCTCACTAATTTCCCTACAATCCGTAAGGCTGTGAAGAAAATGACAAACATCGACAAGTTGATGAATGATGGTACTTTCGCAAACTTGTCAAAGCGTGAGATCCTCCAGATTAACCGTCAGCGTGCTAAACTTGAGAAGAATCTTGGTTCTATTGCAGATCTGACTCGCCTTCCTAGTGCACTGTTCGTTGTAGATGTAATGAAAGAACACATTGCCGTTAAGGAAGCTAAGCGCCTTGGTATACCTGTATTCGCAATCGTTGATACAAACTCTGACCCACGTGATGAGGATTATGTTATTCCTGCAAATGATGATGCTAAGGATTCTATTGAAGTTATCCTGAATGCTGTTTGCGGCGCTATCGCAGAAGGCCTTGAGGAACGTAAGGTTGAGAAAGCTGACGAAAAGGCTGCTGCTGAGCAGGCTGAAGAAGCTGAAGACAGACCAAAGCGTGCACACAAAGCCCGTAAGGAAGAGACTCCTGCAGAGGAAGTTAAGGAAGAAGCTGCTCCTGCAGAATAATTGATTATTAATTTTTAATACAAAGGATTATAAAATGGCTGTATCTATAGCTGACATCCAGAAGCTTCGTAAAATGACAGGTGCTGGTCTTGCTGATTGTAAGAAAGCTCTGACTGAGGCTGATGGTGATATCGATAAGGCAGTTGAGCTCGTTCGCGAGCGTGGTCTTGCTATCGCTGCAAAGCGTTCTGATCGTGAGACTACAAATGGCTGCCTGCTCGTCAAGAAGGTTGATGGTTTTGCTGCAATGGTTGCAGTAAAGTGTGAGACTGACTTCGTTGCTGCCGGTAAGGATTTCATCGAAATGACACAGAATATCCTTGATGCTGCTATCGCTGCTAAGGCTAAATCTCTGGATGAGGTAAAGAAGCTGAAGCTTGTTGATGGTGATAATGCAGAAAATACTGTTAAGCATCGCTCTGGTATTTCTGGAGAAAAGATGGAAATCGATGGTTACAACTTCATTGAAGGCGATAATGTTGAGGTTTACGATCATATGAACAAGCATATGCTTTGCACAATGGTCCAGACTAATAAGTCTGCTGCTGAACCTGCACATAAAATTGCCATGCAGGTTGCAGCCATGAAACCTGTTGCACTTGACGAAAATGCTGTTCCTCAGAATGTTAAGGATGAGGAGTTGAAGGTAGCTGTTGAAAAAACAAAAGAAGAACAGGTAGAGCGTCAGGTTAATGTTGCTTTGAAAAAGGCAGGCATCAACCCTGCACACGTTGATACTGATGATCATATTGACTCTAATACAGCTAAAGGTTGGTTGACTCAGGAACAGGCTGATAAGGCTCGTGAGATCAAGAAGACTGTAGCTGCTGAGGCTGCTGCAAATTTGAAGGAGCAGATGATTCAGAATATTGCTAAGGGTCGTTTGAATAAATTCTTCAAGGAGAACTGTCTCGTTGATCAGGAATTCCAGTTTGGTGATGGCGACAAGGCTAGTGTTGCTCAGTGGCTCACAAAGCAGGATAAGGATCTTAAGATTGTTGACTACAAGCGTTTTTCACTATCTGCAGACTAATGACTCCCTTTTGGGGTTTTAAGATAAGAGCCGGAATTTAATTCCGGCTCTTTTTTTATATCTATAGCTTTTGTATCTATTACATTTTTTGTGTATCTTTGTAGTGAAATTAATAATATGAAAAATGAAGATATTTGCTATAGGAATGAATTACTTGGAGCACAATAAAGCGCTTCATGGATTGTTTTTTAAACCAGAGAATCCTGTCATCTTTACTAAAGCTGATACGGCACTTCTTAAGGACCATAAGGATTTCTTTATTCCTGATGATATGGGCCGGATAGAATATGAAACAGAACTTGTTGTAAGAATCAATAAGATGGGTAAGACTATTCCTGTGCGTTTTGCCAGTCGTTACTATGATGCTGTGACTGTGGGTATTGATTTTACAGCTCGTGAGTTGCAGGCAAAGTTAAAGGCAAATGGACAGCCTTGGGAAATTTGTAAAGGATTTGATGGCAGTGCTGTTATTGGTGACTGGATTGATATGGAAAAAATCAAGGATATTCAGATGCTTCGTTTTCATCTTGATGTCAATGGAAAAACTGTTCAGGAGGGATGCTCCTGTGATATGCTCTACAAAGTGGATGAAATTATTTCCTATATCAGCCATTTCTTTACCTTGAAGACAGGGGATTTGCTTTATACCGGTTGTCCTACGGGATGTGGCCCTGTGTATGAGAATGATCATCTAGAAGGATATCTTGAAGGGGTAAAAACTCTTGATTTCTCTTGTAAATAATTAATAGATAAATGAGAAATTGTGGAATCATATTTATACTGCTTTTATTATTAGGCAGCTTGCATCTGCAAGCCAGTCAAAAGCGGTTTTACAATCTGACAACAGAAGATGTCAGAGTAGATTCCGTGATACCAGAATTTGTCTATTCTATTCCTCTTGCAGGTGATTATAAGGATTCTGTTTATACTGCATCTCTTTCTTATCCTGAGTTTGTTGACATGACGCTTCAAGATGTCGCAGCTTATCAGAAACTTTCAGGTGATTCTTTACCGGAAAGTCCTTCAGTGAAAGGTGAGGTTAATGTGAGCCGTGTTGATGGTCGCTATGTTGTATCTTTCTGTCCACTGGTTTATCGTAATGGGAAGTATCAGATTCTTGTCAGTTTTATGTTGACAATAGAGGCGAACAAGAAAACCCGGTCAATGATGGAAGCTAAAACTCGCGCAGCAGGAACAGCATCTATATATGCAGATCATTCAGTTCTGTCTTCAGGCAATTGGGCTAAGATCCGTGTTCCTTCTACAGGTGTGTATCAATTGACGGATGCGATAATAAAAAAAGCGGGTTTTTCAGACTTAAGTAAAGTGAAAATATATGGTTATGGAGGTAACCTTCAATCAGAAGTCCTCAATAGCTCAGATCTTTCCAAATATGATGACTTGCAGGAAGTGCCGACCTGTACAATCAATGGCAGTCGTCTTTTTTATGCCAAAGGACCTGTCAACTGGAGCAGTAATAATGCAACCCGAAGAACTCGGAATCCTTATTCTGATTACGGATATTATTTTATAACACAGAGTGATAATACTCCGGAATCAATAGATAGTGTCGCTTTTCTTAATTCCTTTTATCCTTCCAGTGACTATTACCATTCTCTTTATGAAGTAGACGGGTACAGCTGGTATCCCGGTGGACGAAATCTTTTTGATAAGGAATCTGTCAATGTAGGAAATAGTAAGGTACTTGTTTTTAACAATACAACCAAAGGGACTAGTGGTAAACTTTCAGTTGCGGTCACAGCAGGTTCGCCCAGTACGGTATCGGTATCTTTGAATGGAAACATTTTGGGGAATCTTTCTATCAGCCTTGGTAGTTATGATAAAGGCAATGAAGCGTATGGCACTTATACTGTAAGCAATCTTACGGATAAGGATACGGTAAAGATTAGCCCTGTATCAGGAGGTCCTATTCGTCTTGACTATGTTTCAATGGCATGGGATTCTATTATGCCGGCACCAGACTTGGTGAATAGAACATATTCCGTTCCGATATATGTCTGTAATATAACGAATCAAGATCATCATGCTGATAGTGAAGCTGATATGGTCATCATTATTCCTACCTCACAGAAACTCCTTTTCCAAGCTGAACGCCTTAAGACTTTTCATGAAAATCATGATAAGCTTAGTGTTAATATTGTTCCTGCGGATGAATTATATAATGAGTTTTCTAGTGGAACACCTGATGCCAATGCTTACCGTCGTTATTTGAAAATGCTTTATGATCGTGCCAATGGCGATGAAAGTAAGATGCCCAAGTATCTTTTGTTGTTTGGCGATTGTGTATGGGATAACCGTATGCTTACCAGTGATTGTTCTTCACTTAATCCGGATGATTATCTTTTGGCTTATGAGAGTGAAAATTCTTTCAATGAAATTACTTGTTATGTTGATGACAGCTGGTATGGCATCCTTCAGGATGGTAAGGGAGGTGACCCTGCTACAGAGACTATTGATGTTGGGGTAGGCCGTTTTCCTGTGACTACTGCTGATGAAGCTAAAATTATGGTGAATAAGACGATCAATTATGCTGGTAATGAAAATGCGGGCTCATGGCAGAATACTCTTATGTTTATGGGAGATGATGGTAATTATAATCTCCACATGAATGATGAGAATGAAGTTGCTGATTATATTTCAAGTCTTTATCCCGGTTATCTTTCCAAAAAAGTGATGTGGGATGCGTATACCCGGGAGACTTCATCTACGGGTAATACTTATCCGGAAGTATCTAGTCTCATCAAGAAGCAACAGGCCAATGGCGCTTTAATCATGGATTATGCAGGGCATGGAAGTGAAACTCAAATTTCGCATGAAGCTGTTTTGAAACTTTCAGATTTCTCTGGTTTTACAAATACCAATCTTCCTTTATGGATTACGGCATCCTGTGATATTATGCCATTTGATGGTGTTATGTCAACTATTGGTGAGAGTGCCGTCTTAAATGAAAATGGGGGCGCTGTTGCTTTCTATGGTACAACACGTACGGTATATGCTGATTTGAACAAACGGTTAAATCGTGCCTTCCTTAAATATGTGCTGAGTCGAAATAGTAATGGCATTCCATTGACGTTAGGGGAAGCTCATCGTCTGGCTCAGAATGAAATGATGACAGGCACTGGATATAATGGAGAGTCTGATTGTACTACGAATCATTTGCAGTATTCTCTTTTGGGTGATCCTGCTTTGTCTTTGAATCTTCCAGATTTAATGGTACAGATAGATTCCATTAATGGTATATCCACTTCGTCTAGTGTTTTGCCTGTTCTGAAAGTCGGGTCAGTTGCAAGAGTAAAGGGGCATATCAAGAATGGTGCAACTTTTAAGGGTGTTGTTACTGCTACGGTAAGAGATAGTAAGGAGAGTATTATCTGCAAGAAAAATGATCCTACTCAAGAAGATACAGCCTTTGTTTATAGTGACCGTACCAAAACTCTTTACTCTGGTGCTGACAGTGTCAGTAATGGCCAGTTTGTATTCTCTTTTGCCGTACCTAGGGATATTAACTATTCCAATGGTACTGGGTTGATTAATCTCTATGCTGTATCAAACGACTATAGTCAGACTGTTGATGGATACAATGACAAATTTTATTTGAGTGGCAGTGATTTTTCTGCTACTGATACAATTGGTCCTTCTGTATATTGTTATCTCAATACATCTTCTTTTGTTGATGGAGGCGATGTGAATACAACTCCGTATTTTGTGGCTGAACTTTCGGATACATCCGGTATTAATGCAACGGGAAATGGGGTCGGGCATGATATGGAACTTATTATAGATGGTGATATGAGCAAGACATATAGTTTGAATGATAATTTTGTTTATGATTTTGGAACTTATACCCAAGGTACAACTTATTATAGTATTCCGGAGCTAACCCCTGGTCGCCATTCTCTGCTGTTTCGTGCATGGGATACTCTTAATAATTCCTCGGTTGTAAAATTGAACTTTAATGTTGTTCAGGGTCTTTCTCCGAATATTGTCAATGTAAGTACGACCAAGAATCCTGCATCGTCAGCTACAACATTTATTATTACTCATGATTTTTCTGGCAGCAATATTGATGTTATCCTTGATGTTTATGATATGTCTGGGAGACTATTATGGGAATATACAGGGAATGACATATCTGCTTCCGGAACGATTGCTGTCAATTGGAATCTCTGTACTTCTGGAGGACAAAAGCTTCCAACAGGAGTTTATGTCTATCGTGTTCGGCTGTCATCAAATGGCAGCAGCAAAGTTTCCAAGGCAAAGAAACTTATTATTGTAGACAATAACTAATACTGTTCCTCGTTTTCTATTTGTAAATTGCTACATGATTATCAATTGCAAAGCAAGAAAAAAAATGAATAAAATTATAAAGGTATTCTTCTTTTCCTGTCTTGTCTTGCTGGTTACAAACGTATCAGCGCAGGATAAGAAGGATATGTTCAATCCAGTCAATACTTCAGTTACTTCGCAGACTATTGCGCCTGATGCTCGTGGTGCAGGTATGGGTGATGTAGGTGCGGCAACCGATCCGGATGTCAATTCCCAATACTGGAATCCAGCCAAATATCCTTTTACGATATCCCGTGCAGGGGTATCTGTCAATTATACTCCTTGGTTGCGCCAGTTGGTTAATGATATGGATCTAGCTTATCTATCTGGCTATTATCGTATCGGCGATTATAGTGCCGTGTCCGGATCGATTCGTTATTTCTCTATGGGTGAGGTAAACCTCAATTCAAGTGATGATAATTCAATGACGATCAATCCTTATGAAATGTCGGTTGATGTAGCTTATTCTCTGATGTTAAGTGAAAAGTTTTCCATAGCTGCTGCAGTTCGCTGGATTTATTCAGATTTAAAGTTTGACTTAACAGATGATGCTACTCCAGGCAGTGCTTTTGCTGCTGATATTGCAGCCTATTATCAGAATTATGTTACTTTGGGCTCTCGTGAATGTCAGTTGGGATTTGGCTTGAATATCTCTAATGTAGGAAGTAAAATCAAGTTTGGTGGAGATGACCGCAGTTATTTTATTCCGACTAACATGCGGCTTGGTGCAGCTTTGATGGTGCCTATTGATGAGTATAACAAGTTTACCATTGCTGCCGATGCAAACAAACTCCTAGTTCCGACTTATCCACAGCAGAGGGACAATGAGAGCAGTACGGATTATGAAGATCGTTGTCTGAAAGAATACTATGATGTATCAAGTATCAGTGGTATCTTCAAGAGTTTCCACGATGCTCCTAACGGATTTAAAGAGGAGATGCAAGAAGTTAACTGGAGCCTTGGAGGAGAGTATACGTATAATGATAAGTTTTCTCTTCGTGCCGGTTATCACAATGAAAGCAAGAACAAAGGCAATCGTAAGTATTTCACGGTGGGAGCCGGATTTAAGATGAATGTGATGTCTATTGATGCGGGTTATGTTATTGCCACGGCGAAGAGTAATCCTCTTGACCAGACTTTGCGTTTTACCCTTGCTTTTGACATGGATGGCATCAAAGATTTGTTCCATAAATAAAAGTATTTAAAATCATGAAGGTAAGAGTAGGAATGGGCTATGATGTCCATAAGCTTGTAGAAGGGCGCGATCTTATATTAGGAGGGATCAAGATTGAACATTCTTTGGGCTTGTTAGGGCATAGTGATGCGGATGTGCTGATTCATGCTATTTGTGATGCCTTGTTAGGTGCAGCAAATATGAGGGATATCGGTTATCATTTCCCTGATACTTCTACGGAAACTTTGAATGTGGATAGTAAAAAACTCCTTAAAAAGGTGGTTGCTCTACTTGCTTCGAAAGATTATCATATTGGCAATATAGATGTAACGGTCTGTGCGGAACGTCCAAAAATTAATCCATATATTCCTGCCATGAAGACGTGCTTGTCTAAAGTCATGGATATAACGGAAGAAGATATCTCTATAAAGGCAACAACAACAGAGAAGTTGGGTTTTACGGGTCGTGAAGAGGGCATGTCTGCTTATGCCGTAGCTTTGATTCAAAAAGATTGATTTTTATTGAATTAACCAAAAGTTGTTGTTTGCGCACACAATGTGTTGATATATATCAAGAATATTGAATAAATTACAAAAAACACGCTTTAAGATATTGCAAAAACAAGAAATCAATGTATCTTTGCAATGTAAAAAGGTTAATAGATTGTTTAGGTTAGTAATAAAGATTTAGGTTTTTAGTTATTAGGTTTTAAGGTATATTTTTAAAGATTGTTTAACGAAGGATATAAGGCGGACCGCGAGGTTCCCTTTATTTTAAAGATTTTTTTTAGTTAAACATAAGCTATACGCTTCAGCTCGTTGAGAGTTGTAGCGTATTTTTTTTGTTTTTTCCAATGTTTTTATTACTTTTGTCACAAATTGTAAATTACGATGAGAGTATTAATCGTCAATACTTCAGAGAATACCGGCGGAGCTGCTGTTGCTGCTAACCGGTTGAAGGATGCTTTGAACACGAATGGAGTCAAGGCAAAAATGCTGGTAAGAGATAAAGTCTCTGATGATATCACTGTTGTCGGGCTGAAGGAGTCGATACGCAACCGGTGGAATTTCCTATGGGATCGTTTTGGTATTTTTCGTCATTTACATTTTTCCAAGGATCATCTTTGGGAAATTGATACAGCTTCCTGTGGTACGGATATTACTAAATTGCGAGAGTTTAAGGAGGCTGATGTTATTCATCTGGCATGGATTAATCAGGGGATATTATCCTTAAAAGGGATTCGTCAAATATTAAGGTCTGGCAAGCCCATTGTCTGGACAATGCATGATTTTTGGCCTGCTACAGGAATCTGCCATTATCCAGGAGAATGCGATCATCTTCAGACACATTGTTCTAATTGCCCGTTACTGCCCGGTGATGGTTCTTCTCATGATTTATCTTATAAGATATGGAACAAGAAAAAAGACCTTTATAAGGATGAGAATATTTATTTTGTTGCCTGCAGTAACTGGCTTTTGAAACAGGTTAAAGCCAGTGGACTCTTTTTAGGTCAGCGTATGCTTAGTATTCCCAACCCTATAGATACACATCTCTATCATCCTATGGACAAGGCAGAAGCTCGCCTGCGTGCTAGTTTGCCGGAGGATAAAAGGCTTATTCTCTTCGTTTCTCAGAAGGTTACTGATGCCCGTAAAGGTATGAACTATTTTGTCAAGGCTGTTGAGCAATTAGTTATGGCTCATCCAGAGATGAAAGAGAACACGGGAATAGCCCTTCTCGGTGGCCATTCCGAGGAACTTGCCGGTTCTCTTCCCTTACCTGTTTATCCTTTGGGATACATCAATGATCAGCGAAAGATAGTCTGTGTATATAATTCGGCAGATGTATTTGTCCTTCCATCGTTGGAGGACAATCTTCCGAATACCATTATGGAGGCCATGGCTTGCGGCGTACCTTGTGTCGGTTTTAAGGTTGGTGGTATTCCTGAGATGATAGATCATCAGAAAACGGGTTATGTAGCCCAGCCTAAGAATGCATCAGATCTAGCTCGTGGAATAGACTGGGTGCTTCATGAAGCTGATGCCGGGCAGTTAAGCCAAAGTGCACTTCATAAAGTTTCTGTCAACTATTCCAAACGGGTGGTGGCCTTGAAGTATATAGAAGTATATAATGAGGCAATAGCTTTTAGAAAATATAAATTATGATTGCAATAACGGTAGTAACCATTACCTTTCAGGCTGAGAAGGTTCTGCAGCGTACGCTCGACAGTGTACTTAAACAGACTTATTCGCAGGTGGAGCATCTTATCATTGACGGTGCCTCCAAAGACCGTACTTTAGCTTTGGCTGAAGCATATAGCCGTCGTTCGGAAAAGCGTGCTACTGGTCATACTGTCTGTATTACTTCCGAACCAGATAAAGGTCTTTATGATGCGATGAATAAGGGTATCAGACAGGCAACAGGTGATTATATTGTTTTTCTGAATGCTGGTGATTGTTTTCCGGATGAAGACACCCTGGATATGGTGGCCGCCAGCATCGGGGATAATGAAGATAAATTACCCGGTGTCCTCTATGGGGATACAGATATTGTAAGTGATGACGGTAGTTTTCTGCGCCATCGCCGTTTATCTCCTCCAGAAAATCTGACGTGGAGATCCTTCTGTAAGGGGATGCTGGTCTGCCATCAAGCTTTTTATGCAAGGACAGATATCGCCAAAGATCAGTTTTATAATACTGATTATCATTATTCAGCTGATGTAGACTGGTGCATCCGGGTGATGAAGGAAGCTTCTAAGAGGCATTTGCCATTGCGAAATGTCCACAGAGTAATTGTTAATTATCTGGAAGGTGGAATGACGGTTAAAAATCATCGGGCATCTCTCAATGAAAGATTTTACGTCATGGCATCCCATTATGGTTATATCATTACTGTTTTTATGCATATTTATTTTATATTCAGGGCTGTTGAAGAAAAACTTTAGCTGGAGATTTTATTATATTTTTGCTCAGAGTAAAATATCAGATATAGAAAAGCCTTCTATGATACAAATCATAGAAGGCTTTTCTATTATTTCTTTGAAGTAATTTCTGAAATCAAGAATATCTCAGGATCTGTCCAGGCTTAACGCTTTGATTTTTATTCAAGTGGTTAAGACGACATATTTGATCTACAGAGACGCCACGCTTCCGTGCGATAGTCGTAATCGTTTCTCCACTTTGTACCTTGTGATAGCGTATTTCATTGCCGTAAGGGTTATGAGAATTGTCGCTGTTCTCGCTTGATCCAAGAACGCCGTAAACCTCTTCACGATTATAGCTGCCGCCAACCTTTCCACGGAGTCTGGTTGCTTCGGCGCTTTCCTGATCATAGGTATCTTTATTGTAGGTATAGAAATCACCTGTGACATCTTGATTTTTAAAGTCAAACATCAATGCCGGATTCAAGGCTACACCACAGAGACGAGTCTCGAAATGCAGATGTGAACCTGTACTTCTGCCAGTGTTACCTCCCAGTCCGATAGGCTCACCGGCACGAACATCCTCATTTTCATGAACTAACTGCTTGCTGAGATGGCCATAAATAGTTTCCAGACCATTGTTGTGACGGATAACAACATAATTACCGTATCCTCCTGCTTCATATCTTACAATGCGGACCTTACCACTGAACGCAGCACGTATGGTATCGCCAATATAAACCTTGATATCAAGACCTTTATGTTGGCGACCCCAACGAGAACCAAAGTTGCTGGTTACGATGCGGCTCGGAGTCGGCATGCAGAAATGACGAAGATCGATTCTGTATTTATCAGGAAGAGGAGAAGCTCTGTGAGCGTAGGTGTTGTCCCATGTCTGATATAACTCGGCCGACGGACTTTCGGCCTTCTCCCTTGCTATAATATCTTGCAAGGCGAGTGTGTCCACTGCTTTCATCTTCCGGTCTACAGGTGCTTGTCGCGCTAAAAGGTCCTGTCCGCAGACCGGCACAGTCGTTAGCGCAAATAATGCCACTATAGTTACTTTTTTTAATTTTGTTCTAAAATTCATTCTTGATAGATACTGTCAAATAAATATTTTATTTAGGTTTGAATTCACGATAGAATAATTCTATATTCTGATGCGAAAAAAATAAATTTGTTGGGAAAGACATCTCCCAACAAACTCAATGAATGTCACAAAGTTAGTAAAAAAAGTGCATTTTCTTCTTAGTTTAACAGAATTTATTAAGATTTTAACAGAAATCCCTGTTATTTATAATAGAATGAGAGAAAAATGTTTCTTTTTGTTAATGCATAAGTGCAAATAACTGTCTAACTGATACTTGACCAGTTGATATTTACTTTTCTGAGTTCTTTTAACCTGTTCCAGAGTATACTGTATTCATCTTTCTGGCAGGTTGGGTCATCGTCAATGATTTTCTGAGCTTCCTCTCTGGCCATTTGCACGATCTGTCCGTCTCGCGCAATATCAGCTATCTTCAAGTCAAAGGCGATGCCACTCTGCTGTGTTCCTTCCAGATCACCGGGACCTCGGAATTTCAGATCAGCTTCAGCTATTTGAAATCCATCATTACTTTCGCACATGATGTCTATGCGCTTTCGAGTTTCTTCTGACAACTTATAGTTGGTGACAAGGATGCAATATGACTGGTCGGCGCCTCTTCCTACTCGCCCGCGTAACTGGTGGAGCTGTGATAAACCGAAGCGCTGGGCATCAAGGATGACCATAACGGACGCATTCGGAACATTGACACCAACTTCAATAACAGTTGTTGCAACGAGAATCTGCGTTTCTCCCTTGACGAATTTCTGCATTTCTTTTTCCTTATCAGCAGGTTTCATCTTGCCGTGTACTTTGCTTAAGTGAAATTCCGGGAATACCTCCTTGAGGTTTTCAAAACCTTCTTCGAGATTTTTAAGGTCGCTTTTTTCACTTTCCTTAATAAGTGGGAATACGATGTATATCTGTCGTCCTTGTAGAATCTGCTGCCGGATGCCATTGTACAGGCTAGCCATCTGAGTATCATATTTGTGGATCGTCATCACCGGTTTGCGCCCTGGAGGCAGCTCGTCGATGATACTCACGTCAAGATCACCATAGATCGTCATGGCAAGGGTACGTGGAATAGGAGTAGCTGTCATGACAAGGATATGAGGAGGATTATTGCTTTTCTCCCACAGTCTTGCTCTTTGTGCTACGCCAAAGCGGTGTTGCTCGTCTATAACAGCAAATCCAAGATTGGCAAAATGCACAGGGTCTTCAATGACAGCATGTGTTCCGACGAGGATATTGATCTTGCCGAGAGCCAGGTCTTCCAATATCTTCTGTCTTTTTTTCCCCTTTACAATACCGGTAAGGAGTTCCACACGAATATTCATACCTTCAAGAAAGCTTCGTATGGTCTGCAGGTGTTGTTCAGCAAGTATTTCTGTAGGTGCCATGATACAAGTCTGGTATCCGTTGTCAAGGGCGATAAGCATAGACATCAATGCGACAAGTGTTTTCCCGGACCCCACATCACCCTGCAGAAGACGGTTCATCTGTCGTCCGCTGTTCATATCAGCACGAATTTCCTTGATCACCCTTTTCTGGGCTTTGGTGAGGGGGAAGGGAAGGTGTTGGGTATAGAAGTCATTGAAGGCTTTACCTACATGGGCAAAAATGTATCCCCGGTATCGGCGCCTGCGGTCTGCTGTATAACGTAGGATATTGAGTTGTACATAGAAGAGTTCCTCGAATTTCAGCCTTACGCGTGCATGTTGCATCTCGTCAGCAGTCTTCGGATAATGGATCCATCGGAAAGCCTGGTTTCTGGAAATAAGGTGAAGTCTGGCAGTGAGGAAATCAGGGAGGGTCTCCGGCAGGAGTGTCTGACCGAGTTTTTCGAGCAGAGTCTTTGTCATTTTTTCAATGGTACGGGAAGTGATACCGGCCTTTTTCATCTTTTCTGTTGTGATGTAATAAGGCTGCATGCCCATTTCCGACAATTCCATCTTACCGGCATCATCAATATCAGGATGGGCAAATTCATATAATCCCCCATAGACTGTAGGTCTGCCAAAAACAATATATTCTTTGTTTACCTTGAAATTCTGGTAAACATATCTGGTACCGTGAAACCATACCAGGTCACATACGCCTGTACCATCCGAGAAGTGGCCCACTACTCGTTTTTTCTTGCCGCCCATATCATATTCATCATAACTGAGAATCTTGCCTTTGATCTGGACGAAAGGCATGTCGGTAGACAGTTCCCGTATCGAGTAGATACGGCTGCGGTCAACATATTTGTAAGGGTAGTATTCCAGCAAGTCATTGTACGAGTTGATATTGAGCTCCTTGCTCAATATACTTTTCCGTTTCGGACCGACGCCTGGGAGGTACATGATGTCCTGATCAAGAATACTGTTCATCTGTTTTTATTTAGAGGAAGCAAGAACCTCCGCTATCCTCATATCAAACGGAGTCGTTATTTTTATATTCTCGCGATTGCCTTCTACCGTTATTACTTTTTGTCCAATGGCCTCCACAATGGAGGCATCGTCAGTGAAATGCTCATCGTAAGACTGTTTGTTGGCCCTTTTCAATAGCTGGATGTCGAAGCATTGAGGTGTCTGCACAAGACGGTAGTCACTGCGCATGACATTCCTGTCTCCGGGAATGTAGCGTAATGTTTCTATCACCGGTATAACAGGAATTGCTGCTCCGGAGGTTCTTGCTGCTTCCATACACCGGCTAATGACTTCCAAAGTCGGAAACGGGCGCACGCCATCATGTACTCCTACGATGCCACAGGCATCATCGGGGATGAGCAGGAGACCATTTTGGACGGAATGAAAACGTGTTTCACCACCCTCGGCCAGTTGATAATCTACATCGAAATGATATTTTTCACACAGCTTTTTCCAATATTCCTGTTGGACTTTCGGCAGTACGAGGATGATATGCAGTGACTTGCTGTATTCCCTGAAACGGGAAATAGTACGCATCAACACAGGTATACCCCGCACGGGCAGAAACTGTTTGGGTATTTCTGATCCCATACGAAGTCCTTTACCGCCGGCCGTAATGATCATATAGTCCATATCCGTATGATTTCTGATGTTACTGCCATCCCATAAGATGGGCATATTGCATCTTCAGCTGCAGCATTTTCACCTTTTCTTCACTCACGAAATAGCCTAAGATCCTGTAAGTATAAGGCAGCGTGGCAGCAGGACCTTCACCCGTAATGATATTACCGTCCTCCTGGAAGAGTGTTGCCGTATATTCTGCTCCGGTAAGATATTTCTCGAAACCAGGACTGCATGTAGCTTTCTTACCTCTCAGCAAACCGAGGCCTCCGAGTACCATAGGCCCCGCACATATAGCTCCGATACGTTTTCCTGCTGTATTCTGGTCGAGGAGAACTCTTTTTACTCCTTCATGGGCATTAAGATTTGTAGCTCCGGGCATTCCTCCAGGCAGAAGAATCATGTCGGCATCATCGAAACTGTTGACTTTCTCAAAAACGAGGTCGGCTTTTACCGTGACTCCATGTGAAGTTTCAACCCATTCATTGCCAGTAATACTGACAGTCATGATCTCTACACCGCCACGACGGAGAATGTCAACCGGTGCCAGGGCTTCTATTTCTTCAAAGCCATTGGCAAGAAATTCATATACTTTTGCCATATTTAATTGATGTTTCTCATTAAAATAATGTATATTTGCAAAAGTAATAAAAAAAATAGAAAACACAAAATAAAGCATAGAATATGGCAGCAACGAAACTTAAATTCGCGCTCTTTGGAAATGAATATGAGATGAAGAAAAGTGCCAGCATCCGGCAAGTGCTGTCCTGTCTTGAGAAGAGGGGTGCTGAAATATATATAGATAAATCTTTTTGTGATCTCCTTTCTTTGGGACTTGGGCGTGAAGTGCATGCCGACGGAGTCTTTGAAGGTTGCAATTTTGATGTGGACTATGCCATCTCTCTTGGTGGCGACGGTACCTTTCTGAGGGCTGCCGACAGGGTAGGAGCTAAAGGAATACCCATCATCGGAGTGAATATGGGACGTCTTGGATTTCTTGCTGATGTCCTTCCCACGGAAATAGAGGAGTGCATTGATACTCTTTATAAAAAGTCATATAAAATAGAAAACCATACGGTCATACAGGCAGAGGCGGAAAACTATACAATAGAGAGCAACCCGAATGCTCTTAATGATATTGCCATATTAAAACGTGATGATGCAGCGATGATCAGCATCCGCGTTGTTGTCAATGGGGAATTCCTTGTTACCTATCAGGCTGACGGTCTTGTTATTTCAACCCCTACGGGTAGTACAGCCTATAATCTTTCCAATGGTGGGCCGATCATCGTTCCTCAAAGTGGCAGTATTTGTCTTACACCTGTTGCTCCGCACAGTTTGAACATCCGGCCGATAGTTATTAATGATGACAGTGTCATCGAACTGAGCGTAGAGAGTCGCAGCCATAATTTCCTTGTGGCTATTGACGGTCGAAGTGAGAAATTGACAGAAGGAACGAAACTGTCTATTCGGAAAGCTCCTTATGCAGTAAAGATTATCAAGTTATGCAGTAAACGCTATTTTTCGACTTTGCGTGATAAACTTATGTGGGGTGCAGACCAGCGTCAAAAATAATAGAAGCCTATGCATCTTCCATTTACTCAATATTTCCGTATACCGAAATCAAAATATAGTTCAAAAGTTATCATGCAATGGCTTTGGCAGGCCTGGCATGGGAATCGAATACAAGCTATACTTAATGCCGTCATAGGCTTGCTGGATGTCGGTTTCAGTTTGCTGCAGGTCACGGCGATGAAGCATGCCATTGATGTTGCCTCTGGATCTGTTCCGGGGAATCTCTATTGGGCTGTAGGCATCATCGGTGTGCTGGTGTTATGTGATTTTTCCTTGAATATTTTAAGTATATGGATAAAGAATATTCTGGGTATCAAAGCACAGAATCGTATGCAGCAACGTATGCTCGACCGTATCCTCCGTTCGGAGTGGCATGGCAGGGAGTCACATCATTCGGGTGATGTCCTCAATCGTCTGGAGATTGACGTGTCTACGGTTGTTACCTTTCTTACGGAGACAATTCCCAGTACATTATCAGTGATAGCCATGTTTATCGGGGCTTTCATTTATCTTTATTCCATGGATCATCTCCTTGCCGTTCTTGTCGTTATCATGTTACCTCTCTTCATCTCTGTAAGCAAGATTTATGTTGGTAAGATGAGAGGATTGACCCGTCGCGTGCGCGACAGTGACAGTAAGGTACAGAGTGTACTCCAAGAGACAATACAGCACCGCATGCTTATCAAGACACTGGAGAGTGACCAGGAGATGGTAAACCGGCTGGAGAACACTCAGAAGGAACTTCGCAGCCGGGTTGTCCATCGTACAAAATTCCGGGTGTTCAGTAATACGATCCTCAATTTCGGTTTTGCCTTTGGCTATCTCTTTGCTTTTCTCTGGGCTGCTATCCGCATGTCGCGTCATACCTTGACTTTTGGCGGCATGACAGCTTTTTTGCAGTTGGTCAATAAAATTCAGTCTCCGGCACGAGACCTCACCAAACTGATACCGGTTTTTGTCAGTGTATTTACCGCAGCAGAACGACTTATGGAACTGGAAGAAGATCCCTTAGAGAAGCAGGGCGCTCCTGTTTATCTTCATGCTCCTTGCGGTATCCGCCTGGAGAAAGTCTCTTATGCGTATGATGTAAGAGACGGAGATATACTTAAAGATCTCAACTTTGATTTCAAACCGGGCAGTTGTACGGCCGTCCTTGGCGAAACAGGCTCCGGCAAGACGACCCTTGTAAGGCTGATACTTGCCTTGCTGTATCCACAGAAAGGCCGGGTAGTAATCTACAATAAACATACCAGTGAACCTATATCTCCACTTCATCGTTGTAATCTAGTGTATGTACCCCAGGGGAATACATTGATGAGTGGAACAATCCGTGAAAATCTACTGTTGGGGAAACTTGATGCCACAGATGAAGAAATGCATCATGCTCTGAGTTTAAGTTGTGCTGATTTTGTCTTTGATCTTCCCGATGGTCTTGAAACCTCCTGCAGTGAACAGGGAGGAGGTCTGAGTGAAGGCCAGGCACAGCGTATAGCCATAGCCCGCAGTCTGCTTCGTGACCGGAATATTCTTCTCTTTGATGAGGCCACCAGCGCTCTGGATCCGGATACAGAGAAACAGCTCTTACAGAATATTCTGGCAGGTAGTAACAAAACTATTATTTTTATTACTCATCGGCCGGCAGTAATAGAGTATTGTGACCAGACCCTGAAGATAGAAAGAATGCTGTCCCCGTCCTTCCAGTAAAAAAGATTTGTAAGGATATCTGTTAATAAATGGTGCTGTACGTGCATGATGATCTGGAGTTTGTTTTATATAAAATGTTGAAAGGAGGAAACTCTTGTGACCCCTGAATTTGTAAAAGACAGTTTTTTAACTTCTATTTTACCGTTAAACAAGACATAAAAGGATATTGCATAGGTGGTAAAAGGCCATTAAACACATTTTGTTTAGTGGCCTTTTATAAAATCATAAATGTTAATATATTACAAGTTATTGATTATTAGTTACTTATATTCGTCTTCAAAATTCGGATATTTGCTCACAGGATGGTCTTTGTTTGCGAATATTAAAAGTATGAAGGGCTTGTAGTAAATATTATGTCATGTGTTGACAATGGTATTATATCCTTATTTGTGCTCGTAAAAAAAAATATTCTATGATTCTTTGCAATTTTTTTTCTTGTTTTTTTGTCAAGTTGGAATTATAAGTGTATTTTTGTCTCGCTATTGCAACGAAAACAGGACGGAATAGTTATAAAATGTACGATCATGAGTTTATTGCATTTAAACGATATCAACAAAACCTACCTTGGAGCGCAACCTTTGCATGTTCTGAAAGGTATTAACCTCGATATTGAAGACGGGGAGTTTGTCTCTATTATGGGTGCTTCTGGTTCCGGCAAGTCGACATTGCTCAATATTCTGGGTATTCTTGATAACTATGATACAGGTGAATATACTCTTGCGGATACCTTGATTAGGGATTTGAGCGAGACGAGGGCTGCTGCATATCGTAATAAACTTATAGGTTTTATTTTTCAGAGTTTTAATCTTATCAGTTTTAAAACAGCTGTTGAAAATGTAGAATTGCCTCTTTTCTATCAGGGAGTGAGTCGTAAAAAACGGCATACGATGGCAATGGACTATCTCGATAAACTTGGACTGACACAATGGGCAGAACATTATCCAAATGAAATGTCCGGTGGACAAAAGCAGCGTGTGGCAATAGCCCGTGCTCTGATCACGCAGCCTAAGATCATTTTGGCGGATGAGCCTACAGGTGCACTTGATTCTAAAACTTCCGTAGAGGTAATGGAACTTCTTAAACAGTTGAATCAAGAAGAACATAAAACGATTATCGTGGTGACCCATGAAAGTGGTGTTGCTAATGAAACGAATAAAATCATACATATCAAGGATGGCATTATCGGTAAGATTGAAGAAAATCTGGACCACCATGCCAGTCCTTTCGGTATTAATGGTGTCATGAAATAGAACAAGCCGATGAGAGATGTTATTGAAGAAATATGGTCTACTATAAGGCATAACAAGCTACGTACTTCGTTGACAGGTTTTTCTGTGGCGTGGGGCATCTTCATGCTGATATTTCTTCTTGGAGCAGGTAATGGGCTGATCAATGGTATTACCAGTAATAATGACCAGTTTCTCAACAACTCAATGGAAATAGGTGGTGGAATGACATCACAGGCTTATAAAGGGCTCAAGGAAGGGCGTATGATTACCCTTAACGATAAAGATGTTTCAACAACCAAGAGAAAGTATGGGCATTATGTAGAAACTGTTGGTGAGGAGTATCGGGAATCCGGTGTGACGGTGACTAATGGGGAAAATTATTTGAGTACATCTTTGCTTGGTGTTTATCCGAATGAATCTCAGATTAACAAAATTAAGATGATCTGTGGTCGGTTTATTAATGATATTGATCAGAATGATAAGCGTAAGGTCTTAGTAGTCAGTAAAGATCAGGCGAAGGAACTGGAACCGGAAGATTTTACATCACTTATGGGAAAATTTGTTAAGGTTGGTAATTTTTCTTTTCAGGTTATTGGCATTTACAGTGATGATGAGAGTGATATGAATGCAGGTATATATACGCCTTTTTCAACGTTGCGTATTATGTATGGCTTGGGTAATAAGACTGAGAACATTGTATTTTCTTTTCACGGGCTGAATACTCAAAAAGAAAATAAAGATTTTGAAAAACAATATAAGTCGAGTCTGAATGCAAATCATGATGTAGCCCCTGATGACGAAGATGCGGTTTGGATATGGAACCGTTTTACTCAGAATCTGCAGATGAATATGGGCATGGCTATGGTACGTACCGCCTTGTGGATTGTGGGTATCTTTACCTTACTTAGTGGTATTGTGGGAGTGAGCAATATCATGTTGATCTCTGTTAAAGAAAGAACACGTGAGTTTGGTATTCGCAAGGCAATAGGTGCGAAACCAAGAAGTATCCTGCGGCTGATCATGATAGAGAGTATTATTATTACCACATTCTTCGGATATATCGGCATGCTGTTAGGTATTGCTGCCAACCAATATATGAACGCAACCATCGGTCAACAGACTATGGATTTGGGATTCGGACCGAAAATACATACCTTCCTTAACCCTACAGTCGGTATTAATGTCTGCATAGAGGCAACATTGCTGATGATTATAGCCGGAACAATTGCCGGACTGATACCAGCCCGAAGGGCTGCTAAAGTCAGGCCTATAGAAGCATTAAGAGCAGAATGAAGTTTGATTTGGATACATATAGAGAGATTCTTGATACGATTACCCGTAACAAAGGCCGTTCCTTCCTTACGGGCTTTGGCGTGTTCTGGGGCATTTTCATGCTGGTGACTCTGATCGGCGGAGGAAAAGGCCTAAAGAATCTGCTGTCGAACAATTTCCAGGGATTTGCTACGAACAGTGCTATTATCTTCCCTCAGAATACAACTAAGGCTTATCATGGCTTTCGTAAAGGGCGGCAATGGGGAATGACTTATGCCGATCTTACCCGACTGAAAGAACAAGTGCCGGAATTGGATGTAGTAAGTCCGATGCTCTCTAATTGGAGTTCAATTGCTTATTTTAAAGATAAAAAGAGCAGTTGTTCTTTCAAGGGATTGTTGCCGAATTACAGGAGCATTGATGCCCCTCAAATTTATTATGGACGATATATCAATCAGATGGATATTGTCCAAGGCCGCAAGGTCTGTGTCATCGGTAAGAAAATTTATAAGACCCTCTTCCCCGGAGGCGGTGATCCTTCCGGGCAAATGATCCGTGTTGACTCCAGCTACTATCGGGTGGTAGGAGTCGATTATGCATCGGGCAATATGAACATAAACGGTAGGGCAGAAGAATCCATTTCTGTGCCGATCTCATTGATGCAGCATACTTACAATAAGGGTGACAGTGTCGATTTGATTTGTATGACCGCCAAGCCTGGAATCAGAATGAAAACGATTATGCCACATATCCGTGAAATTATAGGGCGTGCACATGATGTGTCACCTCAGGATGAAAAGGCGATAACGGTTATCAACACAGAGGTGATGTTTTCGATGGTCGACAGCCTTTTCAGTGGGGTTAACTTTTTGGTATGGTTAGTCGGTATCGGTACTCTGCTGGCCGGATCCATCGGTGTAAGCAATATTATGATGGTTACGGTAAGAGAGAGGACAACAGAGATAGGAATCCGCAGAGCTATAGGGGCTACGCCTAAAATGATCCTTTCACAGATCATCACTGAGAGTATTCTGCTCACCTTTGTGGCAGGAATGAGTGGTATTATCTTTGGCATTTTTATCTTGCAGCTACTTCAGATGGCTAATACTACAGATGGTATTGTTACAGCACATTTCCAGATATCTTTCTGGACTTCCATAGGTGCTCTTGCTTTGTTAAGTATATTAGGTGTCCTTTCCGGACTGGTGCCTGCCCTCAGGGCAATGAGCATTAAACCGGTAGATGCCATGAGAGATGAATAAAAAATAATATTGAGATATGAAGAAGTACTTAAAATTTATCGTGGCAGGACTTATAGCCCTGATCTTTATCGGTACTTTTGTCTTCCTCTGGATACAGAGTCAACCGAAGGCAGCAGAGTATGATGAGTTTACTCCTAAGGTGATGGACATCAAAAAGACAACAATCATCACAGGCAAGATCCAGCCTCGCAATGAGATTAACGTGAAGCCGCAGATTTCCGGCATTATCACTAATATCTATAAGCAGGCCGGTGAGAAGATTCAGGCCGGTGAGGTGATAGCCAAGGTGAAGGTAATACCGGATATGAGTTCACTGAGCAATGCCCAGTCGCGTGTCCGCCTGGCTCATGTCAATTTGGAACAGGCCCGAAAGAATTATAATCGTGAAAAGGTGCTTTTCGATAAAGGATTGGTCAGTGCGGATGAATATGACAAGGTACGCATCGTGCTTCAGCAGGATGAAGAAGAAGTATCTGCAGCCAGAGATAATCTGGAAACGGTGCAGTACGGTGTCAGTGCTGGAAATGCCAGTATGAGCAGTACCCTGATACGTTCTACTATTACGGGCTTGATTCTTGATGTTCCTGTAAAGGTCGGTAATACTGTCATTCTCAGTAATACTTTCAATGATGGTACCACTATCGCTACAGTAGCCAATATGAATGATCTTATCTTTGATGGAAATATCGATGAGACTGAGGTAGGACAGTTGGTTACAGGAATGCCGATGAAGATTACTATCGGAGCATTGCAGAATATGAATTTGAACGCTTCGCTGGAATATATCTCGCCAAAAGCTGTAACGAGCAATGGAGCCAACCAGTTTGAGCTTAAGGCTGCTGTCAAGGATGTGAATGGCAGCAAGATCCGTTCCGGTTATAGTGCCACTGCTGAAATAGTCCTGGCTCAGGCAGATCAGGTGCTGACTGTACCGGAGAGTGCTATAGAGTTCCAGGGTTCTGATACTTATGTATATATTGTGAAGGGAAGCGGTGATAAAAAGACTTATATCCACCGTAAGGTTGTAACAGGTTTGAGTGACGGTATTAATATACAGATCAAGAGTGGACTTACGGCTAAGGATAAGGTACGTGGACCAAAGAAAGTGGCAGATACTTCTTCTTCGGATAATAATGATTAAATGATATGAGGGTATGATGAAAAAATTATTACTGATGGCAGCGATGCTGTTGTCTGTATCGATGAGTTTTGCACAGGCTCCGACGGGTGATTCTAAGGATGAAGATGCTATGTATGCCAGTGACTTGCTAAAGGCTGGGGAACAGGCTCCTGATTTTACTTTAAAGCAGGCTGACGACAGAAATTATAGTTTATACAGTCATGCTGGAAACTATAAAGTCATAGAGTTTTGGGCTTCATGGTGCCCCGACTGCCGAAAGGATCTTCCAGTGGTCAATGCCTTGCTGAACCAGTATAAAGGAAAGAAATTCAGCTTTATCGGAGTCTCTTTTGATACTGATAAAGCAGCATGGATAAAGTGCTTCAGTCAGACTTTTAAACGTACAGGTATGGTTGAAGTAAGTGAACTGAAAAAATGGAAGGAGACGAAGATTTCTCAAAGTTATCATATTCGTTGGATTCCTTCTTATTATATTTTGGATAAGAATAACAAAGTCGTTCTTGCTACAGTTGAAATCAATAAGGTAGCTGCTAAACTCAAGGAATTAAGTAAATAGTTTCCCAATATTCCTAATATGTACTTCCTTAAAGTTTGTTTCGAACAACTTTAAGGAAGTACTTTTTTTTTACAGGAAGTTGCAGCTATATCTATCGTCTTGCAACCTATGTTATGACACTAGCCTATTGGATGCTTCACGGAATGCTTTGATTATGTGACCTGCATTCCAGATCATTCATACTCTTTTTGCAGGAGCACCAATGTATCTGTTGTCAGCAGACAGTGTCTCGTTCTTCATCAGTACCGACAGTGGATCAAGGATGGCATTCTTTTCCATCTTCGAATCATAAAGTACAACAGACATACCACCAACAGAACAGTTTTCTTCTAGCGTTACATACGACATTTTCATCACACGATCCTCAAAGAGGTGGGTCTGCATGGTACAGTTGTCGTTAAGGGCAGCGTAGTCATCCACATGTATCAGGTCAAATTCTGTAATCTGTGTTGTAAATAGACAAGCTCGTTTGCCAATCTTGCAGCCAAGCAGCCGAAGCGGATACTTTATAAATGGTGTTCCGGTAAGGATGTTCAGGCAAAATAGTACCAGAAAATTCTCATACAGACCGGTGACAAGTTCGCTACGCCATACAAATCCGCTCCATAAGGGCTTGTTTTGTGGTATGTATTTTCCCACGATGATCCATTTCAGCAGTGCTGTAATAAATATACCGATAATCGATGCACCGATGTAGAGCAGCGGGAACCATAATATTAGCTCACTAAGATCTCTCTCAATCTGCATATAAGAAGTTACATCGGTGATGAGACCCGCCATGAAGATGAAAAAGGTTGATGGCAGGACAACACGGAAAAACTCGATGAAATAACGATAGCAGAACAGTTTTCTGGATGGCTTGTAAGTGCGTTCTGCCGAGAAATCATGATTGACATCCCTTCGTGGCAGGAATACTGCAGGTGATCCGAACCAGTTCGTGCCGTCTTTTGCCGGCAGATTTTCTTCCTTCATCTTTGAAAGTACTCCCACAAGCACATTGTCTCCAAGCTTGGTCCCAGGGCTCATTACGGCACTGTTGCCTACGAATGTACGGTTTCCGATATACGTTTTGGCTATTTCGATATAGCCGTTACGGACATATGAAGCTCCCACTGAAACAGAATCTGCCAGAAAACATTCATCTCCCGTAACCAGTAAGTCTGGCGAAATAAACTCTACGGTGGATATTTCCACACGTTTTCCCATCTTTACCCCTAGCATCTTGAACCACTTTTGCAGGTAGAGCGTTGTGTAGAGTGTGCCTATTACCTGCAAGCTTAATTTCATCAACTGGTCAAAAAACCATTTCTTATAGTAGAAAAGACTGTTCACTTTGTAGCGTCCTTCCTTGATATTGCCCAGAAGCAACCATTTGAATATTGCGATAATCACTGTCAGAAGGACCACGAATGATACGCCGATGAGTAGTGTTATCCATGCAAAATGCCAGATACTGGAAATATAATTGATGTGAGCTACTGCCAACATACCAGGGAAGAAAGCCACCATTGTGACGAGTGGAATAATGAACACACATGCCAATGAGAGCAACGTAAATTTCGTAGACCATAGTTTGATAGTCTCTTTCTTTTCATTGACCCCTATTTTGCGGGGAGGTGAGCCACCCCAATTCTCATTATCAGGTATTGTCGTACCTTCTGGAATTAGTGTCAAGTCTTCGATCGAGCTGTTTTTGCCCATTTTGGAATTATGTGCCAGACAGCACCGGGTTCCGACAAAAGCATTGTCTTCCAGTTCTATCGTACCAATCTTTAACCATCCATCTTCAATAGTATATCCTCTCAGGTGTGTATCTGTACAAATACTTACATTATCGCCTATCTTCACCAAGTCGAATGCATCAATGGCTGATGTGTTAATATAAGTGTTGTTTCCTACTTTCGCACCCATAAGCCGCATAAACCAGTTCATGATAGATGTTCCTGTAAAGTATATCACAGGACAGATGGATGTAACCTTGCCTACGATCCAGAAGCGGAAGTAGTAACTACCCCAGAGTTTATATTTGCCGGGGCGTATTCGTCCGATAACAATCCATTTGAATAGAATGGAGAATACCGTGAGACATGGCAGGATCAGGAAATATGACAATAGACTGATATAGATAGAGTCTAATATTCCATAGTCTGCTGAATAGAAATATGAATAGACAAAGAAAGGTCCCAGCCATTCCAATCCGAACAATAAGGTTAGAAATATGAGTGATATGCCTTGACATAAAGAGCAGAGATAATATTTCCATGTTGGCACTTTGTAGATATCCCTCACCTCTTTCTTCTCGTCTGCCGAGGGGCGTTTGCTTTCCAGTTCCTTTGCAAGGTCTGAAAGCACTGGATATTTGTATACATCCACCACGGACATATTCTCAAACATCTTCTGTTCTCTCATCTCTGACACTACAATAGCAGCGAGCAGTGAGTGCCCTCCCAGGTCATTGAAGAAGTGGTCGTCCATTGAAATGTCGTCACGATGGATGTTCTTGGCAATAACTTTCACCATTGCCTTTTCCAGTGGTGTTGAAGGTTGGATAATATCCCTGTCTTTCGAGAAGCTCAGAGGGGTTTTAGGAGCCGGCAACCTCTTGCGGTCTATCTTCTGGCTCGGGGTCATTGGCAGTTCGCTTATCTCATCGAGCGTTGATGGAATCATGTAATAAGGCAGCAACAACCTTAACTGCTTGGCTACAGCGGCACGGTCTACCGTCTTTCCCGCACGTAATACAACGAAAGCTGCTAACTGCTGAGTCTCTTTATCCAGCGTTACCGCTGCTGCCTGTATGGCGTCATTCTGCATGAGCAGTCCTTCTATCTCGGCGAGTTCCACACGAAATCCGCGTACTTTCACCTGAGCGTCGGCACGTCCGATAAACACAAATTCGTGATCCTTATTGTATTTAGCCAAATCGCCGGTACGATAATATCGTTTCATCTTACCGCAGTAGCGTTCGGTGGTGATAAATTTCTTCGCTGTGAGGTCGTCACGGTTCAAATAGCCACGGGCGATAGAATCACCACCGATGAGAAGCTCACCTTCCTTGTCAGTCTCGTCAATCACATTCATTTCCTCATCCACCAACAGGACATCATATCCGTCCAAAGGTTTACCGATGGTAACCTCCTGACAAGGTTCGAGAATAGAATAAGTGGCAATGACCGTTGCTTCTGTAGGACCGTAAGTGTTGTATACCGTACGACCTTTTTTACACCATCGGTTGGCGATATCGCGGGAGCAAACCTCGCCGCCAAATATCAGTATTCTAAGATCAGGAATGTCGTCTTTTACCATTGACAACAATGTTGGCGCACATGATAGGAATGTGATGCCCAGACTTTCCAGTATAGAAGAAAACCTGTCGCCGGAGCGCATAATGTCGAATGTACCAATCACAAGTGTGGCACCTGCCGATAACGGCACCCAGATTTCTTCCACAGATGCATCGAAAGATACCGAAAATCCTTGTAAGGCTCTGTCGGTTTCTTTGATGGGATATATCTTCCTTGCTCCGTTAACGTATGTCGCGGCGTTTTTATGCATCAGCAGCACCCCTTTAGGCTTGCCAGTGGTGCCGGATGTATATATCATATAGCATAGATTATCCTCACTCCGTCCATTTACAATGGGTTTCGTGTCTGGGTAATCGTCCAGCTCTGTTCTCTGTTCATCGATATTGAATATGGGGAATGATGACAGTTGCTCACCTATTCTATCCAATATCTCATTGGATGTGATAAGCAGTTTGGCATCCGCATCCTCCATGATGAAATTGACTCTGTCTGCAGGAATCTCCGGATCAAGCGGAATATATGCCGCACCGGCTTTGAGAATGCCTAGCATGGAGATTATCACTTCTGCGCAACGTGGCAAGAGGATTGTAACCTTGTCTTCAGGACCTATTGACAATCCTCTAAGATAGTTAGCCAATTTGTTTGCTAACTGTTCTGCATCAATATAGGTATATCGTTTTTCCCCCTCTTCAATTGCTATGTTATTGGGGAAAGTTTTTGCGGAATTTTCAAAGAAAGAATCTAAAAACATATAATAATATCTTTATAAATTTGTCTCAAAATTGTATCGTCATATTTGATAGTTCAATATAAGTTTGTATCATCTATTTGCTATCAATGTCAATCATGAAATGTTAATTTCGGCAAAGATAGGAATTAATATCAGAATTTATATGTTTAGCGGATATTTTTGAGATAATTTATCTTTTGTCTTGTAAATGTGGTTTCCATAAGCAAGTGAAAAGTTACGCAATTAGTGCTTAATCATATCAACAGACTTTGAAAAACCATTTTTTCTTTCTTGACCTGTTCTTCAATTTTATACCGAGGGGTTTTGCACTTCTTATAGGAAAGAGATAAGATTTTTGAAATTTGAAAGACACACTTTTATGGTATAAACATTATTTCATAATATCATTAAATCTTTCCTATTTTAGAGGTGCATTATTGTTAATTGATGTATTTCTTTCCTTT
>RRZU012351437.1_pt1 | contig 45458 bp, 44 predicted proteins | sample 2165561 | NCBI WGS metagenome assembly RRZU01 (sample SAMN10456909, study PRJNA506462) | wastewater metagenome | isolation source: wastewater sludge | place: USA: Moscow, Idaho | reverse complement strand
CGCGGCTTGTCGAGGTAGCGCTCCACGAAGCACTCCCCGCGACCGAAGGCCGTCACGGCCTCGCGGGTGGCCGACTCGAACATCTCGGCCACCTCGTCGATCGAGCGCGCGACCTTCAGCCCCCGGCCACCGCCGCCGAACGCGGCTTTGATCGCGATGGGCAGACCGTGCTCCTCGGCGAACTCGACGACCTCTGCCGCGTTGGCGACCGGGTCGGCGGTTCCCGGCACCAGCGGTGCCCCGACCTTCTGCGCGATGTGGCGGGCGCGGACCTTGTCCCCGAGCGCCTCGATGGCCGCGGGAGGGGGCCCGATCCAGATCAGCCCGGCGTCGATCACGGCGCGGGCGAAGTCGGCGTTCTCGGCGAGGAAGCCGTAGCCGGGATGGACGGCGTCCGCCCCTGCCCGCTCGGCGACGGCGAGCAGCTTGTCGATGTTGAGGTAGGTGTCTGCGGGCGTGGCGCCATTGAGGGCGAACGCCTCGTCGGCCAGCCTGACGAACAGCGACTCGGCATCGGAGTCGGCGTAGACGGCGACGGATCCGATGCCTGCGTCCCTCGCCGCGCGGATCACGCGCACCGCGATCTCTCCACGATTGGCGATCAGAACCTTCGAGATGGCCTCGTTGCCCACTGTTCCTCCTGGCTTCGCATTGGTCGCGAGTCTATCGGCCGCCCCGCCGCGTCACGCCGGTTGGTCCAAAAGGCTGTGCCACAGTTGGGGCATGCCCACCCCTCCGTTCATCCTCGAGCTCCGGCGCCACGTCGGCAACGATCCCCTGTGGCTGATGGGAGCAAACGCCGTAGTGGTCCGCGACGACCAGGTGCTGCTGGTGCGGCGCTCCGACACGGGGGAATGGGCGCCGATCAGCGGCATCGTCGACCCTGGTGAACACCCGGCCCAGACGGCCGTGCGCGAGGCGCTGGAGGAGGCAGGCGTCGAGATCGAGATCGAACGCCTGCTGTGGACCGCGGTGATGGACGAGATCGTCTACGACAACGGGGACCGTTGCCGGTTCCTCGACCACGGCTTCCGCGCCCGCTGGGTCTCAGGTGAGCCCTACGCCGCCGACGAGGAGTCGACCGAGGCCGCCTGGTTCCCCATCGACGACCTGCCGTCGCCGCGCCAGGCGAGGCTCGACGCGATGCTGCGGATCGTCCGGGAGGATCCCCGCGACGTCGTCTTCGACCTGGCCTGAGGCTCAGTCCTCGATCTTCGGCAGCACCCGGGTCTCGGTCAGCCGCTCGGTCGTCCGCTGGCTCGACGCGCGCTCGTCTTCACGGGGCGGATCATCTGCGTCGATCTTCGGCTGTTCGTCGGTGCGCAGCCGGCGTTCCGCCGACTTCTCGCGCTCGGCCATGTCCGCCGCGCTGGGGCCCGACATCTGACGGTTGCGTTCCTCGGCCTCGGGCGAGCCGGAGAACAGGCGCGCCTCGGGGGAGGTCGACGAGAGCGTCGTCTCGGCGGGGGACTCCTCCTTCGGCAGCGGCGCGGGCTCGGGGGACTCACCCTTCTTGCGCTGGACGAGCCACGACTGCAGCCACTTTGGCAGCGCCCCCTCGTCCTCGTCTGAGACGGTGGGCACGGGCTTGTCCATGAGTTGGGTCTCCTCGACCGCCTGCTCGTCCTCCCATTCGCTCACCACGCGCTCGACGAAGTCCTGACGCTCCTCGACCGACGGGGCTGTCGTCGTCTCCGGCTCGAGCCTCGTGCGGGGAAGCGCGTAGACGGCGTTGCGTTGCAGCCAGTTGATCATCTCCTCGCGCACATAGCAGCGCAGGTCCCAGAGTTCGCCGGAGGTCGCGGCGGAAACGACGGCGCGCAGTCGCACCACCCCGCCGGTCGAATCGGTCACCTGGAGGTTCGCGGAGCGGCCGTCCCACAGTTCGCTCGCCCGCACGAGCCGGACCAACTCGACACGCATCGCCTCGACGGGCACCAGCCAGTCGAGGTCGAACTCGACGGTGCCGAGCAGCCGTGGCTCGCGCCGCGTCCAGTTCTCGAAGGCCTCCGAGGTGAAGTGGCTGCTGGGCACGATCCAGCGCCGGTCGTCCCAGGTGCGCACCACGACATAGGTCAGCGTGATCTCCTCGACCGAGCCCATCTGCTCGTTGAACACGACGAGGTCGCCGACCCTTAGCGCGTCGGAGAAGGCGATCTGCATGCCCGCGAAGATGTTCGACAGCGACGACTGCGCGGCGAGGCCCGCGACGATCGACAGCAGGCCTGCGGAGGCGATCAGTGAGGTGCCGACGGCGCGGAACGCAGGGAAGGTGAGCAGCGCCCCCGCGAGCGCACAGATCCACACCACGGCGATCAGCACGCGGGCGATGACCTGCATCTGGGTGCGGACCCGGCGGTAGTGGGGGGTCTCCTCCGCGTCCTCGTCGTCGGCCTCGGCGCGGTGCAGGATGTGGTCCTCGATGGCGCGGATCAGGCCGGTGAGCAGGAAGGCGCTCGCGAAGACCATCACGATGATGAAGACCTGGACGTAGACCTCGCGCCACGCGGGGGCAGGCCCGTAGACGCTCGGCGCGGACGCGATCAGGACCGCGAGCCCGGCGCCGAGCAGCAGCAGGAACACCCGCTGCGGGGTACGCATGCGGCGCGTCAGGAGTCGCATCCGGTCGCGCTTGCGCACGATCAGGCGCGCGGTCAACGACAGGAGGATGGACGCCACAGCGCCGATCACGAGGCCGAGGGCGCCCCATGCGATGACGGTCAGGGTGTCGAGTGCGACGTCTTCCGGCATGGACCGAGCCTACTTGCAGGGTTCACCTGTCGGTGCGAAGCGTGACCGCCGAGAAGCCGCTGCTGACGGTGAAGGCGCCGTCGTAGCCGCCGCCCTCGAACAGGAGCGAGTTGCGCTCGTCCGCGGTGATCCGGAAGCCGAGCTCGGGCAGCACGCGCCGGTAGTACGCGGCGACGGTCAACCCGTCGGGGGAGGTCATCACGACCGTGATGTTGTTCGGCGAGTCGATCTGGTCGGTGATCGCGGCGTCGCGCGGGACGGAGAACCCGTCGGGCCCGTTGACGAAACCGAGGTCCCTCAGCGAACGGCCGTCCTCGGGCACCGCGCTCGACGTGAGCTGAGGGGCAGCGCTCGGCTCCGGAGCGGAGGCGGCGCCCGCGCAACCGGTGAGGGCGAGGACGGCGACGAGGCCGCTCAGGAGGCGATGCACGGGGCCAACTCTAGCCGTGGAACCCGCGGCCCCGATCCGGACATTCAGGGGTGAGGAGAGAGCAGGAGGACGAGGATGCACGCTCACGCCCAACCAGCCCCGCCGGACGAGATGATGGGGCGCATGGACGACGACGCGCTCTGGCAGGCGCTGCGGGCCGCCGACGAGCAGGCCTTCCGGCTGCTTTTCCAGCGACACAGCAGGGCGGTGTACAACGTCGCCTTCCGGCACGCCTCCTCCTGGGCGGCGGCCGAAGAGGCGACGCAGGCCTGCTTCAGCGGCATCTGGCGCCGAGCGGCCGCGGGCACGCTGCCGGAGGTGGCGCACGGGGTGGTGCGGGGGTGGCTGTGCGCGGTGGGGCGCAACGAGGCGAGGAACCTCGTGCGCTCTGACGGACGGCGCCTCCGCCTCGTCGGCCGGGTCGCGCAGCAGCCCCGCGAGGACCGGCACGACAACGTCGAGGACTGGGTCGCGCACGAGGAGTCGATGCGCAGGATCAACCAGGTGCTCGCCCGGATCCCGGACGGCCAGCGCATCGTCGTGGAACTGGTCGCCTGGGGCGGCCTGACCATGGACGAGGTCGCGGCCGCGCTCGATCTGCCAACCGGCACCGTGAAGTCCCGGCTCTCGCGCGCCAGGAAAGCCCTCGCGACCTCTGAGGTCGCCCACCTGCTCGGCAAGGAGAACCCGACATGATGACGCTTCCCCCCGAACGCGACCTGCCGGGAGGCGACCGGATGGCCGATGAGATCCTCGCGGGCGTGGAGCCCGCGCGCCCGGCGCCCGGGAGGAACAGGGCACTGCTCGCGGTGCTCGTCGCGGCTGCCGCGGTGGTGGTCGTTGCCCTCGTGGTCGTCCAGCTGCTCCCGCTTGGACGCGAGACGGCGCCGGCCGAGCCGTCTCCCAGCCCCGTCGTGTCGGCCGAAACAGGAACCGTCGCGGACCTGGGTGGCGGCAACACCGCGACGGTGAGCTCTGTGATGGTGCTCGAGTCGTACCCGGTGCAGTTCGTCTACGTGGGTGAGGTCTGTGGTCCGAAGGCCACGGACGCGGTCTGGGAGCACCGGGTCGACGACGGGGAATGGACGTCGGAAGCCGCGACCACGCCCGCCCAGCCGGAGGAGGCGACGCTGAGGGGCTGTGAGCCGCTCGAGCTGACCCCGCTCGGCACCTTCACCGACGGCACCGTCGTCGAGTTCCGGGTGAGCCTCGGCGAGGTTGAGGCGACCTGGGGTCCCGCGCCCACGCAGCTCGTCGACCCCGCCCCGACGCCCGCGCCCGATCCGAGCCCTGAGGCGTCTGAGCCGGCCTCGCCGGCCACGGCGCCGTCGCCGCCCGCGACGCCGCAGGTCGTGTCCCCGCCGCCGGCTACGCGCAGCGCGGAACCGACGTCCAGCGGTGCGCAACGGCCGAGCGGCCCCGTGGAGCTGACCGCAGAGGTCGGCCAGACGGTCTCGACCCGCTACTTCGACGTCACGGTGACCGAGCTTGCCACCGACGACTCCGGACTCGCCTGGGGGGCGAAGGTGCAGGTCTGCTACGCGGCCCCGCATCCCGAGCAGAACTCTGACGCGACGACCCGCACGAGCCTCGACCCGTGGTCCTTCTCCGTCCAGGACGGCGAGGGGCCGGGTACCGGGCCCCAGTGGATCAAGGCCCGAGACCTGCCGCCGTCGACGCGCTGGTCGCCGGGGTACGCCACGAAGCTGCTGAAGCTGGGGGAGTGCAACCGGGGCTGGGTCCAGGTCGAGCCGGGCAACCCCGACCTCTTCCTGCCCACCCTTCGCTACGCGCCCGCCGACTTCGGCGACGACGTGCGGTGGGAGTTCAACGGCTGACCGGGAAACGAGAGCGCCCGCACCTTTCTGAGGTGCGGGCGCCGGGGTTTCTCGGACGGTCAGGCGTCGACCCGCTCGGGGGACGCGGTGGTCGTGCGACGCGAGCCGATCAGCCGGTCGACGGACCAGGCGCCTGCGCCGGTCAGGGCGAGGGCGGCGCTGATCCCGGCGAGCACGAGCACGAACTCGTAGCCGCCGTCTCCGACGAAGAAGCCAGCGGGGAGGTGGACGATGGCAGCCGCGCCGAGCATGACGAGCGTGTAGATCGCACCGACGATGCGGGTGCCTGCGCCGAGGATGATCAGGGCGCCGCCCACGAGTTCGATGATCATGGTCGCGGGTCCGGCGACGGCGGCGCCGGGAACACCCATCGACTCGAAGGCGGCCTGGGTTCCCGCGAAGCCCATCTGGGCCTTCTGGACGCCGTGCATCACCATCGTGACGCGAGCACGAGGCGCAGGATCGGCAGGGGGAGGTCGGTCTTGCTGGTCGTTTCGTCAGTGGCCATGTCGTCAGGCTACGAAGCATTACTTGTCGATTCACGTGATTAGACAACTAAAGTCGATGCTGACGCCTGACCGTTCGCCCAGAGCGAATGCCAGGCCACCCCCAGGTCGATGGTCATCTGCCTGACGAGGGGGAGCGACAGGCCGATCACGTTGTACGGGTCTCCGGTGATGGAGGTCACGAAGGCGCCGCCGCGGCCGTCGATGCTGAAGCCGCCCGCGACCTTCTGCGGTTCGCCGGTGGCGGCGTAGGCGGCGATCTCCTCGTCCGAGATGTCGGCGAAACGCACCGTCGTCGACCCGATGGCCGTCTGGCTGCGCAGGTGCCCGCCCGTGCGGACGGCGACGAAGTGGCCGGAGTGGAGCAGCCCCTCGCGCCCGCGCATCCGCTGCCACCGCTGGATGGCGGCGGCCTCGGAACCCGGCTTGCCGTGCGCCCGCCCCTCGAACTCCAGCACCGAGTCGCAGGCGATCAGGAGCAAGTCGCCCTCGAGCTGGTCGATCACCGTCTCGCCCTTCTTCTCGGCGAGGCGCGCGGCGAGCGAGGTCGGGACCGGGTCCCGGATGAGGTGCTCGTCGAAGCCCGAGACGATGACCTCGGGGTCGAGGCCTGCCTGCCGCAGGACGGTCAGCCGGGCGGGTGACTTGGAGGCGAGGACGACGCGCACGTCAGAGCCGGTGGTAGGTGCGCCAGGCGTCCCGGCCGCCGATCAGCGGGGAGCGCAGCGTCCTGTAGTACGACTTCCACCCGCCGGCCAGCGGGCGGTCGTCGGCGGAGCGGAGCTTCTCCTCGCGCAGCGTGATGGCGAGCGCCGCGGTGACGGCGGCGATCTCCTCCTCGCTGAGGTCGGCGCGCGCGAAGGACAGGCGCGGTTCGTCGGCCGTCACAGCGGGATGTTCCCGTGCTTCTTGGGCGGGAGGGCGCCCCGTTTCGTGCGGAGCAGCCTCAGCGCCCGGATCACCTGGGCGCGGGTCTCGTGGGGGTAGATGACCTGATCCACGTAGCCGCGGTCCGCCGCGACGTAGGGGTTGGTCAGCTCGTCGTCGTACTCCTGAACCAGCCGTGCGCGCTCCGCCTCCGGATCCTCCGCCTCGCTCAGCTGCTTGCGGTACAGGATGTTGACCGCGCCCTGGGCGCCCATGACGGCGATCTGCGCGGTCGGCCAGGCGAGGTTGATGTCTGCTCCGAGCGACTTGGAGCCCATCACGAGGTAGGCGCCCCCGTACGCCTTGCGGGTGACCACCGTCAGCAGCGGGACGGTCGCCTCCGAGTAGGCGTAGATCAGCTTCGCGCCACGCCGGATGATGCCGTTGTGCTCCTGCCCGACGCCGGGGAGGAAGCCTGGGACGTCGACGAAGGTCAGCACCGGGATGTTGAACGCGTCGCAGGTGCGCACGAAGCGGGCGGCCTTCTCGGCGGAGTCGATGTCGAGGCAGCCGGCCAGCACCGTCGGCTGGTTGGCGACGATGCCGATCGAGCGGCCCTCGATCCGGCCGAAGCCCACGATGATCGACCCGGCGAACAGGGGCATCACCTCGAGGAACTCGTCGTCGTCGAGCACGTTGCGGATGACGTCTCGCATGTCGTATGGCTGGTTGGCCGCGTCCGGGATCAACTCGTCGAGCCTGCGGTCGTGGTCGGTGATGGTGAGGTCGACCTCGGCGTCGTCGTAGACCGGGGGATCCTCGAGGTTGTTCTGTGGAAGGTAGCTGAGCAGTTCGCGCACGTACTCGATGGCGTCTGCCTCGTCGGCGGCGAGGTAGTGCGCGTTACCCGACTTGGTGTTGTGGGTGCGGCCGCCGCCCAGCTCCTCCATGGAGACGTCCTCGCCGGTGACCGTCTTGATCACCTCGGGGCCGGTGATGAACATCTGGGAGGTCTTGTCGACCATCACCACGAAGTCGGTGAGCGCCGGTCCGTAGACGTGCCCGCCGGCGGCCGCGCCCATGATCAGCGAGATCTGGGGGATGACACCAGAGGCGAGCGTGTTGCGGCGGAAGATCTCGCCGTAGAGGGCGAGCGAGACGACGCCCTCCTGGATCCGGGCGCCGCCGCCCTCGTTGATCCCGATCAGGGGCACGCCCGTCTTCAGCGCGAAGTCCTGGATCTTGACGATCTTCTCGCCGTAGACCTGGCCGAGGGCGCCGCCGAAGATGGTCACGTCCTGGCTGAAGATGCACACGGGACGGCCGTGGATCGAACCGGTGCCGGTGATCACGCCGTCGCCGAACGGGCGCTTTGCCTCCATGCCGAAGGCGTGCGAGCGGTGCCGCGAGAACTGGTCGAACTCGGCGAAGCTCCCCTCGTCGAGCAGCGCCATCACGCGTTCGCGCGCCGTCATCTTGCCCTTGGCATGCTGTTTCTCGACAGCGGCGGCAGATCCGGCGTGGATGGCCTCGTCGATTCGCACCCCGAGATTGGCGATCCGACCGGCGGTGGTGTGGATGTCGATCTCCATGCGGCTCACCCTAGCGCCGCGAGGTCGCGTCCAACCTGATGCTCGTCAAATGGCCCGTCACTAGACTGTCGCCCGTGAACCACCCCCTTCCAAGCGCCGGTGCCATCCACGGCCGGCTCGCCGCGGACACCATGTTCGGCCGGATCGTCGTGGACCGGAGCACCGGATCGACCAACGCGGACGTCGCCGCGATCGCCCGCGGCGGAGGCCGGGAGGGCCTTGTCCACGTCGCCATGGAGCAGACGGCGGGCAGGGGACGGCTCGACCGCAGTTGGGTCAGCCCGCCCGGAGCCTCGATTTCCATGTCCCTGCTGCTCAGGCCGAGGCCCGAGTTCCCTCAATGGGGGTGGCTGTCGATCCTCGCGGGCATGGCCGTCTCGTCGGCGCTGATGGAGCTCGCGCCCGCGCCGGGGCTGGTCACCCTCAAGTGGCCCAACGACGTCCTGATCGACGGGAAGAAGGTGTGCGGCATCCTCTCGGAGCGGATCGAGCAGCCCGACGGTGCCCGTGCGGTCGTCGGGATGGGCATCAACGTCGCGCTGACCCGTGAACAGCTGCCGGTGCGCAACGCGACGTCGCTTGCGCTCGAGGGTTTCCCGCTCGACGTCGAGGCCATCATCGCGGCGGTGCTGCGCCACTTCGAGCAGCATTACCGCAGCTGGTCGCTGCGCGGCAGCCTGCGCGAGGAGTACGAGGCCCGCTGCGCCTCGATCGGCGCACCCCTGACGATCACCCTCGACGGCTCGCACCGCGTCTCCGGTACGGGCCGCGGCGTCGACGCGTACGGCAGGCTCCAGGTCGAGACGGCGACCGGGCTGCAGACGTTCGCCGTCGGCGATGTCGTCCACGCCCGGCTCGGCCACCACGCATGACACACTGTCTCCATGGCGATCAGTAAGGACCAGCTCGGGTCGGACGAGACCATTGTCACCTCGGTGCGCACCCACGCGAAGGCGCTCATCGCGCCAGCGATCATCCTCATCGTGCTCGGTGCCGTCGTCGGCCTCGGGATCGCGTTCTTCCCGCTCGACTGGCAGCCGTGGGCCAACTACGTGCTGATCGCGCTCGCCCTGATCGTGTTCATCTGGCTCGTGCTGATCCCGTTCCTGCGCTGGATGACCTCGACCTACACGATCACCGACCGCAGGATCATCACGCGCAAGGGGATCATCAACAAGGTGGGCCACGACCTGCCGCTGCGCCGGATCAACAACGTCAACTACGAGCGCTCGCTCACCGACCGGATGCTCGGCTGCGGCACCCTCATCCTCGAGACCGCCGCGGGTCAGCCCCTGACCCTCCCGGACGTGCCGCGGGTGGAGCAGGTGCACGTCACCATCACCGAGCTGCTGTTCTCCGTCCACGAGGGCGACGAGGACTGAGCGCTCGCGCGGCCACCCGGCGCGCGCTTGGTACGCTGCACCGGTGACGCGCCGCTACTCAGTTGCCATTGCCGGAGGTGGGCAGCTCGCCCGCATGATGCAGCAGGCCGCGATCCCGCTGGGGATCGACGTGCGGCTGCTGGCCGAGGGCCCTGACGTCTCCGCGGCCCAGGTGGTTCCGGACACCACGGTCGGCGACTACCGCGACCTCGACACCCTCACCGCCTTCGTCGACGGCGCAGACGCGCTCACCTTCGACCACGAACACGTCCCCACCAGGCACCTCGACGCGGTCGGCGCCTCCGTGGCCGTCCGGCCCGGGCCTTCCGCGCTCGTCTACGCGCAGGACAAGGCCCTGATGCGCGAGAAGATGAACGAGCTCGGCGTCGCCTGCCCCGCCTACGCCATCTGCGACGACGAGGATGAGCTCGTGGCCTTCGCAGAGGCGCAGGGCTGGCCGGTGATCGCCAAGACGTCTCGCGGCGGCTACGACGGAAAGGGCGTCTGGAAGCTCGACGGCCCCGACGAGGCGGGCCTCCCGTTCGAGAACCTCGCCGAGACCTCGGCGGGGGAGCGGGTGCGGATCGTCGCGGAGGAGTTCATCGACTTCTCGCGCGAACTGTCAGCGATCGTCGTGCGCTCGCCCTCCAACCAGGTCGTGGCCTATCCGATCAGCGAGACCCGCCAGGCCGACGGGATCTGCGTCGAGACCATCACGCCCGCCCCCGGACTGCCGGAGGCGGAGGCGACCGCGCTGCAGGAGATGGCGATCCGGATCGCCACGGAACTCGGCGTGGTCGGCGTGCTCGCCGTCGAGTTGATGCAGGCGCGTGACGGCCGCATCGTCGTCAACGAGCTGGCCATGCGCCCCCACAACACGGGCCACTGGAGCATCGACGGGGCCCGCACCAGCCAGTTCGAGAACCACCTCCGCGCCGTGCTCGACCTCCCGCTCGGCTCCCCGGAGCTGCGCGACGACGTGGTGGTCATGGCCAACGTCCTCGGCGGCGCCGAGGAGGACCTCACCGGCGCCCTGCTGCACGTGTTCGCCCGCGACCGCGCGGCCCGCGTCCACCTGTACGGCAAGGAGGTCAAGCCGGGCGGGAAGGTCGGGCACGTGACCTGCGGCGGGACCGACCTCGAGGACGTCAGGCGCCGCGCCTGGCATGCAGCCAACTACCTGATGGGAGATCCAGATGCCTGAGCCACTCGTGTCGATCGTGATGGGGTCGGACTCCGACTGGCCCACCATGGAGGCGGCCGCCGACGCCCTCGCCGAGTTCGGCGTCGCATATGAGGCCGACGTGGTCTCTGCCCACCGCATGCCAGAAGACATGGTCCGCTTCGGCCGCGAGGCCCACGAGCGCGGCGTCAAGGTGATCATCGCAGGAGCCGGGGGAGCCGCCCACCTGCCCGGCATGCTGGCCGCGCTCACTCCGCTGCCCGTCATCGGCGTACCCGTCGCGCTCAAGTACCTCGACGGCATGGACTCGCTGCTCTCGATCGTGCAGATGCCCGCGGGGGTTCCCGTCGCGACCGTCGCGATCGGCAACGCCCGCAACGCAGGCCTGCTCGCCGTGCGGATCCTCGCCGCCGCCGACGACTCGCTGCTTGAGCGGATGCTGGACTTCCAGGAGTCGCTGCGCGATGCGGCCCACGCGAAGGGCCAGATCGTGCGCGACGCAGCGGCGCGGTAGCCGTCCCGAAACGCAGAAGTGCCCGGTGGCCGAAGCCACCGGGCACTTCCCTGTTCGGACTCAGTCGAACGTGACGTGGATGAACGCCTCGGTGTAGTGGTCGTCGACCGCGTTGGCGGTCATGCCGATCGCGTTGATCGGGTCGAGCACCTCGGAGACGGTCGTGTCACCGCTCTGGATCATGTCCTGGAAGAACGAGCGCTCCTTCAGGCCTGCGATGTTGACGAACAGGACGCTCTGCGCCTTGCCGTCGACGACCTGCTTGAAGCCGTCGAGGTCGCCGAGCTTCGATCCCGGGTTCAGCACATCGGAGGCGCTCTGCCCGAAGGCGACGATGCCGGTGTTGCCGTCCTGGGTGATCTCGAGGCCCTCCATGCCGGAGCCCTGGGCGAGCATCTCGTTGAACTTGTCGAGGATCTGCTTCTGCTTCTCGGCGTTCTCGGTCTCGAAGGTCGCGCCGATGACGGGCATCTGCGAGTCCTCGTCCCAGTCGAGGGACATGGTCATCTGCTTGCCGAGGAGGGCCTTCAGGTCGTCCGGGGTCTCGATGCCGAACTGCTTGAGCGACTCGACCATGTCGGGCTGCGACTCGAGCATGTCCCAGGCCTGGTTGATGTCGCCGCCGACGCTGCCGGAGAAGGCGACAAGCGAGTCACCGGAGATGTTCTTGGCGACGTCGGAGGTGTCGGCCGCGTCCTTCATGTCGGGGGCGTTGGGGGTCTGGACCTGGATCTCGACCGAGAGCTTGTTGTCCTTGACCTTCACGCCGGCTGCGCCGTGCATGCCCTGCATGGTGGAGGTGTCGACGGTGCCGGTGTCGATGCCCTGCTCCTCGATCTGCTGGAGGCTGGCGTCGATCATGCCCGAGCTGAACCAGACGGAGGCGAGGCTGTCATCGCCGAGCTTGGCCATGTCGGCCTTGTACTGCTCGGAGTCGGCGAGCGAGGCTTCCTTGATGCTGTCGGCCGAGAGCGAGGAGGCCTCGTCGGTGACGATCATCAGGTTGTCGATGAACTGCACCTTCGCGCCGTCCATCTCCTTCTTCGCGAACTCCTCGGCCTTGCCCTTGTCGGTGGTCTCGATGGCCATGATCATGTTGGTGTTGTCGGAGAGTTCCTCCTCGGTCGTGCCGGTCGAACCGACGGCGATCGAGTCACCGAGCCACGGCTTGATCTCCGTGTCGTAGTCGGGAGCGTGCTCTTCGTTCTGCGTGAGGGTGCTGTAGAGCGCCTCCTTGTAGTCGTTGCCGAAGTCCTCGTCGGCCTTCAGCGACGGGTACTTGTCGAGGATGTTCTTGAGCGCGAGCTTGTCCGCGTTTGCCGGCGCGAGGTTCAGCTCGGCGGCGAACGACACGTCAGCCGGGAGTCCCTTCGCGGCGGCCGGGGTGGCGCCGCGGAAGAAGAACATGGCGAGACCGATGCCCGCGGCGATGATGGCGACGCCGAGGACGGCTGCCACGATCACCTTCGTCTTCGACTTCGGCTTCGCAGGCGCGTCGCCTGCGAAGTTCTGCGGCCCGTTCGGTCCGTAGTTCTGGCCCTGGTTGTACTGGCCCTGCTGTCCGCTCTGGCCGAAGTTCTGGCTCTGCTGGCCGAAGTTCTGGCCCTGGCCGAAGTTGTTGCCCTGGGGGCCGGAGTTCTGCGGACGGCCGAAGCCCTGGCCCGGCCCTCCCTGCGGCTGGTGACCCGGCTGGCCCTGGGGCTGGCCGGCGTTCCACTGCTGGCCGGGGCCCTGAGGGCCGCCCTGCCAACCTGAGTTCGGTGGGGTCTGGCTCACGTCGATGCCTCCTTAGAAACGCGATGTCTTACCCCACGAGCTTACGGGCTGCCCGGCTCACACCACAGCCGCTGAGGCCGTGATCAGGTCACGCTTTGGTATCGGATCCGGGTCACTTCCGGTACTTCTCCAGTACACCCGTGTCGCCCGCCGCGATCGCGGCGAAGACCTCGCCCGAGGCCTCCTCGTCCCAGATCATCGACGAGCCGACGTCGGTGCGCGCGTTCGGGTCGGAGACGGGGACGGTGATGCTGAGCCCCTTGCCCGTCATGACGCTGAGGAAGCCGGTGGCCACCTGGGTCAGCTGCCCTATCCCCGTCCCCTCGCCGCGGGCAAGGGACTTGGAGGCGGCCATGTTGAGCTGCCAGTAGCGCACCGGGTTGAGCACGCTCATGGGGCTGGCCACCCGGTCGACGATGGCCCCGATCACCTCGCGTTGGCGCTCCATTCGGCCGAGATCGCCGCGCGGATCGGCCTTGCGCATCCGGACGTAGCCGAGCGCCGTCACGCCGTCGACCTCCTGGCAGCCCTTCGACAGCTTGAGGTGCGAGTCGCGGTCGTCGATGTCGAAGGTGGGACACACCTCGATGCCGCCGACCGCGTCGACCACGTCCACGACGCCGAGGAAACCGATCTCCAGGTAGCCGTCGACGCGGATGCCGGTGTTGTGTTCGATTGTCTCGACCAGCAGCGGCGCCCCGCCGAAGGCGTAGGCAGCGTTGAGCTTGTTCTTACCTCGGCCGGGGATCTCGCCATAGGAGTCGCGCGGGAGTGAGAGGAGGACCGGCTCACCGCTGCCTGGGGTGTGCAGCAGCATCATCGTGTCGGTGCGACGACCCTCGGTGCTTCCGGTGCCGAGCCTCGAGCGGTCCTCGGCGGAGAGGTCCTCGCGGGCGTCCGAGCCGACCAGCAGCACCGTCGTGCCGGGCTGCTCGGGTGGACGCTCACCAGAGGGGAAGGCGTCCACCTTCGTGCCGGTGGACCAGGCGTAGATCGGCGTGCCGATCAGGAACAGCAGCCACGCAAGCACCAGGATGCCGATCGTGCGCAGGACCGGACGGCCCTTGCGGCGCCGCTTCGTCTTCGGGACCGCCGGTGGCAGGGGAGGTGGCGCGGCAGGTGCGCCAGGCGCAGGTTCGGGCCTGCGCTGCGCCCGGCCGGACGGGGTCTCAGGTGCGTACGGGGCGGCGGCCGGGTAGCCGGACTGCCCGGGCTGCTGCGCACGCCGCGAGTCGGTGTGCCGGATCCGCTCCACCTCGTCCGGGCGCAGCACCGCCGTCGGCTCTGCCTGCTCCGGCTCGTTGCGGTACAGCCAGTCCATGTCCTCTTCGCGTGGCGCCATGATCGCCTCCTTACGCGGCCAGATTACCCAGAGCGGTGTGGTCCGGCCGACCAGGCGGCGCCCGTTCGGGGTGTGGCGAGACCGGGGACCGACGACATCGCTACCTGGGACCTACCCGTCAAGGGGTGGCCGGATGGTCCGACGATCCGCTCGCTTCGGCGTGGCGCTCCCCGTGTCCGGTGCTGCCATCGGAAAAACTGAGGGGAGCCTTCCCCCAAGGAGCCGACACGTGTCAACCACACAGCCGACCGAGGCGCAGCGCGTCCACCTGCGACGCGCCGTGGGTTTCGTCCTGATGTCCGCGGTCCTTCCGGGCTCGGTCCAGAGTTTCGCCGGGAACCGCCGCATCGGACGCCTGGCCATGCGCGTCTACGGCGCGGCGCTCGTGCTCATCCTGATCACCGGCCTCGGCCTGCTCGTCGCCCGCGGGTTCACCGCGGGAGTCCTGCTGGAACCGTGGGTGACCATGGTGCTGCGCGTGGTCCTGTGGATCCTGTTCATCGGGTGGGCACTGCTCCTGCTCGACTCCTGGCGGCTCTCCCGGCCGCTCGGGCTGCGGCAGAAGGGGCGGCTGGGGCTCAGCATCACCGCGCTGCTGCTGATCGCGGGCATCGGGGGCGTCACCGGCCTCGCCGCCAGCGCGCTGACCGGCGTGTCCAACGTCGGCGAGGTGTTCCAGGGTGGCGGCGACACCGAGAAGAAGGCCGGTCGCTACAACATCCTGCTGCTCGGCGCGGACGCGGCCGCCTCGCGTGAGGGGCTTCGACCTGACTCCATCAACGTGGCCTCCATCGACGCGGAGACGGGTCGCACCGTGCTGTTCGGCCTTCCCCGCAACATGCAGCGCGTCCGGTTCCCCGAGTCCTCCCCGCTGCGGAACCTCTATCCCGACGGCTACGTCTGCGACGAGGGCGCCTGCATGCTCAACGGCCTATGGACGCTCGGTGAGGAGCACGCGGACCTGTACCCCGAAGACAGCGAGCCCGGTCTCGAGGCGATGAAGGAGGGGGTCAGCGAGACCCTCGGCATCGAACTCAACTACTACGCCATGGTCGACATGGGCGGCTTCAAGAGCCTGATCGACGCGATGGGCGGGATCCGGCTCGACATCTCCAAGCCCATCCCGATCGGCGGCGGCAGCACGAAGATCTCCGGGTACATCGAGCCGGGTAAGGGCGTGCTGCTCGACGGCTACCACGCACTCTGGTTCGCCCGCTCGCGCGCCGAGAGTAACGACTACGAGCGCATGGTTCGTCAGAAGTGCGTGATGTCGGCGATGGCAAAGCAGCTCGACCCGATGACCGCCGCGACCAAGTTCGTCGACCTCTCCCAGGCAAGCAAGGACATCCTGCACACCGACGTGCCCCGCGCCGAGGTCGCCACCCTCGCCGAGCTGGCGCTCAAGGTGAAGGACCAGAAGATCGCCTCGGTGAACTTCACCCCGCCGATGGTCAAGTCCGCCGACCCGGACTTCGACCTGATCCGCACGAGAGTCAAGGCAAAGCTCGACGAGGCAGAGGGCCTCGACGAGGCCGCCCCCAGCCCGGCGCCGACCAGCGCCGCGCCGAGCAGTGCGGCACCCGAGCCCGAGGCGCCCGCGACGTCGGCAGCGGCCAAGCCGTCCGAGACGAAGCCGAGCCGAGAAGCCACCCCGGCGGCCCAGAAGCAGGCAACGCCCAAGCCCGAGCAGACGAAGGGGGCCGAGGACGACGCCCCGTACACCCAGACCGAGGACCTCGAGGCGGTCTGCTCCGTCAGCGCCTGAGCCGATACAGTTGCGGTCGCGACACGTACCGCCCCCGAGGAGGAACCGAGTGCATCCGAGCGTCAGCGTCGTCATGCCGATCCGCAACGAGGAACGCCACCTGAGGGCCGCCGTCGACCGGGTGCTCGACCAGGGCTATCCGGGCGAGTTGGAGATCCTGCTCGCGGTGGGCCCGAGCGAGGACCGCACCCGCGAGATCGCAGACGACATCGCCGCCGCCGAGCCGCGCGTGGTGGTGCTGGACAACCCGACGGGGTTCACCCCCGCAGGCCTCAACCTCGGCATCGAAGCCGCACGCCACGACATCATCGTCCGTGTCGACGGGCACGGCGAACTCAGCAGGGACTACATCGCAACGGCCGTGCGCCTGCTCGGCGAGACCGGAGCCGCCAACGTCGGCGGCCTGATGGACGCCCAGGGCACCAGCCCGCTGTCCGAGGCCGTGGCGGCCGCCTACAACTCGAAGCTCGGCCTCGGGGGAGGGGGCTTCCACCTCGCCGAGACACCGGCCGGCCCCGCGGACACGGTCTTCCTCGGCGTGTTCCGACGCGAGTCGCTGCGCTCGATCGGGGGCTTCGACGAGTCGCTGCACCGCGCCCAGGACTGGGAGCTCAACTACCGGCTCCGCAAGGCCGGGCACCTCGTCTGGTTCACCCCCGAGCTGCGCGTCGTCTACCGCCCTCGCGACAGCTTCCGGGCCCTCGCGCGCCAGTTCTACACCACGGGTCAGTGGCGTCGCCTCGTCATCGAGCGTCACCCCGACACCCTCTCGCTTCGCTACCTCGCGCCGCCGACTGCGGTGGCGGGCATGGCGGCGGGCCTCGTCGGGGGAGTCCTGGGTCTGCTGCTGCGCAGCCGTCTGCTCACCGCCATGTTCCTGCTCCCGATGCTCTACCTCGGCTTCCTCACGGCCGCCACGACCACCATCAAGGGGCTCAGCCCGGCGGCCCGGCTCCGGCTCCCGATCGTGCTCGCAGTGATGCACATCGCGTGGGGCGCCGGCTTCCTGAGCGGCCTCCGCGCCGACCGCTGAGCACGTGAACGGTCACCCGTCAGGTGAGGCTTTCCCGACGGGGGACTGGCCGGTGAGCTTGTCCGGGGTATGTGCCAAGATGGGGGCATGGAACCCCAACTGCCGCCGGTGAACGGAGCGACCGGTGGGGCTTCTGCGGCCACGGACATCCTCTTCCAGGCCCAGCGCCTCGCCGACCGCCTACGTGACGAGGCAGAGGCCGACGCGGCACGCATCCGCGAGACGGCCACGGCGGCAGAGCGCCAACGCGACGACGCCCTCGCCGAGTTGGAGTTCGCGCAGAACCGTCTCGACGAGGCGCGCGCCGACGTGTCGAGGATGCTGTCGGAGGCCGCGGACCACGCGGGCATGATCACCGAGTCCGCCGAACGCAACGCCGACGAGCTGGTCGCGGATGCGCGGCTCGAGGCGGAGGCGGCGATGCTGCGCGCCACAGCGGACGGTGACCGGATCCGGCAGGAGGCAGGCGAGGAGGCGGGGCGCCTGCTCGCGGAGGCCCGCGAGGCGGCCGCGCGTCAGTCGGCCGAGCTCACGGCCGAACGCGCCCTCCACGACGACGAGATCGCGCGCGAGACGAGCGCGCACGAGCAGAGGATCGAGGCGCAGCGGCGCGAGACGTCCACGGAGACCGAACGGCTCATGGCTGAGGCGGAGGAACACGCCGCGCAGACCCGGGCCGACTCCCATGCCGAGCGCCTGGCCGTCGAGGCCGAGCTCGCCGACCTCAGGGCAGCGGCCGCCGAGGAGGTGGCCCGCCTCGAGTCCGCGGCGAAGGCCGAGGCGGAGACCCGGCTGGCCGAGGCGGCCGAGCAGTTGGAGTGGGCCCAGGCGACGGTCAGCAGGCTGCTCGACGGGGCGAAGGCCGATGTCGCCCGCACCACCCGCGACGCCCACCTGGCCAGCGCCACACGGGCCAGCTCGCTGAGGGCAAAGCTCGGCGCCACCATCGAACGCTCCGTCGATCTCGCCCGCACCCGGTTGCGGGCGGCGGAGGTCGAGGCCGCCGATGTCCGCGCCCGTGCCGACGCGGAGCTCACCGCGGCCACCGAGCATGCGGCAAGGACCCGTGCGACGGCCGAGGAGCAGGCCGCAAGCGTCGTCACCCGGGCCGAGCGTGAGGCTGAGGCGATCACCCGCCGGGCGCAGGAGCGCATCCGCGATGCGGAGGCCAACGCCGCCCTCGTGCGGGAACGCCTCGCCACCGACCTTGAACGCTCGCAGCGGGCCTCCTTCGAACGCACGAAGGCGACCCGCGAGGAGGCGATGTCGCTGCTCGCCGAGGCGAGGACCGAGTCCGATCTCCTGCGCAGCCAAGCCCGGCAACTCCTGGACGAGGCGAGGGCAGAGGTTGCGGGCCTCGCCCAGCGCCGCGACGACATCACCTCGCAACTGAACAATCTCTCCGGCGTGATCGAAGCTCTCGCCGTGCCCGGAACAAACACACCGAATGAGGAAACATGATGGCCCCCACTTTCCGCACCGTCCTGCGTGGCTACGAACCCGCCCAGGTCGACGCCGAACTCGGCACCCTCCAGCAGGCGCTCGACGCAGCCCGCGCCGAACTGGGGGAGCTCACCGTCCAACTGAAGGAGTCCCGCCAGGGACAGTTCGAAGCTGAGGCCCGCCTCACCGAGGCCCAGGCGCGGGCCGAGGAGGCCGCGCGCGCCCGGACGATGGCGTCGCGCCCCACCTACGAGGACCTCGGGGAGCGCGTCGGTCAGATCCTCAGCCTCGCCGAGGAGGAGGCGACGGACCTGGTGCGTACCGCCCAGGAGGATGCCGCCCGCCTGATCGACGAGGCGTCCCGCAAGGCCCAGTCGGTGGCCAGCGAGGCCGACCGCTACGCCGTCGACACCCGCGCGGCCGCAGACGCCGACGCCGAGGCAAAGCTGGTCGGAGCCCAGCGTCGTGCAGACGAGCTGATCGACCACGCCGACCGTGAGGCGGCGGCCCGCCGTGAGGAGGCCGAGGCCGTCTACGAGTCGCAGCAGGCCCGTGCCGCCCAGGCCGCGGCCGACTTCGAGCGCACCCTTGCCGAGCGGCGTGACGCGGCCGCCGCCGACTTCGCCGTGGCGATGAGCCAGCGCGAGGACCAGCTCAACGCCGCAGAGGAGAACCTGCGCTCCGCGGAGGACGAGGCGCAGCGCGTCATCTCCGACGCGACCAGCCAGGCGGAGTCGCTCAAGGCGAAGGCCACCCGCGAGGCGGAGGAACTGGTGGCCGACGCCCGCACGAAGGCAGAGCGTCTCCGCCGCGACTCCGAGCGCGAGCTCGCCGCCGTCTCCCAGCGCCGCGACTCCATCACCGCACAGCTGTCCAACGTCCGCCAGATGCTCGCCACCCTCGGCGGCGGGGCCGCCATGGTCGGCGCCGACCTCGATCCGGTCATGGCAGCCGAGCCCGCAGCGGAGCCGGTCTCCGAGCCGGACACCGCCACCGAGCTCGAGCAGGAGTCCGAGGAACTGCTCGTCGACGACGTGCCCGAGACGGGCGAAGAGGCCGGGGCCGAGCAGGCCGACGACGTGGACGCGAGGGCCTGAGCCTCGGCGCGATCCCGGTCAGCTGACCAGGATCGCGTGCTCCGCCGTCGCGACCGAGATCAGCTGGTCAGGGGTGCAGCCCACCGTCACGACGCTCGAGCCGGTGCCGAGCACCGGGGTGACGAGTATCTCGAGCAGCGGCTCGACGCCACTGGGCGGATCCGGAAGCAGGATCCGCGTGTCGCGGCCCTGCACGTTCGGCAGCGGCTCACCGTCGAGGATGTCGTGCCCAGCGAAGACCGACGCGTCGTGGATGTCCGGCTGGGCGAAGACCTCGACGTAGTCGACGGCGTCGGTGGGAGGAGTTGCGAACCCGCGACCAAGCGGATGCAGCGAGCAGGCCACCGTCTGCTCCGCCCTTCGTTCGTCCTCTGGGCCCACCACGAGCAGATCGGCCCCGGTGACGCGGGAGTTGACCGGGCAGCCGCGCTGCCAGGCGGCGGCGATCCAGACGAGGGTGACCCAGTGGCCGGGATGGGTGGAGGCCAGCAGCACGTCGATCGGCTCGCCGTCCTCGTGCCCTAGGTCGGCGATCAGGTTGGCCGTCTTGTCCACCCAGTTGGAGAACGTCGCCCCGCTCAGCTCGATCCGCGTGTCCGCGGCCCCGTCGTAGTAGGTGAGCAGTGGCTGCGCGCCGTTGGTTGCGGTCCTCGTTCTGAGAGCTGAGATGAACATCCCACGATGCTAGCCGCGCCGATGTCGTCGTGGGCGCCCCGAACGACCGACGCCGCGGCGGGCCACCGCACCAGGGGTCCGGCTCAGCCTGGCAGGCGGTAGCGTGCTCCCATGCGCTACGTGGTGATCATGGCCGGCGGTTCCGGCACCCGACTCTGGCCCCTCTCACGACAGGGTCGCCCGAAGCAGCTGCTCGAGATCTTCGACGGGCATTCGCTGCTGCGGCTCGCCTACGAGCGACTCGACGGGGTGGTGCCTCCCGAGAACATCCTCGTGTGCACCGGACGCGCCTACGCCGAGGATGTGGCACGGCAGCTTCCCGAGCTGCTGCCCGGCAACATCCTGGGCGAGCCCGAGGGCCGCGACTCGCTCAACGCCGTCGCCTGGTCCGCGGCGGTCGTGGCCGACCGCGACCCCGACGGCGTCGTCGCCATGGTGACCGCCGATCAGGTGATCACCCCCGTTGACGAGTTCCAGGCCTCCCTGCGGACGGCCTTCGAGGTGGCGGAGTCGGTGCCGAACGCGCTTGTCACCCTCGGCGTCGTCCCCACCTCGCCCCACGTCGGGTACGGCTACCTGCACCGGGCAGAGGAGCTCGACGGCTTTCCCGGGGTGCACAGGGTGGTCGAGTTCAAGGAGAAGCCGACGCGCGAGGTCGCGGAGGGCTACCTCGCCTCGGGCGAGTACTGGTGGAACGCGGGCATGTTCGTGTGGCGGGCCGCGACGCTGCTCAACCAGCTCGACCAGCTGCTCCCCGAGACGGCGGCCACCGTGCGCGAGATCGTCGCGCACCCTGAGCGGCTGGACGAACTCTTCCCGACCCTTGAGAAGATCTCGGTCGACTACGCCGTGATGGAGCCCGCCTCCGTCGGCAGGACAGACGGCCAGGTGGTCAGCGTCGGGCTGCACATCGACTGGAAGGACGTGGGCGGCTACCTCTCGCTCGCCGACCTGCTCAGCCGCGACGACGCGGGCAACGTGGTAGACGGCCGGACGGTGACCCTCGACTCGTCCGGCTGCGTCCTCGTCAACGGGCTCGGCCCCGACCACGTGATCGCCACCATCGGGATCACCGACTCGCTCGTCGTCGCGACCCCGTCGGCCACCCTCGTGGCGAGACTCGCCGACTCCGAGCGGGTCAAGGAACTCGTCGCGCTGGTGCGAACCCACGTTGGGGCAGAATTCGCCTGAACAACATCTGCCACCACCGAAAGGAGCTGCGGATGGGTGCGGCCCGAACACACGGTGCCCTCGTCACGATCCTCACCGGGATCCTGCTGCTGGGGGGCGCCCTCGAGATCACGGGCGCGATCCTCGACGTGTCCGCCAACGGCGTCGGAGCCGTCGCGGCACACAGTGGACCCGGCGCACTGCTGCCGTTCACCGCCGCGGCCCTGCTCGGTTCGGTCGGCGGCAGGAGCGCCAGGATCGCAGGCTTCTTCGGCGCGATCGTCGCGCTGGTGGCGCGGCTCGTGCTCGTCGCCCTGCTGCTCGTGCCGGGATGGACCCTTGTCGCGCATCAGCTGTTCACCGCGGCCGCTGGCATCGTGACGGGGATCGCCGTCGCCGGCTTCGCGCTCTACCTCGTGCTGCGGCACCGCGACCTCTCCAACGCGCCTGCCCCGGCGGAGGTTCCTTCTGCGCGTCAGACGACGCAGCGGCAGCAGGCGCAGCCACGTCCGGCGCCGGTCCCTGCACAGCCCTCAAGCCCAGCAAGGAGGGGGCCGGAGTCGCCCGCGACCCCGGTCGACGAGGGGCTGCGTGCCCGCACGGGCAACCCCGGAGCCTGGGCGACCGCCAGGACGCCATGGCCGCGGGCGAACGAAGAGGACCCGAACGGAACCCTCATCCGCCCGCCCCGCCGCTGACCTCCGCGAAATCGCTGCGAAACCGCCTGTTACCACCCGCATGGTATGGGCAGGGCGATTTGGGGGACGGGTTTCCCGTTTCCACTTGACCGATCAAAATCACTCGTGTGTAATTCTGGCCAGGAGGGAGGGCGCATGGACGACAACATCTGGGATCTGCTCGACGACGACTCGTCATTCGCATGGCAGGCTGAAGCACTGTGTGCCCAGACCGATCCTGAGGCTTTCTTCCCTGAGAAGGGTGGGTCGACGCGGGAGGCCAAGCGCGTGTGTCAGAGTTGCACGGTGCGCACCGAGTGCCTCGAGTACGCCCTCGCCCATGACGAACGTTTCGGAATCTGGGGCGGACTGTCCGAGCGCGAGCGCCGGAAGCTGAAGCGCGCTGCCGGCTGATCCGCTGGTAGCGTCGGTGCCTCACCATCGGCAGCTGGAGGACTTGGTGACGGACGGACCGCAGCACGGGCAGGAGATCAACGACCTCTGGGCCTGGATCGACCAGGAGGACGAGTCTCCCAACGTCGATGAGATCCCCGCCGCGGACGTGGTGGCCGTCATGGTCGTCCACGACGCAGAAGAATGGCTGCCTCGGCAACTGCTCTCGCTTGCCCGGCTTGACCCCCGCCCCGGCCGGATCGTCGCCGTCGACACCGGTTCCGAAGACCGCTCGGCCGAGCTGCTGGACAGCGCACACGCCGAGGGGGTCCTCCACGACGTGCTGAGGCTCGACCGCCAGACCTCCTTCGGCGCGGCGGTCGCGGCGGCCATCGGGGAGAGCGAGCCGACCTGGATCTGGCTGCTGCACGACGACTCCGCACCGCACCGGGACGCGCTCGCTCACCTGCTCGAGGGCGCAAGACACAGCGACGTCGTCGTCCCGAAGCTGCTCGAGCCGAAGCGCCGCAACTATCCCGAGACCCTCTCCGAGATCGGCCAGGCGATCACCCCGGGCGGACTGCGCGTGCCGTTGGTCGAGACGGGTGACATCGACCAGCACCAGAGCGAGTCGCGCGACGTGCTCGGCGCCTCGACGGCCGGCCTGCTGATCCGCGGCGAGACCTGGCGCGAGGTGGGAGGCATCGCCCCCGAGGTCGAACGGCACCGCGACGGGGTCGACTTCGGCTGGCGGACCAACGCCATCGGCTACCGCGTGCTGACGTGGCCCGAGGCCGCCCTCAACCACCACCGGGCAGGCTCGACCGGGCTGCGGCCCTCGAGCGAGCACCCCCACGTCTCCGACCGGCTCGCCGCGCTGCGCGTCGCAGGCGCGCGGGGCGCCAGCGGCCTCGGCCTCGGCGCCGCCTCTCTGGCGAGGGCGCTCGGCTTCCTGCTCGCCAAGTCGCCTTCCACCGCCGCCGCGGAGTTGAAGGCGCTCGGCCGGTACCGCAGCTCGCGCGAGGCGACGCGCTCGCTCGCCGCCCGCCTCCCCGACGAGGACATGACCCCGGACGACCTGCTGCCGAACCGGTTCTGGCCGGTGCGCCATGCCGTCGACCGGCTCGGTGCCGGGCTCAGCGAGCGCTACCGCTCGCTGACCGACACCTCGCCGGACACCTCCATCGACGAGCTGACCAGCGACGAGTACTCCGGCCGGGAGAACCGCGGCCGGGTCTTCTCGCCCGTCACCCTGCTCGTCGTCCTCCTGATTCTCGCCTCCGCCGTCTCGGCGCGCTCCCTGCTGGGTGGCGACGTCTCCGGTGGGGGACTGCTGGCCGCCCCGGCCTCGCTCGGATCGGCCTGGGAGGCCTATCTCAGCGGCAGGTCGCCGTGGCTGGGGTTCGCGGCGGTCACGTCCGTGGTCGGGTTCGGCAGCCCGAACGGCTTTGCCATCCTCGCGCTGGTCCTGACGCCGCTGCTTGCGGCGCTGTCCGCGCTCGCCCTGCTGCGCAGGCTCGGCGTCGAGCTGCCGATCGCATCGGCCGCCGGCGCCGCCTGGGCAGGCGGAACCATCCTGCTCGGGCTCGTCACAGCAGGCGACGTCACCGGCATGGTGCTCGCGGTCACGGCGCCGCTGCTCGCGCGGTCGATCCACTCGGTCGTGGTCAACACCGCCACCGGTGCCGAACGGCTGAGGGCCCCTGCTGGCGCCGCCTTCTGGTTGGTCGTGGTCGCGTCCGTGTGGCCGGCCGCTCTCCTCGCGCTCACCCTCGCCGGTGTGGTTTGGGCGGCGCGCAACCGCGGCCGCATCGTCGAGGTGGCCGTCGTCGCCGTGCCCGCCTGGCTGTTCCTGATCCCTGCGCTGCCCACCCTCGCGCGGTACCCGGGGCGGCTGCTGACCGGGGTCGACCCGCTCGCCTGGCCCGACTACCCGCCTGCCTCCTATGCGCTCGTCGTCGGACGCATCCTCCCCTCGGGGCTGCCGCTCTGGACGAACCTGGTGTTCTTCGGTGTGCTCGGCCTCGCGGCCGTCGTGTCCATCGCGAAGCTGCGTCGCCGCGCCTGGGTCTGGTCGGTGGTGGCGCTCGCGACGCCCCTGATCATCGGAACCCTGCTCTCCCGGCTGACGGTCGCCGTCGACGGGGGAGTGGCGCGCCCGCTCCTGTCGCCCTGGGCACTGCTCGTGCTCGCCGCGTTGCTCGCCCCGGTCGTGTGGCGCGAACGCGAGAGTGAGATGCTGCGCCGCATCGCCGTCGTCGCAGTCGGGGCCGTTGCCCTGCTCGCCGTCGTGGTCTGGGCCGTCGTCGGGTTCGCAGGCCCCGTCCAGGCGAGGGAGAGCGTCCTTCCTGGCTTCGTCCGCGAGGTGCTCGCCTCGCAGCGGGACTCGCGCGCGCTGGCCGTCTCGGTCTCGAGTGAGAGCCGCGTCACCTGGAACGTCATCGACCGACGGCAACCGCAGTGGGGAACGGGCGAGCGCAATCCGGTCGGCTCGTTCGACCGGCAGTTGACCGCGCTTGCCTATTCCGTGGCCGCGGGAGACCCTCCCGCAGACCTGGCGGAGCGGCTCCAGCAGATGGGCGTGTCGCACCTGTACCTCGGCGACTTCGAGGCCAACCAGCGGGCGGCCCTTGACAACCTCGAGGGACTCGTCGGCAACCCCGCAAGCGAACGATCCGCCGTCTGGACGGTCAGCGGACTCGTCTCGCGCGCCTCGCTCGGTGACGAGTTCCTTCCGACCGACGAGCTTCCCGCAGGCGAGCAGGGTCGTCGGCTCACCGTCGCAGAGTCGGCCTCCGCGGACTGGACGGCCACCGTCGACGGCGAGCGCCTGCCGCGCGGAGCCGACAGCGAGCGGCCACTCATCGAGGACTCCGTGATCACCTTCGACCAGGTGCCTGCAGAGGGCGGCACGCTGGAGGTGGCACCGACGAGACACTGGTGGCAACTCTGGCTCCATCTGGTCGTGATGGCGGCGCTCGCGCTGCTCGCGGCCCCGACCCTCGGCGGGTCCACCGTCGCTCGAAGGGGGCAGTGATGCTCCGCAAGCTCGCCGCGACCCTGGCCGCCGTCGCCCTGACGGTCGGCCTTGCCGTAACGCTCTCCCTGATCAGCCCCCTGCGCAGGCCTCCCGCCGAGACGGTGGAACTCGTGCGCGCCACGAAGCTCGCCTGCGCCACCGCGGGTCGCGTGCTCGGCCTCGGCGAGGGTGAGGTCGTCTCCGCTCCGCTCGACGCTGGAGACGCGACAATCGGCACGGGACAGGTCGACGCCGCCGCCCAGGGGCCCAGCACCCTGAGCGCCGCGGCGCTGCTCGTCGGTGGGGTGCTTGCCGAACAGCCGACCAGGTCGTGGACGCGCTGCGAGACCCCGAGCCCGGAGGGGATGCTGCTTGTCTCCGATCCGGGCAGCACCGAACTGGTCGTGGTCAACTCCGACGCGAACGAGGCGGTCATCGACCTCGCCCTGCTCGGTGCCGACGGTGAGATCGCGGCCGTCGGAGCCCGCGGGATCGCGGTTGCGCCGGGCGTGAGCCGCACCGTCGCGCTCTCCGTGCTCGCCCCGGACGGACCGGTGGGTGTCGTCTACACCGCGAGCCAGGGAAGGGTCGCCGTCGTGGCCAGGCCGGTCGAGGGACGAAACGGCGCGACCGTCGGGTCGGCCGCCGCGCAGACCAGCCAGACCGTCGCAGGGATCCCCGCCGGCGCCACCAGCACCACCCTGCTGCTGTCGAACCCCTCCGAGGACCGCGTCGAGGTCGGCGTCGAGGCCCTCGGCGCCTCGTCCGCCTACGAGCCCGCCCCCGCGGCAGGCATCTCGCTCGCGCCGAGGTCGACCCAACGGATCGACCTGGTCACCTCGCTCGGAGGCGAGGCGAGCGCCCTGCGGGTCACCTCCAGCGTCGCCATCGGGGCGGCCGTCCAGGTGAGCGGGGCCGATGCGGTGGCCTCGAGCCTCGTGGCGGGCGTGCCGGGCGAGCGCCTCGGCGCGTTGGTGCCACAGGCGGAGGCGGTGCAGGTCACCAACCCCGGCACCGCGCCAGCGAAGGTCGAGCTCACTGTCGCAGAGGCGCCCGTGGAGGTTGAGGTCGCCGCAGGCACCACCACCGCCGTCAACGTCACGGCGGCGGGGCTCACGGCGCTGCGCGTCGAGGCCGACGTGCCGGTGCTGGCCAGCGCCCTCTCCGGTGGCTCGGTGATCCCGCTGGACATCGTCGTGGAGGACGAGTCCTCTGCGGGTGTCGTGGTGCTCGACCCGAGCCTCAGGTAGCCCGGTCGGCTAGTCGTCCCAGTCCTCGAGGCCGCCGAGTTCGTCGATGCTGCGACCCGTCAGTGCGCTCAGCTGCTCGACGATGGTCTGGTGCACCAGCGCCCGCAGCTGGCTCCGCGAGACGGCGCGATGCTCGAGCGGGCGCTCGAAGATGACGATCTGTGCCTTCCGTCCCCGGCAAGGCTCGAGCGCCGCCGAGAGCGGCACCCTGTCGCCGGACCACGCGACGTTGAGATGGGGCACGTCCTCGACCCCGACGATGACGTCCTGCAGGGCATCGGGCGCGACCGCTGCGATGTCCGCCATGGCCGAGGTGACGCAGACGTTGAAGAACGCGACGCGGGAGGGGCGGGCCAGCGGGACCGGACGTCCGGTGAGCGGGTTCGGGGAGGCCAGGGGGCCGCGGATCCCGCGGCCGTGACGGTCTCGTCTGCGTGGCATGCGGCCAGGATAGTGCCCCGTGAGCTAGTGTCGCGTGTCGGAGGTTGGTTGATGTCTGGCGGTGTAACCAGTGGAGTGCCCTCGAGGTCGGCGCGCGATGTCGCACGCGGCTGCCCGATGACGGCGTCAGGCGCGAGCCTCGCCGGCCTGCGGCCATAGGCCCCCTCGTGCGCACCTGTTCCCGAACCGCCTGCACGGCCACGGCCGTGGCGACGATGACCTATGTCTACGCCGACTCCACGGCCGTGCTCGGCCCCCTCTCCATCCAGCCGGAGCCGGGTGCCTACGACCTCTGCACCCGCCACGTCGAGCGCACCAGCGCCCCGAAGGGCTGGGAGGTCATCCGGCTTCCGCTCGACGGCGTCACCCCCGAACCCGAGGCCCCGTCCGACGACCTGATGGCGCTCGCCGACGCGGTGCGGGCGATCGGGATGCGGGAGGACGATCCAGAGCCCGGACCCGTTCCGCGGCTCGTCGAACCCGAGCCGGCCGGCCGCGGCGGCCATCTACGCCTCGTTCCCACCGCCGAGTAGCCGACGGGGGCGATAGGGTTGCCCCGTGCTCGACCCAGTGATCTTCAAGGCCAACGACATCCGCGGCGTGGTCAGCGGTGACCACCCCGAATGGGATCTCGACGGTGCCAGAAACCTCGGCGCCGCCTACGTCGACCTGCTCGGCGTCACGGAGTTCGTCCTCGGTCGCGACATGCGACAGTTTGGCCGCGAACTCTCCCTCGCCTTCGCCGAGGGCGCCCGCCGCGCCGGGGCCTCCGTCATCGACATCGGTCTGAGCTCCACCGACGAGCTGTGGTTCGCCTCAGGCTGGCTCCGGCTGCCTGGCGTGCAGTTCACCGCGAGCCACAACCCATGGAACTACAACGGCATCAAGTTCTGCCTCGCCGACGCCAGGCCCGTGCCCGCCGACTTCATGACCCGGCTGCGTGACCGCGCGGCCGAGGTCGAACACGGCTCGGAGATCCTCGGCGGTTACCGCGAGGTCGACGCCCTCGACTCCTACGCCGACCGGCTCGACGAGCTCGTCCCGCAGCGCGGGGAACGGGGGCTCAAGGTCGTCGTCGACGCGGGCAACGGCATGGCCGGACACACCGCGATCCCCGTGCTCGGCGGACGGGGCCTCGACATCGTCGGTCTGTTCCTCGACCTCGACGGGACCTTCCCGAACCACCCGGCCAACCCCCTCGAACCGGAGAATCTCGTCGACGCCCAGCGCGCCGTCCGCGAGCACGGGGCCGACCTGGCGCTGGTCTTCGACGGAGACGCCGACCGTTGCTTCATCATCGACGAGCGGGGGGAGGTCGTCGACCCCTCGGTCGTCACGGCCATGATCGCCGTCGCGGAGCTCGCCAAGCATCCGGGCTCCACCATCGTGACCAACACCATCACCTCGCGCTGCGTGGCCGAGGCGGTTGAGGCCAACGGCGGCACCATCGCGGTGTCGAAGGTCGGCCACACCTACGTCAAGGCGTTGATGGCGGCCACCGGAGCCGTCTTCGGAGGGGAGCACTCCGCGCACTACTACTTCCGCGACTTCTGGTCGGCCGACACGGGCATGCTCGCCGCGCTGCACGTCCTCGAGCTGCTGCGCGAGAGCGACCGGCCACTCTCGCAGCTCGCCGCGGTCCACGACGGCTACTCCCGATCCGGCGAGATCAACTCGACGGTCGAGGACGCGCAGGCGTGCATCGACGCCGTCGCACAGGCCTTCTCAGGACGCGGGGAGATCGACCTCGGGGACGGGCTGAGCGTCACCAACGCCGACGAACGCTGGTGGGTCAACCTGCGTCCGAGCAACACGGAGCCGCTGCTGCGGCTCAACGTCGAGGCGGCTCACGACACGCAGATGGCTTCGCTGCGCGACGAGGTGCTCGTGCTGGTGCGCCGCTGATGGCTGCTAAGGTTTCGCGCCGGCCACTCTTTGGCCAGGCGATAGGCTCGACCCATCCGTACCTCAGGAGGACACATGGCTGAAGATCAGTTGGCTCTCTCGCCGGAATTCCTGGCGATCGCCGCCTGCCCGTCCTGCCACGCGAAGTTCGCCGTCGACTACGACGAGCAGGAGCTGGTGTGCACCAATCAGGCCTGTGGGCTCGCGTACCCGGTGCGCGACCAGATCCCCGTGCTGCTGATCGATCAGGCCCGAAGCACGCTGTGAACGGTCCCCAGTTCGACGACTCGCTGCTCGAGGACGCCAGCCTCGAGGGCAACGAGGAGTTGCGCTGGCTCGCGCTCGCCGGGTCGCGGATCCGCAAGGCGGCGCTGACCAAGCCGCAGGGCCACCTCGAACACGGCGAGCGGCCCCGAGGCATCCTCGCCCTCGGCTCCGAGGCGCGCCTTGTGCGGGCCGTCCTCGAGCCCGCCTGTCCCGTGCCGTTCATGGCCTGGCCGGGTCCAGGGCTTCCCGCCTGGGTCGGCCCGCTCGACCTGGCCGTCGTCCTCGGCGGCTACGACTCGCCGGAATGGGTGCTGCAGTGCGCCGCGGAGGCCGCCCGCAGGGGCGCCTCCCTGATCGTGGCCGCCCCCGCCGACTCCGAGCTCGCGGCCGCCTCGTCTGCGAACACGACCAGCCTGATCCCCACCTTCGAGGACGACCCGATGGCGGCCGCCGTCGCCGTCCTCGCGCACCTTGGCGAGCTTGGGCTCGGCCCGCTCGTCCACCCCGAGCACGTCGCGGACGCGGCCGACCTCGTCGCCGAGGCCTGCTCGCCGCGGCTCGACCTGTCCAACAACCCGGGCAAGGAGCTGGCCCTCGAGCTGGCCGACGGCCTTCCGCTGATCTGGGGAGGCACCGTGCTCGCCGCGCGTGCCTCGAGGCGCATTGCCGAGTCCCTGCGCAGGGCCTGCGGCCGTCCCGCGCTCGCCGCCGACGCGTCCGAGCTGGACACGCTGCTGTCGGCCGTACCTGCACGCGACCCCTTCGCCGATCCGTTCGACGACGTCAACGACATCCGCCCGGTGGTCGTCCTGCTCGACGACGACAAGCTCCACGACCGCCTCTCCGGCACCGCGATCGGACTCCAGGCGAAGGCAGAGGCCGTCGGCGTGCGCGTGTCACGGATCTCCTCGGGCGACGCCGAGCTGCGGGCAAGCGACGTCGAGCGCTACGTCACCCTGCTGCAGAAGGGGCTCTACGGCGCCGCGTACCTCGAGATCGGTCTGGGCGCGGGCGCCTGAGCGCTGGCACACTGATCACCATGAGCAAGGTCCTCGTCCTCAACGGAGCAAACCTCGGGCGTCTCGGCTGCCGCCAGCCGGAGGTCTACGGCGGCACGACCTACGCCGAACTCGCCGAGCACCTCGTTGAGACCGGCCGCGGACTCGGGCTCGACGTCGAGGTCCGCCAGACGGAGTTCGAGGGCGAACTGATCCAGTGGCTGCACGAGGCGGCGGACACCGGCGCGGACGTGGTGCTCAACGCAGGCGCCTGGACGCACTACTCCTACGCCATCGCCGACGCCGCCGCGCTCGTCGGGCGCTACGTCGAGGTGCACATCTCCAACGTGCACGCCCGCGAGGGCTTCCGCGCGCACAGCGTCCTTTCAGCAAAGGCCGCCGGCATCATCGTCGGCTGCGGGGTCGGCGGCTACGACCTGGCGCTTGCCCACCTCGCCTCCATTCCCCACTGACCTGGCGAGGACCGATGCGGTCCGCGAGGGCTGACGCGGGTAGCATGGCGCCGTGGATTTTCGCGTAGCTGACCTGTCCCTCGCCGACTTCGGGCGCAAGGAGATCACCCTCGCCGAGCACGAGATGCCCGGCCTCATGGCCATGCGGGAGCGCTACGGCGACTCCAAGCCGCTCAAGGGCGCCCGGATCGCCGGTTCGCTGCACATGACCGTGCAGACGGCCGTCCTGATCGAGACGCTCGTCGCGCTCGGCGCCGAGGTGCGCTGGGCCTCCTGCAACATCTTCTCCACCCAGGACCACGCAGCAGCCGCCATCGCGGCCGCCGGGATCCCGGTGTTCGCCTGGAAGGGCGAGACCCTCGAGGAGTACTGGTGGTGCACCCGCCAGATCCTCGAGTGGCCCGACGGAGGGCGGCCCAACATGATCCTCGACGACGGCGGAGACGCCACCCTGCTCGTCCACCAGGGCGTCGCGGCCCAGGAGGCGGGCGAGGTTCCCGCCGATGAGGACGGCGACTCGCACGAGTTCCGCGTGGTCAAGGCCACGCTGCGCGACGCGCACGGCACCATCGACTGGAAGGCGCTGGCCGAGTCCGTCCGCGGCGTCACCGAGGAGACCACCACCGGCGTGCACCGCCTCTACGAGATGGCCCGCGACGGCTCCCTGTTGTTCCCGGCCATCAACGTCAACGACTCGGTCACCAAGTCCAAGTTCGACAACAAGTACGGCTGCCGCCACTCCCTGATCGACGGCATCAACCGGGCCACCGATGTGCTGATCGGCGGAAAGGTCGCCGTCGTGTGCGGCTACGGCGACGTGGGCAAGGGCTGCGCCGAGTCGCTTCGCGGCCAGGGGGCCAGGGTCATCGTGACCGAGATCGACCCGATCTGCGCGCTGCAGGCGGCCATGGACGGCTATCAGGTCGCCACCCTGGACAGCGTCGTGGAGACGGCAGACATCTTCGTCACCACCACCGGCTGCTGCGACGTCATCTCCAACGAGCAGATGGCGAGGATGAAGCACCAGGCGATCGTCGGCAACATCGGCCACTTCGACAACGAGATCGACATGGCGGGGCTGGAGGCGCGCACGGACGTGACGCGCGTCGAGATCAAGCCGCAGGTGCACGAGTGGCGCTTCGCCGACGGACACTCGATCTTGGTGCTGTCCGAGGGGCGCCTGCTGAACCTCGGCAACGCCACGGGCCACCCGTCGTTCGTGATGAGCAACAGCTTCTCGAACCAGGTGATCGCCCAGATCGAGCTGTGGACCAAGAACGACGAGTACGACAACGAGGTCTACCGGCTGCCGAAGCACCTCGACGAGAAGGTCGCGCGGATCCACGTCGAGGCCCTCGGTGGTTCGCTGACCAAGCTGACCAAGGACCAGGCCGAGTACATCGGCGTGGATGTCGAAGGCCCGTACAAGCCGGACCACTACCGCTACTGATCTCTCCGCGAGCAGACGCAGAGGGCCCCTTTTCCGGGTGGAGAAGGGGCCCTTCGCGTCTGCTCGTCAGGGTTGCCCGCCCATCAGCTGACCATTACACCAGGGGCCCAAAACGATAACTACGAGATCCGTAGCCAACTGCCGTGATCCGTTTGTTACTCTCCGGTAGTGAAATCGCCCGGGGTGGTCATTCTTGCTGTGCTTTTAACGCTCATCGCAACGGCTTTCGCGCCGTCGGCGGCCGCGAACGACTGGGATCCGTACTACAACGAGGACGAATACACTGCGTTCTACACGCCACCGAATCCGTTGCCGCCGGGCCAGCCGGGCGACCTACTCCGCAGTGAACCCTCGCGTCTGGTCCTCGAGCCGTCCGGCACCATCGGCACCTACAACGCCACCGGAACCCGGATCATGTACCGCAGCACCGACGCTCGTGGCAACCCCGACGTCGTCACCGGCACATATATCGAACCGACGAACGCCTGGCCCGGCAAGGGCCCGCGGCCGCTGATCGTCTACGGCCCCGGCACCCAGGGTCAGGGCGACCAGTGCGCGCCGTCGCGGACGTTCAACCAGGGGATCCATTGGTCGCCGAACGTGGATCTGATGGTCAACTACGAGGGCGCCTTCGTGAACACGATGGTGAACCGCGGATTCGCCGTGCTGATGACCGACTACGAGGGCCTGGGCACCATCGGGGTCACCCACACCTACGTCAGCCGACTCTCCGAAGGGCACGCAATGCTCGACGCCGCGCGGGTGGCCCGCAAGCTGCCGGGCACGTCGCTGACGCCGGACGGACCGGTCGCCTTCTGGGGCTACTCGCAGGGCGGCGGCGCGGCGGCCTCGGCGGCCGAGCTGGCGCAGACCTACGCACCGGACGTGAACGTGGTGGGCAGCTACGCCGGCGCACCGGTGGCCGACCTGATGGAGCTGTTCCCGTACACCGACGGCAGCCTGCTGGTGGGCGTGGTGGGTTACGCGCTGAATTCCATCATCCAGGCCTATCCCGAACACGAGGCCGAGATCCGGGCGGTGCTGACGCCGCGCGGTGAGGACATGCTGGCCAAGGCGAAGGAGCAGTGCATACCGCAGACCATGGCCGATTTCGGCTTCCGGCACCTGCAGCCCTACTTCAATCGGCCGATCGACCAGCTGCTGAAGAACCCGGTGTTCACCCAGCTGTTCCAGGAACAGCGCATCGGCAGGCTGAAACCCAATGCGCCCGTGCTGATCAACAGCAACCGGTTCGACCCGCTGGTGCCGTGGACGGCCGCCGTACAGATGGGCTGGGACTGGTGCGCCGAGGGCGCCGACATCGAATTCCGCACCAACGAGGAACCGCCGTTCCTGAACAAGGCGATCATCAACCACGCCCTGCCGATGGCGGTCGACGGCGAACCGGCACTGCAATGGATCGCCGCCCGGTTCAACGGCGAACCGACCACACCCAACTGCGGGCAGTTCCCCTGAGTTAGCCTGCTGGGCGTGCTGATCGTGATCGAGGGCCTCGACGGCGCCGGCAAACGCACGCTGGCCAACGGGCTGCGGGCCGCCCTCGAGGCGTCCGGAAAGTCGGTGGCCACCATGGCTTTTCCACGGTATGGCCAGTCGGTGCATGCTGACGTGGCAGCCGAGGCGCTGCATGGCCAGCACGGCGACCTGGCCGAGTCGGTATATGCGATGGCCATGTTGTTCGCTCTGGACCGGGCCGGCGCCCGCGATGATCTCGACCGGCTGCGGTCGGGTCACGACGTCGTGTTGCTGGACCGCTACGTGGCGTCCAACGCCGCCTACAGCGCCGCGCGGCTGAACCAGGGGGCCGACGGCGACGTGGTTTCCTGGGTGGGGGAGCTCGAGTTCGGCCGGTTCGGCCTGCCGAAGCCGGATCATCAACTGCTGCTTGATGTTTCGGTCGAACTTGCCGGCCAGAGGGCCCGGCAGCGGGCCGCCGACGATATGGCCCGGACTCGCGACGCATATGAGCGCGACGGGGGACTGCAGCAGCGCACCGCAGCGGTGTACGCGGAGCTGGCCGCCGCGGGCTGGGCCGGGCCGTGGGCGACCCTGGGCCCCGACACCGTCGCCGCCGACGTCGTCGCCACCCTGACCCCCTGACCGACCGCGAGCAGACACGAAATCGCCTGAATTCACCCGAAACAGGGAACTCTGCGTCTGCTCGCGAGAGAAACGCCCGTGTGGCAGCCCGGAAATGTCGCAATCGAGTGACACCATGGACAACATGAGGCAACGGATCCTTGTCGTCGATGACGACGCTTCACTGGCCGAGATGCTCACGATCGTGCTTCGCAACGAAGGTTTCGACACGGCCGTGGTCGGCGACGGCACCCAGGCGCTCACCGCGGTGCGGGAGCTGCGCCCCGATCTGGTGCTGCTGGACCTGATGCTGCCCGGCATGAACGGCATCGACGTCTGTCGCGTCCTGCGCGCCGACTCGGGTGTGCCGATCGTGATGCTCACCGCCAAGACCGACACCGTCGACGTCGTCCTGGGCCTCGAGTCCGGTGCTGACGACTACGTCATGAAGCCGTTCAAGCCGAAGGAACTGGTGGCCCGCGTCCGGGCCCGGCTGCGTCGCAACGACGACGAGCCCGCCGAGATGCTGTCGATCGCCGACATCGACATCGACGTGCCCGCCCACAAGGTCACCCGCGGCGGCGAACAGATCTCGCTCACCCCGCTGGAATTCGACCTGCTGGTCGCGCTGGCACGCAAACCGCGCCAGGTGTTTACTCGGGATGTGCTGCTCGAACAGGTGTGGGGCTACCGTCATCCGGCCGATACCCGGCTGGTGAACGTCCACGTCCAGCGCCTGCGCGCCAAGGTCGAGAAGGATCCCGAGAATCCGCAGGTGGTGTTGACCGTTCGAGGAGTGGGTTACAAGGCCGGACCGCCGTAGGCCATGATCTCGCGCCGTGATGATGCAGAGCGCAGCGATAAGGAGGAGCGGCGCTCGTGATCCTGCGCACGAAACGACGGGTCCGTGGTCCCTGGGGACGCACGGGCCCAGTGGTCAGCGGGCTCAGCGTCCTGAGCCGGGCCGTCGGTCTCGCGTGGCGACGGTCGCTGCAGCTGCGGGTCGTGGTGCTCACCCTCGGAATGTCGCTGGCGGTGCTGCTGGTTCTCGGGTTCGTGCTGACCAGCCAGATCACCGACCGGGTGCTCGAGGTCAAGGTGCGTGCGGCCACCGAGGAGATGGACCGGGCGCGCACCACCTTCGGCGGGATCGTCGGCGGTGAAGAGGCCCGCTCCCTGGACTCCAGCCTGCAACTGGCCCGCAACACGCTGACCTCCAAGACCGGCCCGTCGTCGGGATCCGGCCTGGCCGGCACGTTCGACGCGGTCCTCCTGGTCCCCGGCGACGGCCCGCGGGCTGCCACCTCCGTCGGGCCGGTTGATCAAATACCTACGGCACTAAGGGATTTCGTCAAGGCCGGCCAGGTGTCCTATCAGTACTCCGAGGTCCATACCGACGGATTCGCCGGGCGCGCGCTGATCATCGGCAGTCCCGCGTCGGCGCCGGGCACCACCGGCATGGAGCTCTACCTGATCTTCCCGCTGACCAACGAGGAGAGCACCATCTCGCTGGTTCGCGGCACCATGGCCACCGGCGGCCTGGTCCTGCTGCTCCTGCTGGCCGGAATCGCGTGGCTGGTCTCGCGGCAGGTGGTGCTGCCGGTGCGCACCGCGTCGCGCACCGCCGAACGATTCGCCGAAGGACACCTGACCGAACGGATGCCGGTGCGCGGCGAGGACGACATGGCCCGGCTGGCGGTCTCGTTCAACGACATGGCCGAGAGCCTGTCCCGGCAGATCACCCAACTCGAGGAGTTCGGCAACCTGCAACGCCGCTTCACCTCCGACGTCAGCCATGAACTGCGCACCCCGCTGACCACGGTTCGGATGGCCGCCGACCTGATCTATGACCACAGCGAGGACCTGGACCCCGCGCTGAGGCGCTCCACCGAACTGATGGTCAACGAGCTGGACCGGTTCGAGTCGCTGCTCAACGACCTGCTGGAGATCTCCCGCCACGACGCCGGCGTGGCCGAATTGTCGGTGGAGGCAGTCGATCTGCGCGCCACCGTCAACAGCGCGCTGGGTAACGTGGGCCACCTGGCCGACGACGCCGGAGTGGAGCTGCTGGTCGACATGCCCGCCGAGGACGTCATCGCCGAGATCGACGCCCGTCGGGTGGAACGCATCCTGCGCAACCTGATCGCCAATGCGATCGACCACGCCGAACACAAACCCGTGCGCATCCGGATGGCCGCCGACGAGGACACCGTCGCCGTGACCGTCCGCGACTACGGGGTGGGCCTCAAATCCGGTGAGGAGAAACTGGTCTTCAGCCGGTTCTGGCGTTCCGACCCCTCGCGCGTCCGGCGCTCCGGGGGCACCGGGCTGGGCCTGGCCATCAGCATCGAGGACGCCCGACTGCACCAGGGCCGGCTCGAGGCCTGGGGCGAGCCCGGCAAGGGCGCCTGCTTCCGGCTCACCCTGCCGCTGGTGCGCGGACACAAGGTCACCACCAGCCCGCTGCCGCTCAAGCCCATGGCGCCCGAGCGTAAGGATCCGAAGGTGACGGTGTGAGCGGCCAACACCCGCGAGTGTGCACTCAATTGCAGAATCGGGGCGGCAAAACACATATGGCTGCACGTTCGCGCCTCCTGTTGACGGTGCTGATTACGTTGCTGGCCGTACTCACCGGCTGCGCCGGGGTGCCCAGTTCGTCGGCGCCCCAGGCGATCGGCACCGTCGAACGCCCCGCCCCGCAGTCGCTGCCCAAGCCCACCCCCGGCATGGAACCCGATCTGCTGCTGCGCGAATTCCTCAAGGCCACAGCTGATCCCGCGAACCGGCACCTGGCCGCCAGGCAGTTCCTCACCGACTCGGCGTCGGCCAACTGGGACGACGCCGGCAGTGCATTGCTGATCGACAAGGTCGTGTTCGTCGAAACCCGAAGTTCCGAACGGGTTTCGGTGAACATGCGGGCCGACATCCTCGGATCCCTTTCGGACATGGGTGTTTTCGAGACCGCTGAGGGAGCGCTGCCCGACCCCGGGCCCATCGAGTTGGTGAAGACCTCCGATGGCTGGCGCATCGACAAGCTGCCCAACGGCGTGTTCCTGGACTGGCAGCAGTTCCAGCAGACCTACAAGCGCCACACGCTGTACTTCGTCGATCCCACCGGCAACACCACCGTGCCCGATCCGCGTTATGTCGCGGTGTCCGACCCTGATCAGCTGGCTACCGAACTGGTCTCGAAACTGATTGCCGGACCGCGCCCGGAGATGGCCAAGGCCGTTCGCAACATGCTGGCCGCGCCGCTGCGCATGCTGGGCCCGGCGACCCGGGCCGACGGCGGCAAGACCGGCGTCGGCCGCGGCTACGGCGGTGCGCGCGTTGAACTGCAGAGCTTGCCGACCACCGACCAACACAGCCGGTTACTGCTTGCCGCACAGATCATCTGGACGCTGGCGCGCAGCGACATCAAGGGCCCCTACGTCATCAACGCCGACGGCGGGCCGCTCGACGACCGGTTCGCCGAAGGCTGGCAGACCACCGACGTCGCGGCCACCGACCCCGGCGTGGTCGACGGCGCCTCGGCCGGACTGCACGCACTGGTCGGCGGATCGCTGATGTTCGTCGACGGTCAGCGGTCCACCAGGGTGCCCGGGTCGTTCGGCTCGATGACCGACCAGGCCTCCGCCGCGTTGTCCCGCGACGGCCATGACGTCGCCTCGGTGGTCGCCCTGCGCCCCGGTGCGCCGGACAGTGCGTCGTCGCTGTGGATCGGCGCCGTCGGCGAGGGCGCGGTGCAGGGCGCCGACGGCCGCAGCATGTCCCGGCCGACGTGGGCACTCGACGAAGCGGTCTGGGTGGTCGTCGACGGCAACAACGTGGTGCGCGTCATCCAGGAGGCCGCGTCGGGGCAGCCGGCTCGCATCCCGGTCGACTCGACCGCCGTCACCGCCCGGTTCCCGGGCGTGATCGACGAACTGCAGCTGTCCCGAGACGGCACCCGCGCGGCCATGGTGATCGACGGGCAGCTGACCCTGGCGTCGGTGGAGCAGACCGCGGGCGGGGAGTTCGCGCTGACCTACCCGCGCCGGCTGGCGTACGGGCTCGGTCCGTCGGTGGTGTCGGTGTCGTGGCGCACCGGCGACGACATGGTGGTCACCCGCAACGACTCCGCCAACCCGGTGGCCTACGTCAACCTCGACGGCGTGAACTCCGATGGCCCCGGCCGGAATCTGTTGGCGCCGGTCGGGATCGTCGCGGCCAACCCATCGGCGGTCTACCTGGCCGACGCGCGCGGTGTCATGCAACTGTCGGGGTCTGGCGCCGAGGACGACCAGAGCTGGACCGACGTCCGGCCCTTCATTGCCCCCGGCGCGTTGCCAGTATTGCCGGGATAGCGCGTTCTCGTTGCTGTTGCACGTTAAATCGGCAGTTCAGCGGGGTGAATTGTGGAGCGCCTGTCAAGCCACTAGCGTTTGCCGCTGTGAGTGGATCCGGTAACGGCGGTGTCTTGAATGTGGACCCGGCAGCGTTGCGGGCCGCGTGTGAGGCTTTGACTGCCGGCGCGCAGCATCTGCAGGCCGGCCTGCGTGATCTCGACACCGAAGCGCAGCAAGCGCTCGGAGCGTGGGAGGGGTCGGCCGGCAGTTCGTATGGGGATGCCTGGCGGCAATGGCACGACGGTTCGCTGAAGGTGCAGCAGGCGCTGGCGACCATCGCCGAACGACTTGGCCGGGCGGGGCAGGCGTTCGCCGACAACGAGCAGACCTCGGCGGCGAGCTCGAGAGGTCTGCACCGTGGCTGAGGCATTCGCGGTAGATCTGGATCAGCTGGCCGGCATCGTCGAACGGATGGCTTCCTACCAGGCCACCGTCGACTCGATGTTGGACGAGTGCGACGCCGTGGTGGCGAACTTGCACTCGAATTGGCACGGGATCGCCAGCGACGCGCACGATGCCGTCCACAATCAGTGGAAGGAGGGGGCCGACATGATGCGGAACGCGTTGGCGCAGTTGCGAACCGCGGCCCACCACGCCCACAACTCCTACCGCGGAGCGATCGAGGCGAACCAGAAGACCTGGGGCTAAGTCGCTATGGGTGAACCGTTGCGGGTTGACCCGGCGGCACTGTCGGGTGCCGGGTCAACGGTCACCGAGCTGAGCAATGGACTGACGGCCGCGTTGGGTGCGCTGACTGCCGCCTACAACGCCAACACCGGACAGGATGCGGCCGGAACGTCCTTCGGCTTCGCCTACCAGGAGTCGGCCCGGGCCTTGGTAGATGCTGTCGCCAAGGGAGTCAATGCATTACGCCACATCGGCTATCGGATCCAGGGCTCGGCGACCACCTATTCCCGGGCAGAGGCGGCCGCCGATATCCGAGGCGGCGCAGCTCCGCTACCGCTGCCGGCCGAGCCAGCGGCGTTCGCCGCGCCCAGTGGTGATCCAGATGTGAACGGGCCCGGCCGAACTCCGCCCGTGTTGTGGTATCTGGTCGAGTTCCTGATCGGCGATCTGTGGCCCAATGGTGAACCGAACCAGCTGCACGCGGCTGCCGCAGCGTGGAGCGCGCTGGCCGGCCCGCTGTACGCCGTGACGGGTCAGGACGCCGGACCCTACGGCGTGATCGACGCTCAGCAGATCCCGGAGAAGGAGCGAATGAAAGCCGCGGTGCGCGATGTGGGCACGGCGATGTCGTCGCTGGCCGGCGAGGCACAGACGATCGCCAGCGAACTGAACCAATTCGCTGCCGATGTCGAGCACACCCAGAACGCGATCCGCGACCTGTTGCACAAACTCGAGTCCGTGGTGGGATCTGTTGTCGACAAAGGGATTCTGGGCACCGTCTTCGAATTGGTCACCGGCGACGCCGAGGAGAAGATCCACGAGGTCGCCGACGACATCGCAGCCCTGATCGCCCACCACAAGCAGGAGTCGGCGGCCCGCAAGGACCTGCTGTCCCGCCTGGTTGGCAGCATCAAGAATTACTCGCGCGCCATGGAGATATTCATGCGCGTCGAACTTGTCCAGTACCTCGGCGAGGACGCAGGACGCGTTGCGGCCAACGTCTACGACGCGGCGACGGACACCGGCGTGGGTGTGACGCTTGGCGCGGTCAACACCGTCGGTGGCCTGGCGACCGGGTTCGATCCGGTGGGCGACCCGAAGGGGACGTTGGCCATGATCGAAGGTCTCGGGAAGATGGCGATGATCTTCAACCCGATGACGGCACCGGTGGCGTTCGCGACGGATCCCCAAGGCTCGCTCGATATGGTCAAGAACGTCACGCATTTCGACGACATCTTCACCAGCAACCGTCCTTTCCTCGGGATCGGCGAGCTGGCGTTCGACATCGGTACGGCCATTGTTCCGGGCGGGGCAGAGATCAAGGCGGGTACCGGTGCGCGGGTCGCGGGGGAGGCTGCCGAACGGAGCGAAATCGCCGCCGCCGAGCGGGTGGCCGGTGAAGCCGGTGGAATTGCCTCGGCCGCAACGGGTTTACGTGGCGTTGCGCGCGATGTGGAAGGTGTGGCGCCCAAGCTCGACGACCTCGAGCGAACAACCCTGGGCAGCGGCAAGCAGCCGTCGGGAGCTCCTGGCCCGTTGCTGAAGCCGCCCGAGGCCGGGGTGCCATCGGTCGGTCGCGAACCTGGCCCGGGTGCGGGTGGGAAGCCGACATCACAGCCGGTCGAGGGACATGGAGCTGGAGGTCCGACCGAGCGGGTACCGGGAGACCCGGCGGCCGGCAATCCCGGGTCTGGAGTGGTCGATGTGCCAAAGCTTCCGGGTGAACCAAGGCCCTCGATCGTCGATGTGCCTCCTACGTCGGCCGAACGACAAGCAATGGCACGTGAGTTCCAGGAAGCGCACTCGGCGTCGGCGGCCGCGCCAGCTGAATCCCCTGGGGGAGGCGGATCGGGCCTGCCGAGTATGTCTGAGGGCGCCGGCGGTCACGGCGCTGAGGCGACGTCCCCGGCGGGGAGTGGGGCGGGTGACCGTGTGCCCGTCGCGGTGGGAGCGCATGGTGCAGAAGGAGCAGCCGACGGCGCGGGGCATGGGCCGCACTCAGGTACTAGCCACGGCGGCGGTAGCGATTCACACGGCGGATTGGGCTCTGTTGGTGGCGGTAGGGGTGGGGGTGGAGAAAATGAGCACGGTGGTCCTGTGGACCACGGTTCGGGGAGTGACCACGATGGTTCGACGAAACACGAGGACGCCGCAAGTCCGACCGGTGCGAATAGCGGTCAACAGATGCAACCTATTGAAGGTCATGACTTCGCTTTCACACCCGAGCACGCACTCGAACGGCTACACGACCCTGGTGATGAGATTGCTCGCTTGCGTGAAGCCGGTTTGCCCACAAGCCTTTTAGATGATTACGAGCCTTTGGCAGGGCGGACGATTGACGAGTATCGTGACGAGTTTACAATTTCCGGACGTGATGGGCACCTTAGATGGGATTGGGATCGTCAAGCCCCAAACGACGGCTTCGCTGGCGAGCCGACAGTGGCCCGGAGCATTCCGGAGGGGCATGAGTTAGATCGGGTGGGATCGAACGGCGGCGCCTTCTTGGCGGATAGTGGTGCACCACTTGGCAGCCGCGGCATGCCGCCTGGAATCGCCGACGACTATCACAGATTCGTCGGGACCGGCCAACCGATCCCGGAAGGTGTGCCCTGGGAGGTCCGCTTCGGCCCGGCGAAAGGGGCCTTTGGCCAGCCCGGGGGAGCTAACCAGTGGGTGGTCATCGATACGACAGATGGGTCGCAGGTACCGGTGCGAGAATTGATCGACCGCGGGCTCTTGGTCGAGAGAAAAGATTTCGGAAGTTGAGGACTGACCGATGAATGCCAGAGAACTTGGTCTCAGCGACCCGCGCGTCTCGGAGTTTCTGAGCGAGTATGAGAAATGGCGGCGAATCTACGGGTATACAGACATGCCTTCCAGGGACGCGCCGGATTGGCAGGCAGGTCGGCTGTATCTGCGCGAAGGGTTTCCCTATCCCGGTTGGCGTGGATACATCGTCGACGGCTCGGAGGGCGGATACCGGGTCTTCACGGTGACCACGGAGCGGCGTAACGAGCCGCTCGAATCGTTGGTAGCTACATTCGCCGACATGGGCGATGCGGGAAAGTACATCATCTGGAAGGTGGGCAGTTACTTACGAATTGACCTTGGTCTGCCTTCCCTCACTCAGCGCTGGACCAAGGAGGGGCTGGACCATCGCGTCCAAGTCGAACGGTTGGCGGAGTTCGAGTCAAAGTTCGAACTCAAAGCTGATCCCGCTCGTTATTTCGTCATGCGTATGGGGGGCGTACAGCCGGAGAATCGACTTTTGCCGATGACCTATCAAGAGCTTGACGCGAAACTTTTAGAGGGCATGCCCGAGTCGGTGACGTCACGGCTGTAGATGCGACCGGTTCGACCGACGTGAGCGTACGCGCGGGTGCTGGGCGTGGGGGCTGAACGGATTTACGCCATCTGAGAAGCTTGACGAGGAGTCAGGCTGGTCACTGGCGAAGCCCGTCTGACCGTGTCCAGCGCTGCCAAGCCGACCCACACTCGCCGCCGGAGTTTATTCGTAATCATATTGAGGGAAACAACTTTGGTGACTGAACGATTCAAAGATACCTTCTTCTCACGAGAGGATCGCTACTCGTTGGGCATCGACAGGCGGTGGCCGGATCACTCCGGGTTCAAGGATGGGGTGTACTCAGTGGCTGACAGAATCCCCGTGGGAAAACTGTTTGACCGCGTTGGCCTCGTGGAGGATTGGACGGGCGACTTCATGTCTACAGCGGGCGATAGCTATCCGACCCGGTCGCTAGCTCCCGGAAGCGCCGGTGAATATCATCTTTTCGAAGGAACTGGGGTTCCGCTGCCGCCCGAATGGGAGCTTCGATATGGCGAGGCCGGACCTGCGTTCGACCAGCCGGGCGGTAGTACTCAGTGGGTTGTGGTGGATGAGTTTGACAACAACGTATTGATTGATCAGCTGCTCAAAGGCGGTTACCTTCGCCGGGTTCCGAGAGCCGGTGGGTGAGGAGTGGAGACCGAATGACATTATCGACGGGCGACAACATTAGCGCGTTCACCGGCGATGCGGTCCACGCATTTGACCGCATCCGAGATATCCAGAGGCGCGCGGGAGTGCGGGCGTACGACCCTGCCGAACAGGAAGGTTCTCGGCTCTACTTTCGCAGTCGGTACCGCGAAGGAATTGAGCAGGGGTGGGCTGACTGGACAAGTCGCGGTGAGTGGTCTGGCTACGCAATCGACTGGGGACGGGGAAACGGATTTGAGGTCGTCTTCACACGGAAGCCAGAGAGGGCATCTAGTCGCGCGGAGAGCGTACAGGCTATCTTCACTCGCCTGGAGGACGCCGCAAAATTCATCATCGCCAACGTCGGCGACAGTCTGAGGGTCGACTGCGGCCTTCAAACACTGTTCCTGCATTGGCAAGAAGTCGGCCTCGATGTACGAATCGGTCAGACCGCACCGACTGACGATGATATGCAACGCATGATCGAAATCCTCCCGGCGGGCAAGGAGGGATTGGTGCGTGAGCACTTGCAGAAGTTTGGTCTGCGGGCTGACCCAGCCGCGCAATCCATCGGATTTCCTGGTGTTAGGCCGTACATGAATGTCATTCCGGTCACGTACAAAGAGTTGGAGAATGAGCTTCTCGACGGGCTGCAGTTCCAAAACTGACCGCTCGGCTCACTGCGCCGATCACGAAGTCTCGAGCGGTTCTGCTGGGAACGGTCTCCGAGGAGCAGGTTTTCGCGATGACACCTGAGGTTTGGCGTCGATGGTTCCAGGTTGTGGGTGATTCGGCTATCTCGAGGAGTGATATGGCGAAACGATATGAGGAGACATGCTTTTCGAGTGATCACGAGTATTCGATGGGCAATGATCTGACGACTGGTGGCCACTATCTCGCGATTCCTGTGAGTAACGGGATTGTGGAATACGACGAGCAGTACTACCTGCTGCCAGAGCAGTACGAGGAGTTCTTGAATGATCAGCCAGCCGTACTGAAGTTTGTTGAGGAGTGCCGCACACGACAGCATGACGATCAGCTGATCTATGTGCCGAGCGAGAACCGCGGCGAACCGCTCTAGCGGCCGCTAGTTCTTCGTTGTCAATCCGGCTGGACCGTACATCGCGGTGACGCTGGCCGAGCTCAACGCCTGACCGCCCCTCACAAATGCGCCAACAACCGCTCGGCGAACACCTCCGGATGCTCCCGATGCATGAAGTGCCCACCGGGCACTTCTTCAATGATGTAGTCGCCCTCGAACATCCGCCCGAGCAATGATCAGAACCTGTGGATGAGCCTCGGCGAGGCGGCGTAGGAAAGGGCGCAGATCGTCGAGCCCGGCGAACACCACGGTGGGCACCGTGATTCGTGCCTTCAACGACGCGGAGGGAATCGGTGAGAGCTTTCGGTAGTAGCCGAATGCGGCGTCAAGGCTGCCCGGATTCGCGAAGCACTCTCGGACGGCGTCGAACTCCTCGGGGTTGGCATTCCAGGTCGGCGACCACCGCCGATAGACCGCGGGTAGCATCTCGAAGTCGTTGCGGGCGAAGCGTTTCGCAGCCGCCGGGAGCTTGAACGTCGCGAAATGGCGGGCACCCCAAAGCTATCCCGGCGTGGGCACCAAGGTCGCCGGATGCGGAATGGCGATGGTGATCAGCTTCGTCACTCGCTCCGGGCCCAGCGCGGCCGCGCCGTAGGTGGCCGCACTTGCCCAGTCGTGACCGATGAGCACCGCACGGTCGGCTCCCAGCGCCTCGATCAGCGCGAGCGGATCGCGCGCCAGGGTCTCCTGATCGGCGTCCTCGGCGGGCACCCCACTTGGGTGATAACCCCGCATGAACGGACTGACGGCGCGATACCCCTTGGCCGCGATCCGGGGGCGCACGTCGTCCCAGGTGTGCGCGGTGTCCGGGAATCCGTGCAACATCAACGCCAGCGGGCCCGAGCCCTCCTCGAGGTAGGCGAACCGCAGCCCGTTCGCCTCGGCGTATCCGATTCCCGCGGTCATGCCCTCGGGACAGTACTCGGAATCCGTCGGCCCGAGCAGTCACACTCACCCCATGCTGGACCTGCTTCTCCCGCTGCAGTGCGGCGGCTGCGGGGCGCCTTCCACCCGATGGTGCCACGACT
>RRZU010443069.1_pt1 | contig 45459 bp, 43 predicted proteins | sample 2165561 | NCBI WGS metagenome assembly RRZU01 (sample SAMN10456909, study PRJNA506462) | wastewater metagenome | isolation source: wastewater sludge | place: USA: Moscow, Idaho | reverse complement strand
ATGGAAAAATTAAAGAGTTTACATTAGATGGTATATCAACTCCATTAGGAATTGGTGTTATGCAAGATATGAAACATGGTGAAAAAAATGCATTATATTTATCAATGCCAGGAATATATTTAATGGATAAATCATATTATGAAGAAGGCAACGAAACTGGTACAATGTTAAAGTCAGCATATAAATCCATGTTTGAAGAAATGTTAGTAATGGCAGGTAAAACTAAGGAAGAAGCAGAAAAAATTACAAAAGAAGCATTAGAGTTTGATAAGTTATTAGCTACATATAGTATGTCTACAGAGGAAAGTAGTGATATAGAAAAATCCTATAATCCAATGAAGATAGCAGATATTGCAAAAAATTCAAAAAATATAAAAATAGATAATTTAATAAAATCACTATTAGCAACTCTACCAGAAGAAGCAATAGTTATTAATGTGGATTATTATAAAAATATAGATAAAATCATAAATGGTGAAAACTTAGATATGATAAAAAGTTGGATGTATATAAATGAAATAAACAGTGCATCAGATATATTAACAGAAGAACTTGATGTATTAAGTAATAGAGTTGGAATGATAATATCCGGTACAGCAGAGTTATCATCAAAAGAAGAAAGAGCATATGATTTTGCTTCAAGTCAATATGGACCTGTTATAGGTATTTACTATGCAGATAAATACTTTAGTGAAAAAGATAAAGAAGATGTAACACATATGACTAAAGAATTTATTGAAGTATATAAGGAAAGAATAAAAAAATTAGATTGGCTGACAGAAGAAACAAAAACTAAGGCATTAAAGAAATTAGACAGTATGAATATACAAATAGGGTATCCAGAAAAAGTACCAGCAATATTTTCTGAAATTAGCTATGATAAGAATAAAAATCTTTATGAAAATATGGAAATAACCAATAGAAAAGTAATGGAGGATAATTATAATTCATACAATAAACCATTAAATAAAGATGAATGGATACTACCAGCACATATTGTAAATGCAACTTATATGCCATTAACAAATACAATAACTTTCCCAGCTGGGATACTACAAGCACCTTTCTATAGTGTAGATCAAACTGCAAGTGAAAACTATGGTGGTATAGGTGCAGTTATTGCTCATGAAATATCCCATGCCTTTGATCCAAATGGTTCAAAGTTTGATGAAAATGGAAATATGGTTAACTGGTGGACAGAAAAAGATTTTAGTGAATTTGAAAAGAAAACTAATGAAATGATAAAGTTATTTGATGGAATTGACTTTGCAGGTGGAAAGGTAAATGGAAAGCTAACAGTTGGAGAAAATATAGCAGATGCAGGTGGATTAAGTGTTGCATATGAAGTGGCAAGTAAATCAAAAGATTTTAATCCAGAAGAATTTTTCAACAGTTGGGCAACAATATGGAGAATGAAATCAAATCCAGAATTTGAAAAAATGCTTTTAACAATGGATACACACTCACCAAATAAATTAAGAGCAAATTTACAATTATCAAATTTAGACGAATTCTATAAGCATTTTGATATAAAAGAAAATGATGCTATGTATTTATCACCAGAAAATAGAGTAAAAATTTGGTAATATAAAATAAAAAATAGTTTTAAGTAAAATGAGGCAGAATTATAAATTCTGCTCTCTTTTTTTATAATATAACTAATATAGTATATAATTTGACATTAAATAATTACAATGGTATTATTATATTGAAATTTACTTGTTTCACTAGTAAAATAAAATGGAATATGATAGAAATTGTATATTGGAGGTGCAAATTGGAAGAGCAAAATTTGCGTAAAAAGAGTTTACAAGATTTGAGAATAATTGCTAAAACTATTGGCATTAAATCTGTAACAACTTTTAAAAAAGAAGAATTGATTGAAGAAATATTGAAAAATAGAGATGAAAATATATTGGAAAATAAAAATGAAACCAATAGTGATGAATTTGATTTAGATGAATTAGATATGGACAAACTACCAGAAAAGGTGACAGAAGAAATAGAACAAATGGATCAAGTTGACGGTGCAGAAGGCATTTTAGAAATTCATCAAGATGGATATGGTTTTTTAAGATCAGAAAACTACTTATCAGGTGATAATGATATATATATTTCTCCTTCACAAATTAGAAGATTTAGGTTGAAAACGGGAGATAAAGTTTATGGTATAACTAGACCACCAAAATCTGGCGAAAAATATAAAGCATTGCTTTATGTAAATCAGGTAAATGGATTAAATCCAGAAACTGCAATAAAAAGACCAGACTTTGATAGTTTAACTCCAATTTATCCAAATGAGAAAATTGTATTAGAAACAGATGGGAAAAACTTATCTACAAGACTTATTGATTTAATCTCACCTATAGGAAAAGGACAGAGAGGAACTATAGTTTCTCCACCGAAAGCAGGGAAGACTACTCTTTTAAAAAGTATTGCAAATGCAATAGCTGAAAATTATCCAGAAATAGAAATCATAGTGTTATTAATTGATGAGAGGCCAGAAGAAGTTACAGATATGAAAAGATCTGTAAACGGAGATGTTGTTTCATCAACTTTTGATGAATTGCCAAGTCATCATACAAAAGTAGCAGAAATTGTTTTGGAGAGAGCTAAGAGATTAGTAGAACATGGAAAAGATGTAGTTATACTACTTGATAATATAACTAGACTTACTAGAGCTTATAACTTAACAGTTCCAGCATCGGGAAGAACATTATCAGGGGGACTTGACCCAGGAGCATTACATTTACCAAAAAGATTTTATGGGGCTGCAAGAAACTTAGAAGAAGGTGGGAGCTTAACAATCTTAGCAACTGCTTTAGTAGATACAGGGAGCAGAATGGATGATGTAATATTTGAAGAGTTTAAAGGAACAGGAAATATGGAATTACATCTAGATAGAAAATTATCAGAGAAAAGAATATTCCCTGCAATTGATATTAATAAATCAAGTACTAGAAAAGAAGAATTATTATTAAGTCCAAAAGAATTGGAAACAATATGGTCAATAAGAAAGGCATTAGGAAATGCTCCAACTCAAGAAGTAACAGAGATATTAATAGAAAATTTAAATAGAACTAAAGATAATAATGAGTTTATAGATAAAATGAGAGGCAAGTTTATTTAAAGAAATATAATGATATATAAACTGTTGAAAAGATAAAAACCATATGTTATAATGAATTGATGAATTTATGGGAATAATATATGTGTATTATTGCTAAAGAGAGGTGAAAGCAATGAAAAAGGGAATACATCCAGAATATCATGATGCAACAGTAACATGTGCTTGTGGTAATACATTTACAACTGGTTCAACTAAAGAAGAACTTAAAGTGGAAATTTGTTCAGAATGTCATCCGTTCTACACAGGACGTCAAAAATTCGCTGAACGTGGTGGACGTGTTGAAAAATTCAAGAAAAAATATGGCATGGAATAGATTTTATACAATACAGGTTAGCTGCGGAATGCATCTAACCTTATTTTATTTATAATAATAAGGTGTGATAAATTGAAAATCAAAGATTTAAATAGAAAACCAAAGCATATTACAAGCATAGGGGGACAAGCGTTAATAGAAGGCTTATTGATGCGTGGACCAAAAGAATTGGCTATAGCAGTAAGAAAGCCTGATGGTGAAATTGTTTTAAAAGAAGAAGAGTTAAATACCTTAGGAATGAGAAAGAGTTTTTTTAGACTACCATTTATAAGAGGCGTAGTTGGCTTAGTAGAATCAATGGTTATAGGAGTAAATGCATTATTATATTCCTCAGAATTTTATGAGGATGAAGAAGATGAGGAAAATGAGAATGAAAAAGTACCATTTTTAGAAAGAATTTTTGGAGATAAGGCAGAAAATGTTTCAATAGGACTTACATTACTAACATCATTAACAATTGCAATTGTACTATTTATGCTTCTACCAAATTTCTTAACAACATTATTAAAGAAAAATATAACAAGCCCAATAATATTAAATTTAATTGAAGGTGCAATTAGAATTGTAATATTCGCATTTTATTTAATAATGATATCAAAAATGGAAGATGTAGGTAGAGTATTTGAATATCATGGAGCAGAGCATAAGACAATACATTGCTATGAAAATGGTGATGAGTTAACAGTTGAAAATGTTAAAAAATATTCCATTCTCCACCCTAGATGTGGAACAAGCTTTTTATTTATGGTTATGATAGTAAGTATTTTAGTACTATCATTCTTTGGATGGCCAAGTCCATTGATGAGAATATTAACTAGAATTTTAATGTTACCAGTAATTGCGGGAATATCCTATGAGATAAATAGGCTTATAGGTAAAAGTAGTGGAAAATTAGCATATATATTATCATATCCTGGTCTGATGATACAAAAATTTGCTACAGTAAAAGAACCAGATGGAGAACAAATAGAAGTGGCAATAGTAGCTTTAGAAGCAGTATTAACTGGAAATAAGGAAGAAGATAAATGGAGTTAAATAATTTATTAAGATTAGGAGTTGAAAAACTTAAAGATATTCAGTATTCAAATCCTATATTAGAATCAAGATTATTATTAGCTTATATCTTAGAAGTTGATGAAGTATATATTTTGATAAATGGAAATATAGAAATAGATAAAGTTGATGAAAAAAATTTTTTTGAACTAATAGAGCTAAGAAAAAATGGATACCCTCTTCAATATATAATAAATAATGCAAACTTTATGGGATTAGATTTTTATGTAGAAGAGGGTGTATTAATTCCTCGTTCAGATACAGAAGTATTGGTAGAATATTTATTAGACTATATTGATGAACTAGAGAGTGATGATATAAAATTATTAGATATAGGAATAGGCAGTGGAGCTATTGTATTATCAACTGCCTATTTTAAACCATTTATAAAAGCTTATGGAATAGATATAGAAGATAAACCAATTAAAGTAACAAAGAAAAATATAGAAAAATTTGGACTAAAGAATGTAGAACTTTTCAAAGGCGATTTATTAAAACCAATAGATAGGGAAGAATATTATAATTATTTTAATATAATTGCATCAAATCCACCATATATAGAAACAGACACAATAGAAGAACTTCAAATTGAAATAAAAGGATATGAGCCTAAGAGTGCATTAGATGGAGGTGCTGATGGTCTTATATTCTATAGGGAGATTGCAGAAAAATCTAAAAAGTTTTTATCTGACTCAGGTCTATTAATATTTGAAATAGGGTATAATCAAGGTGTGGAAGTGTCAGAAATACTCAGGATAAATGGATTTAAAAATATTAAAATACTTAAAGATATACAAGGCTTAGATAGAGTTGTACTAGGTATAAAATAGGGGGGATATTTTGAATATATTATTACAATTATTTATATCCTTTTTTAAAATAGGAGCTTTTAGTTTTGGTGGAGGATATGCAATGCTTCCTCTAATAAAACAGGAAGTAATCTTAAATCATAATTGGATGACTAATGTAGAATTTATTGATGTACTTACAATTTCAGAAATTACACCAGGACCTTTTGCAGTAAACTCAGCAACTTTTTTAGGAAATAAAGTTGCAGGATTTCCAGGAGCTTTTGTTGCAACACTTGGAGTAATACTACCATCTTTCATAGTTATGACAACTTTGATAATTTTTATTAAAAAGTTTAAGGATTCGCCTTATATTAATTGGTTTTTTAAAGGGATTAGACCAATTGTAGTTGGACTTATATTAGCTGCGGCTATTTCAGTAGGTAAGGACAGTTTTATAGATATTAAATCTGTTATAATAGGATTATCTGCATTTTATTTAGTTTCTTTTAAAGACTTTAATCCAATTCTAATGATAATTATTTCTGCAGTTATTGGCATAGTATTGTATTAGGTGGTGAAAATATGTTATTTAAAATGTTTTTAATATTTTTTAAAATAGGGGCTTTTACTATTGGCGGAGGCTATGCAATGATTCCAATAATCCAAAAGGAAATAGTTGATAAACGTAAATGGATGGATGAAGAGAAATTTATAGATGCCTTAGCGGTAACTCAAGCATCTCCTGGGCCAATTGCAGTAAATACAAGTATATATGTAGGTTATGAATTGAAAGGTATAGCTGGAGCAATAGTGGCAACAATTGGGACTGTGTTACCATCATTTTTAATTATACTTTTAGTTTCATATTTCTTTGAAATGATTAGAGATAATATGATAGTGGCAAAGATGTTTAAAGGAATAGCACCAGTTATAGTAGCATTGATATCTTCAGCCGTATATAAGATGCTTAAGACAACAGGAATAAATATAGTAAATATAAGTTTAGCAATTATAACTGCATTCTTAATTACATTCTTAAATATAAGCCCAATCTATATATTATTAGTAGGTGGAATAGGGTATATAATTCTTAAGAAGACAGTTAAGAAAGATGAGAAATTAAAATAATTATTTAATATTTATATAGATTATGATAGAATCTTTGAAGGGAGGCTTAATATGATAGATAAATTATCGATTTTAGAAGAAAAATATATAGATTTAAGCGAAAAAATTATAGATCCAGATATAATTGCCAATATAGAAGAATGGCAAAAACTAGTTAAAGAACATGCGGAAGTGGAACCTATTGTGCTTAAATACAGAGAGTATTCAAAAGTAAGTGAGACATTAGAAGAAGATAAGACATTATTATATGAAGAAAATTTAGATGATGAAATGAAAGAATTATTAAAAATGGATATTAGTGATAATGAATCAAAGCTTGAAGAAATGGAAGAAGAATTAAAAATATTATTAATACCAAAAGATCCAAATGACCATAAAAATGTTATTGTTGAAATAAGAGCAGGTGCAGGTGGAGATGAGGCAGGACTTTTTGCCGCAAATCTTTTTAGAATGTACAGTATGTATGCTGATAGTAAAGGTTGGAAGACAGAATTAATGGGTTCAAACGATACTGGTATAGGTGGATTTAAAGAAGTTGTATTTATGATAAAAGGTGAAGGTGCTTATAGTAAACTAAAATATGAATCAGGAGTTCATAGAGTTCAAAGAGTACCAGATACAGAGTCAAGTGGTAGAATCCATACATCAACAGCAACGGTTGCAGTATTACCAGAAGCAGAAGATGTGGATATTTCAATAAATCAAAATGATTTAAGAATAGATACATTTAGGTCATCTGGTAATGGTGGACAAAGTGTTAATACAACGGACTCTGCAATAAGAATCACCCATATACCAACAGGATTAGTTGTATCTTGCCAAGATGAAAAATCACAACATAAAAATAAAGATAAAGCTATGAAGATATTAAAGACAAGATTATATGATCAAACATTAATAGAACAAAATGCAGAAATAGCTGCAGAAAGAAAATCACAAGTAGGTACAGGTGATAGATCCGAAAGAATAAGAACTTATAACTATCCACAAGGTAGAATAACAGATCATAGAATAAATAAAACAATATATCAACTTGAAGATTTCCTAAATGGAGATTTAGATGAGATGATAGAATCATTAGTAACAGCAGAACAAGCTGAAAAATTACAAAATGTAGGTTAATATTTAATATTATAGAAAAATAACTCCCAATTGGGAGTTATTTTAATTTGTTGATTATATTGTTTTTTCAAGAATAATAGCCAGTTCTAATATTTGCTTATATGGATACTCATCTATATTAAAATTTAAAAGTTCAGAAATTTTATTTTTTCTTTGTTGAACAGTATTTCTGTGAAGAAACATTTTATTTGCAACAGATAAAGTATTGTAATCCATATATATTAATGTTTTTAAAGTGAGCTTTAGATCTGTATTATATAAATTATCATAATCAGTTATTGGTTTAAATAAATTGTCAATAATACTATAAGCTTCATTCGAATTTACATTATTAAAGAGCAAAGAGAAAAGATTAATCTCATTATAAAATGTGTAATTAACTTTATTAATGAAAATATTATTATATTTTAATGCTTCAATAGATTCATCATAACCTATACTAATATTATTTATAGAATTACAATAATTTGATATACCAATAGTTATTGGTATATCAAATTCATACTTGACAAGTTCAGTTACATTCATAACTAGTTTTTTTATTTTAGTATCGTTATTTTTATCTATTATTTTATTTAAGAATAATACTATATTGTTTTGATGAATCATTGTAAATATTATTGAGTTAGAAAATCTTGCATTAATAAATTTAAAAATCTCCTTTAGCTTTTCATAGTAAATGGTATTACCCTTATTTTCTTCAAAACTATTATGATTTTCTATTTTGATACTAATTATTCTAGAAATATTAAATAAATCAATGTTTATAGTATTTGCTCTATCAAGTATATCATCTATATTTTCATAATTATTAGAGATAATGTCTATAAAAAAGTCTTTTTTAATTTTTTTCTCTAATTCATCCATGCCGAGGCTTTTTTTAACAGCAATTCCTAGAGCGTATTTACTTGCATTAATTGTTATAATATCAAATTCATTTAATTTATTAGATGATAAAATTGCAATTGTACCATAATATTTTTTATTTATAATTGTTGGAAATAAGATTATAGGTATTTTGGTAATATTGGATACTACTATTTTATAATCTTCATTTATAAAGTTATTTGTATTATCATTAACAAATTGAGCTATTTCATCAATAAATTTGTTGGCTAATTTATTATGGGCAGTAGTTACACATTTATTAGATATATCAAAAAACAAAACAGGTTTTTTGATATTTTTGCTTAGTGAATATATTATATTATCAATGTTATTATTATCTAACAGCAAAGAGGTCATTTTATTAGTAATATCCAATGCAAATTCATGTTCTATATTTTTCTTTTCTAAAATGATATCCATAACAGGTGTTATTATATCTATATATGCAATGTTTTCGGGTACTGTAATAACAGGAAAATTTAAATTATTTGCAGCTTCAATAAACTGTGGAGATATGGATTTTAACCAATGCCCGAAATGACATAAAATAAGACCGCTACAATTAGATTTATTTAAATTATTTAAGACTTCAATTTGTGCATTAGAATTATCAGAGATTGTATAGAAAGCAGAAATTTGTAATTCACCACCTTTAAACCATTTAGTCTCTTGTGGAACTTCTAAAACACTAACGCTTTTTACAATTCTATTAGTACCATTTTTACCAGCTACAATCTCACCTAAACTCAAAGGCCAAACTTTCATTATATTTTCAATGTTTATACTCATTTAAACCTCCTTATATGCAATTGCACATAATTAAATGTAATCAGTGTTCCCATTTACATTTGATTATTATGTATTATGATATTAAGAATAACGATTCAATATTCAGAACATTAAATCAATGCTTATAATATATATTATATACTAAAAAAAGATATTAAACATTTATTGAGTTTATAAATAGGAGGTGATTGAAATAAATAAAATAAAAATATTTAATTTAATACCAGTTATTTATACAGAAAATTTAAAGAGTGAAACAGAAGATAGAATTAAACTTAGGGATGAACTATTGGAGAGCACAAATAATTTAGTCCATTTAGATACTTATTTTGTAGAAAAGGGAAATTCTTCAATAGAGGGAGATTATGATGTAGCAACAACACTACCCTATATTTTAAAAAAAGTAAAATGGGCAGAAGAGAATGGCTATGATGCAGTAATACTAGATTGTTTTTTGGATCCAGGATTAGCATCTTGTAGAGAATATGTTAATATACCTGTTTTTGGGGCATGTCAATCGTCTTGTTCACTGTCAATTAGGTTAGGAGGGAAATTTTCAGTAATAGGTATATTAATTGAAATGGATAGATGTATTAGAAACAATTTAGCAATATATGGTATAGAAGATAATTTGAGTTCAATACATAATTTAAATATAGGTGTTTTAAATATACAAGAAGAATCAGAAGATATCATAAATAAAATTGTAGAATTATCAAGATATATTGTTGAAGAAGATAAATCAAAATCCATTGTATTAGGTTGTACTGGATTAGCTCCATTAGTTAAAGAATCACAGTTAAGATTAAAAAATAATTATAATATAAACGCTCCAATAATAGAACCTTTTAGAGCAGCATTATATGATGCAATTTCATGTGTCTTAATGGGAATTAGTCATAGTAAAGAAGCATATAAACCTATACGAGAGAAAGTTAATAATTTAAATTATTAAAATATATTTAAGGAGGATTTAAATGGCTACTAAATATTTAAACAACAGACAAGAAGTTGAAGATTTTGTTAGAGGATGTACTTTTTATGGAACTGGTGGAGGTGGATTACCTAAAAATGGTATTGAATCTCTAATGTCTGAAATTGAAAATGGCAATAAAGTTGGATGGGTAGATGTAAGTGAAATTGATGATGATGCTATAACAGTTTGCCCTTTTCTTATGGGATCTATTGCACCTCATACTCCTGAAGTAAAGAAGGAAATGGAAGGCTTTGGGCTAACAAATCCAATTAATAAAGAAAAAGATAGACTTGGAAAAGCAGTAAAAGAATTAGGGGAATATTTAAATGTTAAAATTGATGCAGTTGTACCAATAGAATTAGGTGGAGCAAATACACCAGGACCATTGGCAGCAGGAATAATTAATGGTATCCCTTGTGTAGATGGAGATTATACTGGTAGAGCTATACCAGAGATTTTACAGACAACACCTTATATTAATGGTAAAAAATTATGGCCAGTAGCATCAGTTGATGAATATGGTAATACTTGTTTTATTGAAGAGGCAATTAACTATAGAATGGTAGAGAGAATTGGTAAGCTAATAGCATCTGGTGCTTATGGTTTAGCAGGACAAGCAGGATTTATACTAACTGGTAAGGAAATGAAAGAAGTAATAATACCTAATACTTTAACAGAATGTTATGAGTTAGGTAAGTTTATTAGAGAATCTAGAGAGAATAATTTGAAGCCAGTTGATGAAGTTGTTAAAAAGTTAGATGGATATTTATTAGCAGAGGGAGTAGTTGTTAACAAGGAAACAAAAGATGAATTAGGATATTATTGGGGAATTCATACAATACAAGGTAAAAATGAATTTGAAGATAAGACATATAAAATTTGGTTTAAAAATGAAAATCATGTTATGTGGGAAAATGATGTACCGATTATAACTAGTCCAGACATAATTGTAATTGTTAATACTGAAACTGGTGAACCATATAGCAATCCAGAGCTTGCAATAGGTGAAGAAGTATCAGTTGTTGGATTAAAAGCTAGAGAAGAATTTTCAAATGATAAAGGGATTGATGTTTTAGGACCAAGATATTTTGGATTTGATATTGACTATGTTTCTATAGATGAGCGAAAAAGATAAAATCTTTTTCATAAAACCTTGCTTTGCAGTTTTTAACTGCAAAGCTCCTTTAAAAAAGAAAGGAGTGTAAATTATGAGCAGGTATCTTATAAAAAGAATACTTACAAGTATTTTAGTTATTATAGGAGTATCAATTTTAATTTTCTCTATTTCAAGAGTCATACCTGGAGATCCTGCAAGACTTGCCTTAGGACCAAGGGCAACAGATGTTGCTGTTGATAATCTTAGAAAAGAAATGAATTTAGATGAATCATTACCTAAACAATATATATTATGGTTTAAGGATGTATTAAAAGGAGATTTAGGAAGATCATTAACATCTAAAAGACCAGTATCAATGGATGTAAAGCAATTTTTACCAGCTACATTGGAATTAATGTTTTTCGCTGCAATGTTTATGGTTATTTTTGCTTTTTTATTAGGGATGTTATCTGCAAAATTTAAAGATTCTTTTGTAGATGGATTGATTAGAATTTTGACTTATATAGGAATTGCATTGCCAGCCTTTGTAGTCGCAACTTTGTTATTACTAATGTTTGGTTTTGTAATAGAGGGAGTTATACCAGTATTAGGAAGAATAAGTCCAGGTTTGGAAGCCCCAAGACATATAACAGGATTTTATGTTCTAGATGGTATATTAAGTGGTAATTTTAAAATAGCTTGGGATGCATTTTTACATATATTACTTCCAGCACTGGCATTATCTATTGGAGGTATGGTACAAAATGCAAGGTTATTAAGGGCATCATTAATAGATAATATGAATAGAGAATATATAACTGTTTCTAAAAGCTTTGGGCTACCATCTAGTTTAGTAATGAGAAAATACTTATTAAAACCTTCCTCCGTTTCTGTAATAACGGTTATGGGAATGGATATAGCTTCTTTATTTGGAAATGCCTTTTTAGTAGAAAATATATTCAATTGGCCTGGTTTATCTAGATATGGGATAAATTCAATGCTAAGTAAAGATCTAAATTCAATAGTCGCAGTTGTTTTAATAATAGGAGTTATCTTTTTGGTTATTAATTTATTAGTTGATTTAATAGCAGCAGCAATAGATCCAAGAATTAGAATAGGAGGAGATTAAATTGAAAAAAGAAGTTAATGAAATAAGAAAAATTGCTTTTTTATCACCTTCAACAATTCAAAATTTAAAAATGAATTGGTACAAGTTTTCAAGGAATAAGTTATCAATTTTAGGATTAATAATTGTAGGGCTTTGTGTATTTGCAGCAATATTTGCACAATATATAACTCCATATCCGCAACATTCTAAAGAGTTTGTTGATTTTTCAAATGCTAGTTTAGCACCAAATGCAAATAACTGGTTTGGGACAGATGTCTCAGGAAGGGATGTATTGACAAGAGTGATATTTTCTTTCAAAGGCGCTTTAAAAATGCCAATAATTGTTTTAGTCATATCTGTACCAATAGGATTAATAACAGGACTACTAGCAGGCTATTATGATGGTACAAAATTATCAACAATTATTATGCGTATAACAGATGTATTTTTATCTATACCACCGTTGATATTAGCATTATCTATAGCATCATTACTGGAACCAAATATGACTAACTCTATGATTGCAATTACAGTTTCATGGTGGCCATGGTATACAAGACTTGTTTATAGCAATGCAACTACTTTAAAAAATGAATATTTTGTAGTAAATGCAGAGCTGATTGGAGCATCTAAATTCCATATTCTTTTTAAAGAAATACTTCCAAATTGTTTATCACCTGTTTTTACAAAAATGGCATTAGATGTTGGTTGGGTAGTTTTGCAAGGTGCGTCATTAAGTTTTGTTGGTTTAGGAGAACAGCCTCCAATACCTGATTTTGGTCAGATGATTTCTGATGGAGCAAAATATATGCCTGATCTTTGGTGGTTAACTATTTTTCCAGCAATAAGTATAGTAATCCTTATATTAGGATTTAACTTCCTTGGAGATGGAATACGTGACATGTTTGATAAAGGGAGGTAAAATCTATGGATGAAAAAAGAATTTTAGATATAAAAGATTTAAATATTTGGTATAAAACTTATAAAGGATATGCAGAAGTTGTTGATGGAATAAATTTTTATATTAATAGAGGTGAAAAAGTAGGGCTGGTAGGAGAATCTGGTTGTGGCAAAACAACAATGATGAAGTCAATATTAAGAGTTTTAGACAAAAGTGTTGCTCATATACCTAGTGGTAATATTAATTTCTTGGATAAGGATATATTAAATATCACAGAGAATGAAATGCAAGAAATAAGAAGAAAAAATATTGCAATGATATCACAATCTCCTATGGCAGCATTAAATCCAGTATTTAAAATTAAAGAGCAGATGTTTGATATTATTAAATATTCTGGTCATTATAAATCTAGTGATAAAAAAGAAATATTTGAAATAGCAAAGAAATCTATTGAAAATGTAATGATTTCAGATGCTGAAAGAATTTTAGATTCATATCCTTATCAATTATCAGGAGGAATGAGGCAGAGAATTTGTATAGCAATGTCATTAATAACACCAAGAGATCTTTTAATTGCTGATGAACCTGGAACGGCTTTAGATGTTACTATACAGGCTCAAGTTCATAAATTATTAAATGATATAGTAAAAAAAGATAAATGTTCTTTAATAATGGTAACCCACTCACTAGGTGTAGCAAGAGAATTAGTAGACAGAATTTATGTAATGTATGCTGGAAATATAGTTGAAACATGTAATACCAAGGATTTATTTAAAGAACCGCTACATCCTTATACAAGGGGACTTTTAGATTGTGTTCCAAGACTCTCAGGTGGAGGTTTATCAACAGGTATATATGGATATATTCCAGATTATCATAATCCTACGAAAGGATGTAGATTTTACCCTAGATGTAGTAAGGCAATGGATATTTGTAAGAATACAAAACCACCTGTAATTGAAAAAGCAAAAGAACATTATGTGTCCTGTCATTTGTATCAATAATTATAAATTATTTTGGGGGTGAAAGGATGAATGAAAATATATTGGAATTAAAAGATTTAAAGATGTATTTCCCAGTAGAAAAAGATAAGTATGTACGAGCAGTTGATGGGATTAATCTAAAGCTTAAAAAAGGAGAAGTTTTAGGATTGGTTGGTGAATCGGGTTCAGGAAAAAGTACAATTGCATATACAATTATGGGTATGTACAATCAGACAGATGGAGAGATATTATTTGGGGATGAGACAATAACTAAAGATACAAAAGTGAGAAGTAAAACTTTTAGGAAAAATGCTCAAATTGTATTTCAAGATCCGGGTTCATCATTGAATGAACATCAAGATATTAGACAAATATTGAGTTTGCCTTTAAAAGTTCATAATATAGTTCCTAAAAATGAAATAGATAAAAAAATTTATGAAATATTAGATATGGTTCAGTTACCAAAGGATTTTATATATAAATCTCCAAATACAATCGGAGGTGGAGAGAAACAGTTGGTTTCTATAGCAAGAGCACTATCAGCGGATCCAAAGTTTATAATACTCGATGAACCTACATCTTCATTAGATGTATCAATACAAGCAAAAATTATTAATATGTTAATGACCATCAAAGAAGAAAAAGACTTAACTTACTTATTTATTACTCATGATATGGGAGTTATGAGAAATGTTTCAACAAAAGTGGCAATAATGTATTTAGGTAAAATCTGTGAGATAGCACCAACAGAGCTTTTCTATACTTCTCCAATGCATCCATATACAAAAATGCTACTATCTTCAATACCTGTTATATCTGAGGAAGAGGAATCATTGAAACCTGAAAAGATTGAATCTGTTGGTGAGATTCCTTCGCCAGTAAATATACCAAAGGGGTGTAGCTTCAATACTAGATGCCCTTATAAAAAAGATATTTGTTTAATAGAAGACCCTATTATGAAAGAAATATCAAATGAACATTTTGTAAGATGCCATTTATATTAAAAGGTGAATGATATGGAATTTATAGATGTTTTAAAAAGTAGAAATAGTACTAGAGAATATTTTAATGAAGAAATAAAAACTGAAATATTAAAAAATATATGTAATTTAAGTTTATATTGTCCAAGTGCAAGTAATATTCAAGCATGGCGGCTAGTTATAGTAAATGAAAAAGAAAATTTAGAGAAAATAAAAAAATTTACTCCTGGAATAACTTTTTTTCCTCCTTCATTAATTATGATTGGAATGGACAAAGAAGAGGCAATAAAGAAAGGAGGTAAAAAAGCAGAAGAATTTATTTATTATGATGCAGGAATTATAGCATATAATATAACTCTTGTTGCAAAGAATCTCGGTTATGATAGTTGTATAATTGGTTCTATAAATAAAGAATTAATGCGTAATATAATAGGATTTCCTATAAATATAATTCCAATGCTTATGGTCGTTATAGGTAAGGCAAAAGAAAATAATGATGAAATAAAGGAAATATCTGATAATAATATTTTTTTACAAAAATATAGTTAAAGGAGTGAAATATGGAAGAATTAATATCAGAAAAATTAAAAAATGATTTATATGATATAGTATGTTATTTGTTAACATGTTCAAGTACTTATATAGAAGAACCAAGAAACTATGTGCCAATAAGACTGTTAGAAGTTTCTAGTAGAATACTAAATATCATTAATAGTGAAGAATATATTCTATTAGCTGAAGAGTTAGATAAATTAAAAAATATACCATTAAGATCGGAAGAACAGTACTTAGAGAAAATTGAAAAACTTTTATTAAAATTAATTTAAAATAACTAAAAGCATTAATTATTAATTTAGAAAGGGGTTATATAATGAAAAAGCATAATATGTCAAAAATTATTATATCGATAATCATCCTAAGTCTACTAACTAGTTGTGGAGGCGGAAAAAATAAAGATGATGTAGAAAATGGTAACAATAGTAAATTGCCAGAAAATAAAATAATTAGAATTACAGCGGATAGTACGCCGGTTATTGATCCAGCAATTGGGATTAGTAATTCAAGTTCAATTGCTTTTGTAAATTTATATGACACATTGGTTTTTCCAACACAAGATGGAGTTGAACCGTGGCTTGCAACGGAATGGGATGTTAATGAAGACGGAACAGAGTACACATTTTATTTAAAAAAGGATGTTAAATTTCATGATGGTACAGAATTACAAGCATCAGATGTTGAATTTACTGTAAAAAGATTATTAGATATTGGTGAAGGATTTGCCTATATATACAGTGATATAATAAATGAAGTAATAGCCGTTGATGAATATACAGTTAAGTTTAGTTTAAATAGATCTTTTGGACCATTTGTAGAATCACTTTGTAGATTGTATATTGTAAATGAGGATTTAATAATGGAAAATCTATCGGATGGTCCATATGGTGAATATGGCGATTATGGTAAAGATTTTCTTATAACTAATGATGCTGGTTCAGGACCTTATAAGGCAAAGGAATTAGTCCAACAAGATTATTTCCATGGAGTTAAATTTGATGATTGGCATAAAGGGTGGGAAGAAAATGCACCGGAAGAGTTTAAAATTATATATGGGACAGAACCTTCAACAGTTAGAACAATGTTAGCAAATAAGCAGTTAGAAATAAGTGATATGTGGCAAAGCACAGAGAGTTTAAATGCATTATCTAAATTAGATGGAATAAAATTAGTTCCTTATTCTACTAGACTAGTTCAAAATGTGTTTTTCAATACATCAATTGAACCAACAGATGATGTAAATTATAGAAAAGCTCTGAGCTGCCTATTTGACTATGAAATGATAGTAAATGATATATTTGTAGATTCAAAATTAAACAGTGGACCAGTTTCAGAATACACAGCTGGTAGTGCGGATACATTGCAATATAAATTTAATATTGAAGAAGCAAAAGAATATTTGTCAAAATCAAAGTATGCTGATAACTATGAAGATATTAAACTTGAGTTTTTAGTAAACTCAGATATTCAAGATATTGAAAAAGTTGCATTAGCATTTCAATCAGCAGCAAAAGAAGCTGGAATTAATGTTGAAATTACAAAAGCACCTTGGGTTACAATTCAAGAAAGAGTTTCCAGTGCAGAGAGTACGCCAAATGTTACAACTATTAACTCTGGACCACAATATAATGAAGCAGGAGCAACTTTAGAAGCTGGATTCCACAGTAAAACTGCTGGAACATATGAAAATTGTCATTGGTATGTTACTGATGAATTAGATAAAAAAATTGAGGATGCTTTATCTACAACTGAAAAAGATCAAAGATTTGAAAAATATATTGAAATACAAAATGAACTAGTTGATGAAATATGTCCATCAGCTTGGATAGCAGATTTAACGGAAAGAGTTGCTTATCAGGAAACATATATTGAATGGCCAGCAGCTGAAGCAGCTGGAACAGGGGAGTTAAAAGCATATTTAATGGGATATCCATACTTTTTCCCTGACATGAAATATAAGCAATAACTTTATATAAATTTATGTAATTAAAATAACTCCCAATTGGGAGTTATTTTAATTTGTTGATTATATTATCTATTGAAGATTCTGGCTCTAGGCAAGTATAGTTTTCACATAGATAGAATAATGGTATTTCTTTAGAATTAATAAATACACTAGTAAAAGGTGATAGTTTTAAAATTCTATCTTTATTTTCATCAGTTATAACAATCGTACTAAGTTGAGGGCTGTAAATATTTCCTAATTTAGATTTTAATTCATCAATTGAGTTATTTCCAATTATTGCAACAAGTTCTACAGTTGGATATAGATTTAAAAGTAATGCCTTTAATGCAAAAGTATATCCAATTGGTTGAGATTCAAAATTTGAATTAAATGATTGCAATTGTAAGTTTGCATCATCTTGTATTGAAATATCTCCAGTTAATTTAGATAAAACTGATAATACATATGCCATTATTGAGTTTCCAGATGGTATAGCACCGTCATAATATTCTTTAGGTCTAAATAATAAATCATCATTATTTATAGGACTTAAAAAATATCCACCATTGGTGTCTAAAAATAATTCGTTTACTTTTTTATATAAATTTATTGCATCCTCAAGATATTCAATATTAAACTCTGTCTTATACAATTCTAAATTAGCCCATATAAGATAAGCATAGTCATCTAGTAGTCCATTTCCACTAGCTTTTCCTTCTCTATAACTAATATAAAGAGTATTATCTTCATGGGTCATCTTCTCTTTTATAAACAAATTTGCACGCTCTGCAATTTTAATATATTTTTTATTTTTAAAAATTCTCCCCGCTTGAGCATATGCAATTATCATCATTGCATTCCATGAAGTCAATATCTTATCGTCTTTATGAAGAGGATATCGACTAAGTCTATAACTATATAGTTTTTCAAAAAAAGATATTGTATTTTTATCTGGAACTTCAATATCTTTTCCTATAAGATTTACAATATTTTTATTTTCAAAATTTCCAGCAATTGAAATATTATATAACTCAATAAAATCCTCTCCATCATTACCAAGTATATTTTTTATTTCATCATAGTCCCAAGTATAATATTTTCCTTCTTCACCTTCACTATCGGCATCTTGGGCAGAATAAAATCCACCTTCTATAGAGGTCATTTCTCTTTCAATATATTCTAAAGTTTTTTCTACAATATACTTATAAATTTCATTATTAGTCAGTTGATATGCTTCACTATAGACAATTACTAATAATGCATTATCGTATAACATCTTTTCAAAATGTGGTATAAGCCATTTTTCATCAACTGTATATCTAGAAAAACCATAACCTATGTGGTCAAAAATGCCTCCGAGATACATTGAGTCCAAAGTTTTTTCCACGATTTCTAATGCTTCATCATCCAATCCAAGCTTATATGCATGTAATAGAAACATTAGATTATGAGGTGTAGGGAATTTTGGTTTATCCCCAAAACCACCAAAATTTGTATCAAAACGATTTTTTAGTGATGTAATTGATTTTATTATAGTATTCCTATTTAGTGCATTATCACCAATAGCTTCATCTTCTAAATAACTTGAAACAGCTTCTATAACATCATTTCCAGTTTCTAATAATTTATCTTTACTATCTTTCCATCTTTTAGAAACAGTATTTAATAAATCTGACATACCAAGCCTTCCAAATACACCATGTTTAGGTAGATAAGTTCCAGCAAAAAAAGGTTTTTTATCAGGAGTCATAACTATGGTCAATGGCCAGCCACCTTGTCCTGTTAATATTTGTGCTACATTCATATATATTGAATCAATATCTGGTCTCTCTTCTCTGTCAACTTTAATAGATATAAAATCTTTATTTAATAATTCTGCAATCTCTATATCTTCAAATGACTCGTGAGCCATTACATGACACCAATGACAGGTGCTATATCCAATAGAAAGAAAGATTGGCTTATCTTCCCTTTTTGCAATTTCAAACGCTTTATCATTCCAAGGATACCAATTTACAGGATTATTGGCATGTTGCAATAGATAAGGAGAAGTCTCATTTTTTAAATGATTATTTTTATTTTCCATAAAAGCCTCCAATTATTTATATTATTTGCAATTCTTTATTATTTTATACCCTTAAATTTTTAAAATATATTTTACTATAATTGATGAATAATAATTTTATAAAAAAAGATTTTTTATTATTTATAGCTTTAAAAGTCAATTATTCATAATAATGAAGTAAATAAATATAAGAAAAAACATATATCTATTAAAAATTATAGATAATTGTTTTATAATTCTTTATAAGGGTATTATTTTAAATGTGAGAAATTTTAAATTAAATAGAGGAGTGTTATTATGAATCCAATGATAAAAAGATTTGTAGACCAAAGTATGTTAACTGAAGCAGAAGGTTTATATATAGAAGAAGCTATTAACAGAAAAGAAACTATTATCATATCAGGACATAGAAGTGCTGGTACGAGACCTTTTATGGCTTCGCTAATGGCAGTTGCAAAAACTGTTGGAACATCAGCTCAGATAAAAGATTTTGATGGTATAAAAGAGGATGTAGATTATCTATTAATACCAGGAATAGATGGAATTGACTTTGAAAAATTAATTTTTGAGGCAATGAAAGAACCGAATAAAGCATTTGTATCAATTAAAGAACCTGAGCATCCATATTCAATCATGAAATTAATGAGAGATGCTTTTAAAGAAACTAATGATAATTCTAAAGTTTATCAAGTTTTAGAATGTGATAAATTTGATAATGTGCCTAAAGTTGTGAAAATTACAGAAATGAAATTAAATGATAAAGGCAGAATGGAAAAGGCTGATTTTAAAGGTTAATAAGATAAGTATATAGATAAAAAAACTAAAGTTATATAACTTTAGTTTTTTTATTTATAATTCTATTGTAAAAAACACTTGGCAGTATTAAGGTTAATATTAAAAATATAGGCAGTATAATAAATACTCCATTTAAACTAAATTTATATACCAGTGGATATAAATAGTTTGAGAGATTTTTTATAATTATCTCTGCAACTAATATGGAAAATAGTGTTCCAATAATAGCTACATATATAAAATAATATAATGACTCTATCGTTAGCATTTTTTTAATTTCTTTTATAGTCATTCCCACATTATTCATAAGCTTAAGCTCATTTTCTCTAGCAATTATATTAGTAATACTCACATTTATAAAGTTCAATAATCCAATTAAAGCCATTATTAAACTAATTAGTGAACTTATTATAAAAAAGTTCTTTCCAATATTTTTAAATTCAAGTTTTTTATCCTCTCTAGAATCATACTTATACATGGAATATTTTTCAGTTAATTCTTTTAAATAATTTTCCATATGACTATTGTCATTTACATCAAATTGAAATACCATTTTACTAGGATTTTTATATATCTTACTATAATCATCTATATCTAAATATATAATATTTGGATTTAAAGAGGCAGATGTATTAGTTAAATCTGCTTGGATAAATCCTACAATAGTATATTCTTCCTCTCTTCCATTGATATTTAATTTAATCTTATCATTTAAAGAATATTTATATTTTCCATCAAGTATATATTGCTTTGTATTTTTGGCAGATTCTTCATTTTCGTAGTAAAAGCCCATTATTATTTCATTTTTATTTAAATTATCTAATTGTAAATTATTATTTCCTAAGATAAGATTTTGTTTATTTAATATATATTTATCCATACCATAGATATAAATATCTTCATTATTATTCAAATCTTTAAAGACAATAGGATTTTCCACAGAGCTTTCTCTATAAATACAACCGCCATCTTTAAAAGAGGATTGAGATTTTATAGAATTAATTAACTCATCTTTTATAGGTTTTGAATATAGATAACTATAAAATCCTTTTTCAGCAAAAGTAAAATCAGTATTAATTGTATTTGCCAAATAACTATTAAAATCAGGTTCTCCAGTAATAGCTATTGCAGAATTTAATATAACTATAGAGATAGAGATTGATATTACCACCAATATAAATTTAGATCTCTTTCTTTTAATATTAGTTTTACCAAGATTTTTTATATTCAATTTATAATTATTTGATATTTTAATATTACTATCAATATCCTCAGTATTTATAGATATCAATGGTGAAGCCTTCGCTACAATTTTTGCGGATTTCATGCTGGAAATATATATTGTAAATAATGTAAAGACTATGGTAAATATAAATATTAGAGGATTGGTTGAGAACTTAACATAACCTTGAGCAAATTCATTATTGGAAGCTACCATAAGAGGAAGAATCAAGTTTCCTACTGTATATCCTAGGATAATTCCAATAGGTATACTCCAAATGGATATAATAAAAACCTGTTTTAATAATATTTTCTTCAATTGATTATAAGTTGTACCTATTGCCTTCATAAGTCCGTATATTTTTATATCCATATAGGATGATATATTAAATATATTGTAAATAATTAAATAGCCAGTTAAAACTATAATAACTAATGGTAGTAAATAGTTTATAATATCTTTAATACTGAATTCAGATAAATCTTCATAAGCCCAGTTGGTTCTGTATTTTATAATTTTAGAATTATCCATATTAGAATCCTTTAAATAATACCCAGAATCTTGGATTATTTCTTTGGCTTTTTTATCAAGATTGTTAGAGTTATTTGTAAGTATATTTAAATATTTATTGCCATCAGGAATACTAATATTCTTTTCAAAATCCTTATGTAAAAATACTGCTTTTGATAATGCAAGATCACTACCTTCAAATATACCTGAAACAACAAAATTGTCGATTCTTTTATCTAATATATCGTCAAAGTCATGAGTGTTTTCATAGTTAATAATTTCATATTTTAATTGGATTTCTTGACCTATATCATGGGTTTTACCTAAGAGAGTTAAAAGTTTTCCATCTATGAGAATTTCATTTTCTCTTTCAGGATATTTTCCTTCTATTAAATCAATAAAACTATGCCTATAATAATCATTATCTACAGTAGTCAAGGTAACATGTTCTCCATAAAACTCACTATTTTTACAAAGTCCAATGACATTGGTAACATTATACTTTTCAATTAAATTATGATTTACTAATTTATTTATTTTTTCAGTATTTACTTCTTTAAATACAATATGATAGTCATTACCTGTCATTATAAAAGCAGCATCTCTTGCAGAATCTTTTATGCCAGAGATAAGTGTAAATATAGATGTAAACATAAAAGTTGTAAGTATTATAGCCAAAGTTGCCATTATATTTCTCTTTTTATTATATTTTAAAAGGGCAAAGGTGGTTTCATTTATAATTTTTTTATTATTTACTTTAATCATTGTTATCACCAAATATTTTGCCATCTTCTATTCGAATAATTCTATCTGCCATTTGAGCAATAGATTCATTATGGGTTATCATAATAATTGTTTGATTATATTTTTTACTAGTATTTTTCATAAGCCCCATAACATCCATAGTTGTCTTACTGTCAAGATTACCAGTTGGTTCATCCGCAAGTATAATAGCAGGTTTAGTTATTAACGCTCTTGCAATGGCAACTCTTTGTTGTTGTCCACCTGATAATTCATTGGTCATAGAATTTAGTTTATCCTTTATATCCAAAGTATTTACTATATCACTTAAAAATTCTTCATCAATAGTATTTCCATCTAATGCCATGGGAAAAACAATATTTTGTTTAACATTTAATACAGGTATTAGATTATAAGATTGAAATACAAATCCAATATGTCTTCTTCTAAAAATTGTTAACTCATCATTATTAAAATTAAATATATCTTGACCATCTACTATTACCTTACCACTAGTAGGTCTATCCAATCCACCAAGAACTTGTAAAAGAGTGGTTTTACCACTTCCAGAAGTACCTACAATAGCTACAAACTCACCTCTATTTACAGATATACTTATATTATCAAGAGCTTTTACTGTGATTCCATTATTATAAATTTTTATAATATTATTTCCTTCAAGTATTTTCATAATATCCCTCCTAAAATAAGTATATCTAATGAAACTTTCTAAATACTTTCAAGAAACTAACAGTTTTGAAAGTATTGCTCATGATAAATTGGCAAATAGACTGAAAATATAATTTTATTGTCTATAGAATTAACTGTAATATATCCATTTTCTTCTTCAATTATTTTGCGAGTCAAAAATAATCCAATGCCAAGACCTTCTTTATGGAGGGCATTTTCTCCCCTATAAAATCTTTTAAAAAGATTATTATATTCTGACTCAGGTATATTATCACATATATTTATAAAATCAATTTTTAAATAAATTGGAGTATTTGAAATGATTATATCTATATCCCAGTCAGAATATTTTATAGAATTGTCCAATATATTTAAAAGAGCTTCTTCAGTCCATTTAATATCAATATAATTATAATAATAATCTGTATTATAAACTATATTGATATTTCTATTATTCAATCTATTATCAACTTTTTTTCTAATATTAAAGATTAAATCTCTTATATCCACTTTATCTAAATTGAGTTTAATAATATTAGATTCTAGCCTAGAAGATTTTATAAGACTTTCAATTAAAAAGGATAATTTATAGGTTTCAGATTTTAATATTTGGATGTATTCATCATTGTATTTATTACCTAATAGTTCAGTATATAGAATAATATTTGAAATAGGAGTCTTAGTTTGATGAGAAATATCTCCTATTAATGATTGAATTTCCTCTTTTTCTCTATGTAATTGGGATTTTATATCAAGATTATCTTTTATAAATTTATTTGCCTTTATTTCTATTTTTGAAATCATATTTTCGTTATATTCTATTGGTTTTAAACTAGATTCTATACCTTTATCTAATATTTTATCAATATTATTAGCTAATTTAGTTGATTCTTTTTTAAGTTTAATAATATATAGAATAAGTAAAATAATTATAATTGATAATATTATTATAATTTCCATATATAACCAATCCCATATTCATTTTGAATTCTATTTTTATATATAATTTTATTTCTAAGCCTATTTATTGCCACTGAAAGAGCATTGTCATCGACAAATTCTCCTTCTGAACCCCACAATTCATCGATAATATATTCCTTTTTTACAATCCTACAAGAATTAATAGTAAGTATTTTTAAAAGTTTTATTTCAGTTTTACTTAGTTCAATCTCCATACTATCAACTGTAAAAAATAAATTATTAAAATCAAATCTTAAATTTTCATCTTTATATATAAATGCTTTATCTGGATTTATTCTTTTTATAATAGCTTTAATTTTTTCTTTTAATACCATTAGACTAAAAGGCTTTGTAATATAATCATCAGCTCCATTTTTCAATCCTAAAATAATATCTGATTCTAAATTTCTAGCAGATAATATTACAATGGGAAAGTTTTTATTTTTATCTCTTATATCTAAAATAAAATCAAGGCCATCTCCATCAGGAAGATTTAAATCCAATATCAATAGATCAATAATATAATTATCAATAATAGATATAGCTTCATTAATACTAAAAGCGTTAAATATTTCTTCTCCAATATCTTCAAGAACTAGAGTAATACCTTTGTTTAAATTTAAGTCATCTTCAACAATAAGGATATTCATATTCCACCTCCAAAGTTAATCAATAATATTTTATCTTTAATGGGATCAATTGTCTATAAAAAATAAAACAAACTTTATGTTCATTGATAATTACATATATAAATAGTATAATTAGTTGTAGTGGACATAATTTGTTATATTTTATAACAAATTATTTTTATATGAAATATTAAAACAAGGGGGTTATTAAATGAAAAGAGTATTGTCATTGTTTTTAGCGGCATTACTATTAATAGGTGGGATAAGTACACCTATGGTTTATGCAGAATCAGCAGCTAGTTTATTTATTGATAATAAAGTAGTTGAATTAAATTCTGAAATAATTGTGGAAAATGGAAATGTACTATTGCCACTTAGAGAGGTATCTGAAAAATTAGGATATAAAGTTAAATGGAATAGTAAGGATTGGACGGTTGAATTAACTGAGAATGAAAACATGTCTAAGATAAAGATAAACAGTCAAGATGTAGAAAGTAAAGAAGGTAAATCAGTGTTAAAAGTAGCACCAATACTTAGAGAAGCAAAGACTTATGTACCAGCAGAATTTTTTGCAAATAATTTAGGGAAAATTGTTGCTTGGGATAGTCAAACACAAAAAATTGCTATTAATAATATAAGGGAAAATAGTGAAGATTTTTTCAAAAAATCCAATGATTTAGAAATGATTAAAAATCTTGAAAAGTTTATGGATGAATATACTGAAAGACAAAGCTTTCAAGGTGCAGTATTAGTAGCAAAAGATAATGAAGTATTACTTAATAAAGGATATGGACTAAGCGATAAGGAATTAAATATAAAAGCTAAGAGCCAAACTAAATATGGTATAGGTTCTATGACAAAACAATTTACTGCTACAGCAGTTATGAAATTATTAGAAGATGGAAAGATTAATGTAGAAGATAAAGTAAGTAAATATATAGATGGTTTAAAATATGGAGATAAAATAAATATCCATCAATTATTAACTCATCAATCTGGATTGGTAAATGTAACGGATTTACCAGAATTTTACACTCTAAAAGGTGAATCACCACAAGAGGCTATTAATTTAGTAAAAGATAAAGAATTATTAGCAGAACCGGGAACTGAATTTGCATATAATAATACAAATTATATATTGCTTGGGATGATAGTTGAAAAAGTTACGGGTCAATCATTAGAAAATTATTCGCATAAGAACTTTTTTGAACCAACTAATATGAAAGACACAGGTATGTCATATGGGAAAAAAGAAGGTTTCCACATAGCAACTCCATATGCAGGATATATAGATGTTTTAAAATCAGATGATAAACCATTATTAGAAAATGCCTATGGAGCTGGAAATATTTATTCTACAGTTGAAGATATGTATAGATGGAGCAAGGCTATAGATGGAGAGGCTATTCTTAAAAAAGCTACAAAGGAAAAAATGTTTAAGCCAGAAGCAAAGATGACAGATAAAAAATCCTATGGTTATGGTTGGATGGTAGGAGAAAATGAAGATGGAGTATATTATGAACATGACGGGGCGACTCTTGGATTTATGTCAGTAATATATAAAAATATTTCTAAAGATATAACTGTAGTAGTATTGGCTAATAAGAGAATGACATCTGTATACGATATAGCATATGGGCTTGAAAGAGTGGTTCTAGGAAAAGAAGTAGATTTTGATAAAGTTGCTAAAGCCCAACCTAAAGCTATAAAATTATCCAATGAAGAATTAGATAAATATGTGGGTGTATATACTGGGCTTGATCCAATGACTAATACAGATACAGGTAGATTTGAAATAACGAGAGAAGCTAATAAATTATATTTAAAATATCAAGACCAAGAAAAAATGGAAATACTTCCAATGGGAGATAATAAATTCTTTAGTAAACTTTTGGAATTTGATTTGGTTTTTGAAAATATAGAAAATGGAAAAGCTAATAAATTGTCATTTGCTCAAATGGGTATATTATTTAAAGCTAATAGAGAAGGAGTTGTTGAAAATAAAGTTGAAGTATCTGAAGATATATTAAAGAAATATCTAGGAACATATAATCTTGCAGAAGGCTTTGATTTAACAATAACATTAAAAGAAGGAAAACTATTTGCTCAAGCAACAGGTCAAGATGCATTTTCGTTAAGTCCATTATCTGAAACTAAGTTTGAGTATGATGCTATAGCTGCTAATATGGAATTTGAATTAAATGAAGATGGAACAGTAAAACAATTAAACTTCCATCAAGGTGATGTAAATTTAACTGGAATAAAGAAAAAATAGATATAGATTAAAGACTTGTTATATAATATAGCAAGTCTTTTTTGATAAATTATTCTATCTTTATCTATTTGTTATTGAACTATATTAATTTAGGGTAATATAGTTATAAGAATATTATATTTGTAATTACATTAAAGGAGGTAGTATTATGTATGTAAAAGATATAATGACAAAAGAAGTAGTAACAGTAGTGGAAGATGATACTGTAGAGAAATGTGCAAATATACTTAGTAGATATGATTTAAGTGGACTACCAGTATTAGATAAGGAAGGTAAGCTAAAGGGAATAGTTACAGAGGGAGATCTTATTAGAAGAGCTTCAAGAATTGATGGACCAGCGTATCTGGAAATACTTGGAGGTATTATCTATTTTGAAACAGCAAAGGATTTTTTAGCAGATGTTCAAAAATCTATGGGCAATTTTGTAAAGGATATAATGACTAAAAATGTTATCACAATAAATCCAGATGTAGATGTAGAAGAGGCAGCAACTATTATGGTTAAGAAAAAAATTAAGAGACTTCCAGTATTAAATGAAGATGGCTATTTAATAGGAATTATCTCAAGAAAAGATATAATGAAACATTTATTTGATAAATAAAAAATCCTTAGAATATTTATATTCTAAGGATTTTTTATATAAAATTAATTATTTTTTGTAATATCTTGCTAATTTTTGTTATATCTAAAGAATTTTATTTAAATGTGATATAATAAAATTAATCTTGAGTAAAACACTCGGGATTAAAATAAAAAATTGAGGAGGCAATAATGACTAAAGAATTATTGAGAATCAATAACTTAACGGCAGGTATTGAGGATAAAGAGATATTACACAATATAAATTTAAATATAAATAAAGGAGAAGTTCATGTAATAATGGGTCCAAATGGATCTGGTAAGACAACATTAGCCAATGTGATAATGAATAATCCAGCATATACAGTTGAAAATGGAAGTATATATTTTGAAGGTGAAGATATAACAGAATTATCAACAGATAAAAGAGCAAAGAAAGGGATATTTATGACTTTTCAATCACCAATGGAAGTGTCAGGTATTACAGTTGAAAACTTTATAAGAACAGCAAAATCATCAATAGAAAATGAAAATATTTCAATCTTAAAATTTAAGAAAGAATTAGAAAGTGAGATGGAAAATTTATCTATGGATAAATCCTATGCAAACAGATATTTAAATGAAGGGTTTTCCGGTGGAGAAATGAAGAAAAATGAAATATTACAGATGTTAATGTTAAATCCTAAGTTGGCAATTTTAGATGAAACAGACTCGGGATTAGATGTTGATGCTATAAAAATAGTTTCTAAAGGCATTGAAAAATTCTTAAATGAAGATAATGCAGTTGTTATAATAACTCATCATAGAGAATTAATAAAAGAAATAGTTCCAGACTATGTACATGTAATATTAAATGGTGAAATAGTTATGGAAGGTAATAATGAATTAGCAGAAAAGATTGAGGAACAAGGCTTTAATTGGTTAAAAAAAGAGGTGAATTAATTGCCAAATACTGTTAGAAAAAAGACTCAAGTAGAGGATTTAGATAGAGGAGTATATGATATAAAAACTAAAGTTAATTATGATAAGAAATATGAAAAAGGATTAACTGAAGAAATTGTAAGAAAATTATCTAATGAAAAAAATGAACCTAAGTGGATGTTAGATTTTAGACTTAAAGCATTGAAGATATTCTATGAAAAATCCAATCCAGTATGGGGACCAGATTTATCAGAAGTAAATCTAGATGAAATAGTAACTTATATAAACCCAGACATTGAATTGACAGATGATTGGAATGAAGTTCCAGATGGAGTAAGAGATGTATTTGATAAATTAGGGATACCTGAAGCAGAAAAAGAGTTGTTATTGTCAGGAGTAAGTGCACAGTTTGATAGTGAAGTTGTATATCACAGTATACAAAAACATCTATCTGATCAGGGTGTCATATATACAGACTTTGAATCGGGTTTAAGAGATTATCCTGAAATAGTAAAAAAACATTTTGGAACAGTTATAAAACCTAATCTTCATAAATACGCTGCACTTCATTATGCAGTTTGGAGTGGAGGAAGTTTTGTATATGTTCCAAAAGGAGTTACAGTTGATATACCATTACAATCTTACTTTAGATTTAATGCACCAGGAGCAGGACAATTTGAACATACATTAATAATTGTTGAAGATGATGCCTATTGTCATTTTATAGAGGGATGTTCTGCACAAAAATATAATAAATTAAATATCCATGCTGGTGCGGTAGAATTAATAGTTGGAGAAAATTCTACACTTAGATATTCTACAATAGAGAACTGGTCAAGAAATATGTATAATTTAAATACAAAAAGAGCAATAGTAAATAAAAATGGTAAAATTGAGTGGATTTCGGGTTCCTTTGGTTCAAAAGTTTCCATGCTATATCCTTCATCAATATTAGTTGGAGAATATGCATCAAGTGAGTATACAGGAATTTCTTTTGCGGGAAGAGGACAAAATATTGATACTGGAAGTCAAGTAATCCATGCAGCACCGCATACTAGTTCAACAGTTGATTCAAAATCAATTTCAAAAGATGGTGGAGTTGCAGTTTATCGTGGATTGGTAAAGATAACAAAAGACGCATATAATTCTAAGAACTCTGTAAGTTGTGAATCACTTATGATGGATAATGAATCAAGATCAGATACAATTCCAGTAATAGATGTAAAAAATAAAAATGTGGATTTAGGGCATGAGGCAAAGATAGGAAGAATATCCGATGAAGTTATTTTTTATCTAATGTCTAGAGGGATATCTGAGATTGAGGCAAAGGCAATGGTGGTAAGAGGTTTTGCAGAACCAATCGCAAAAGAATTGCCAATGGAATATGCAGTTGAGATGAATAATCTTATCAATCTAGAACTTGAAGGTTCAATTGGTTAGGAGGGCAAGATGATTAATAGTACAATAGGAAATAAATTATCATTTAAAACTTATAGTTGGTTAAAAGTTAATGATGTAGATATAGAAATCCCTGAAATTCAAGGGAAAGATTATATATTGGATTCGGATAATAAAAAGGATATTATATATTTTGATAGATTTGAATATGGGATATCAGAAGATATATTAGAATTAAATAATAGATATAACAATCTTTATAGATATTATGATGTAGAAGAAGGAGAAGAATTAAATATAATCTTGGATTTAGAAACATCTGATAAATATAATGAATTAATAGATTTACATGATATTATAGGAAGAAAAAATTCTAAAATTAAATTAATCCTAGACTATAGCAGTGTTGGAGAAATTGAAAAATTTAGATCTTCAATTATTAGAGTCTTAGCAGAAGAAAACTCAGAAATAGATTTGTTTATAATACAATTGGATGGTGAAGATTCAACGGTATTTGAATCAATAATAGTTAATCAAGAAGAAAATTCTACAGTCAATATATATCAATATGAGCTTGGCTCAAGTAAATTATATACAAATTTCCAATCTAATTTAATAGGAGATAATTCAACTATAAATCTAGATGGAATATATTTTGGATATAACTCCAATGAATTAAATATGTTATATAATATGGTTCATCATGGGAAAAATTCTATTTCGGATATAAAGATAAATGGTGCACTAAAAGATAATTCTTTTAAAAATCTAAAATCAACATTGGATTTTAGAGAAGGTTCAAGTCTATCAAGTGGTTCAGAATCAGAATATACTATATTATTAGATAATAATACTACGGCAATATCTGTACCAGTATTATTGGCTCATGAGGATAATATAGAGGGAAATCATGCAGCAAGCTCAGGAAAGATAGATCAAGATTTATTGTTTTATATAAAGACTAGAGGATTTTCAGAGGAAGAAGCACAGGCATTGATAGTACAGTCAAGATTTTCAAGGGCAATATCAAGTATTGAAAATGAGGAAATGGAAAGAATACTAAGGGAAAGAGTAGAAGAAATAGTGAGGAGTTAATATGTTAAATAATAATGAAATCAGTGAAATAAGAAATGATTTTAAATTTTTAAACTTAGATAATAAATATATTTATTTTGATAATGGTGCAACGACACAGAAACCAAAAGAAATAATCACAGCAGTAGAAGGATATTATCTTTTTGAAAATGGCAATCCCCATAGAGGAGCTCATTATTTTTCCAATAAATCTACAGAAGTATATGAAAATGCAAGAGATAAAGTTGGTAAATTTATAAATGCAAGATCTTCAAATGAGATAATATTTTTAAGAAATGCAACAGAGGGATTAAATACAATAGCCTATTCTTGGGCATTAAATAATTTAAAAGAGAATGATGAGATAATCCTTTCAATTATGGAACATCATTCAAATTTAGTAACATGGCAATTTATTGCTAAAAAGACAAAGGCAAAACTAGTATATCTATATTTAGATGAAAATATGCAAATAGATGAGAATGAACTTAAAGATAAATTAAATGATAATACTAAATTATTTACAATTACTTCTGCATCAAATGTATTGGGTACAATGCCAGATGTAAAAAAATTAATTGAAATAGTAAAAAATAAGAACAAGGATATAATAACTATTGTAGATGCAGCCCAACAAGTTCCACATAAAAAAGTTGATGTACAAGATATAAACTGTGATTTCTTAGTTTTTTCTGGGCATAAAATGTATTCTGCAATGGGAATTGGAGTATTATATGGAAGAGAAGAATTGTTAAATAATATGGATCCATTTTTATATGGTGGAGATATGATTGAATATGTATATGAAGATTATTCCACATTTTTAAATGCACCACAGAGATTTGAAGCAGGAACTGTAAATGTTGGAGGAGCAAAATCATTAGCTATTGCAATAGATTATATAGAAAATATTGGATTGGAAAATATTTTTGAATATGAATCTGCATTGACAAAATATGCATATGATAAGATGAAAGCATTATCCTATTTGGATATATACACAACTCAAATAGAAGAGAGAAGTCCACTTATTTCTTTTAATTTTAAAGATATACATCCCCATGATGTAGCATCAATATTAGATAGTAATAATATTGCAATAAGAAGTGGACATCATTGTGCTGAACCACTTCATAGATATTTAAATATACATTCTTCTTGTAGAGCATCTTTTGCAATATATAATACTTTTGAAGAGATAGATTATTTTATATCTAAATTAGAGGAAGTTAGGAAGGTGATGGGGCTTGGATCTTAATAGTATTTATACTGAATTAATATTAGAACAAAGTAGAAATAAAAGAAATAATAGAAAACTTGAAAATCCAAGTTATGTAGAACTAGGACATAATCCAAGTTGTGGTGATGAGATAGTATTAGAAATAGAACTGGATAATAAAAAAATAGTTGATATCTCTTATACAGGACATGGATGTGCTATTTCACAGGCGAGTACTTCAATAATGATTGATTTGGTAAAAGGTTTAGAATTAGACGAAGCAGAAAGATTAGCTAATAAATTTATTTCAATGATAAAAAGCGAAATAACTGATGAAGATGAATTAGAAGAATTGGGAGATGCAATAGCATTTGAAAATATTAAAAATCTTCCTGCAAGGATTAAATGTGCAGTACTACCTTGGTATACTTTAAAGACAATAATTGAAAAAGAAAAATAGCAAAAAGAGTTAATGATTTCATTAACTCTTTTTTTGATAGTGTTTATATTAAAGTAAAATATTAGTATATATTTTTTATTAGGTCGTGAGCAGTTTTCTGTATAATAAGTGTTGAATTATTTCTATACTGTACTCCAGAAATTAAAATACCATGGGCATGGAAATTTTTTAAATGGCCAAATTTAGGTGATATAACAGAAACATCCTTAGCTAAAACAGATACACCACCAAAGCTATCTCTTTGGATATATCTTTTATCAAGCAATTTACTTATAAGTTGATTATCATTTTCTAGATTATCTAGAGATATATCCACTCCTGTACCATTTACAATCCATTTAGAATTAGTGGTGGAATCACCATGATGGATTATAAATTCATTAGTATTCTTGTCAAAATTTATATCTATAATATTTTCTAATAAAATTAATCTACCTTCATCATATGCTTTTATCAATATTTCCGCAGATTCTAAAGGCAATGGACTCCTATTAAATGCAATAAATTTATGATGTTTTTCTTTAAATAAAATTCTGTCTGACTCAGTAAATGCAAGCCAAATTTCGTTTAAAATAAGATTTAACGGTGGCAATATAGCTTGTATAATAGCTAATTCATCTGGATATTTTATATTATTTTTTAAACTTTCCACACCATCTGACATATGAATTTCTAAGAATTTCTCATAATTAATATTATGGGAAGCCAATTCTCTTAAAAATAAATTATCAAAAGTTTCAAATGACATATAACCATTGTTATCCTCTATTAATTTCATAGTACTATCATAATCCAGTATATTTACTTTTGCTTCAACTGGGGCTACTCTTACAGTTGGGATAATATTTGTTCTTGAGTATATATTTATTTTATCTATATCTTTTTCATCAATTAAATAAGATGCAATATCAACACCAGTTAGTCCTGTTCCCAAAACGGTCACTGTATCTTCCTTTTTAATATTATTTAAAGTCTTATTTAGTGGATAGACTGAGTTTATATAATTTTTATATTCACTTAAATTATATATATCTTTTTGTGGTAATTCTCCAGAACAAAGATGTATTCTATCATATAATTTAAATTGATTATCATTAGTTATTAACTTCCATTTATTTTCCTTAACAATATATTCTATATCAGAAACTTCATCTTCAATAATATTTGCATTTAAGTATTTTAAAGTAGATGCTAATCTATCATTTGTATAATTTCCAAATCTTGCCCTAGAAGCATAGTCGACTACTGGTATATTATTTTCAATATGCCAGTTATAAAAATCTTCAGGCTTTTCATAGTCATAGCTAATTTTTTTTGTCTTTAAATTTAATAGCACTTTTTCAGAATCCTCTCTATAAGGATAACCTTTTCCAAAACTATTTTTATTGTCATAACAATCTATTTCAATATTATTTATATCTAACTCTTTTTCATAAGCTAGTGCTACAGCCATACCGGATATTCCCATTCCTATAATTGCAATTTTTTCCATATCGTTCTCCTTTATTTTTATTAGATATACTTTACCCAAAATAAAAATAACTAATAGTAGGATAAAACAATTTAATAAAAAATAATTTTTAATTACTTATATCAATGGTATTATATTAATAGTTTATAAATAATTTATAAAAAATGAACCTTTTTAATTCTCATGAAGATATATAGTTAAGGGGGGCAGTTATGGATAAGTCTAGACAAATGGAAGAACTAATTAACAGTCTTGGTGATAGTCTATGGACGTTTTGTCTAAGACTTACCTATGAAAGACTGGAAGCAGAAGAATTATACCAAGATACCATGTTAAAAGCATTAGAATTAAAAGATGAAATAGATTTTGATAGAAATCCAAAAGCATTTATTTACTCATTAGCAGTCTCTATAAATAATAATAGATTTAGAAAGATATTTAGAAGAAGAGAGATTGCACCAACTGTATATTATGATTTAAATGTTATTGAAGATGATAATACAAATATTGAATCTAGGATAATAGTAGAACAGGAGAAGACTGAATTAGAATTAGCTATAAGTAAATTAAATAAAAATCAAAAAGCGGTAATACTTATGTTCTATATGGAAGAATTATCTATAAAAGATATTGCAGATTATCTAAAAATTCCTGAGGGAACAGTAAAGAGTAGATTAAATGCTGGAAGGAAATCATTAAAGAATGAATTGGAGGGGATGAATTATGAAAGATGATAATTTTGATAAATATCTTAAGGAAGAATTGCATAAAACTAAATATCCGCCAATCCATTTAAATAATATTCTTTTAATGGAAGCTAGAAAAAAAGATAAATTTAAATCAATAAATATATTATTTTTTATACTAGGAATACTGCAATCAATGTTAATTATTGGAATTGGAATAGTCTTTATGCCTTATGTATTTATGAAGATAATAATAGGAATTTTAGGATTTGTATTATTGCATTCAACAATTTTTATATATTTATATAAATTAAGGAGGGCTTAAAATGGATATAATGGTACTATTTTTAATAGTTTTTGGATTATTGTTATTGGCAAAATTATTTATAGCAATATGGGTTTACAAGGATGCCAAAGAAAAAAGTTTAAATCCAATGGTGTGGATGATATTAATAATATTTTTCTCAGCACCTATAACATTCTTACTATATTATTTTGTATCTAGAGAGAATAACAATATTGTATGTAAAAATTGTAATTATGTACAATCGGATAAATTATTATATTGTGGAAGATGTGGAAGCAAAATGGAGATTGGCGGATATGAAGAATTTAATAAAATTAATAGTAAGAAGTTTTTATATATAGGAATATTTTTATTAGCATTATCACTAACAATAGGTGTTATAGGTACAGTGGCAAGTTGGAATGGATTTGATAGGATACCTATTTCAGTTATGAATGTAACTAGTAAATATGGTGGTAAATGGGAAGAAAGTTTTAAATATAAAAATGGAACAAAGACACATAATTATAAGATAAAAGATAAGACTGTATTAAATGGAAACTGGGATATAGAAGATGGTGAATTGGAAGCTAAATTTTACCATAATGATAAATTGATAAAGGAAATTTATTCTAAAGATAAAAGTAAATACAATGAGTTAATAGATTTGTCAGAGTATAGTGGTGAAAAAGTAAAACTTGAATTGAAGTTTATAAAAACATCTGGAAAATTTAGTTTTATATTAGAAGAATAAAAGGGCTAGGAGAAAATCCTGCTCTTTTATTTTTAGTTTTTCATATATATTTTCAAAACTATATATGAAACTATATATTAAAAAATTATCAACTGTTTTTAAGATACCTTCGGGATTATTGATTGATTAAAATATATATTATTACAAAAGCTAGTTTAATTTTGGGAAAAATCTAAACTCATCTTTTCAAGGGCTATTTCATAGCCAAACCTTTCCAAGATTTCATTTGATTTTTACTCCAAAACTGCACAATGCTTTTTCCATAATATATATTTATTTAGTTAATACTAGATAAAATAAGATATCTAGATAGAATTTATATCTATAGTATTTGCCTCTCGATCTTGAGTTTAAATTAAAGTGATTTAGCAAAATACAAAAGTTCCTATAAAATACGGTAAATTTAAAAGCTTCGGCTAAAGGAGAGAAACTGTAAACTGTTATCTGTTAACTATTAACTGATTTTCAACTGTTCACTCTACACTTTCAACTATCAACTGTATTTAAGATGTATTCTTCAATTAATATCCATCTATCAGCAATATTTTCTCTAGTAACTTCTGATGCTATGGCGATAGTTGTGTTTAATTCTGGTATACATACAATCATATTGCCACCAGTTCCCATTGCATAGTAAATTTTGTGATTATTAATATTCTTTAACCACCAAAGGTATCCATAATTTGTACTATAATTTTTTATACTATTTTCTATATAATCTTTTGAAATAATTATTTCATCATTCCAAATGCCATTTCTCTCATAGAGTAAACCAAATCTAGCCATATCTCTAAGAGTTAACGTAAGTCCCCAGCCTCCAATGGTTATATTTTGTTTATCTTTAAGCCAACCTTTTTTATCCGTAAATAAAATATCTCTTAATTCAAAGGAATCCATATTTACATCGGGTATTTCAGACATTTTTATTTTTGGACAAAGATATTTATTGGCAAATTCTCTGGCAGTTAAATCTGTAGTTTTAGTTATAATACCTGAAAGCAAATGGGCAGATGCATCTGAATATTTAAAATCATAATTTTCTCCACCAAGACCTAAGATACTTAATGAATGTTCAATCCAATTATCACTATTAATAAGCTTACCAAGTTTTTGCCCCATATTTCTAAATGCATAAGGAGCAGTCATAGAAAGTAAATCATGAATTGTAACTTTATCACGAGTTTTATTCTTGGTTAAATTGTATTCACTATAATAATCTATAACTTTATCTTGGATAGAATTTATAAATCCACTATCTATGGCAATGCCAATTAATGAAGAAAGTATAGATTTAGTAACAGAAGCTACATTAAACCTATCATATATATTTTTATCATTAAAATATTCTTCATAAGCTATATAGCCATTTTTTATTATAAGAATTCCATTTATATTATAATAATTATCTAATATATTAGATTTTAAATTATCACCATTAGAAAATAAACTATTATCAATTTCCCAATTATCATTGGGATAGTATTTTTTATCCATATTATCACCTTTCATTTTACTTCATTTTATCATATCTTTATACTAAAGGTTATTTAATAAAATATATAGTATAATAAAAAGAGCATAAAATATTTCAAAAGGGGATAAATATGATAAATAATAATTTTATAAAAATAACTAATGAAAATGAGCTAGAAGATATAATTGAATTTGCATGGAATATAACTAAAAGAGATATAAGAGTTGGTTATCCATCTGGAGTCTGGGAGTACAATGGTTTAAGAAAAAGTATAATTAATGCTTTTAATGATAGTGATGATATAGTGGTATTAAAAGAAGATAATAAGATAATAGTATTTATTTCACTTCTAGTAGAGGAAGATAATAAATATTTACAGACCATAGGTGGGATCTATTGTATAGATGATTTTGATTATACATTTAATAAATTACTAGAATATAAGAAAGAAAATTATCCTGATTTTAAATTATATATTATATATTCATCATATAATAAGGAAATTTTAAATAGATTAGCTAAAGAAGGAGAAATTTTAGATAAATTAAATTATTATAGATTAGATAATGATAAATTAAAATTAAGAGAAGTAGATAAAAATATTAGCTATATTAAAGATAGTGAATTTAAAGAATTCTCCGTATTACATGATAAACTAAATCCTGATATTTATTGGAATAGTGATAATTTATTAAAAGATATTGAAAACTGGAATATACTAGTTTATAGAGAAGATGGAAATATTGTAGCCTATGCTCTGTATAAGTTTAGAGTTGGGAATGAATTAGGGGAGATTTTTGCTTTATCATATAAAGAGAATGTTTCTAATAACATAAAAAAAGATTTAATTTATTTGGCATCTAAAGATATATTTGAAAGAGATGCAGATTATATGGTGTATTTTACAGATGTAGATGGTGATGAGAATGAGATATTGTTGGAGTTAGATTTTGATTTTATAAATGATAGTTTTACTTATGTAATAGAATAAAAGATATATAAAATAATAGGAGAAAAATATGGAAAATATAAAATTTGTGATGTCATATAGTGGTGGAAAAGATGGGACACTAGCATTATATAGAGCAATAAAATTAGGATATAAACCAATATCATTATTTACAACCTATGATATTGATAAAGGGCGTTCATTTTTTCATGGAATACCAGAAAATATATTAAAGAGTATTTCAGAATCTCTTAATATTCCAATAAATATTATAAAAACAAAAGGGGAGAAATATGGAGATAATTTAGAAAAAAATATTATTGAATATAAAGAAAAAGGTGTGAATACTGCTGTATTTGGAGATATAGATATTATAGGTCACTATGAATACTGTGATAATATTTGTAAAAATGCAGGGGTAAATAGTTTATTTCCCCTTTGGAATGAAAGTAGAAAAGATTTAGTTTATGAATTTATAGATAGTGGATTTAAAGCTATGATTACAATAGTTGATAATACAAGAATGGATGAAAAATATCTAGGAAAGACATTGACTAGAGAGTTAGTTGATGAAATAGAAAGAGATGGTGTGGACATTTGTGGTGAAAATGGAGAATATCATAGTTTTGTCTATGATGGTCCTATATTTAAAAATCCCATCGCATTTGAAAAGAAAGAAATATTGCGAATAGGAAATTACTCTGTAATACCAATAGAATAATAGGAGATGAATATGAAAGTATTAACAATTGGATGGTTATCGGTATTCTTAGGAATACTATTATTAAATATATATATATGGAAATGTTATATGAAGATACCTTTTAGAAGGAGTAGATTTTTAAAGGCAATGAGTTATTTTACAGTTCATATATCTTTGGCAATGATAAGTGTTATTTATTTTTACTTATTTTTCAATGGAAAGACAGAGACTAGAAAATCGAATATATTGTCTTATATAGCAGCTTTTTATTTAACTTTTATACACTATTCTGCACTTATGTATTTGGTACATGATTTAGTTTATATGACCAGAAATATTTTCTCTTATCCAGAGGGATTAAAAGTATTTGTTGAAAAGTTATTTTTTGGTGGTTTTATTATATTTGGTATAGCAGCGATTATATCAATGTTGGGCATATTAAATTCAAGAGAAGTATTTATAAGAAATTATGAAATAGTAAAACCACAGAAAGAATCAATTATTGAAGAATTGAATATAGTCTATATTTCCGATGGACATATAGGAACCTCCTTAAATAGAAGAAATATGGATAAACTTATAGAAAATATAAATATATTAAATCCAGATATAGTTTTTTTAGGTGGAGACTTTTTTGATGAAGGAACAACGGAAGATACAAAAAAATTATTTGCAAATAGTTTAAATAATATTAAATCAAAATATGGTGTATTTGTAGTTGAAGGGAATCATGAATATAAAAGTGGAAATTCTAAAATTGATGAAGAAATGGATTATTTAGCAAATGAGAATGTAAGAGTATTACAAGATGAAATTATTGAAATAAAAGATAGCTTCTATATTATAGGTAGAAAAGATAGACATGGTAAAGATATGATAAAACTAAGTGATTTAACAGATAAATTAAATAAAAATCTACCTGTTATAGTTCTTGACCATAGACCAAGTTTTAGCGAAAGTGGATATATAGATAAAGTGGATTTACAATTATCAGGACATACTCATAGTGGACAATTCTTTCCACTTCATATAATTAATTTTATTGGTTCTAAAATATCCAAACAATTTATTTATGGACATCATAGTATTAATAATTTAGATTTAATAGTTAGTTCAGGAGTAGGAGATTGGGGAATACCAGTAAGAGTAGGTAGTAAGAGAGAGATATTAAATATTAAACTTAGATTAAAATAATGGGGCTGATAGTTTGAAATACAAAAATTCATATTATAAAAAAATAAAAAATTCTTTTAAAATGCTTGTAATTTGTGGACATTGTAAAACGCATATTGCAGAATATCAGAAGGTAGGTAAAGGTAATCTACTTAGGATGAAAGTAGAAAGAGTTATAAAATCTTCGATAGATTTATCTAGATTAAAGGAAGAATTAATCTGTCCTTATTGCAATGAAATACTAGGGATAAAGTCTATAGAAAAGGGAACAAATAAAATAGAATATATAATGAAAAGATCCATGTATAATACAAAGATAATATAAGGGATGGCTAAGCCATCCCTTATTTATTAATCTAATTTTTTAACATCATATCCCATAGCTTTTAAATTATCTATAGTCATTCCTTCAGTTACATAATGTGCTGCACCTACAACTATAAAATATGTTTTATTAGCATCTGATTCTAAAAGATTAGCTATTTTTTTAGCCATGTTTTTATCTCTTTCTCCTACAAGATTTCCACCAAAAGTATTAATTCCACCTTGTTCAGAAAAAACTTTAGCTAATTTTTCTGCATCTCCAGTTTTAACGGAGTCTAACATAGCTTTTATTGCCTCTGTTCCAGCTTCTACTAATCCAGAGTTAACTTCTTCTTTAGTTTCAATTTTCTCTACTTTTTTTGGATTTAGTATATTTTCTATAGTTTCATTTAATTTAGCAATCTGCTCACTCTCAGTTAGATTTTTATTTGGATTTGAAAATAGTAACTGGAATTGTAACTCTGCAGATTCTAATTCTAATATTGCTTTTTCATCTGCTTTAGCCTTATTTAAGAAAAATAGATCTACTCCATATTTTTGTCCATCAATTAAATAATTAAATGTTTCAGTAAATTCTTCCATAGCTTTATTTAATTCTTCTTCAGAAATTTCTTCAGTTTCCAATTTACTTAAATTATCTAAAAGACTAAATGTTTCTAATTGAGATATAATTCCATAAGGTTTGATATTAGCATATTCGCTTTCTTCTATCTCATATTTAGTCATTAATTCTTTAATTTTCCCATAAGTTTCTTCACCAACAACAGATTTTAATGTTTTACCATCTGTATATTTCATAGCATTTGTTTCTGCTTCTGTAAATTGAATAAATATATTTTGTAATGCTTCTTGGTCTGATATATCAACTTCTACATATAATTCATCTGATTCATTATATCTTTCCATTACTTTATCAGAGAATGGGTATAAGCTACTATCACCCATATGAATAGAACCTAATAAATAAACTTTATTATTTTTATTGTTTATTTCCCACATCAGTCCCTTTGATCCTAAATTGTTTTCATTAAATAGATAATCAACAGATCTTTTAGCAAATATAATGGCTTCCTCAGTTGTTATATTTCTATTTAAATATAATTCTTGTTTTCCATTTCCCTTTGCTACATTAATATGATTTAAATACATAATAGGATCTTTTCCTAAATTTTCAGCCTTATCATAAGGGGCAATACTATTATATAATTCTTTTAAGAATCCACCTCTTGTAGTATTATCTCCTATTTCTACTGCTTTAAAATTTTCATTCTTAACTAATTTAGTAGTTCCAATTTTTTCATTTAATCCATTTAATATAGTATCCATATTTTCTTTAGATAATTTATTTTTTAAACTATCACTATATATTTCTTTAGGATAAATACCATATCTTTCTGCCTCAACAATCTCTGAACTTGCCCATTTACTTGACTCTGCAACTGGTTCAACTACAGGCTCAATAATTGATTCAGCAAATATTGGCATTGCTGAAAATATCATTATTGCACTAAGTAATAAACTAATCTTTCTTTTAAAATTTTTCATTTAACTACCTCCTTATTTTTTCATTATATAGAAAATGATTTAAATATGCAAGAAATAGCTAATTATCCATAATATTTATAAAATTAGAAAATATATTTATTAAATTTAAGAATTAATATATAATTGTTACCAGAGTAAAAGGTGGGAGGGAAAATATGAAAAATATACTAATAGTAGAAGATGATAGAGAGATAAATAATATTTTAAAAGAATTTTTAAAAGATAATAATTATAATATAATACAAGCTTTTAATGGTAAAGAAGGGTTAAAAGAGATTAATAATCATATTGATATGGTTTTATTGGATTTAATGTTACCTTATAAAAGTGGAGATGAGTTATTAAAATATATAAGAGAAAAATCCAATATTCCTATATTAGTAATATCAGCTAAGGATTTAGTACAGGTAAAAGTTAATATTTTTAAATTAGGAGCAGATGATTATATAACTAAACCTTTTGATTTAGATGAAGTATTAGCAAGGATAGAAGCTAATTTTAGAAAATACAATGTAGTTGAGGATAGGATTATAGAATTAAAATATAAGGATATAGTTATAAATGAAGAAAACAAAACGGTAAATATAAATGGAATGCAAATAGATTTTACAAGTAAGGAATATTCAATTTTAGTTCTATTAATTAAATACCCTGAAAAAGTATTCTCGAAGAAAAACTTATTTGAAAGTGTATGGAATGAGGAGTATTTTGGAGAGGAAAATACTTTAAATGTACATTTAAGTAATTTAAGGAAAAAGTTAAATATATATGGAAAAGAAGATGAATATATAGAAACATTGTGGGGGATGGGTTATAGATTAAAAAAATAATATATTTAAGATTTATTTAAGTATTATTTAATATTCTTTTTAATAAGAAGATATATATTTTATATCAGGAGGTAATAATATGAAAAAAATATTAGAAATAAAAAATATTGAAAAAAATTATGGCAAATCAAGAATATTAAAAAATATAAATCTAGATATAGAAAGAGGAAAAATCTATGGATTTATAGGGAAAAATGGTTCAGGTAAGACTACCTTATTTAGAATTATATCAGGTTTAATACCAAAATTCAGTGGTGAAATTAAATTACTTGGAGATGCTAATTTAAAAGAGAGAAGAGATAGAATAGGGGGATTAATAGATAGCCCTATATACTACCCAGATATGACAGGGTTTGAAAATTTAAAAATGCAATTACTTAATACAGGGATTCCCAGTGATGAAGATGTGGTTATTGAATTATTAGAAAAAGTTAATTTAAAAAATGATAAGAAAAAAGTAAAAAATTATTCACTGGGAATGAAGCAGAGATTGGCAATAGCCATGGCAATATTAAGTTCTCCAGAAATACTATTATTAGATGAGCCAATGAATGGACTGGATCCAGAAGGAATTTTTGAGATAACTGAATTGATAAGAGATTTGGCTAAAAAAAGAGATATGACGATAATAGTGAGTAGCCATATATTATCTCAACTTTATAATTTAGCAACAGAGTTTATATTTATAAATGAAGGAGAGATAATAGAAAATATATCTCTAGAGGAATTAAATAAAAAATGCAGACAACATATACATCTTAGTGTAGATAATATAAAAAAAGCTATACCGGTTTTAGAACAAGAGTTAAAAATCAATGATTATATTATAGATGAAAATAATTATATAAAAATTTTTAGCACAGAAATAGATAGGTCAAAACTAAATAAAGAACTAATATTGAATAATATTTTAGTATTGGATATGACTATAAAGGGAGATAGTTTAGAAAGATATTATTTAGATATGATAGGAGGAAAGAGAAATGTATAATTTAGTAAAAATGGAACTTTATAATTTAAAAAAATTAAAATCATATAAAATAGTGCTTATAATTTCACTAATAATTAGCATGTTTTCAATTATAACATATTCTTTTGATCCTAGTTTCAAGCCAACAGGTTTAGTGACATATAATAATAGATTGTGGGATACTCCACTTATGATGATATATGCAGGGATATTCTCAGGATTATTTGTAGGTGCTGATTTTAATTACAGAACAAATAGTTTACAAGTTGCAAGGGGACATAGTAGAAAATCAATAGTATTATCAAAACTCATAGTATATTTAATAGGATGTATTCCTTTATTTTTATTAGATATCACTATAGTTACTATATTTTACACTGTAAGAAATGGTTGGGGTGTTACATTTGATATAACACAAGTTATATATATTATAAAAACATTACTATTATCAATATTTTTAAATCTCTCTTCTGCAACAGTGTTTTTTATGTTAGCATATTTATTAAAAGATATAGCAAAAACATCTATAGTTTCAATAGTAGGCTATATGTTATCTTCAGTGTTACTAGGATCATTTGGAGTTATTAATAAAAATTTAGATATATATAAATATACTACTTTTGAAATTTCGAGAAATGTAAGTGATATTGTAAAGAATAGTAGCTATACATTATCTATAGTTATGGGAATATTTACAATAGCAATGATGATATTTTTATCAGTAAGGTTATTTAATAAGGCAGAATTAAAATAAGAATAGGTGAGATTATGGTATTTTTAACAATAATATTAGTTTTAATAATATGTTTTTTATTAATATATATATTTAAAATAAATAAGGAAATAAAAAAAATTGACAGTCAAATATCAAATAACCAAAAGTGTATAAATATTTCACTATTTAATAAAAATATTAATAAATTAGTAAATTCAATAAATATTAAACTGTTAAAAGATAGGGAAGAGTTAATAGAACATAAAAAGAAACTAGATGAGAT
>RRZU010195604.1_pt1 | contig 45469 bp, 45 predicted proteins | sample 2165561 | NCBI WGS metagenome assembly RRZU01 (sample SAMN10456909, study PRJNA506462) | wastewater metagenome | isolation source: wastewater sludge | place: USA: Moscow, Idaho | reverse complement strand
TCAATCCGCTACTCTACCGACTGAGCTATCTGGGCAACGAGGCGCATTAAACAAAATAAGCGGTTTCAAGTCAACGCTTTTTTCCGAAACCCTTCTTTTTTCAGTTCGTTTGCTGATTTGCTGAACAAAACCAGAAAAAAGAAGTGGTTTCGAAATCACGATGCTTATTTTTCACTCGGTGGTACATAACCTTCGATTTGCACATCACCATCTTCAAACAGATATTTTTCCATTTCGGTCTGTAATAAAGCGCGATGCTCGGCGTTCATCATGTTGAGTTTCTTTTCATTGATCAGCATGGTTTGCTTTTTCTGCCATTCAGCCCAGGCTTCCTGACAGATGTTGTCAAAAATGCGTTTACCCAGTTCGCCCGGAACGAGTTGAAAAGCCATACCGGGTGCTTCTTTCTTCAGTCGCTGACAAAAAACCATTCGGGTCATAGTAGTCATCTCTATTGTTGCAGTTCAGGATAAGTCAGTAATTTCAGTGTGACAGCCGACAGGCCGACACTGGATGGTTGATTGAGGTTATACCAAAGTTCGTTGCTTTGCTCCATGATGCTGTGAGCGGGCTGTGACAGGTTCACCAACAGGGGAGTGATATCCAGATGAAAATGGCTGAAGGTATGCCGGAATTCAGGCAGTGAGCGGATATTTGTATCTGCATAGCCAATGCGTTGCAGCCAATGCTGCGCATCAACCACAGAACTGAATTCCGGAAAACTGAATAAGCCGCCCCAGATGCCCTGCGCCGGGCGTTGCTGTAACCAGACGCTTTGCCGATATTGCATGATAAGCAGGCAGGTCTGTCTGACCGGGATCTTTTTCTTATTCGGTTTAGGTGTGGGGTAGGCGGTCGGCGTCCCCTGCAGATACCCACCACAATCATCATTCATCGGGCAAATCCCGCATTGTGGTTTCGTGCGGCTGCAAAGGCTGGCACCCAGATCCATTATCGCCTGATTGTATTGCTCAACCCCTTCTGCAGGCGTTAGTTTGATGGCCCAATCCCACAGCTCATTCTCGATCTGTTTTTGCCCCGGCCAGCCTTCTAATGCCAGCCAGCGGGTGAGTACGCGTTTTACATTGCCATCCAGGATCGCATGATGCTGTTTCAGCGATAATGAGAGGATGGCGCCGGCAGTAGAACGGCCAATACCGGGCAGATCAGCGACCTCATCAAAAGTTTCCGGAAAGCTACCGTTGTGTTTATCACGGATAACCTGAGCTGCCTTATGCAGATTACGTGCTCTGGCATAGTAGCCGAGTCCGGTCCAGAGATGTAAAACTTCATCCTGAGGCGCATCTGCCAAGGCGATCACATCCGGGAAGCGTTCCATAAAACGCTCGTAATAAGGGATCACTGTGCTGACCTGGGTTTGTTGCAGCATGATTTCAGACACCCAGACACGATAGGGTGTTTTGTTCTGCTGCCAGGGCAGGGTTTTACGCCCGGCAATGTCATACCAGGTAAGTAACCGCTGGGAAAAAGTAGCCTGATTCAAACTTAAAACCTTCTGCTGATTGAGTTTGCATGCTGTCATAGCATGACGGTGCTGTAAACGGCATAAAAAGTAGGGGATTGCCGGATGAAATCGTCCTGAATGGCGGCTTTATGCTTGCACCTTCAGGCTATCTCTGGATAATGCCAACGCCCTGTTAACTGATAGAGAGACACCATGACCGAGCATAATGAAATGAACGTCGGTGAAGAGACTACCGAAGATGGTAAATTCATGCGTCGTATCCGTAGTTTTGTACGTCGTGAAGGCCGTCTGACTAAAGGCCAGGAACGTGCATTACAGGAGTTATGGCCGGTGATGGGCGTTGAATTCCGCGATGAAATGCTGGATCTGACAGCGCTGTTTGGCCGTGAAGCGCCGGTGGTGCTGGAAATTGGTTTCGGCATGGGTAAGTCATTGGTTGAAATGGCTGCTGCGGCACCTGAAAAGAATTTTATTGGTATTGAAGTGCATCGTCCGGGCGTGGGCGCCTGTCTGACTTCGGCTCAGGAAGCGGGCATTACCAATCTGCGTCTGTTCTGTCACGATGCAGTAGAAGTATTGGGTCAGATGATCCCGGATCAGAGCATCGATACGCTGCAGCTGTTCTTCCCGGATCCATGGCATAAATCGCGTCATCACAAACGCCGCATTGTGCAGCCAGCGTTTGTACAGATGCTGCGTCCGAAACTGAAAATCGGTGGTGTCTTCCATATGGCGACTGATTGGGAAAACTACGCAGAGCATATGCTGGAAGTGATGAATGCCGCTGAAGGGTTTGTGAATACCGTGGAAGGCGATTATGCGCCACGCCCTGATTCCCGTCCGCTGACCAAATTTGAACAACGTGGCCACCGTCTGGGTCATGGTGTGTGGGATCTGTTGTTTGCCCGTCAGAGCTGAGCCTTTTAGCTTTAACGTCTGCTGAAAAAATAACGGCCTGTTCTTAATCGAATCAGGCCGTTATTTTTTAGTCTTCCATCAGCATCGTCAGCAGACTGTTCAGATAACGATGACCTGTTTCTGTCACCTGCCATTCGCTTTCCGTTTGTTCCAGTAAACCCTGTTCATATGCACGTTTAAACAGCGGCTCTACCGATTCTGCACTCAGGCTGGTCCGGGCAGTAAATTCAGCTTTGGGAATGGGCTGGAACAGGCGCATCCGGTTCATAAAATATTCGAACGGACGATCGTCGTTTTCCACATCCCAGCACTGATCCAGGAATGTACGCTCCGGATCGAGATAGCCTTTCGGATGTTTCACTTTGGCGGTACGGATGATGCGATCTTCTGCCGGCAACGTGATTTTGCCGTGTGCGCCGCAGCCGATCCCCAGATAATCACCAAACTGCCAGTAATTGAGATTGTGCCGGCATTCGTAACCCGGCTTGGCATAGGCGGAGATTTCATATTGCCGGTAACCGGCAGCCAGTAACAACTGATGGCCCTGTTCCTGTATATCCCACAGCGTCTCATCTTCGGGTAATACCGGCGGACGTGAGCCAAAAGCGGTGTTGGGTTCGATGGTCAGTTGATACCAGGAAAGATGCGGCGGGGCGATATCAATCGCCTGCTGCAGATCAAAGAGCGCATCACTGATCGTTTGTTCCGGCAAACCATGCATCAGATCGATGTTGAAGCTGCGTAATCCGGCTTGTTTCGCCTGTAATCCGGCGGCGACGGCTTGTTTCGGATCGTGAATACGACCTAAGCGCTGTAATTTCTCCGGCTGAAAGCTCTGTACGCCGATGCTGATGCGGGTCACGCCAGCTTGCTGATAACCAGCGAACCGACCTGCTTCCACCGTACCGGGATTCGCTTCCAGCGTAATTTCAATATCGTCAGCAAAAGGAATCCGTGTTGCAACGCCTTGCAGCAGGGCCTTGATTGCTGCAGCGGAGAACAGACTTGGTGTACCACCACCGATGAAAATACTCTGTAACTGACGCCCCTGCACATAAGCCAGATCCGCATCCAGATCGGCCAGCAATGCTGTCACATAGTCTGTTTCCGGCACTTCCTGTTTCAGTGCATGTGAGTTGAAATCGCAGTACGGACATTTCTGTACGCACCAGGGAATATGGATATACAGACTCAGTGGCGGCAGTTGCAGCATAAATTACTCTTGCAGGGCTTTAACGAGTTGCGCCAGTGCTTTACCACGATGGCTCAAACTATTTTTGGTAGCAGGATCTAACTCTGCAGCGGTGCAGTCCAGATCCGGTACATTGAAAATCGGATCATAACCAAAGCCATTTTCACCTACTGGTTCGGTTGCCAGTGAGCCTTCCCAGCTGGCCTGACAAATGATCGGGGTTGGATCATCTGCATGACGCATATACACCAGCACACACCAGTAACGGGCTGAACGTAATACGGCTGGTACACCGTTCATGTCTTCCAGCAGTTTTTCCAGATTGTCCTCGTCGGACGCATCTTCACCGGCATAACGCGCGGAATAAACACCAGGACGGCCCAGCAGTGCGTCAACTTCGATGCCTGAGTCATCAGCAATTGCCGGCAGTCCGGTAACACGGGCCGCATGGCGCGCTTTGATAATGGCATTTTCAACAAACGTAGTGCCTGTTTCCGGTACGCTTTCTACATTGAATTCACTTTGTGGTACGACTGCGTAATCCAGATCGGCCAGTAAGGCATTAAGCTCTTCAACTTTCTTTTTGTTGCCGGTGGCAAGAACGACCTTTTCCATATTCAGACTCCGAGTTCAAATCGTCGACATGATAACGTTGGATGCCGTTCTGTACCACCGATTAACGGCATGGAATGTCTTACAGAGGAGGGATCAGTCTGCTGACTGATCCAGTATTGCCGGAAGCTGCTGCGGAGAGGTAATGCGTACGGTTTTATGCCGTCCGAGTTCACCTTTGTGGATCACGATCTGGCTTTTGGCGACTTTAAACTGCTTGGCCAGAAATTTAATAAGATGGGCGTTTGCCTGACCATCTACCGGCGGGGCGGTAATCGCAATTTTCAGTTCTTCACCGTGCCAGCCCTGGATCTGATCCCGGCTGGCTTTAGGCTGGATGTAAACATCCAGCCATACTTCATCATTCTCTTTTCTGAAACCAGCCATTAAAGCTGGTTCCACAGCGGGCCGACCAGATCCAGCATCAGGAAGTTAATACCCTGCAGGATCAGGAATAGCACCAGTACCGACAGATCCAGTCCGCCTAATGATGGCAGGAAGCGACGGATCGGGCTGAGTAGTGGCTCTGTCAGCTGAAAGAGGACATATTCCACCGAACTGCGACCCTGACTTATCCAGCTTAAGATGGCCCGCGCGATCAGTACCCAGAACAGCAGGGAACCTGCTTGTTTCAGAACGACCAGAAAACTGAGTAGCAGCAGACCGGTTACGTTAATTTTCAAAATGCCGAGTGACATAAATGTCACGAATTTCAATACAGCGACCACATAGGCCAGCAGCAGGGACGCAAAATCAATGCCGCGGAAGCCGGGAATAACCCGACGTAATGGCGTCAGAATCGGATGCGTCAGTTTGACGCAGAACTGGCTCAGCGGATTGTAAAAATCGGCTTTGGTCCATTGCAGCCAGAAGCGTAACAGTACAACCATCAGATAAATGCTGAATACGGTATCCAGCAGAAAAAACAGTGTATTCATGAAGATCCTTAGAACAATGTTTCCATTTCTTCAGCCCGGTGCTGCGCGGCCTGCATGGCGGCACTTACCAACTCAGCCAGTTTACCTTCTTCAAAGGTGTTAATTGCAGCGGCAGTGGTGCCACCTTTAGACGTAACCTGGGCACGTAATGTCGCCAGTTCAGTTTCCGGATTAGCAATCACCATCTGAGCTGCGCCCAGCGCAGTTTCCTGTACCAGTTGACGGGCATCGTCGGCACTGAAGCCCATGCGTTGCGCTTCTTCTACCATGTATTGCATGAACAGGAAGAAGTAAGCCGGGCCGCTGCCTGAGGCTGCAGTAACGCCATTGATTGCGGCTTCATTGTCGACCCACACGGTTTTGCCGACCGCTTGCAGCATGTCCTGTGCAAACTGACGATCAGCTGCGTTTACCGGGGCTGATGCGAACAGACCGGTCATGCCGATGCCGATCAAAGATGGGGTGTTTGGCATGCAACGAACGATATTCTGGTGACCATTCAGCAGACTCTGTATCCGAGCCACGCTGACGCCGGCTGCGATAGAGATGATCAGCTTGTTACCGAAATCACCAATCGCCGGGGCCAGCTGTGTCAGCATTTCAGCCATAAACTGTGGTTTAACGGCCAGTACGATGACATCCGCGCCTTTCACTGCGGTAACATTATCATTGCTGCCGGTAATACCGAATTCGGCACCCAGTTGCTGCGCTTTATCGGCATCAATATCTGTGGCGTGGATTTTGCTGCCCGGGAAACCCGCGTTGATTAAGCCGCTGATCAGGCTGCGTGCCATGTTGCCGGCACCGATAAAAGCAATATTTCTCTGTTCCATGATTCCTACTTATATTCTCTGCTTCCGAAGATTGCGGTTCCGATTCTTACCATGGTAGAGCCGCTGCTGATAGCGACTGACATATCATCGGTCATGCCCATAGATAATGTATCTACGGAAGGATATTGGTTTTTCAGACGGTTAAACAACTCTTGCATGTGCAGAAAATTATCACGAACGACGTCCAAGTCATCGGTATTTTCTGCAATTGTCATCAATCCGCGTAATTTTAAGTGTGGAAATTCGCTGATTATGCCAGCCAGGCCAAAAACTTCATCAGCAGTAATACCCGATTTGGTCCGTTCTCCGCTAATATTAACCTGAATACAAACGTTCAGTGCCGGAAGATTGGCTGGTCGTTGTTCATTGAGTCGTTGAGCTGTTTTTTCACGATCGATGCTGTGCACCCAATCAAAGTGCTCAGCCACCAGCTTGGTTTTATTGGATTGTAACGGGCCGATGAAATGCCATTCGATACCGGCATAATCGGATGAATTATTTAACTGTTGAATTTTAGTGATCGCTTCCTGCACATAAGATTCACCAAACAGCCGTTGTCCGGCCTGATACGCTTCCTGTATCGCTTCTACCGGTTTGGTTTTACTAACTGCCAGAAGCTTTATTTCATTCGGAGAGCGGCCAGCCTGACGGGCGTGAGATGTGATCTGTTCTTTTATGGCAAGTAAGCGTGATTCGATATCATTCATTGTTTCAGTTTTTGTTGGGAGTGGGATTAATAAATGGATATAACCGAATTATTGGCCTTTGGTGTTAAACATAATGCATCAGACTTGCATCTGTCTGCCGGGCTGCCACCTATGATTCGTGTTGATGGCGATGTCCGGCGTATCAATGTACCGGCGTTAGAACATCGGCAGGTGCACAGTCTGGTGTATGACATCATGAACGACCATCAGCGTAAGGTATTTGAAGAGGATTTGGAAGTCGACTTCTCGTTTGAGATACCGAATCTGGCTCGTTTCCGTGTGAATGCATTTAACCAGAGCCGGGGTGTGGCCGCTGCGTTTCGTACCATTCCGAGTAAGGTGCTGACGCTTGATGAACTGGGTGCGCCGACGATATTCAGGGATATTGCTGAAAATCCAAGAGGGTTGGTTCTGGTTACCGGCCCGACAGGTTCTGGTAAATCCACCACGCTGGCAGCGATGATCGATTACATTAACGATCACTATAATCACCATATTATTACCATCGAAGATCCTATCGAATTCGTCCATCAGAGCAAGCAGTGTCTGGTTAACCAGCGTGAAGTGTTCCGGGATACCAAGAGCTTCAATGCGGCACTGCGTTCAGCGTTGCGTGAAGATCCGGATATCATTCTGGTCGGTGAAATGCGAGATCTGGAAACCATTCGTCTGGCACTGACTGCCGCGGAAACCGGTCACCTGGTGTTTGGTACTCTGCATACCACCTCTGCGGCCAAAACCATCGACCGTATTATCGACGTCTTCCCCGGCGAAGAAAAAGCGATGGTCCGTTCTATGTTGTCAGAATCGATGCGAGCCGTTATTTCCCAGACGCTGATGAAGAAAAACGGCGGTGGCCGTCTTGCTGCACATGAGATCATGATCGGTATTCCGGCAATCCGGAACCTTATCCGTGAAGATAAAGTGGCTCAAATGTACTCAGTTATTCAGACCGGAATGGTGCATGGTATGCAAACCATGGACTATTGTTTAAAGAATCTGGTTTCGCGTGGTTTGATTTCTGTTCAGGACGCTAAAGCGAAGGCTGTTGATCCTAACTCCATACTGTAAGGATGATGTTATGGAACTGGCTAATTTATTGCGCATTTTGGTTGATGAAAAAGGGTCGGATTTATTTATTTCTGTCGGTATCCAGCCTTCACTTAAAGTGAACGGTAAGATCCGTCGTCTGGGCGATCAACTGCTGGAGGAAGATGAAGTTCTTAATCTGGTTCGCCAGACGATGACGGATGAGCGTTTTCGTTCATATGTGGAGAACAGAGAAGCGAACTTTGCGATTAATTGTCCCGGATTAGGCCGGTTCCGTGTCAGTGCTTTCTGGCAGCAGGATTGCCCGGGGTGCTCTATCCGGCGTATCGAGACGATGATCCCAACCTGTGATGAGCTGTTTTTGCCAATGTCGGTTAAAGAACTGGCAATGGCAAAGCGCGGGTTGATCCTGTTTGTTGGTGCGACCGGTGCGGGTAAATCGACGACGCAGGCGGCAATGATTGGTTACCGTAACAGTCATGCGAATGACCATATTCTGACGATTGAAGACCCGGTCGAATTCGTGCATAAGCATGATCGCAGTCTGATCACGCAGCGTGAGGTCGGCTCGGATACGCTCTCGTTTGATGAAGGTCTGAAAAGTGCGTTACGCCAGGCTCCGGACGTTATCCTGATCGGTGAAATTCGTTCTGAAGAGACCATGGAATTTGCCTTATCGTTTGCGGAAACCGGTCATCTTTGCATGGCTACACTGCATGCGAATAATGCAAACCAGGCTATAGAACGTATTCTTCACTTGGTGCCGGCAGAAAAGCATCGTCTGCTGATGTACGATTTGGCATTCAACTTAAAAGCTATTGTGGCGCAGCAACTGGTGCCGACGATCGATGGTAAAAGCCGGCGGGCTGCATTTGAGATTATGCTTAATTCACCGCTGATCAGTGACATTATGCGTAAAGGTGAAGTGCATCGTCTGAAAGAGACAATGTCCCGTTCCCGCGAACTGGGCATGTCCACATTCGATCAATCTTTGTTTGAGTTGTATCAGCAAGGTGCGATTGGCTTCGATGAAGCGCTGGCGTTTGCAGATTCAAGTAATGAAGTCCGCGTCATGATCAAGATGGCTGCTGGTGGTAACTTTGACTCTGGCATGCTGGATAACGTGACCGTCGCTTGATCTGTTTGAAAAGGATGAACGTGGTAACATGTTGATAACAAGTTACTGCTTCATCCTTTTTTATTGAGGTGTATATGCTGGCTGTGCTGTCTCCTGCCAAATCTCTGGATTATGAATCTCCGCTCACCACTTCCCGTTTTTCTGAACCGGCACTGATGCATGAGTCTGCATTACTGATTGAAAAATTGCGTCAGTTTGCACCGGCTGATATTGCTTCTCTGATGCATCTGAGTGACAAGCTGGCCGGACTGAATGTGGCGCGTTATGCTCAGTGGGAGCCGGTTGCAACACCGCAGAATGCCCGTCCTGCCGTGCTGGCATTTAATGGCGATGTTTATTCCGGTCTGGCTGCACAGGATTTTGATGATGCCGATCTGGATGTGGCGCAGCAGCATATCCGCATTCTCTCCGGGCTGTATGGTCTGTTACGTCCGCTGGATTTATTGCAACCATACCGGCTGGAGATGGGTACTAAGCTCGGTAATCCGCGGGGAAAAGATCTGTATGCTTTCTGGGGCGATATTATTACCGGACATCTGAACCAGGCACTGGCAGAACAGGGTGATAATGTGCTGCTGAATCTGGCATCGGATGAGTATTTCAAGTCGGTGAATGTCAAACGGCTGGCGGGGCGGGTAATTACGCCGGTGTTTCAGGATGAGAAAAACGGTAAATATAAAATCATCAGCTTTTATGCGAAAAAGGCACGCGGGTTGATGGCACGTTATTTAGTCAGGGAACGCATCAGCAAGCCTGAGCAATTGCTGGATTTTACCGTGGCCGGTTACGGGTATTGCCCTGAATTATCGACGGAAAACAAGTTGGTGTTTCGTCGTCCGGAAGATCTGTCGCAGTAACAGAAGAACAAAGTAGCAGAAGAATAAACCCGCCTGCGGGAACAGGCGGGATGGTGAGGCTGTTATTTAGACTCTGGTTTTTCAGCCGCTTTAGCTGCTTTTTCGGCGTGTTTTTTCGCCCAGTCTGGTTTGCCTTTGTTTTTGCTGACGCGATGACGGATTTTTTCTTTCGGTTTTTTCTCGTCTTTTTTCTCGTCTTCTTTTTTCTCTTTGCGCTTACCGGCGGGTTTGCTGATTTTGTGCTGCGGACGCATGCTGTCTACCACGCGACGCATCATTTTTTCTTCAGCGTAACGCTCAACGCGTTCCATCATGCCCACATCATGTGCTTCGATCAGATTGATTGCACAACCTTTTTTGCCGGCACGACCGGTACGGCCGATACGGTGAATATAGGTGTCAGCAGAACGCGGCATGTCGTAGTTGAACACATGACTCACGTCCGGTAAGTCGATACCACGCGAAGCGACATCGGTAGCTACCAGTATTTTTACCCGGTCGGAACGGAAACGGTTCAGTGCTTCAATACGCTTTTCCTGTTCCATTTCACCGCGCAGCCAGGCGCAATCGATACCATTGGCCTGCAACTGACTGACCAGTTCTGCCAGGCGCTCACGGGTTTTAACAAAGATGATGCTGCGTGTTACGTCTTCCTGCTGCAGCAGGTATTTCAGCAGATTGAATTTATGCTCTGCAGTGTCAGCAAAATAAACCAGCTGCTGAATTTTCTTGCGTTCACTGCGTGGTGGTTCGGCATACAGCTCTGCCGGATCTTTCAGCAGGTCTTCGGCAAATTTCTTCAGACCCGCGCCTTCCAGCGTCGCGGAGAACAGCATGGTCTGTTTGCGCCAGCGGGCTTCAGCAGCGATACGATCAACATCACCGATAAAGCCCATATCCAGCATGCGGTCAGCTTCATCAAGCACCAGAATTTCAATATCACGGCTGTCGAAGCGTTCATCTTCAATGTATTGCATCAGACGACCGGGGGTCGCGATGATGATATCGACAGTTTTTTCTAATGCAGGAAGTTGTTTCTCTTCCGCAACACCACCGATGATGCTGGCAACTTTCATATGTGTGTAGGCAGCCAGTGCTTCGGCCTGTTCGGTGATTTGCAGAGCCAGCTCACGGGTTGGCGTTAAGATCAATGCACGGGCCGGGCCGGGACGGCGGCGCGGGAAATCGATCATGTGCTGCATAATTGGCAACAGGAACGCCGCGGTTTTACCGGTACCGGTCGGTGCGGAAGCCATCACATCGCGTCCTTCCATCGCCACCGGGATCACTTGTGATTGAATGGTGGTTGGGCGTTTGAAACCCAGTTCTTCCACGGCTTGCAGCAGAACGGGATCCAATTCTAAGGATTCAAAAGACATAAACGACTTCCTGACTTACAAATGAGGGCGCACATTATAGGCAAGTATGGCGTAAAATTCGCAGCTATTTTAGTGTTACTCAAAATTCAGAAGACGAAACATTGTATGGGTGGTCATAGTTTTACTTTTAAACAATTTCATATTGACCAGGATCGCTGTGCGATGAAGGTCGGTACCGACAGTATTGTTCTGGGCAGCTGGGCGCCGGTCAGAGGGGCAAAACGCATTCTGGATATTGGTACCGGCACCGGTATTCTGGCGCTGATGCTGGCACAGCGCACCGCACAACAGGTGCAGATCGATGCGGTGGAGCTGGATAAGGACGCGGTGAAACAGGCGGAGGAAAATATAAATGCTTCGCCATGGCGGGAACGTATTCGTGTTATCCGGCACGATATCCGTACTTTTCAGGCACCCCATTACGATCTGATCATCAGTAATCCGCCTTATTTTGTTCACGGACAAACACTGCCTGATGCTGCCCGCCAGCTTGCACGGCACACCGGAGAGCTGGATCAGACGGCCTTACTGGAAAGTGCAGCGCGATTACTGACGCCATTCGGTAAGCTGGCGCTGGTGCTACCGGTAGAAGAGGGTGAACAATTGGTTGCATTGGCAACAGCGGGTGGCTGGTATTTACAACGCCGTTGCCGGGTTGAGACCAAACGGGGTAAAGCGCCAAATCTGGTGCTGTTATTGCTGAGTCGCAAACCGGCAGAAACAGAGGAGGAGCAACTTTGCCTGCGTGAGACAGACAACCGTTACTCCCCGGAATTCATCGCACTGGCCGATGAGTTTTATCTGCGGATGTCAGCCTAGTTCTTGCTCAGCATAGCTGGGCAATCTCTTCCAGCACTTGTGGCAGCCATTTTTGCAGCCGCTCATCGGTCAGCTCATATTGGGTGACTTCATCCAGTGCCAGCCCACAAAAATAGCTGCCATCAGCGACCAGGGCTTTGGAGGCGTCGAATTCATAGCCTTCATTTGGCCAGTAACCGACGATCTGACAACCTTTGGCCAGCAGTTTGTCATGCAATAATCCCATTGCATCCAGAAACCACTCGCCATAGGCTCCCTGATCGCCCAGCCCGAATAGCGCGACGATTTTTCCGCTCAGATCAACCTGATCGATAACATCCCAGTTATTGGCCCAGTCTGTCTGAAGTTCACCAAAATCCCAGGTAGGAATGCCGAGCAGCAGGATGGGGTAATCCGCCATTTTACTGACCGGGGTATCCGCCAGATTATGGAGAGTAATTAAATCGGCACCCAGAATAGACTGGATTTTTTCCGCGACCATTTCGGTATAACAGGTGCTGGAGCCGTAAAACAGACCAATTTGCATAATGATTTCCGGACAACAAAACTGATTCCATGTTACAAAAGCACGGAGCGGATCGCCAATAAAGGTAACAAATTAATAATGAAACAAGATAACCCGCTGATAGAACAATTTCTGGATATGCTCTGGCTGGATCGCGGACTCTCGGATAATACAATTTCTTCTTACCGCACCGATCTGTATAAGCTGAATGACTGGCTGGATAGCAAAGCGTCCTCTTATCTGACTCTGGATACTCTGCTGCTGCACGCCTATCTGGCCTGGCGTATCGATCAGGGTTTTAAAGCCACTTCAACCGCCCGTCTACTCAGTGCATTGCGCCGCTTCTATCAATTTCTGATCCGTGAGCAACTCAGGGCTGATGATCCGACTGTTGCGCTGGATAGTCCGAAATTACCGCTGCGTTTACCGAAAGACATCAGTGAAGAGCAGGTGGAAGCATTACTGGCTGAGCCGGATGTGCAGGATCCTATCGAACTGCGTGATAAAGCCATGCTGGAACTTTTATATGCCACCGGTCTGCGTGTCTCAGAGCTTGTCGGTTTGCAGATGCATCAGCTGGCATCGAATATGGCGTATGTGCGGGTCACCGGGAAAGGCAATAAAGACCGCCTGGTGCCGACCGGCGAAGAGGCACAATACTGGATACAGCGTTTCATGCGGGAAGGGCGGATGACGTTACTGCATGAACAGGCGTCGGATGTGCTGTTTCCATCCAACCGCGCACAGCAGATGACGCGGCAGACGTTCTGGCATCGTATTAAGTTATATGCCGTACGGGCTAACATTACCTCTGATCTGTCACCACATACCCTCAGACATGCTTTTGCCACTCATTTACTGAATCATGGCGCGGACTTGCGTGTCGTGCAGATGTTGCTCGGGCACTCAGATTTATCGACCACACAGATTTATACTCATGTCGCTCAGGCGCGTTTGCAGGAGTTGCATCAGGAACATCATCCGCGCGCATAGTGCCGGATAGCAGAATTCGTTACGGGAGTGATTTATGTCTAATAAAGCAATACGCGTTTTTTCTTTCAGTGTACTGGCATTAATGGTGTCGTCAGCGATGGCGGAACAGGTGATCGAGAGTCAGATTTCTGCTGTTACCGTCTATCCTGCTTCTGCGACAGTGACCCGCACTTTTGCGGTTGAATTGCCTGCCGGCCCGCAGACCGTTCTGGTTGCCGGGTTGCCAGCCACACTGGATGAAAACTCACTGCGTATTACGGGCAGTGGTGATAAAGGCAGTTCGGTCGCCAGTGTAGAACTTAAAAATGAAGTGCGCAGTGAACTGGTGTTGCCCCGGGCGAAAGAGTTGCAGGATAAGCTGACTGCACAGCAGGATCAGCTGGCATTACTGCAGGCCGATGAACTGGCACTCAACACCCAACAAATCTATCTGCAAAAACTCGCTGAACAAGGCGGTGGTGCTCGTTCCGACAGTAAATCTGCTGATAGCTCCGTGGCGCAATGGCGCACTGGCTGGCAGACGCTGGGTGCCGGGATGAAAGAGATTGGTGCGGCTAAAGTCGCGCTGGCAAAAGAAATTCGTGTAGTAAAACAGCAAATCGACGTTACGCAAAGAGAGCTGGAGCAGCTCAATAACCGCCAGCAGGACAACAAGATTGCGGTAGTGCATCTGCAGTCTGGCGGTGGCAAGTTGGCAATGAAGCTGAGTTATCAGCTCAGTGATGCCAGCTGGTATCCGGTGTATGACGCTAATCTTGATACGCAACAGAGCAAACTGGCCGTGACTCAGGCGGCTTATGTGCAGCAAAACACGGGTGAAAACTGGGATAACGTGGCACTGACACTGTCGACATTACAACCGAGTGCCGCAGTAGAACCGCCGGCATTATCCAGCTGGTGGATCGATTATCTGCAGCCGGTACCCCGCACCACCATGACGAAATCAGCTGGGCTGATGGAAGATCGGGCCATGCCGGAGATGATGGCAGCGGCCGCGCCGGTTGAAGAGCAAAAAGCAGCAGTGATCGACAGCGGTTATCATGTCTCTTATCAGATCCCGGGTAAGATCAGCCTCAACTCCAGCGATGAAAAACAGCGGGTGGTGTTGCAACAGCAGCAGTGGCCGGTTGCGCTGAATTTACAGGTCGTACCACGTTTTGATACGCATGCTTATCTTTACGCCCGACTGGAAAATCCATCTGCCACACCATTGTTACCTGGCGAGTGGTTACTGCAGCGGGATGGCGTCAGAGTGGGCAAGGTGGATCAGCCATTGCTGGCACCGAAAGATCAGATCGCCATGGGCTTTGGTGCTGATGATGCCGTCAAGCTTGAATGGCAGACGCTGAAAGATGAAGCCGGCCAATCCGGTGTGCTGAATAAACAGCAGACCCTGCAGCGTCACTATCAGCTGCAAGTTACTAACGGCCACAATAAGCCAATGACACTGACTGTGCTGGATAGCTGGCCTGTTTCCAAACAGCAGGATATCAAGGTGTCTGTGCTGGAAGGCACCGTTGCGCCGAAAGAACAGAACGTTGATCAGGAAGCGGGTATTCAGCGCTGGGAACTGCCTTTACCGGCAGGGAAAGCAGTGACTCTGGATACCGGTTATCAGGTGGCTTATCCGCAGGATAAAGAAATCGGTAATCTCTGATCTTGCTAATCGCTTATCAGCGGGCTAACGTGCTCGCTGATATAGCCTTCGATTGATCTGACAAATAATTCATGATGACTTTTAAGCTTCGCCGTCGCCCGCAGGTAGACGACTCATTTTTACCTGCGGATATTCCCGCTCGTTTACGCCAGATTTATGCCAGCCGCGGTATAAAACATGCCGATGAATTAAATCGCTCTGCCAGCAGTTTGCTTTCTCCGCAGGGGCTGAAAGGGTTGCCGCAGGCGCTAGAACTGCTGACTGAGGCTTTGCAGCAGCAACGACGGATTGTCATCGTGGGCGATTTTGACTGCGATGGTGCGACCAGTACAGCGCTGATGATGCTGGCTTTGCGCGCGATGGGCGCACAGCAGGTCGCGTATCTGGTGCCAAACCGGTTTGAGTATGGCTATGGCTTGAGCCCGGAAATCGTCATGCTGGCGGCACAGCAAAAAGCAGAGTTATTGATCACGGTTGATAACGGCATCTCCAGTATTGCCGGTGTGGAAACTGCACGCCAGCAGGGTATGAAAGTACTGATTACCGATCATCATTTACCCGGTGCGGAACTGCCACAAGCGGATGCGATTGTTAACCCGAATCAGCTGGGCTGTCAGTTCGGCTCCGGTAATCTGGCCGGTGTCGGGGTCGCCTTCTATCTGATGGCGGCATTGCGCAGTCATCTGCAACAGCTGGGGTGGTTTGCGCAGCAGAACATCACTGCACCGAATGTTGCTGATTACCTCGATCTGGTGGCATTAGGTACGGTTGCCGATGTGGTCGCGCTGGATAATAACAACCGGATCCTGGTCCATCAGGGATTACAACGCATCCGGGCGGGTCGTTGCCGGGCCGGGATTAAAGCCTTATGCGACGTGGCCGGGCGCGATCTTTCCCGTCTGACCGCCAGCGATCTGGGTTTTTTCCTTGGCCCGCGGCTGAATGCCGTCGGTCGTCTGGATGACATGACGATGGGGATTGCCTGTCTGCTTTCCAATGATGATCACGTCGCACGTCATCTGGCCTCACAGATGGACTCCCTGAATCAGGAACGTAAAGTCATTGAAGGCAGTATGCAACTGGAAGCGCAGGCAACGTTATCCCGGCTGAAGTCGCTGGAAGGTGAATTACCCGCCGCTCTGGTATTGCATCAGGATGACTGGCATCAGGGCGTGGTCGGGTTAGTGGCTTCGCGCATTAAGGAGCAGTATCACCGTCCGGTCTTTGCGTTTGCTGAAGCCGGAGAGGATGAACTGAAAGGCTCCGGGCGTTCCATTCCGGGCTTACACATGCGTGATGCGCTGGAACGACTGGATCAGCTGCATCCCGGATTGATCAGCAAATATGGCGGTCACGCGATGGCGGCGGGTTTGTCTTTACCGAAATCAAGCCTGGAACCATTCCGCGAACGTTTCACTGCCTTGGTTACTGAATGGTTAGCACCGGAACAGCTGACCGGTATGGTGCTGACGGATGGCGAGCTGTTCCCGCAGGAATTTTCTCTGGAGATGGCTGAGGCGTTACGCAGTGCCGGACCGTGGGGACAAGCGTTCCCGGAACCCTGTTTTGATGGTGTGTTTCATCTGCGGCATCAGCGACTGGTCGGCAGTAAGCACCTGAAAATGGAAGTGGAAGTTCCGAATGGTCCGCGCCTGGATGCCATTGCTTTCAATGTGGATCTGGCGCGCTGGCCGGATGCTTCGGTAGGGCAGGTGCAACTGGTCTATCGCCTGGATATCAATGAATGGCGCGGGCAACGTTCTGTACAGTTGCTGGTGGAACAGGTTGTTGCTGTGTGAACTAAAAAAAAGGCCCTGCATTTGACTGCGGGGCTAAACTACCGGTTTACAAAAAAGAATCGGTTTACGAAAAAGAATCGGTTTACGAAAACATAATGAAGGTGGCTCCATTTCCATTCAGATCAGCTGCCCGGGATCCAGAGTAATGCACATCAGCGGCTTTATGGATTTGTATGACTACTACTCATAAGGTTAGTCGATCCATCCCGGTTCGTTTCTGTTTAAAGCAGTAAATTGGCTGATGCGTGGCATTGATCACATTAACCCTGTTTATTCCCCGACCTATCCGTTAAAATAACGCGTTTTTTATAAATCCTACCTGAGAGAGAATCCCTTCAATGTTTGAAGTGAATCCTGTATTGAATAAACTCAAGGAGTTGTCTGAACGGACTGAACTCCTGAGGGGGTACCTTTGACTACGACGCCAAGAAAGAGCGTCTGGAAGAAGTAAGTGCCGAACTGGAACAACCTGAAGTCTGGAATGAGCCGGAAAGGGCTCAGGCGTTAGGTAAAGAGCGATCTGCGCTGGAGAGTGTTGTAGCCACTATCGATGTTCTGACCCAAGGGGCAGAAGATGTCGAGATGCTGGTTTCACTGGCTGTGGAAGGGGAAGATGAAGAAACCTTCCATGAAGCGGAAACAGAAGCAGACGCCTTAGAGAAAAAACTGGTTGATCTCGAATTCCGTCGTATGTTCTCCGGCCAGCATGATGCTTCTGATTGTTACATGGATATTCAGTCCGGTTCTGGTGGTACTGAAGCGCAGGATTGGGCCGACATGGTGCTGCGTATGTACCTGCGTTGGGGCGAAGCACATGGCTATAAACCGGAACTGATCGAATGTTCGGATGGTGATGTGGCCGGTATCAAGTCCGCTACCATCAAATTTACCGGCGAATATGCGTTTGGCTGGTTGCGTACCGAAACGGGCGTTCATCGTCTGGTGCGTAAATCACCGTTTGATTCCGGTGGTCGTCGTCATACTTCATTCTGCTCCGCGTTCGTCTATCCGGAAATTGATGAAGATGTCGAGATCGAGATCAACCCGGCTGATCTGCGTATCGACGTTTACCGCGCTTCCGGTGCGGGTGGTCAGCACGTTAACCGTACGGAATCTGCGGTGCGTATTACCCACATTCCGACCAATACCGTGACTCAGTGTCAGAACGATCGTTCCCAGCACAAGAACAAAGATCAGGCGATGAAACAGCTCAAAGCCAAACTGTACGAGCTGGAAATGATGAAACAGAACGCCGAGAAACAGGCGCTGGAAGAGACCAAGTCCGACATCGGTTGGGGTAGTCAGATCCGTTCTTATGTATTGGACGATTCGCGCATTAAAGATTTACGTACTGGGGTGGAAACCCGCAACACGCAGTCAGTACTCGATGGCGATCTGGACAAATTTATTGAAGCCAGCCTGAAATCCGGGCTGTAATCCAAGCAGGAATCATCATGTCAGAACAGAACCAAACTCCGGACGCAGAACTGGACGTTCAGGAATTTAATAATGAAATGACGCAGCGTCGTGCCAAACTGGCTGAACTGCGTACTAAAGGTAATCCGTTTCCGAACGATTTCCGTCGTGATCAGATCTCCAATGAGCTGCATGCTGCTTTTGATGACAAGTCTCAGGATGAGCTGGCAGCTGAAAAGCATTATGTGAAAATTGCCGGCCGTATCATGACCCGTCGTATTATGGGTAAGGCTTCTTTTGCGACCCTGCAGGATATGGGTGGCAAGATCCAGATCTACGTAACCCGTGATGATCTGCCGGAAGGCTTCTATAACGAACAGTTCAAAAAATGGGATCTGGGTGACATCGTGGGTGTGGAAGGTTACATGTTCCGCACTAACACCGGTGAATTGTCTGTGCATACCACCAGCATTCGTCTGCTGACTAAAGCACTGCGCCCGCTGCCGGAAAAACATAAAGGTCTGACCGATCAGGAAGCGCGTTGCCGTCAACGTTACCTGGATCTGATTGCCAACGAAGAATCCCGCCGTACTTTCCAGATCCGTAATCAGGTGATGAACGGTATCCGTAACTTCCTGAACAGCAAAAACTTCATGGAAGTGGAAACCCCGATGATGCAGGTGATCCCTGGCGGCGCGTCTGCACGTCCGTTCGTGACGCATCACAATGCGCTGGATATCGATATGTACCTGCGTATCGCTCCGGAACTGTATCTGAAACGTCTGGTAGTCGGTGGTTTCGAGCGTGTGTACGAAGTTAACCGTAACTTCCGTAACGAAGGTATTTCAGTTCGTCATAACCCTGAATTCACCATGCTGGAATTCTACATGGCGTATGCGGACTATAATGACCTGATGGATCTGACCGAAGAGATGCTGCGTACTCTGGCGCAAAACATCCACGGTACCACCAAGATCCGTTATGCCAAAGACGGCGAAGAAGGGATCGAAATCGACTTTGGTCAGCCGTTTGCGCGTATGACCATGGTGGAATCTATTCTGAAATACGGCAATGACGTTAAAGCAGAAGAGCTGACTACACTGGAAGGTGCCATTGCGGTTGCTAAGCGTCATCACGTCGAACTGATGAAGAGCTGGGAACTGGGCCATGTGATCACCGCGATCTTCGAAGAGACCGCAGAACACATGCTGCATCAGCCTACTTTCATCACTGAATATCCGGCTGCAGTTTCTCCGCTGGCGCGTCGTAACGATGACAACCCTGAAGTTACTGACCGTTTTGAATTCTTCATCGGTGGCCGTGAAATCGCGAACGGTTTCTCTGAGCTGAACGATGCGGAAGATCAGGCTGAACGCTTTCAGGCACAGGTTGCCCAGAAAGAAGCAGGTGATGACGAAGCGATGTTCTATGATGCGGATTTCGTGACTGCACTAGAACACGGTTTGCCACCAACAGCTGGTCAGGGTATCGGTATCGACCGTCTGGTTATGTTGTTCACCAACAGCCACACCATCCGCGACGTTATCCTGTTCCCGGCACTGCGTCCGAGCAACAAGTAATCCGGAAGAATATAAGCGGCTCCGGTTTCGGGGCCGTTTTTTTATAAGGTAAGTAAAAAGTGCTTAGTACCAACAATATCACCATGCAGTTCGGCTCTAAGCCACTGTTTGAAAACATTTCCGTCAAATTCGGCGGTGGTAACCGTTACGGTCTGATCGGTGCCAACGGCTGCGGTAAGTCAACCTTCATGAAGATCATGGGTGGTGATTTAGATCCGACCGCTGGTAACGTCTTCCTTGATCCGAACGAGCGTCTGGGTAAATTGCGTCAGGATCAATTCGCGTATGAAGATATGCGCGTGCTCGACGTCGTTATGATGGGCCACACTGAGTTGTGGGAAGCGATCCGTGAGCGTGATGCTATTTATGCGAACATGGAAGCGACCGATGATGACTACATGCGCGCTGCCGAGCTGGAAGGTAAAGTGGCCGAATATGACGGTTACACCGCAGAAGCACGTGCTGGCGAGCTGTTGCTGGGTGCAGGTATTCCGGTTGAACAGCATGCTGGCCTGATGAATGCGGTTGCGCCGGGCTGGAAACTGCGTGTGCTGTTGGCACAGGCGCTGTTCTCAAACCCCGACATTCTGCTGCTGGACGAACCAACCAACAACCTGGATATCAGCACCATTCGCTGGTTGGAAGATACATTGAATGCCCGTGAAAGTACCATGGTCATTATTTCGCATGACCGTCACTTCCTGAACATGGTATGTACCCACATGGCCGATCTGGATTACGGTGAACTGCGCGTTTATCCGGGTAACTATGACGAATACATGTCGGCTGCTACGCAGGCCCGTGAACGTCTGCTGTCTGATAATGCGAAGAAAAAATCCCAAATCGCTGACCTGCAATCATTCGTTAGTCGTTTTAGTGCCAACGCGTCTAAATCTCGTCAGGCTACTTCACGTCTGAAACAGATCGATAAGATCAAGATCGAAGAAGTGAAAGCATCCAGCCGTCAGAACCCGTTCATCCGTTTTGAACAGGACAAGAAGCTGTATCGCAACATTCTGGAAATCGAAAACCTGAGCAAAGGCTATGATAACGGCCCGCTGTTCAAAGGTTTTAATCTGATGGTCGAAGTCGGCGAGAAGATCGCGGTACTCGGTACCAACGGTATCGGTAAAACCACGCTGATCAAAACACTGGTTGGTGAACTGACGCCTGACACCGGCTCGGTGAAATGGTCTGAAAATGCCAAAATCGGTTATTACTCGCAGGATCATGCGGAAGATTTTGAAACTGATCTGTCTGTATTCGACTGGATGTATCAGTGGAAGCAGGAAAGCGATGATGAGCAGGCTATCCGTAGTGTGCTGGGTCGTTTACTGTTCAACCAGGATGACATCCGCAAGCAGGCAAAAGTACTGTCGGGTGGTGAAAAAGGCCGCATGCTGTTTGGTAAGCTGATGTTGCAGAAACCCAACATTCTGGTGATGGATGAACCAACTAACCACCTGGATATGGAATCTATCGAGTCACTGAACATGGCGCTGGAAATGTATCCGGGCACACTGATTTTCGTGTCTCACGACCGTGAATTTGTTAGCTCGCTGGCAAACCGTGTTCTGGAAATTACCCCAGAGAAGATCGTCGACTTCGGTGGTAACTACGAAGATTATCTGCGTAGTCAGGGTATCGAATAATCAATCCTGAGTATTAGATAGCAAAAAGCCCGGTTCTAAACAGACCGGGCTTTTTTTATGCTGATTCAGTGGGAACGGACAACAGGAATAATTTCCCCGACACGCCGTAAACTCATCCCTGAGGGCTCCGCTGCGCCATCCATGGCGCAGAGGGTCGGTAAATTTTTCCTGTTATCCTTCCAGCAAGTTGATAAGACTGTACTTATCGAACTACTGTTCCCCACAGATCATATTCATCAGAATTTTCGATTTTAACTTTAACGATATCACCCGGTTTCAGGGTGGTTTCGCCATTTAAGTAAACGACGCCATCGATCTCCGGTGCATCAGCGAAGCTGCGGCCAATCGCGCCTTCTTCATCCACTTCGTCAACGATCACGTCTAATTCACGGCCTACTTTAGCGGCCAGACGACGGGCAGAGATCTTCTGCTGCAGTTCCATGAAGCGGTGGAAGCGTTCTTCTTTCACTTCTTCCGGTACAGGATCCGGCAGTTCGTTGGCTTTCGCGCCATCGACCGGGCTGTATTTGAAGCAGCCAACACGATCCAGCTCGGCTTTCTCGAGGAAATCGAGCAGCATCTGGAAGTCTTCTTCCGTTTCGCCGGGGAAGCCGACAATGAAAGTAGAGCGCAGCGTCAGGTCAGGGCAGATGCGACGCCATTCCTGAATACGTTCCAGCGTACGCTCAATAGCGCCCGGACGTTTCATCAGTTTCAGAATGCGCGGGCTGGCATGCTGCAGCGGGATATCCAGATACGGCAGGATCTTACCTTCCGCCATCAATGGGATCACGTCATCGACATGCGGGTAAGGGTAAACATAGTGCAGGCGTACCCACATACCCATCTTGGCCAGCTCTTCGCACAACGCTATCATGCTGGTTTTCACCGGCGAGCCTTCGTAGAAACCGGTGCGGTGTTTGATATCAGCACCGTAGGCAGAGGTATCCTGTGAGATCACCAGAATCTCTTTTACACCGGCATTTTTCAGGCGTTTGGCTTCACCCAGCACATCACCAATGGTGCGGCTATCCAGGTCACCACGCAGGGATGGAATGATGCAGAAAGTGCAGCGGTGGTCACAGCCTTCGGCAATCTTCAGATAGGCGTAATGCTTTGGTGTCAGTTTCACACCCTGTTCCGGCACCAGGCTCAGGAATGGGTTATGTTCTGGCTTAGCGGCATATTTATGAACATGGCTTAATACCTGCTCATAAGCATGCGGGCCGGAGATCTCCAGCACTTTCGGATGTACTTCGCGGATCTGATCTTCTTTCGCACCCAGGCAGCCAGTCACGATCACTTTGCCGTTTTCCTGCAGTGCCTCGCCGATCGCTTCCAGTGATTCCTGTACGGCGCTGTCGATAAAGCCGCAGGTGTTCACGATCACCAGTTCAGCATTGTCGTAGTTGTTTACGACGTCATAACCTTCAGTGCGTAACTGCGTCAAAATGCGTTCAGCATCGACAAGATTTTTAGGGCAGCCGAGGCTGACAAAACCGACTTTCGGAGTCTGCGCTTTTTGATTCATATCGTTCAATTATTGCTCAATGATTGCTGTTGAGAAAACCGCCGCATCATACCTTTTTAACAAAAATAATACACGTTTTTTAGGTTGGTTAGCCTGCTGTATTTGGGTGTTACTGCTACTGATACTGCGGGGGGAGCAATGCATCAATATACGGAAACTACTTAAAAAATAGTTAATTCCGCAGCAAGAAATAGAGCTGTGCTAAAAATCACTCTAATTTTATTGGTTGATATTTTGTAAATAATTGAAACACCAATATAAATACTTACCAGCCTATAGTGACGGGGATCCCAGTGTTCCATGAAACATTGTTTGATAAAACAGAAGAAGCTAATGCTGCGATGGCTCCAAGAACGACCATAGCCAAAGTGTCTGAAAATCAGTAAGCAATAGATACCACATTTTCTGCATTTGTTATTTTTAAGTGTTGAGTAATTTCAGTAATTTTTTTGATCAATATGTTTGCCTCGCTTAAATCAAAATCAGTACGTAGCCGTTTTTTCACCCCGAGTGTGTTTAACAAGATATGTTGTGTTGGCGTTATGTCATGTATAGCCAGACAATTTTTAACACATTCAAGTGGACAGCCATCAAGAGCAATAATTGGCCGTCCAGAGCAGGCAATGCGAACCAATTGCTTTACGTTTCCACCCACACCTGCAATGCATGACATTTCCGCATCGCCCTGTCTATCTAACTGAATAGCTAAATAATTAGCCATTTGGGCTGCACTTGAACAACCGGAACATGAATACACCAGCGGTAGAGTTTGGTCATGTTTGCTCATATATTGTCACCTAATTTTTAATTAATATCAGCCATGCCACTTAAACTAATTATCAAATCGAAAGTTCTTCCCTATGCTTTCTGTAATTCCATGATAACTTCTGAAGTTGTTAATCAATGGATTCCATAAATTGGCATCAAGAATATCATCATGTTTGAGTAGTGATTCTTCAGCATGAATATAATTTGCTTTCAATTCCACAATGGCATGTTTGTCTCGTTTAATAATATTTTCTACTAAACATTCAACTTGAATAGGGCACTCCTGTATACGTAGTGGTCGTACCGTCAGAGATGGTTGTGCCGTGAATTCGCCGAAAAGAAACTTGTCTTCGCAATAACTAAAGCCTGATTTCAATTTTTCCGGCGGCACGGGCTGTTTACCTGTATATCTGGCAATAGATTCAATTTTGTCAGCAAGGTTTGCTGATGCAATGTTAAGTACCACTTCTGGGCAGGATTCGATATTTTCAACGGCTTTTATATTTAAGCTAAGTCCAATGACGATGCTATTCGACAGTGCCCAGCTTGATGAGATCGGCGTGATGTTAGTTGAACCTGTTTCATCTATGGTATTCAATAGAATTACAGTGTTTCCCCAGTAAAGCGATTTAGGGTGAATTTGTTTATGCATTGATAACTCCAGAGTCGTGGGTCTACACAATCAAAATATATCACAATGTGATATATTTAATGTAAGTTGCTTCTGTAAAAATTTCAACCATAGAGTGTGCCATGCTGACAAAAAACCAATTCGAAGCTCTCTCAGAATTCCGTTACCAGTTGAAGCGCTTTCTTCACTTTAGTGAAGCTGCTGCCAAGGAACAGGGGATAACGCCTTTGCAATATCTGTTGCTTTTGCATATTCAGGGATATCCGGGGCGGAACTGGGCAACGGTGGGCGAACTAGCTGAAAGGCTTCAAATGAATCACAATGCAACAGTTGCTTTGCTTACACGATGTGAGGAGTTGGATCTTGTTGAACGCAGGAAAAATGAAAGTGACCGACGTAAAGTTGAAATACATCTGACAGTTAAAGGTAGCTCATACTTACAAAAATTGGCTCAACAGCATAAAACCGAGCTGCAATCACTGCAGAAGACTTTTCAGGTTGCGCAGATAACGGCATTTAATGAAGATCAAGAAACAACGGTTTAACGTGAACTTGGTGTATAAATTTAAAGCAAAAATCAGAAAAAATATCTGTCCTTGGATCTTAATGCCGGTCAGTCAATGCTTAACTGATCGACATTAACTTTGGATGCCAGAGTGTTGATTTGAGTTCTTTTCAAAGCCCAATCGGTTGATAGCCTTGCCATTCAGGCATAAATGGCGTGCCTTCTGATTGTGGCTCTAAGTGAAGGTAATATTCACCGATCTGACTGAGTAATTTGCAGTCATCCACCTCTTTCAGGTTATCTTTGTGTTGTTGCTGTTTGCCGGTCAGTAACGAGGCTAACGCTTGTTTTTTGGCGGCAGCGGCATTTTCGGCAACAAAAAAATCGAAGGCGTGTAATTCCATCAGATCGGTTTTGCAATAAGCGCCAACATTGACGAAAAATAGTTTCGATGACTGTGATTCAGGTGGTGTTTTCGACACGGATACGCGATACCCATCAACCCAACGTAAGCGGCCATAGCCGTTGATGTGTATCTTATCGCGATCGCCAAACCAGTTTTCACGCAGTGTTGGCCATGCCGCTTCGGGGTTTTCAGCAATCACAAATTGAATATCATGCACTTCAATGTTTGATTTTCCGGCATTACCACCGATGGCGAATACAAATAGCTCCATGTTTACCTTTCCATATTAAGTATTGATATTTTGTTTAACAGGCCACCCAAGCGTTCGGGTTTGTTGTTTTTTCTTGAACCCATTTTCTGATGCCAACCCGTTGTGGTTCAAATGTATATTCCACCAGTTCAGCGATGCTATGTGGCGTAAATTCAAGATGGCATTGCAAACCGTAAACGAGATCCATAAATTTCACGATCTGGCGCGGGCACCCTTGGCTTTCGGCAAGCACTCTCGACGATGGCAATAGCCCTGGCATGTCATTGTACCAATGCCCAACCAACTCTGTGTGTTTGAAATGTTGGAGCAGTGGGTCATGTCTGCCTTCTGCTGTCAGGATGATCGGGAAATAGCCGATCTCTTTTTCTGGGCTATGTTGGAATTTTGCGCCTAAAGCCTCACCAATCAGTTGAGCCCCCAGACACACCCCGATCACCGCTTTGCCCGCACTAATGCTACGAATGATCAGTTTTTTCTCTGCTTCGGCATCAAAATGAGCACATTCAGTGGAATTTTTGTCGGTGGCAAAATCATGTCAGGTTACGGCTTTTCTGAAAGAGCTGATTTTAAGGCTATTTGAGATCAACGACACCTATTCAGAGCAACGCTTATCTCGAATGATGGCAGTGTTGAATGATGAATTAACCATGGCTGGCAGCTTTGATATTTCACTATTGATTCAAACAGATAAGCGTTTGCAGGTAATTTTTAAGCAGCTTCAGCAGTAACCAGATGCAGAGCAAACCTTGGCTGAGTGTGTGGCTCAAAGAAAATGCTCTGAATTCCTTAATGTTTTTACTAATAAATCGTAAATATAATCAACTGCTTGCGAGTGTTTTGATTTTTACTACGGTAAACCGCCACTTCCATCGGTTCGTGGAAAAGCAAGGTGCCTCTATTCGGGTTATCTCGCGAAATCAGCGCTAAATCCAAATCATTATTTTCGACTCTTGGGATTAAGGATGTGGACTGCTCACAGTTCAGCTCAATCTCAACACTGTCAAATCTAGGCGCAAAGTTCCGTAATACAGGTGTCAGATACTTGGCTGCATAATCATCCTGAACGCCTAATTTGAGTTGCCCTTGCAACTCTTGCCCGTGAAATACAGCTTGTGCTTCTGCATGTAAATCAAGAATTCGCCGTGCTGTTGGGAGCGAAAAAACATGAACATTGAAACGACGGAAATGGGAACGTTTTCGCTCATTGTCATTATGACGGCTGTGACCATTTTAACCCGTTGGGGTGGCATATTTGTGATGTCATATCTCCCCATCAACTACTGCATTCAGCAGTTCATTGCTGGTATGTCAGGTTCTGTGCTTATCGCGATTATAGCGCCCATGTTCCTCAGAGGAGACCATGGTGCTCAACTTGCATTGCTAGTAACCGCGATGGGTACGTTAACGATAAAAAGGCCGCTGGTATCTATCACAATGGGGATCATCATTGCGGCGATTACTCGACATTTATGGCTTATGACCCAAAGTGCTTTCAAAGAGGCGACTAACGCGAAGGATAAAGAATTGTTCTTGATTGACGGCGCTACCCACATCGAAACCTACTGGAAACCGCAATATGTGGATCAGGCAATGGGCAAATTAACGCAGTTCTACGGTAAATCTTTATAGCGGTCCAATTAGCCTAAAAAATAAATAAATGGGGAGCAATATCCATGAAAAACATACCAAACGACCAGGCAGCAGATAGCCCTGCCATGCCAGATCGTCGAAAATTTCTTGTTGCCGGGGCAAGAGTGGCTGCAGTTGCATCGCTGCTGCCTGAATTTTCATTTGCCGCTCAGGGGAACTCTGAGCGTTCATCAGCGCCTTTAACGTCAGGAACCCGAAAGCTGGGGAAACTTGAAGTTTACAGTATTGGTCTTGGCGTACAGCTCCTGACCAAAACATCAGGAGAAAGGATTAGCCAACTATCCGATAAAAACAACCAACGTCTCAACTGCGCTGGTTGTTTTTAATGACTGTAGTCTCAACCCAAATGGGTATCTGGATTAAATTATTTCACCATTACTACTGATGGCTTGCTGATACCAATAGAAACTTTTCTTCCGACTGCGCGCCATGGTGCCGGTACCGTCGTCATGTTTATCAACGTAGATAAAACCATAACGCTTGCGGTATTCACCAGTGGTGAAAGATACGCAGTCCAGACAGCCCCAAGGGGTGTAACCCATCAGATCTACGCCATCGACAGCAACTGCTTTGGCCATTTGCTCGACGTGAGCTTTCAGGTAATCGATGCGGTAGTCATCATTGATTTCACCGTTTGCTTCAACCGTGTCGTAGGCGCCAAACCCATTTTCCACGATAAACAGTGGTTTCTGGTAACGTTCATAAAGAACATTCATGGCATAGCGCAATCCGACTGGATCAATAGACCAGCCCCAGTCCGATACCTTGATATGCGGGTTGGTGACGCTGCCTGATGTAAGTCCGGTATTCGTGCCCTGATCATCGGCTTTGACAGTATTCGTCATGTAATAGCTGAAACCGAGGTAATCAGTGCAACCTTCTTTCAGGATTTGTGCATCTTCAGGTTCCATCGCGATGTTATAGCCTTTACGCTCCCATTCTTTCAGGGCGTAGAATGGATATTCCCCGCGCATATGCACATCGCTGAAAATAAAATGTTTATGCATCTTCTCGACCGCGTACATCATATCGTCCGGGTTGCAGGAGAACGGATAATAAGGAATGAAACCAATCATACAGCCGATTTTAAAGTCAGCATTAATTTCATGGCCTAATTTCACCACTTTGGCACTGGCAACCAGTTGATGATGAGAGACCTGATACATCATCTCTTCTGGTTTTTCATAATTATTAAATATGACGCCTGAGCAGCAATAACCAAATAATGGATAAGCATATTTTGCCTGGTTATTGATTTCGTTAAATGTCATCCAGTATTTAACTTTATTCTTATATCGTTTCATAACGACTTCAGAATAATGCACAAAGAAATCAATGACTTTTCGATCTGCCCAGCCACCATATTCTTTTACCAAATGGTAAGGCATTTCGAAATGGGATAGGGTGATGACGGGCTCGATGTTATATTTCAGCAGCTCATCGAAGAGTGCATCATAAAACTTTAAACCTTCTTCATTCGGTTCTTGTTCATCGCCATTAGGAAATATACGTGTCCAGGCGATGGAAGTACGGAAACATTTAAAACCCATTTCTGCGAACAGCGCGATATCTTCTTTGAAATGATGGTAGAAATCTGTCGCTTCATGGTTAGGGTAATAAACGTTCTCTTGGATGCCATCAGTGATTACCCGGTCATGATCGACCGAACCGCCAGAGAGCACATCGCAAATACTCAGTCCTTTGCCGCCCAGATTGTACCCACCTTCAACTTGATGAGCTGCAACGGCGCCACCCCACAGGAAATCGTCTGGTAATTTATAAGACATAGGTACAATCCTCATTTTGTGTGTTGTATGAATCAAACCGGTATTTTGTGACTGCGCTATAGCGTATTTAAGATATTTTAAGCGTCGGTTTTACAGGCCAGCAAACGAAATATATAGTGATATAGATGAATCAATTTCACCTATAAGTTGCAAGGATGCTCAATTGATACTGCAAAATAAACTGACATTGCTAAGTACTTTTGAGGTTGCAGCAAGACATCTCAGCTTTAAGCTTGCAGCAGATGAGCTTTGTCTCACACCGAGTGCTATCAGTCATCGTATTCAGCAACTGGAAAAACAGTTAGGGTTCCGGCTTTTTCGGCGTATGACGCGCAAATTGGCCTTAACCGAAGATGGTAGTCGATTATTGCTTACCCTGACTAAATCATTACGTCGGATTGATGATGAGATCGAAGATATTCGCTACAACGATCTCCGGGGTACGCTGACGCTGGGCATTGCACCGATATTGGGTCAGTTATGGTTAATGCCAAGATTGCCGGATTTTCAGCAACGCTGGCCGAGTCTGAATGTAATGCTGCGGGTGAGGGCAGGGACCGTAAATTTTGATGAAGAACAGATAGATCTGGCCATTTATTATGGTGCCACGCATTACCCGGATTTATACCGCGAGCTGTTATTCGAAGAACAATTATTACCTGTTTGTTCTCCGGCCTATGCTGCACAACTGGGCTTGTCAGAAAATCCGGAGCGGCTGTCCGAAGCCTGTTTTCTACATGCATCCGAATCCACAGATGTGCAGAATCTGTTTTCAGAATGGCGGATATGGTGCGAAGCCAGCAATATAAGCCTTCCTCTGGAAGAGCGATATTATGGCTTTAATAACTACACGTTGGCTTTGCAGGCTGCGCTGAATGGCATGGGCATATTAATGGGGCGGTATATTTTAATAAAACCAATGCTGGAGTCCGGTCAGTTGGTCAGTCCGTGTGGCCCAATGATACCCGCAGGGCGAAATTATGAACTTTTTTATCCGGAAGAAAATGCTCAACGGCCACGATTAAAAGCTTTTACGGACTGGATGAAAGAGCAAATACTATTGTAGTAATAAATTCCCCGGAGGAAGCGGTTTTCGGTGAATAGATCGAATATCGCCGAGAGCACCTTCAAGTAGATTAACTACGAATTAAAAAACGGAATTTTTCTATTAGATACATTGGCGTAGGCTTATTTTTAAGTGGGTGATTGTTAGGTGTTTATTTAAGATAAGAGTAAATTTTTATTATTATTGAATAGTGATGTCAGTCATTGAATTTATCGGTAAACGAGCAGGGGAGACATCTCTCACTTATTGTGCTAGGCTTTCGTCTAATTCCACTTTGAATCATCAGGATTTAACAGACGTTTTGACTAAGCTCACACAAAAAAGGAAACTTATATGAAAGTTGGATTGATTGGTTTTGGTAAAACAGGAAGAGCAGTTGCATCTGTTTTATTAGAGTCGAAAAAGGTAAACCTTCAGTGGGTGCTCCGTAAATCAACGACCCTTGAACACCGCTCTGTGCCTGAATTTTTGGGCGTACATTCTGATGAACCAGGACTGATTTACTCTATTAGTGAATTTAGCGCAGATGAGTTATTTGAAAAGCATCCTGTTGACGTTATTATCGATTTCTCATCAGCGGATGGTGTTGATTACTATGCGGAAGCCGCAACCAAACGTGGAATTACGGTAATCAGTGCAATATCTGCATATCCTGATAATAAATTAAAATTGCTTTCTGAAATTGCAGAAAAAATTCCGGTTCTGCATTCACCTAATATTACATTAGGCATCAATTTCTTAATGATTGCGGCGAAAATACTTAAGAATATTGCACCCTATACGGATATAGAAATCATAGAAGAGCACTTTAAAAGCAAACCAGAAGTATCCGGTACAGCAAAGAAGATCGCACAGGCACTGGATTTGTCGGATGAGTCTATAAAAACCATCAGAGCCGGTGGCATTATTGGTGTTCATGAGATTATTTTTGGCTTTCCATATCAAGTGGTTAGGTTGCGCCATGAGTCAATATCCCGTGAAGCTTTTGGTAATGGCATTATATTCGCTTTGGAAAATCTGGTTGGGAAGGATAATGGACTCTATACAATGGAGGACTTACTTCTGCCTTATTTCCATTTAAACGAAACTGAGCAAATGTTTATTGAGAAGAACACCAAGCCATGGTGGAGATTTTGGTAATTACCTGATTAATTGAGCTTAAATAAAGGCTATTCTTGTTATGCAGCATGAATAGCCTTTTTGTTTTTTGCAATGGCAGACATTCGATATTAAAAAAATACAGCAAATTTTTAACTCAAATGTGTAATAAATGAGATAGTCACTCCGACTAACATCTTAATAGTGCGTTTCATGACAGATATGACCAAGAGAGAATTATGACTCATATTGTGCTTGTTGGCGGAGGTCATGCTCATTTATCTGTGTTACAGGCCTTGTCACAAAGACATTTGGACGATGTATTTGTGACTCTTATTACACCTGATCGATACCTCAGCTATTCAGGCATGGTGCCAGGATGGATGGCTGGTCATTATTTGAAAGAGCAGTGCCGGATTGACCTGAAACCGCTGGTGTCAGCAGCCAATGTCAATATGGTAATCGGCCGGGTTGTTGGTATTAACGCTGATCGTTGCTGTGTTGCGCTTACCGAAGGGTATCATATTGAATACGATTTACTTTCACTGGACACAGGCAGTGAAATTGATACCTCATGGCTGGAAATGGCGGGTTCAAAACTATTACCTATCAAGCCACTGGACCATTTTTTTAATACGTGGCCAACGATTATGGCAGATGCTTTGCGCAACCCGGACTATCGCCTTGTCGTTGTGGGTGGCGGTGCCGCAGGTATTGAACTGACGCTGGCAGCCGCGCATGCGTTTAAGTCCGCAGGTATTGTCTCCAATGTCGCGCTAGTGACATCCTCGTCAGGATTAGCCGTTCAGGGTCAGAAAACCAGACAGCGTTTATTACGGCAGTTGATAAAAGCCGGCGTTACCTTACATCAGCATAAAGCTGTCGGTCGTGAAGACGGATTGATGTTATCTGATGGTTCTGTGTTGTCCGCTGATTGTGTGTTAGCAGCTACCGGTGCCAGAGCACCTTACTGGCTTAAATTATCGCATCTGGATTTAGACGAGAATGGTTATGTTGCTGTTAATCAGTATCACCAAAGCCTGTCTCACCACAATGTTTTTGCTGCTGGTGATGTATGTTCCCGGCAGGATGTTAAATTAGCCCGTTCCGGTGTTCATGCGGTACATGCGGGCCCGGTTTTAGCCCATAATTTAATTGCAATGATTAAATCCAAGCCATTAAAACCTTACCGGCCGAGGAAGAAATCACTCTATATACTGGCGTGTGGTGCGCGTTATGCCGTTGCCACATGGGGATCATGGAGTCTGGAAGGTTCATGGGTATGGTATTGTAAAAACTGGATTGATCGCCGGTTTATCCGGCGGTTTTCTGAATTTTAACGCAGGATATTTCAGCTTATTCCTTGTCAGAGAAGTTGTAGCAACCCGCAACAATCCGGGTAAATATCGTTATTGCACAAAGACCGGTAAAACCATAAGCAAGGATTGGAAACCAATCCGGAAACAAACACATCAGGACAAATACCAGAATGGTTTCTGTTGCTTCGGTCAGCCCGCCTAAATAATAAAAACCCTTATGAGGATAACGTGTGCTGGTTAATCCCCGTTTGGCGGCCATAACAGCGAAAGCCAGAAAGGTACAGCCTGTACCGACAAAACTGTAAATTAATACCGTTGCAGCAAGCGCATTCTTCTCGGGAGCTGCAATAGCAAATCCTAACGGGATCGCGGAATAAAACAGGAAATCGAGAGAGATATCTAAAAAAGCACCCCGGTCGGTAGGTTTGGTGAGCCTGGCTATCGTGCCATCCAGGCCATCAGCCAAGCGATTTAATCCGATACATACCAAAGCCCAATGATAGTTTTGCGTAATAATCAGAGGGACTGACGCCATACCAATCAAGAATCCGGTCCATGAAACCATATCGGCTTTTACGCCTTTATGAATGAGACCTGTTGCAATCCATTGCAGGCCGCCACTGACAGCCTTGATGAGTGCGCGATCAAGCATGGTCGATTCTCCTGTTCAGTTCCAATACGCGTCCTGCCGGAGGTACATCGCCGGGATCGTGGGTCACCAATATTGTTGGTATTCCCAACTTGGTTATTTGTTCAAATACAAATGTACGGAATTGCGTGCGCAAAGCGGCATCTAATTTTGAAAACGGTTCATCCAGTAACAATGCTTCCGGTTCTGCCAACAGAGCGCGTAACAGACTAATCCGGGCGCGTTGACCACCGGATAATGTGGTAGTGTCGCGATCATAAAAATCAGCCAGCCCGGCTTCCGCCAGTGCTCTGTTCAGTTCATTGCGTCGGGCTTGTTTTCCCCTGAACCGTTCGGGTAAGGCAAACGCCAGATTCTGGCCGACGCTCATATGTGGAAATAACAAATCATCCTGAAACAGAATGCCAATCCGGCGTCCTTCTATAGGGAGCCGATCCCGTCGCGAGCCGTTGAGCCACAATTCGCCTTTTGCGGAAAAGACGGGATCAAGTTCACCGATGAGCCAGTTCAGCACGGTTGATTTTCCCGTTCCGGAAGCTCCCATCAGCGTCAGTATTTCACCCGGTTCAACGTGAAAACTTAAATCCGGGATCATGACTTCTGTTGTTTTGGTGATTGTAAGATGTTTGATTTCTAACATGTCAGTGCAGCCCCTTTCTATTCCGCGTAAGCCAGACAGGTATCAGTGCCGCGATGAAAAAGGCAGAGAGTGGCAGGATGATTTGTAATAGAGCCTGTACAGCAAGAGTCTGACGACTACCGCCGGAACTTAATGCTACAGCTTCTGTTGTTACCGTAACAAAACGTCCTCCTCCGGCAAACAGTGTGGGCAGGTATTGAGCAATGCTTACGGCAAAGCCGACCGCCATGGATGCCAGAATGGGGCGTATCAGGATTGGCCATTTAACCGTCAGGCAGGCATGCAAACGAGAGAATCCCAGCGCCCGGGCCGTCGTCATATACCGTTGATCAAACTCCCGGTATGGACCAACCAGCGTCAGAATCATATACGGTAAGACCCAAAGTAAATGACTCCAGATCAACCCAACGATAGTGCTGTCCAGATCCCATGCTAATAATGCAGCATACTGCGCTGCGACCAGTGGCATGGCCGGAACAATAAGCGGTATGTAAATCAAGGCATTGTAACGTTGCGGCCCCCATTCCAGCCAAATCAATGCTATTGGAAGACAGAGGAAACAGACGGCACTTGCTAACCACAACGAGGTTGAAAAGGGGGTGAAATCAGCCTGAAGCCAATTATGTAAAGAAAACGCATCTGGCAATACAGCAGGAAAAAACCAGGTTCCTGCCAGTGACCACGCGATCAACAGGATCACGATCGTATAACCCAGCCAAAATAGTGGCCGATATAGTCTCAGTGCCGAAGTTGGTCTTGTCGTGACCCGTTTTCCGTTGGGGTAATAGTTGGAATGAAGAAGTTTTGACCATAAAAACCGGACCAGAAATATCACTGAGGCGAGAAACAGAAATAAAACTACGGCGGCTACGCTGCCTTGTGCTTGCTGTATGGGATCTGCATCTGTCAGCCAGCGCCAGATCAATACCGCCAATGTGGGTGGATTGGTTGGCCCCAGAATAATGCTCATATCAACAACGGATAAACTATAAGCAAATACTGCTGTAAACGGCCAGCCAAGCCGTGGCAGCAATTGTGGAAGCAGGATATAACGCCATGCCTGCCAGCGGTTGTAACCGAGCGTTCTGACGATGGTCATTTGCTGGCTGACAATTCGCTCATTTAACAGCGCACTCAATGCCCACAATAAAAACCAGCTTTCCTTGATCGTCAGTGCCAGTGCCAGACTTAAGCCATACTCATCCTGCACGGTGACCCAGGCTGGCGGTATAGTCCAATTCATTACTTGTGCGATCAGCCGGCTTAGCCACCCTGATGGTGCTATCAGAAAAAAGAAACCAATAGAAAAGGCCGCATGAGGTACTGACAACATGAGCGGGAGCCGGCGCCGGAGTTGAAGCCAGAGTGAGCCGGGATAGAGTTGGATGGCGATCAATAGAGCAATAATTATCGCTAACACTGTCCCCAATATAGCTGAGATAGCCGTGGTGATTAGTGCGTGAGGCAATAATGGATTGGAAAGGAACAACTTCCAGATATCCATGTGCAGTACAGGCAATATCTCCCAATAGAGTCCGGGCAACACAGGAAGAAAAACGACGGCAATCAGGCTAACTGATGCCCAGGAGGAAAATGACCTCCCGGAATATCTGGAAATCCAGTTTGAACCACGTTGTATTAACGTGAGCCGTAACGTTTTAACCACTCTGCCTCCAATGCATTCATCCAGCTGGCATGCGGTTCAGCCAGAGTAGGGACTTTTTCGGTCATTGCGCCCGGGACAGTCGTTTTGAAGGCGGCTCGTTGAGTAATGGAAAGCTTATCCGGATCTAATACTGAACCATCACCCCATTGAGCTAAATCGGCTTTTCTGGCTTGCGCTTCCGGAGAAAGCAGGAAATTGGCAAAAACCTGAGCGCCTTCTTTCGCTTTCGCATTCACTGGAATAGCTAAAAAATGTACGTTACCAATGGTGCCGTTACGAAAACCAAAGCTATAGGTTGTCGGCGGCAATTGCCGGGTGGTAATGAGATTGGCTGCTTCATTCGGATTAAAAGACATCGAGAGTTTCAGCTCACCATCAGCCAGCATCCGGTGCATTTCTGCAGTGCTGGCGGGAAACGCTTTTCCTGAGCGCCATAAGAACGGATGCAGTTGATCCAGATAAGCCCAGAGTGGTTGTGTTAATTGAACGAAAGAATCTGACGATACAGGTTTTTGTAATAGAGCGGGATCCGGTGTTAACTCTGACAACAGTTGTTTGAGGAACGTGGTTCCGTGAAAATCAGGCGGCTTCGGATAGGTAACCCGTCCCGGATTGGCTTTGGCAAAGGATAATAATTCTGTGGCGGATCCTGGCGGGACAGGCGTTACTGCATTATTTGCAATAAAGGTTAATTGTGCCGTTCCCCAAGGGCTTTCCAAGCCTGCTGTGGGCTCAGAAAAATCAGATTGTACCGGCTTCTTTAAGTCTACATATTGCCAGTTTGGTAACTGCTCGGCCCATGGGCCAAACAACAGATGGTGTTGTTTTAATTGGCTGAAATTCTCGCCATTTACCCACATTAAATCGACGGAACCGCCATTATGGCGACCAGACGCGACTTCGGTCTGAACCCGTTTAACGACCTCGGCGGTATCTGTCACTTTGACATGTCTGACAATAATGCCGTAGGTTTTATTGGCTTCCTTTGCGGCCCAATCGATGTATGCATTAGTTGCTTCACTGCCGCCCCAGGCATTGAAATATACGGTTTGTCCCCGGGCCTGAGTTTCAATGGCAGTCCAGTTTTCCCCCGCCATTGCCGAAATGGATAGTGCACTTGCCAGAGTAAATACAATCGCTTTTTCCATGTGATATCACCTTTGAATCAAGTCGTTGATGATCTCTTTGTCGGGGATGTGTCCTGAACTATTACAAAAAATGAGATGACGGCATTCATGGTCATCTATTGTTTTAATAGAGCTCAATCCGGACAGGATCCCGAAATGAAAAAGATCATGGTGATAAGCGTTATAACGCTATTAGTCATTCTCATATATGCATTTGATATACAGGCATATCTGAGTGTGGATGGGCTAAAGCATAGTGTATCCCAACTCGAAATGTGGCGAGTCGAACGTCCACTATTAGTGGGTGCCCTGTTCTTTTCATTGTATATATTGATCGCTCTTCTTTCCTTGCCGGGTGCTGCTGTAATGACCATTGGTGCTGGTGCCCTGTTTGGCTTGTTATGGGGTAGCATTATTGCTTCTTTTGCATCCAGTATCGGCGCAACGCTGGCATTTTTACTGTCTCGCTATTTGCTGCGGGATGTAGTCCAGAATCGTTTTGACAAGCAACTTACCGCGATTAATGCCGGAATGGCCAAAGATGGACTTTTATATTTATTTGCTTTGCGTTTGGTTCCCATCTTCCCCTTTTTTCTAATCAATCTTCTGATGGGACTGACAACAACAATCCGTACCCGCGATTACTACTGGGTCAGTCAACTTGGGATGCTGGCAGGGACATTGGTTTATGTTAATGCCGGCACTCAATTGATCAGGTTAACCAGCCTGTCAGAGATCATGTCTCCGGCATTGCTGGCGTCATTTGCTCTTCTGGGCGTTTTTCCAATGATGGCTAAATATGTTGTGAAATATCTGGAACGTCGCCGGGTGTATGCCAGATGGTCTGAGCCGGAAAAATTTGATCGTAACCTGATTGTTATCGGGGGCGGGGCCGCCGGTCTGGTAACGTCTTACATTGCTGCAGCAGTGAAAGCTAAAGTCACGTTAGTAGAAGCGCACAAGATGGGCGGTGATTGCCTGAATTATGGCTGTGTGCCGAGCAAGGCCATTATCAAATCAGCACGTTTGGCTCACACTATCCGGCATGGTGAGCATTATGGATTGGAAAATCTGACGCCGACCTTTAGTTTCCGTAATGTCATGGCCAGAGTACACGAGGTCATACGTCATGTTGCACCTCATGACAGTATTGAGCGTTATACCAGACTGGGTGTAGAGGTTTTAGAGGGGTATGCCACTATTATTGACCCCTGGACTGTTGAAATTAAGCTGAATAATGGCGGCACCCAACGGCTGACCACTCGCAGCATTGTCATTGCGACAGGGGCCAGACCTGTTGTGCCCCCATTACCAGGGTTAGAAGAAGTCGGTTATCTGACCAGCGATACCATGTGGCGTGAATTAGCGAAATTGGATGCGCCACCTGCCCGCCTGGTGATCTTAGGCGGTGGTCCTATCGGTTGCGAGCTTTCACAAAGCTTTGCGCGTCTAGGTTCTCAGGTAACTCAGGTTGAAATGGCTTCCCGTATCATGATCAGGGAAGATGAAGATGTATCCGCTCTGGCCAGAGACGCATTGACCCGCGATGGCGTCCTTGTGCTGACGGAGCACAAGGCATTGCGCTGTGAAAAAGAGGGAGAGCGCAAGTTCATTGTCCTGGAACATAAGAACATTGAACTTCGTATTGAGTTTGATGTGCTTTTATGTGCGGTGGGCCGCGCAGCCCGTTTATCCGGTTATGGTCTGGAAGCGTTAGGCATTGAAACTCAGCGCACCGTGATCACTAACGATTATCTTGAAACACTCTACCCGAATATTTTTGCCGCCGGTGATGTTGCCGGCCCTTATCAGTTTACGCATACCGCCGGTCACCAGGCCTGGTATGCCGCTGTTAATGCGCTGTTCGGCGATTTCAAACGGTTCAAGGTCGATTATTCCGTCGTGCCATGGGCCACCTTCATCGATCCGGAAGTCGCTCGTGTAGGGCTGAATGAGCAGGATGCCAGAGAAAAAGGGATCCCTTACGAAATCACCCGCTTCGGGCTTGCTGATCTGGATCGCGCTATCGCCGACGGCACTACTCATGGTTTTATTAAAGTGCTTACTGTACCGGGTAAAGATCGCATTCTGGGCGTTACCATTGTCGGGGAACATGCCGCTGATTTATTGGCCGAGTTTGTTTTGGCCATGAAGCATCGTCTGGGACTTAACCAGATCCTTGGAACAATCCATACTTACCCAACTTTGTCCGAAGCTAATAAATATGTGGCCGGAGAGTGGAAGCGGCAACATGCGCCTCAGCGGATTCTGAACTGGCTGGCCCGTTACCACTCATGGAAACGCGGTGCGTAGCATGAGCTATAAACAGAGTTCCACGCAGCCATCATGACTGCGTGGAAGGTCTGGTTCGCGGATCAGAGCAGATCAAAGCGATCTGCATTCATGACTTTAGTCCAGGCGGCAACAAAGTCTTTTACAAATTTTTCCTTGTTGTCATCCTGCGCATAGACTTCAGCGTAGGCCCGGAGGACCGAGTTCGAACCAAAGACAAGATCGATCCGGGTTGCTGTCCATTTGACTGCACCGGTCTTACGATCACAGATCTCATACAGGTTGCTACCCGCCGGTTTCCATGTATACGCCATGTCCGTAAGTTTGACGAAAAAGTCATTCGTCAGCGCACCTTCGTGATCGGTGAAAACGCCATGGCGGGTGCCATCGTAATTGGTACCGATCACACGCATACCGCCTACCAGAACCGTCATCTCATTAGCCGTCAGCCCCATGAGCTGGGTCCGATCGAGCATCAGCTCTTCGGCAGTGACCACGTAGTTCTTTTTCAGCCAGTTGCGGTAACCATCAGCCAGCGGTTCGAGCACGTCAAAGGAAGCAACGTCGGTCATTTCCTGAGCGGCATCACCACGACCCGGAGCGAAGGGGACGGTGATATCGAAGCCGGCAGCCTTGGCGGCCTGCTCAATACCGACATTACCGGCCAGAACAATCACATCAGCCACACTGGCGCCGCTTTGGACTGCAATCGGTTCAAGCACCGCCAGCACTTTGGCCAGACGTAACGGCTCATTGCCTTCCCAATCTTTTTGCGGGGCAAGACGGATGCGCGCACCGTTGGCGCCGCCACGTTTGTCCGAACCACGGAAGGTCCGCGCGCTATCCCAGGCGGTGGCGACCATATCACTGATACTGAGGCCGCTGGCCGCAATCTTCGCTTTGACCGCGGCGACGTCATAGCCTTTGTGGCCGGCGGGTACCGGATCCTGCCAAAGCAGATCTTCCTTCGGCACATCAGGGCCGATGTAGCGCGCTTTCGGACCCATGTCCCGGTGGGTCAGCTTGAACCAGGCGCGGGCGAAGATCTCGGAGAAGTAGTCCGGATCTTTGTAGAACCGCTCTGATATTTTCCGGTACTCAGGGTCCATCTTCATGGCCATATCGGCATCGGTCATGATCGGGTTATAGCGGATCGCCGCATCCTCGACATCGACCGGTTTATCTTCTTCCTTGATATTGATGGGTTCCCACTGCCAGGCTCCGGCCGGGCTTTTCTTCAATTCCCACTCATAATTCAGCAGCAGATAAAAATAGCCGTTGTCCCACTGGGTCGGATGGGTGGTCCAGGCACCTTCAAGACCGCTGGACACGGTATTCCGGCCAAGCCCCCGGCTGGTTTTATTGAGCCAGCCCAAGCCCTGATCTTCCACCTCTGCGCCTTCGGGGGCAGGGCCCAGCAGTTTAGCGTCGCCGTTACCATGCGCTTTACCCACGGTATGACCGCCTGCGGTCAGGGCTACGGTTTCTTCATCATTCATTGCCATTCGGGCGAAGGTTACGCGTACATCTTTGGCGGTTCTGAGCGGGTCGGGTTTACCATCAACCCCTTCCGGATTGACGTAGATCAGCCCCATCATGACGGCTGCCAAAGGATTTTCCAGATCCCGTTCACCGGAATAACGGCTGTTGGGGTTTTCAGTAGGGGCGAGCCATTCTTTTTCCGATCCCCAATAGATGTCTTTCTCCGGATGCCAGATGTCTTCACGACCAAAACCGAAACCGAAGGTCTTTAGCCCCATCGATTCATAAGCCATATTGCCTGCAAGAATGATCAGGTCAGCCCAGCTGAGCTTGTTGCCGTATTTTCTCTTGATTGGCCAGAGCAGACGCCGCGCTTTGTCCAGGTTCACGTTGTCGGGCCAGGAGTTCAGCGGAGCGAAACGTTGATTTCCTCTGCCGCCACCGCCACGGCCATCAGCGGTACGATAGGTGCCGGCAGAGTGCCAGGCCATGCGGATCATCAGGCCGCCATAGTGTCCCCAGTCTGCAGGCCACCAGTCCTGACTATCGGTCATTAACGCTTTGAGGTCGTTCTTTAGTGCTTCAACATCAAGTTTCTTCACTTCGTCCCGATAATTAAAAACCGTGCCCATCGGATTGGTTTTGGTGTCTTGCTGATGCAGGATGTCGAGATTCAGTGCTTTGGGCCACCAATCTGCGTTTGACATGCTTGCCGATGTGGCACTCCCATGCATGAAAGGACATTTACCGCCAGAACTCGTGTTTTTTGGATCCATATCGCACTCCTTGGCTGCATTTTCAACGGAATGGGATGTATGCCCCAGGACAGTTGACCATAGCAGTATGTCTGAAGATGATCAGAAAACAGCAGTTATGAAAACTATAGCCCTGATGGCAGATTTTGCCGTTAGAGAAGCAATAAATTCGATCATATCTGAAGCGTTTTCATGTGTTTTCTTTCGCGAAAGATATTCGTATGAAGGGGGGAGTTGCCGGAACTGATTAAAATCAAAAAATACCAAGATAGATGGATTCTTCACTGTAATTTGCTGTCGATCAGTCTATATTGCTATTTTATAGACGATCGGTCTATATCTTGATCAAGACAGGATAAATTATGTTTAATGCCATTCTGATTGAAAAAAAAGAAAACCAGTATCAAAGCAGTCTGACTCAACTGGATGATGCTCAGCTGCCCGCAGGTGATGTGACGGTAAGAATTGATTATTCCACGCTGAACTATAAGGATGGCCTGGCCATCAGTGGTCGCTCGCCGGTTGTGCGCCAATTTCCGATGGTGCCCGGTATCGATTTCGCCGGCACGGTTGAGGCAAGCTCGAATCCGGAATTCACCCCGGGTCAGAAAGTTTTCTTAAATGGTTGGGGTGTGGGTGAGAAACATTGGGGCGGACTGGCGCAGAAAGCCTGTGTGTCTGCCGATTGGTTGTTACCGTTGCCTGAAAAATTAAGTACCTATGATGCGATGGCGGTGGGAACGGCCGGTTATACCGCGATGCTGGCGATCATGGCACTGGAAAAACAGGGTGTGATGCCTGACAGCGGACCGGTACTGGTAACCGGAGCCAATGGTGGCGTGGGGAGCTTTGCTGTCGCGTTTCTTGCCCGTCTTGGTTACAAAGTCATTGCATCGACCGGACGCCCTGAAGAAGTTGAGCATTTAACAAAACTGGGTGCCAGCGAGATCATTCACCGCGACACTCTCTCTGCTGCCGGAAAACCGTTAAGTAAAGAACAATGGGCAGGCGCTATTGATTCGGTCGGCAGCCATACGCTGGCTAACGTTTGTGCCGGCACCCGCTATGGCGGCACTGTGGCCGCCTGTGGTCTGGCTCAGGGAATGGACTTTCCTTCTTCCGTTGCGCCTTTTATTCTCCGCGGCGTTACGCTGGCAGGGATCGACAGCGTGATGTGCCCTAAAGCCATTCGTCAGCAAGCCTGGCAGCGAATTGCTGAACTGCTTGATCAAACGCTGGTAGAGGAAGCTACGAAGAAAATCGGGATGTCAGAGGTGATTGCGACCGCGCATGACCTGCTGGATGGCAAGGTAAAAGGAAGAGTGGTCGTTGATGTAAATCAGTGATCCCGATGGCGCACTGATTCATTTCTTAATTGAAGTGGAAAAATAGTGCCAGAATTCTTCCAGCGGTTGTGTGCTCTTATAAAGTTTGGCGCGCATAACCGCACCTTCCCACCCGGACCAGAACAGGGCGGCTAATTTGTCATGATCGGCATCTTCAGCGATCTGATGACAGGATTTTGCTTCTGACAAACAACGGCTCACACGCTGCTGCCACTCGCCAAGAATGGTCTGCAGATGGCTTGTGAACGCCTCAGACAGTTGCGGGCTTTCCTGCATCAGGTTACCCACGAGACAACCCCGTTTGAATTGATATCTGGTCATGCCGGCTTTGGCGTCGTTGACGAAATTCTCAATTCTCGTTAACGGAGGAAAGGCGTTATTTGTCAGATGCTTATCGAGTTTGTGAGCGAAATATTCACCATAAGCGGTGATCACGGCGTAACCAAAATCTTCTTTGTTTTTGAAATAGTGATAAAAAGAACCTTTCGGAACCGCTACATTTTTGACGATCGCATCAATACCTGACGCGATGAATCCATGTTCAGTCAGCAGCACCAGGCCACTTTTAATCAACTCCGCTTTGGTGTCAGAGAAGTTTCGTTCTGATTTAGGGGGTCTGCCACGTCCGCGTTTCACTGGTGTTTGTTCCGGCGCCACTCGCTTATCCTCAGAACAGCCATATTGCTATGTCAAAATGACCCTATCGGTGTGGGTCTAATTTTATGCCAATAAACCGGGTGAGTCATATTTTTGTGTTCATAGGGGCATTCTGTTGATTGTGTGCGCGCCGTCAAAATTTGAATAAGTTTCGGCAACAGCGGTGTTCTGTCCGTTCGAATGTAACCGTTCTGTAACCATGCCTGCATATGCTTAACGGACACAAATCGGTAGAAGTAGGAGAGATTAGCGATGATGGATTCACATTTGACTGAAATTAAGAATGCACATCTGTTTATGGATTATCTCCGGAGCTCAGGAGTGAAATCTCCGGGATCACGCAGTGATAACTGGGAATTTGCTGATAAAGAACGTGTACTGGCCAAGATCAGCAAAGACAAGAATGGTGATACAAAGTTCTTTATCTGCGCCGCCATGCTGGGCCGCAAGTAACAGTAAATAACAGATATATTTATGCGAAAAAGCCCCGGATACAATGACGCATCCGGGGGACACTTCCTTAAAACGCTTTTTAATCTGCTTTATTTAAATAACTTTTCATATTCGCCATAACCCGCTTCTTTTAGCTTATCGGCCGGAATAAAACGCAGCGCAGCAGAGTTCATACAATAGCGCAAACCGGTAGGGGCTGGTCCATCCGGGAAGACATGTCCCAGGTGAGAATTGCCCAGTCTGCTGCGTACTTCCGTGCGGGTCGTAAACAGCGTGCTGTCTTCCACTTCGGTAATGTTGCCCGCCACCAGTGGCCGGGTAAAACTCGGCCAGCCGGTTCCGGAGTCATATTTGTCGGTTGAGCTGAATAACGGTTCGCCGGAGACAATATCAACGTAGATGCCGGGTTTCTCGTTATCCCAATAGATATTATCAAAAGGCGGTTCTGTGCCATTTTCCTGCGTGACTTTGTATTGCAGCGGTGTCAGTTGCGTTTTCAGATCCACCTTGGGCTGCATCCCGGTGGGGTCAAACCAGATGCCATCCCAGGTTTTATGCAGAAAATCATCCCGCCCGGAACGTGAGCGGTAGTATTTATAGCGGATCGGATTTTTCTTGTGATAATCCTGATGGTATTCCTCCGCGCGCCAGAATGCGGGGGCTGCCAGAATTTCAGTCACAATCGGTTGATTGAAAATACCGCTGCTCGCTAACCGTTCTCTGGATCGTTGCGCCAGCTGTTTTTGCTCGTCGTTATAGACATAAATGGCCGAGATATATTCATGGCCCCGATCCACAAACTGACCATCCGCATCGGTCGGATCGATCTGATGCCAGAAGATATTGAGCAGCTGATTGTAGGTCACGAGTTTCGGGTCATAGGTGATTTGTACCACTTCGGTGTGACCACCCCGGCCATAATTTTCATACGTCGGATTTTCAGTGGTGCCGCCGGCATAACCGGATACCACCGAAATCACCCCAGTGAGTGTTTCAAACGGGCTGGTCATGCACCAGAAGCAGCCGCCTGCGAACATGGCTTTTTCTGTCATGCCAGTGGGTGTTGCCGGGGTTTTGGTTTGTTCGGCAGCAGCAGAAAAACTCACGACCAACAGCAGCGCCGCTAATCCCCCAAGATATTTAAGAACGCGTTTCATATGACCTCCAGCCGTCACCGGCATTCACACATCATGTGCTGATGTATTCAAACCAATGAGAATGGTTCTTAAATGATATAAACGTACTGAGATGGGAAATAAGATCACTCGCCGCTGTTTATAAAAGTAAGGCGATATGCGGCACAAAGATGATCAGCGCAATAATCACGGCGCCGATGGCACTGAGCAGGACCGCTCCGGCCGCCACGTCTTTGGACTTTTTGACCAACGGATGAAAGTCAGGGGAGGCGACATCACATAAAAACTCAAAAGCGGTGTTTAATGCTTCTGAAACCCAGACCGCCATGATCGCCAGAATCAGAAAGCACCATTCCGTCGCATTAACAGAAAGAACGGCAGCCGCTAAAACGACGCACACCGTGGCAAATAAATGCACCCAGGCATTATGTTCGCTTTTCAGCATTTCAGTGACACCGCGGACCGCATGCCGGATGCTTTGTACTCTTTTCGCAACCGAAAAGGTTTCTGCATGATTAGTTAAAGACATATTTTTGTCTCCTGTGGCCGCTGTCGATAGCCCGGGTTATGGCTATTGCAGTGAAAGCACATACATATAGCCATCACTGAAAAATGGATCGCCTTTAAAGTTGTAGCCGATCTCCGGGTTTCTTATTTGCATTTTCAGACTGGTATTTATTTTATTGGCCTGCAGTAAGTCCCG
>RRZU010014711.1_pt1 | contig 45529 bp, 35 predicted proteins | sample 2165561 | NCBI WGS metagenome assembly RRZU01 (sample SAMN10456909, study PRJNA506462) | wastewater metagenome | isolation source: wastewater sludge | place: USA: Moscow, Idaho | reverse complement strand
TTCAAGGAAATAAACGCAGTCAATACTGGAGTATTGGCAAGTTTATTGACGCAGAAAATTAAGATTTAGCCATTTTTGACACAAAAACAAATCAACTTCGCCATTTATTAAATTTTTAGGGTTTGTGTAGTGAATGTTCAACACGCCCTAATCTTTATGCATGGTAATCAGTAGCGGAAATTCGGCTTCACTTGCCATCTGCTCCACTTGTAGCACTTTCATCTCGGCAATCTCCTTGGGAAACTGTGCCACGGTTGCTTTGCCCTTTTCATGAACATCCATCATCACATCAATGGCACGTTCCACCGTATAATCAAACACTTCAACCAGTACATACACCACAAAATCCATGGTGGTATAATCGTCGTTGTGCATGACTAGGTTATATAAAGGGGGTGTTAGGTCTTGGGGCTTGGTGGCAAGCTCACTATCTTGCTCATGGTCGTAAGCGGTATGGTAAGGCATGGCGGTTCATTCAAATGCTTTTTATGTCAAAATTGGGGCAAGCACAAAAATAACAAGCCCAATCCTAAACCATAAATAAAAGCCCGCCTAAATTGACGGACTTTTGTTGATAAAAAAATTAAAATCAATTGCTAACAGGGCGAGTATCTACACCCTTATCACTGTCACTATCACTCATCACCACCACTTTACCCACCTGCCAGTTGTATAGCTGTTCAGCGGTTTCAGTACCCGCAGTAAGCTCAAGCTTGATTTGCTTAGGCTCAAAATCATCAGGCATCACAAATCGCCCACGAATGCGAGTAATGCCTTTAACTTCATAAGTGGCAGGCTTTAGTGGAATATTAACCATGCTGGTGGCGTTTAGCAGGGTCATCTTAGGCATCATCATCACCGCTTTGCCTGATTTATCCACCATCGCCACATCAAAACGATACTCAAAGGTACGCTCAGGCAGTGGTACTATCTCCGAGCCAAGCACCTTAAGTGGCAGTCCGCCCTCTTTGGCAATATTGTCAAGCAGCAAAGCATTTAACTGAGTAAGTTGCAAATTTTCAGTTTTAATGGTTTCATTTTGCTCTTCTAGGGTTTCAATATTGGTCAAACCAATGTCCCGTTCAGCAATGGCGGTTTCTAGCTGTTTTTGCATGGCAGATACTTCTGCTGACACCGCTTGTTCTTGCTCGCCTTCTTGCTCAGAGATGACTGCTTGCGTGGCACTTCTTACGCCCTGCTTATGACCGATTTTATAACCAAACACCGCCATAATCACCGCCACGATGACCAGCGCCAACACAAACAGCACAAGCACCTGTTGTACCGAACCACGTTCTTGATAATGGGTAGTTAATTTAATACTCATGACCTTATGCCATTACGATAAATATAAGAAACTCGCTATTATAACAAATCTTGCTTAATTGTTAATGCCCTTTTATAAACAATCATTAACATAAATTAACAATAACTGATGATTAAAGGTATTAAAAGACAGACAAACCCCCAAATAAGGTATGTTTTGCCACATATTATGTAACAGAAACCTTACTGAGGGTTTGTCGGATTTTTGTAAATTAAACAGCTACTGCTTTGGTTTTATCATCCGCTTGATTTTCACTGCGCTTTAATACGGCATATAGCACGCCCGTTACCAGTGAACCAATGACTATCGCCATTAAATATAGTAGCGGCTTAGACACAAAAGGAATCACAAACAGTCCGCCATGCGGTGCTTGTAGTTGTATGCCAAGCCCCATAGAAATCGCCCCTGCAATCGCCCCACCAACAATGGACGAGATGATGACCCGAGCAGGATCAGACGCCACAAACGGCAGCGCCCCTTCAGAGATAAAACACAGACCCAGTACAAAGGACGCTTTGCCCGCATTACGCTGATTTTCGTTAAATTTACGCCCTGCAATCCAAGTAGCGATCGCCATACCAATCGGCGGTACCATACCTGCTGCCATGGCAGCGGCGATCGGCGTATAAACGCCTGACGCAATCATGCCCACCGAAAAGGTATAAGCCGCCTTATTGATAGGCCCGCCCATGTCAGTACACATCATCGTACCAAGGATAAGACCCAAAATAACAGCGTTCACCTCACCCATGGATTTTAGCCAATCGGTTAAAGCGCTCATCAGGCTTGCCACAGGTGGGTTGATGACATAAATCATCAACAGCCCAACAATCAAAGAGCCAAGCAAAGGCAAAATTAAAATCGGCTTTAACGATGACAAACTGGCAGGCAGCTTAATCACTTTATTTAAAAAATTAACCGTATAACCTGCTAAAAAGCCTGCTACGATACCGCCCAAAATCCCTGCCCCTGCGGTATTGGCAAGCATACCACCAATCAAACCCACAGCCAAACCAGGGCGGTCAGCGATAGAATACGCCACATAACCTGCAAACACCGCAATCATTAAGGCAAAGGCACTGCCACCACCGATGTCCATCAAAGCCTTAGGCAAGCCATAAGCAAGCTCGGCATCTTTAAAGGCTTCCACGCCAAACATAAACGATAGTACAATGGTCAGACCACCTGCCACCACCAACGGCAGCATATGCGACACACCCGTCATCAAGTGCTTATAAATGCCTTTTTTCTCGTCCGTGTTCTCGCCTGCCGAATCCGCCTTAACGCTACCGCCTTGATAAAGGGTCGCTTCATCAAATGCCTTGGCAAATTCTTGTTCGGTTTTTTTCAGTGCCAAAGCGGTTGAGGTGCGGTACATTTTTTTGCCCGCAAATTTGGACAAATCGACATCAATATCCGCCGCCACAAACACCAAATCCGCATTTGCCACTTCTTCATCAGTGATGACATTGCCTGCCCCGACTTGTCCACGGGTTTCTACTTTAATGCCCCAGCCTTGGGATTTGGCATAATTTTCAATGGCTTCAGCAGACATAAAGGTATGAGCCACACCTGTCGGACACGCCGTTACCGCCACGATATTTTTGGGGCGTGCGTCTGTCTGCGCAGGGGTGTGTAATAACATCTGACAATACTCGCCATCGTCCAAACGTGCCAAATCCAGTGTTTGGGTATTTAGATAACGCACGTTACCATGAGAGGCTTTGGCGTGGTCGGTGATGACCAGCGTGGTTTGCTCGGCATTTGGTGCATCACTTAGTGTGGCGGTTAGTCCTGATTTTTGTAGGGCGAGTTGTAATTTTTTGGCGACCAACAGCCCCAGCGCAGAATTATTTTCAACCACCAACAGTAAATCATCAGCGGTGTTTGGTTTATTATTTGACATAAATACTCTCTTTTTAAGTGGCTTAGGGGCAAGTTAAGGTAACGCCAGCGGTCAGCTCATCTAACCTTTCACGGCTTGGCACGCCCACAGCAACGGTTGTCACTGCATAAGCCGACAGCGCCGTAGCAAAGGTCAACAGCTGTCTGTCATCATAACCTTGCAAAAGCCCAAACATCATCGCTGCCACCATGGTATCGCCTGCCCCCACCGAGCTTGCCACGCTCACCTTTGGCGGCAGGGCTTGATAAATCTGATAAGCGTCATCAGTGTGCTTAAAATAATTAACACCCCGACTGCCCATAGACACCAGCATATGAGTGATGTTGCCTTTAATGGTTTGTAGGGCGGTTTGTTGCTCATCCAAGCTCGCCACACGACTGCCAACCACTTCAGACAGCTCATCAAGATTGGGCTTAATTAGCCATAAATCATAGTCTAGTGCCACTTTTAGGGCTACCCCACTGACGTCCACCGCCACTTTATCATGATGTGTGGTCAAAAGGTCTAACAGCACTCTAAAATCATCAGCATCAAAGCCCCTAGGCATAGACCCTGCCACCACCACCGCTGACACATCGGGTAATAAATCTTTAATTTTATTAAACAGCTTGTCTTTGTCGTCCTGTGTGACGCTAAAGCCTACCCCATTTACGTCCGTGGTTTTGCCTTTATCAACAATCTTGACATTGGTGCGGGTCATGCCTTGCACGCTGACAAATTCATCAGTCATTTGCCCTGTGCCATAAATACCATCAAACGCCTGATGACTGGCAAACAAACGGTCAAATAAGGTGCGGTTATCATCACCCAAAAACCCCGTTGCCACGCCCACTTGTCCAAGCTCGCTCATCAGCCGTGCCACGTTTAAGCCCTTACCCGCCGCCCCAAGCTGACTGTCTGTGGCACGATTGACCGCCCCAATGGTTAATTCATTGACCGTTGCCGTTAAGTCAATGGCAGGATTTAGGGTAATACATAATACTTTTTTCATGGTTTTAACTCAATTAGTTTAGATTGTCGCTTAACGCTCGCACTTGGTTTGCTGTGCTACAAGCCAGCGCCTGTTGTGCCAGTGTTTGACACGTTGCCAAATCTAGCGTGCGAATTTGCGCTTTGGTCAAAGCAATGCTGGTGCCTGACATACTAAGCTCATCTACACCAAGCCCAAGCAAAATCGGCACCGCGTGTTCATCCCCTGCCAGCTCACCACACACGCCCACCCATTTGCCGTAAGCGTGGGCGGCTTGTACGGTTTGGTGTATTAGTTGTAATATGCTAGGGTGCAGACCGTCTGCGTCCTTAGACAGCGTGGGGTGTCCACGGTCAATGGCAAGCGTGTACTGGGTCAGGTCATTGGTGCCGATACTAAAAAAGTCCACTTCTTTGGCAAAGGCGTTGGCAATCAGCACCGCACTGGGCACTTCGATCATGATACCCACTTGTAGATTATTGTGCGGATAGTCCTTTAAAACGTCATCAAGAATGGCTTTGGCAGCGTGCCACTCTTCAATCCGTCCCACCATCGGGAACATGATACGCAAATCTCGACCTTCGGACGCACGAATCAAGGCAATCAGCTGATCTCTTAATAGCTTGGGGCGAGCAAGGGTTAAGCGAATGCCACGCACCCCCAAAAATGGGTTATCTTCGGCAGGCATCGGCAAATACGCCAATGGCTTATCACCGCCAATGTCTAGCGTACGCACCACCAGCGGGCGACCGTCCAAGCCGTCAAACACTTTGCGATAATCGGCGATTTGCGTCTCAATGTCAGGCACTTCTTGATGAGCCATAAACACAAGCTCGGTACGCAGCAGCCCAATGCCTTCTGCCCCCTGCTCTACCACGCCTGCCGTATCATTGACATTACCAATATTGGCAACCACTTCCACCTGATGACCATCGGTCGTCACCGCAGGGTCAAGGGCGAATGTTTCGGCAAGGCGTTTTTTCTCTTGTAGGGCGGTTTGGGCGCTTTGACAAGCATTGATCAGCTCACTGCTTGGGGCAACCACAAAATAACCCTTTGAGCCATCAAGCAATACCATTTGTCCTTGTTCTATGCCAAGCACCCCCATATCCGCCCCCACAATGGCAGGAATGCCCAACGCACGGGCGACAATGGCACTGTGTGAACTTGCCCCACCTGTGGCGGTCAAAATCCCTGCCACTTGTTTGGGATCAAGGCGTGCCACATCAGACGGCAACAGCTCTTGTTTGATCAGTACATAAGGCGTGTTTGGCGTATGGGGTAAAGATTGCCCTGTTAATTTGGCAAGCACTTTTTGTCCAATGTCTCGCAAGTCATCGGCACGCTCGGCAAGTAGGCGATTGGTCAGTGATGACTGCGCCTTTGCCATGGCTTCAATATGAGCGTGCCACGCTGCAGGGGCGGACAGTCCATCATCAATGCCATCTTTTGCCCCACAAGTCACTTCTTCATCATCAAGCAGTGCCACATGAGCGGTAAAAATCTTGGCAATGGTGGCTTTACTGGCAGTTTGCACCAACTGGGTCAATTCTGTTTTAACATCATCAATGGCAAGATGTAACCGTGCCAGCTCGGCTTTGGGGTCGCTGGCGGTCATCGGATAGCTAAAACTTATTGGCTTTACCACATGGGCTATACCCACCGCCAAGCCACCAGACGCAGGTACGCCATTGTATTTTTCACCGTGTTGCAAAGGGGTGATTGTAGGCGTGTCATCGAGGACTTGGGCTTGTGTCGCAATATGGATAGGCACCACTTCTTCACCCAAACCACTTTCTACCGCCTGTGCCAGCTTATCCAAATACTCGCCTGCGTCCGTATTAGGCTCGGCAATAAAGGTCAATGTATGCCCATGCGTACCGCCCAGTGACAACAGACGCGCCAAAGATTTTGCCGAAACATACGCCCCATTATCCAAGGCAACTTTAATCTCACCTGTCGCTTGTTTGGCAATGTCAGACAATAAAGTCGCAGGGCGGGCGTGCAGACCCAAAGGATTGACAATGGTTGCCGTGACCGCTTGCCAATCTTGGGCGTGTTCTGCCCCTAAAAGCTGGGCGAGTTCACGGCTGTCCGCCTTGCCAAGTTTTTGACTAAACTCACTGCTAAGCAGTACATCATAAACATGTGATAATTTGTCATTATCGGCGTGATTATTGCTGGCGATCACCGCCAACGCTTGTACTTTATCAGCTTGATAAATGATTGGCTTTTTGGCAACCGCTAGGGCAAGACCACTATCAAAAACCTTGTCTGCATCTTCTAGCACCACCGCATATAGCGCTTTAGACAGGCGAGTCAGTTCGGGTTTAATGCCCAGCGTATCGCCCAATAGCCCTGCGTCTTTTAAGCCATTTAAAGCCGTTTGATATAACTCATCAAGCCCCTTGGCGGATACCGCTGTTTTAATCAGTTTTTCTTGTAAAGTGAATGTTTTTTGTACATTTCCTAAAGCGCTTAAAATATCCTGTGGGGTTTTGGCGTATTTAATGTCATCGGCAATATCGGACGACAAAGCACGAGTCAGCATTTTTAATACGGTCAAATGTTCGTCCGATCGAGCCGCAATCGCCGCCGCCAAATACACTTTATCATCGCCGTCCGTTGTCCACTCTACCCCTTGAGCAAAATGCACCAGCTTAACCCCTGTTTGTTTAATATGAATGCGAGACGCTGGCGTACCGTGGGGAATGGCAATGCCTTGACCTAGATAGGTGGTCGCTTGCGCTTCACGCTCTTGTAGCCCTGTTAGGTATTCAGGTGTGGTAAAACCACCTTCAGTTAAAATATTGGCAAGCAATCGCAAAGCGTCATCTTTGCTGTTGGCTTGTGCGTTCATGTGCACATCAGCAGGGGTTAAGGTCAGCATAAAAATCCTTCATTTAGGTAAATCACTAAAGACTTTGTATTTAAAAAAATATAAATACCTAAAAGCCTTGTATTAGGGCATACTGACATTTCACAACATTTCATTGCATTTGTTGAAAATGCTTATACTTTTTTAGCATTTTTGCCTTTAAAATGGCTAAATCTTGTTTTTCTTCGTCAAAGCCCTTGCTGATATTCCAATATCAACTTACGGACTTTTCCTTGAAAAACGAGCGATTTTGCTCATTTTAAAGGCAAATCTGAATTGTCAGTATGCCCTACTTTTTCAATAGTAAAAATCTCTCAATTGTAACATTTTTTATCCTTAAAAAATTATCTTGTTACAAAAAATAAAAGCAAATTCCCTAATAGAAATTTGCTTTTTGTAAAATCAATGACTTAGGCGTATAACACTTCCAAAATCTCAAATTCCACCAAGCCACTAGGGGTTTGGATTTTGGCTTCATCGCCTTCGGATTTACCAATTAAACCACGAGCAATCGGTGAATTAACTGAAATTTTACCCACTTTAAAATCAGCTTCATCATCCCCCACGATTTGATAACGACGCTCTTCGCCATCGTCCACATTTTCAAGCACCACGGTCACACCAAACACCACACGACCATCTTGGGGTAGTTTGGCAGGATCAATCACTTGTGCCCCACCCAGTTTGGCTTCAATGTCACGAATGCGGGCTTCGCACATACCCTGCTGTTCACGGGCGGCGTGGTATTCGGCATTTTCTTTTAGGTCGCCATGTTCACGAGCTTCTGCAATGGCGGTGGTGATGCGGGGACGATCTACCGTTTTTAGCTGTTTTAGTTCGGCTTCTAGGGCTTCGTGTCCTTGTGGGGTCATGGGGTAACGTTGCATTATTTTCTCCAACAATATAAAAAGTTAAATAGTTAAAAACACCACGCCAATTGGGGTGGTGTTTTCAAAGTTAAATTAAGGGGGGGTTGTGAGTTGTCACAATGGGCTTATACTAACAGTTTTATACTAAAAATACAAGCCCAAACTAGGGTGTGCCCCACATTCACTACACAAACCCTAAAAATTAATGGCTTAGCGAAGTTGATTTGTTTTTGTGCCAAAAATGGCTAAATCTTAATTTTCTGCGTCAATAAACTTGCCAATACACCAGTATTGACTGCGTTTATTTCCTTGAAAATTGTGCGATTTATCTCATTTTTGCCAACAAAGCGAAAGTGGGGCACACCCTAATTACGCTCCCAATTCCTGTAATTTATAAACATCAAACGGCAATTTTACTTCATACGCCTTACACATCGCTTGGGCGGCGCTCATGGTGGTCACATAGAACACCTTGCCTTGCAAAGCGCTACGGCGAATAGAGAAGGAGTCTTGTTGCGACTGCTTGCCCTCGGTGGTGTTAATCACCATGGCAATTTCACCATTTTTGATGGCATCGACAATGTGCGGGCGACCTTCGGTGACTTTATTGATGCGCTCGCACGGTACGCCCGCTTCACTAATCACCACTTGTGTACCGCCTGTAGCAACCAAACTAAAGCCCAAAGCATGTAAGTCTTTTGCCACACCCACGACATATTTTTTGTCGCTGTCTCGCACTGACAAGAACACTTTTTTAATCTCGCCTGCCACAGGTAACCCAGGTAAGCGTTCGTTTGAGCCAATCACCGCCTTATAAAAGGCTTCGCCAAAGGTCTTGCCCACGCCCATCACCTCGCCTGTGGACTTCATCTCGGGGCTTAGGATTGGGTCAACGCCAGGGAACTTAGCAAAAGGGAACACCGCTTCTTTGACCGAGTAATGCTGTGGTACGATTTCGCTGGTAAAGCCCTGCTCTTCTAGGCTCTTGCCCGCCATACAACGTGCCGCCACTTTTGCCAGTGATGTGCCGATACATTTAGAGACAAATGGTACGGTACGGCTGGCTCGGGGGTTGACTTCTAGGATATACACCGTGTTGTCTTTGACCGCATATTGTACGTTCATGAGACCCACCACACCCAGCTCTTTTGCCATGGCAATGGTCTGTACACGGATTTGGTCTTGAATGTCACTGCTTAATGAATAAGGGGGCAATGAACACGCTGAGTCGCCTGAGTGTACACCTGCTTGCTCAATGTGTTGCATGATACCGCCAATCACCACAGTTTTGCCGTCAGACACACAGTCCACGTCCACTTCAATGGCATCATCAAGGAAGCGGTCAAGTAGCACAGGGGCTTCATTGGACGCTTGTACCGCTGTTTTTAGGTAGTGACGCAACTCGTCTTCGTTATAGACAATCTCCATCGCACGACCGCCAAGCACATAAGACGGACGCACTACCAAAGGATAGCCAACTTCTTTGGCGCGGATAATGCCTTCATCAGTGCTGGTTGCCAAAGCATTTGGTGGTTGGTTTAGGTTTAGCTGATGAAGCATACGCTGAAAACGCTCACGGTCTTCGGCACGGTCAATGGCATCAGGGCTAGTACCGATGATAGGCACACCTGCTTCTTCTAACGCTCTTGCAAGTTTTAGTGGTGTTTGACCGCCATACTGCACAATCACGCCTTTGGGCTGTTCGGTACGCACAATCTCAAGCACATCTTCTAGGGTAACAGGCTCAAAATACAAGCGGTCAGACGTATCATAATCGGTAGAAACTGTCTCAGGGTTACAGTTTACCATAATGGTTTCATAGCCGTCTTCACGCATGGCAAGGGCGGCATGAACACAGCAATAATCAAACTCAATGCCTTGACCAATACGGTTAGGTCCGCCGCCGATGACCATAATTTTGTCTTTATCAGTTGGACGTGCTTCACATTCGTCATCATAGCTTGAGTACATATAGGCGGTAGAAGTCTCAAACTCCGCCGCACAAGTATCAACACGCTTGTACACAGGATACACGCCAAGCCCCCAGCGGTGCTTACGAAACTGCTTTTGGCTAATACCCATGAGACGAGCGATACGTAAATCACTCATGCCTTTACGTTTAAAGGCTCGTACATTATCAGCGGTCAAGTCGCCCATGCCAAGGGTTTTAATGGTGTTTTCGGTTGCCACAATATCAGCAATCTGCACCAAAAACCAAGGGTCAATCTTGGTAAGAGCAAACACATCATCAAGACTAAAGCCATGACGAAACGCTTCAGCGATATAAAAAATACGCTCAGGGGTAGGAATGCTTAGGCGGTTTTTGATCTCGCTAGTGACGGTATCCGCTGTCTTGCCAGCAGTGTCCAAAATTTCATCAAAGCCTGTCGCCCCAGTTTCTAAGCCGCGCAGGGCTTTTTGCATGGATTCTTGAAAATTACGCCCAATCGCCATGACTTCGCCCACCGATTTCATTTGTGTGGTCAGCGTATTATCTGCTTGGGGGAATTTTTCAAAGTTAAAGCGTGGCACTTTGGTAACCACATAGTCAATGGACGGTTCAAACGACGCTGGCGTTTTACCGCCTGTGATGTCGTTGCTTAGCTCATCTAAGGTATAACCGACCGCAAGCTTGGCGGCGATTTTGGCAATAGGAAAACCTGTCGCCTTAGAAGCCAATGCTGATGAACGGCTCACACGGGGGTTCATCTCAATGACGACCATGCGACCGTTATCAGGGTTGATACCAAATTGTACGTTAGAACCGCCTGTCTCCACGCCAATTTCACGCAGTACCGCAATGGACGCATTACGCATGATTTGGTATTCTTTATCGGTTAGAGTTTGAGCAGGAGCAACGGTGATACTATCGCCTGTATGTACACCCATGGGGTCAAAGTTTTCAATGGAACAAACAATGATGCAGTTGTCTTTTTTGTCACGCACTACTTCCATTTCGTACTCTTTCCAGCCAATCAAGCTTTCATCAATCAAAAGCTGATGAGTTGGCGACAAATCAAAACCACGCTCACAGATTTCAATAAATTCATCACGGTTATAAGCGATACCGCCGCCACTACCGCCCATGGTAAAGGACGGACGGATGATCACAGGAAAGCCAAAGCGGGCTTGGATTGCAAGTGCTTCATCCATTGTCTCGGCAACGTCCGCACGGGGGCATTCTAGACCGATTTTTTTCATGGCTTTGTCAAACAGCTCACGGTCTTCGGCTTTTTCAATGGCTTCTTTGGTTGCCCCAATCAGCTCACAGCCATATTTGGCAAGCACGCCATACTTATCAAGGTCTAAAGCACAGTTTAGCGCTGTCTGTCCGCCCATGGTCGGCAAAATGGCATCAGGGCGCTCTTTATCAATGATACGTTCTACCGTTTGCCAAGTAATCGGCTCAATGTAAGTAGCATCCGCCATGGATGGGTCGGTCATGATGGTCGCAGGGTTAGAATTGACCAAAATCACACGGTAACCTTCTTCTTTTAAGGCTTTACACGCCTGAGCCCCAGAATAGTCAAATTCACAAGCCTGTCCGATGACAATCGGGCCTGCACCGATGATTAAGATGGATTTGATGTCGTTACGTTTTGGCATGGAAATCTCTCTTTGTTTATCTTAAAAAAAAGTTAATATAACTTTAAGTTTTTCTGTATTAAATTTAGTTATCATGGCACCAACAACTCGCCCTGACCCACTTTTATCACTCGTCCGCCCACATGGATATTTTGCTTGCTATCTACTTTAAGCGTTAGGCGATTGGGTCGCCCCATGTCATCGCCTTGGATAATACGGCGAGTGATTGGGTAATTACCTTGGCTGATAAAATACGCACCCAAATTGGCACAAGCCGACCCCGTTCCACTGTCTTGAATGACTACGCCACCTTGCATAAAGAAAAGACGTACATAAACGCACTCATTTTCAGCATCATCATACCAAAGATACAGCATTTCTAAGGCATTATCTTTGGTACAAAGTGCTTGTAAGCTATCAGCATTTACCTTTGCTGAATATAACTTTTCTTTATCAAATACTTGTAATAATAACTGCTCTGTACCACTATTTACCCAAGTTGCTTGCTCTGCAATATCACAAGTTGCCAAGCCCACCAACTGTGCCAATTCATCATGTGTAGCTGCACCTATCCTAGCCGTATAACCTGACAGCCTAAATGCCACATGGTCGCCATCAGTACAAACATTCACTTGCTTGGCAAGCGTATTTAGGGTAAATTCATCGTCCAAATGCTGTAATGATTTGGCAACAAAAGCACTTCCTAATATTGGGTGTCCTGCCAATGGCAATTCATAACTTGGGGTAAAAATACGTAAATTGACCGCCGCCCCTTTTGTTCCCTTATTAAAAAACACCGTCTCGCTTAGGTTAAACTGACAAGCAATAGCCTGCATGGTGGCATCGCTTAAACCGTCCGCATTAGGAAATACTGCCAGTGGATTGCCGCCAAAATGACTCTCGGCAAAAACATTAACAAGGTAAAAAGGATAGCTTTTCATCATCACTTATTTGACAAGCTCAAAAGTCTTGCCATCAAAGCGGTACACATCTTTTTGTTGGGTAACTTTATTGTACATATATTCACCATCAGTATCTTCAACCACGATAGCAATACTAAATTCATTGTTTTTGCCATCAACCGTTACCAAATCTTGTGAGCCATCGCCCCATTCTAATAATGAAAAATGATTATAAGCAATACCAACTTCAGACATCTGACCTTCGCTGGTGGTAATAAGTTTGGGCTGAGTTAATTTGTCGCCATCAATTTGCCAAAGCTCAATGCCTTGCCCACGCAAAGTGGTATCCGCTTGAGCATAATTGGTCAGGGCATAAACAGGCGATTGCCCTGTTTTTACAGGGATAGACAAGGTCGTCAAACCCAGCACATAAGACGCATCATCTGTTGTATAATGCAACTTACCTTTGTTGTCCACATACTGAACCGCACGGGCAAAGTCATGCAATGTACCGCCTGTGCCTGCATCCCAACTAAATACTTGTAAGCGCCCATCACTTGAGCGGTAAGTTTGTACACCGCTTTTATTAAGTACACTATAATTACAGCTTAGGCTCTTTTTTTGTGCCAACGCCTTTTGTAAACGCTTGTCAAAGGCTTCGCTATAACGGTCAAATTCGCTTTCGTTATAACTGGCATAACCGCTATTTTTCCATAAATTATTATATAAATGAGCAAGCTCTTGATTGGTCTGCTTACAAAAGTCATTAGCAGATGCTAGCGGGCTTGCCAATAGGCAGACTAGGGAAACGGTGGCTAGGGAAAGTTTTTTCATAAGTACAACCTATTGTGATTTATGCATTTTTGGCTTTGGTCATCTCATCAATAAACCTATCAAACAGCACCGCACAGTCATGTGGACCAGGGCTTGCTTCTGGGTGTCCTTGGAAACTAAATGCAGGATAATCAGTCAGCTCAATGCCTTGATTTGAGCCATCAAACAGTGAATGGTGCGTAGCTCGTACATGGCTTGGCAGGCTTGTTTCATCAACGGCAAACCCGTGGTTTTGTGAAGTAATCATCACCGTGCCATCGCTTAGGTTTTGTACAGGGTGGTTTGCCCCATGATGACCAAACTTCATCTTCTGCGTTTTTGCACCACTTGCTAAGGCAAGTAGCTGATGACCTAGGCAGATGCCAAAGATTGGTGTACGGGTGTTTTTGATGATGTGCTGGATAGACTCTATGGCATAAGTACAAGGCTCAGGGTCGCCAGGACCATTGGACAAGAACACGCCATCAGGATTAAGGGCAAGCACCTTATCAGCAGGCGTCTGCGCAGGGACGACCGTCAGGCGACAACCACGGTCAACAAGCATACGCAAAATATTGGTCTTGACACCAAAATCATAAGCCACCACATGGAACTTTTCTTCAATGTCTGTGCCAAGTTTGGCAAAGCGTCCGCCTGTCGCTGTGGTCTTGCCGTTGCGTCCGTCATGAGATAGCTCCCACGAGCCGTCCGTCCATTCATAGCCATCAGGGTCACAGCAAACCTTTGCCAAATCCAGACCGCTCATGCTTAGGGCTTGTTTGGCAAGCTCTACCGCCTTTTGTTCATCAATATTGCCGTTATCGTCAGCGGTCATGATACAGCCGTTTTGCGCGCCTGTGGTGCGTAGTAGAGTGGTCAGTTTACGAGTGTCAATATCAGCAATCGCCACCACGTTGTGAGCGGTCAAGTATTCGCTTAATGACTGCGTGGCACGAAAATTACTATGTAACAAGGGCAAATCACGGATAATCAGACCATTTGCCCAGACTTTGTGCGTGCGACCTGACTCGCTGTCTTCGTCATTACAGCCTGTGTTGCCGATGTGCGGATAGGTCAGCGTTACCATTTGCTGAGCATAACTGGGGTCGGTCAAAATCTCTTGATAGCCTGTCATGGCGGTGTTAAACACCACTTCGCCCGTGCTGTGCCCAACTGCCCCAATCGCCACACCATGAAAAATCGTGCCGTCTTTTAATGCCAAAATCGCTTTTCTTGTCATTTTACGCTCCAAAAACCAAACAAAACGCCTATCCAAGGGATTAAACCCCAAATTTTACCCACAAAAAAGCAAGCAATCATCAAAAGAAATAACTTAATTGGTTATAAAAAACACAATTTAAGTCATTTTCTTTCATGGTTGCTCGCTTTGGCATAGATTTGCGATATTATATACAAAAAATCAAAGATTTCCTAGTGCTATTTTCACTCTAGTGATATTGATTGAGTAATTCATCAAAATTGGCACTGGTAATCTCACCCATCTCTTCAGCAGTTTTATGAAAAATATCCGCCAACGCCTTTGCCACATAAGGCACAAAGGTTGGCTCATTGTCTCGTCCACGCTTAGGCACGGGGGCAAGATAGGGGCTGTCCGTTTCTATCAAGATGCGGTCAAGGGGCAGTTTTTTTGCCACGTCCCGTAAATCCTGCGACTTATTAAAACTAACAATCCCCGAAAAAGAAATATACAGCCCCATATCCAGAGCGGTTTTGGCAAAGGCATAATCTTCAGTAAAGCAGTGAATGATACCGTGTTCGCACTGCTCGGCTTTTAGTAGGTCAAGCGTGTCATGATAAGCATTTCTGGTATGGACGATGATGGGCTTTTTAATGCTTTGGCTGGCGTAAATATGCTCGGCAAAACTGTGTTTTTGAGCCTCTTTTTTACTGTCGTCCCAGTGATAATCCAGCCCCGTTTCGCCAAATGCCCATACTTTGTCGCCCACCAAAGACAGCAGTTTATCTGCAGTAACTGACTTTAATACACTTACGTCTTGACAAGGGTGTATGCCCACACTCATGCCAATGTTTAGCTCGTCATCAGAGCGGGCGACCCATGCATCAATGTCAGAAAATTCATCAAAATGACACATGATCGCCATGGCACGACTGACTTTGGCGGATTTCATGGCGTTTAGTAGATTTTGTGGGCTATGGTCGTGATTGGCAAGTTTTAGGTAAGTTAGGTGGCAGTGGGTATCGGTAAACATATATTATAACTTATTGATTTATGTGTAATTCATTTGAAATTTAATAAAATTGTACAGTGACAATTTTTTAGGTTGGATATTTTAAAATAAAATGGTTTGTGATTCAACATCATAGCAATCAATTTTAGGGCAAACGCCTCATTTCTTATTGACCTAATTTTTGCATCTCCACACACGCCGTCACCGCATCGTCCACGCTCCAATACATCGGCAGTTCAGGCATCTGCTCATAACGGGCAAAACGCTGAATGTCATCATGGGCAGTGTCTTTCATGCGTGTCAGCACCACCGTCACGCCCAGTGCCCGCACCCGAGTGCAAAAGTCCTGCAAGGCATACAGACTGGTGGAATCCAAATCATTACTGCTCTCAAGGCTAATCACCACATGGCTGACGGGCTGTCCATCGGCAGGCAGGGTCTCGCTTTTGGTCGCTTGCCAAATAGCGCCCCAAATATGATCCCAAATGGCATCAAAAATCCGCTCAGCATTGGCAAAGAACAGGGGCTGCTTTGGGCGCACAATCAGTACCCGCGGCACGCTGTGGGCATGACTGTGCGTCACTTCCACAAAGTCATGACTGTGATGCAGCCGCCCGAGCACTTCCACATTGGGCTGAGAAAAGCGATACAGCACCCAGATGATAGACAGCCCCACCGACACCGTCATACCAAAAATCACGCCAAATAGCAGCACGCTCGCCACACACACCAGCGCCAGATAGCTGTCCGCCCCAAGCTTTAGACTTCTTAATAACGCCTTTGGCACTAGGTGCTTTGACAATATCCCCACCACCACCGCGGACAATACAGGCAAGGGCATCAGCGCCAGTATATCCCGCCCCAGCCATATCAAAACTGCCAGCGCCGTTGCCGTCACCACGCCTGCCATACGGCTGGTTGCCCCCGCCACCAGACTGGCATTAGATGCCGAAAAGCCCGCCCCCACAGGCAGCGAGCCCGTCAGCCCCGACAGCACATTGGCGACCCCTAGGGCTTTGAGCTCCTGATTGGGGTTAATGCGTTCCACCGACTTAGCGGACAGTAGCTTGACTGACTCCCACGACTCCGCAAAAATAATCAACAAGAGCGCAGGGGCAAAATACACCGCCTGTAGCCACATCTCCATGCTAAGCGTCGGGAAAAACAGCCCCACACTGTCTAGCGGAATCGCCCCCAGCACCGCCACGCCTTGTGCCTTTAAATTCAGCACCGCACTTGCCAACGTCCCCACCATCAGCACCATCAAAGACGCAGGTAGCCATCGGCAGTGCAGTTTATTTAACAACAGCCACAGCACCAGTGCCAAAATGCCAAGCACACCACTGGCGACATTGACATCAGACAGACGGCTGACAATCTCTGCCAATAATGGAAAAAAAGTCTGGCTGACCACGCCAATGCCAAGCAGGTGCGGAATCTGCTTAGCAATGATAAGTAGCGCCAAGCTCCACGCAAAGCCCTGCATAATCGGGCGTGACAGGTACGAGCCGATAAATCCGCCCTTGAGCACGCCTGCGACAATAAACATCAGCCCTGTGACTATCACCAGTGCAAAACCTAACTGCGTATGAATCGCCATCGCCCCAGCAAAGATAGTCGCCGCTGATGACGTGGGTGACACAATCGCCCCACGGCTACCGCCAAGCAAGGCATAAAAAATCAGCCCAATCAAAGTGGCACTCAAGGCATGAATGGGCGTCACCCCTGCAATGCTGGCATAAACCACCGACTCAGGCAATAAAATCGCCGCCACCGACAGCCCCGCTAGGACATTGTGCAGCAGGGGCTTTTGGGCGAGAAAGGCGGTAAATGGCATGGAATTGGGCGGTGTCATGGTATGGTGGCGTGATTGGCATAAGAATAAAAAATGATGATAATAATGACAAGGGCGTATAACACCCCGTGCCAAATCCAATACGCTTAATGCAGCGGCACAACCCTTAGCACTTCCTCTAAGGTCGTCACCCCTTCTGCCACCCGCTTTGCCCCTTCAATACGCAAGGGAAACACCCCTTCGGCATAGGCTTGACGCTTTAGGTCATCTAGGCTGGCATCTTGGGCGATGAGTTTTTTTAAGTCATTGGATAATGGCATAATCTCATACAAGCCAATACGCCCCTTATAACCTGTATGGCGACACTCTTCACACCCTGTGGCATGATAAATTTGTGTGGGTAAATTGGCATTCCATGGAGCAACCAATTCTCGCCACTGCTGGGCAATTGGCGAGCTTTCATCAACAGGATAAGCAGTTTTACAATGCGGACATAAAGTACGCACCAGTCGCTGTGCCATAATCCCCAAAATGGTGGCTGACGTCAAAAACGGCTGTACCCCCAAATCATGCAGACGCGTCAAGGAACTAGGTGCATCATTGGTATGCAAGGTAGAGAGCACCAAATGCCCCGTCAGACTCGCCTGCACCGCCATATCCGCTGTTTCGCCATCGCGAATCTCCCCGACCATGATAATATCAGGGTCTTGACGCATCAGTGAACGAATGCCGTCTGCAAAATGTAGATCAACCCCTGCATTGATTTGCATTTGGTTAAAGCTGGGCTCAATCATCTCAATCGGGTCTTCAATGGTACAGACGTTTACTTTTTCTGTTGCCAATTGCTTAAGCGTGCTATATAAAGTGGTGGTCTTGCCCGAACCTGTCGGGCCTGTGACTAAGATGATGCCGTTGGGGTGGCTGGTGAGCTCATGCCATGTTTCTAGCTGTTTACCTGTCAGCCCCAGCTGATTAAAAGTACGCACCAGCACTTCAGGGTCAAAGACACGCATCACCAGCTTTTCGCCAAAGGCAGTGGGCAAAGTGGACAGACGCAGTTCGGTTTCTAGCCCTTTAGGGGTACGGGTTTTGAGTCGTCCATCTTGGGGTTTGCGTTTTTCGGCAACATTTAAACGCCCCAAAATCTTGATACGAGCCGTCACAGCGGTCATGATCGCCACAGGCATCTCATAAACGGTATGTAGCACGCCATCAATACGAAAACGCACCTTGCCTGTCTCGCGCCTAGGCTCAAGGTGAATGTCCGATGCTCGCTGCTCAAAGGCGTATTGCAGTAGCCAGTCCACGACTTTTACAATGTGCTGATCATTGGCATCGGGATTGGCACTGTCGCCAAGCTGCAATAGCGCCTCAACGTTGGTAACGTCCGCCGCCGCCCGTTTTTGTGTGGTGTTCGCCCCCGCAATGGCACGGGTTACCTGATAAAACTCTTGGCGGTAGCGGTTGATTTGCTCGGGGCTGACATAGACCAGCTTAATGGTTTTGGGCTTGATGATTTGACTGATGTTGTCTTGCCAGTCCTTATAAAACGGCTGATCGGTACCCATAATGACCTGCGTATCATCCACCTCTACAGGTAAGATACAGTGGTTTTTGGCGTATTCAAAAGACATGATTTTAGTGACGCTTGGCACATCAATCTTTAAGGGGTCAATACGCACCCGCTCCACACCTGCCTTTTGACAAAGCCATTCATTTAGCTTATCAAGACTTAAAGGCTGATGTGTGCCTTGATCCACCAAATTAAAGCGAGCAATGGCTTGCAGGGGGTGCAGACTTGGGTCTCTACGACTGGTCATTACCAAATTGTAGGATTTTTGGTCAATTTTACCCTCTTGTAACAGCTCGTCCAAACACCAACGCACATCAATCATTATGGAAAAATCGTCCATACAATCCCCCCTTATAAACATTAAAACCATCAATTATAAGTGTTTTAGTTATCAAACACAAAACAAAAAACCACAACCGTTTAAGTTGTGGTTTTAAGCCAGCTTGGTCAGTCTATTTTAAGGTGCTAAGTTTTTTGGTTACCACCAAAGCAATTGGCAAACTTACGATAAAGCCCAATGCCACCGCAAGTAGTACATAAGTAGATGAACCTAGCTCATTGACAAACAAAATAATCATCAACACCCCAATAAGTGTCGTAGCCGTGATAGAAAAAATAGCACTAAACAATGGTATATTCATGGCAATTCCCCAAAAATTAAGAAAGTTTGTGGCAAATCAAATCCTAGTGCTATTTATACACTTTTTTTACCCATTTGTTAAGAGTTTTTACAAAAATTCCTTAAATTTTCTGAGGTTTTGCCGACCAATGGTAATTTTTATCATAAAATTGGCAAATTTCACCACCAATAGCGGAATATTTAAACCGTTTTATGCTAAAATTATTTGTTTTTGTTATTTATCGCCCCTAGGGTCAAGGAACACACATGAGCCAACCACAAAAAACCTTACAATTAAACGAAGTCCGCCAAGCCTTTATTGATTTTTTTGTCAGTAAACAGCACACACACGTGGTGTCATCTAGCCTAATTCCCCATGACGATCCAACCCTACTGTTTACCAATGCTGGCATGAACCAGTTTAAAGACACCTTTCTTGGCATAGAAAAACGTGATTACAACCGTGCCGTCACGTCTCAAAAATGCGTGCGTGCAGGGGGCAAACACAACGACCTTGACAATGTTGGCTATACCGCCCGTCATCATACTTTTTTTGAGATGCTGGGCAACTTTTCATTTGGCGATTATTTTAAAAAGGACGCGCTTGCCTTTGCATGGGAATTTTTAACGTCTGACCAGTGGCTTGCCCTACCCAAAGACCGTCTCTATGTGACTGTTTATCATACCGATGATGAAGCCTATGACATTTGGCATAAAGACATCGGGCTTGAACCTGAGCGTATTATTCGCATTGGCGATAAAGGCGGCGAGTATAATTCGGATAACTTTTGGGCAATGGGCGATACAGGTCCTTGTGGTCCTTGTTCAGAGATTTTTTATGATTATGGCGAGCAAGTGGCGGGCGGACTGCCAGGGACACCCGAAGAAGACGGTGACCGCTATGTGGAAGTATGGAACTGCGTTTTTATGCAGTTTAACCGCCAAAAAGACGGTACGCTACTGCCCCTACCTAAGCCGTCTGTGGATACAGGCATGGGGCTGGAGCGTATCAGCTCTATCATGCAGGGCAAACTGGGTAACTATGAAGTAGATTTATTTACCAACCTGATGAAAGCCACCGCTGACATCATTGGCGTACCTTGCACCTTTGAGCCGTCTTTTAAAGTGGTTGCTGACCATATCCGTGCGGTGTCTTTTTTGATTGCAGACGGTGTACGTCCAAGTAACGAAGGGCGTGGCTATGTCCTACGTCGTATTATTCGCCGTGCGGTGCGTCATGGCAATAAACTTGGGGCAACGGACGCATTTTTTTATAAAGTGGTATCGGCTTTGGTTAAAGAAATGGGCGACGCTTACCCTGATTTGGCACAAAAACAAAGTGAAATTGAAAATGTTATCCTAAAAGAAGAAGAGCAATTCGCCAAAACCTTATCACAAGGCTTACGTTTATTATCAGGCGAGCTTGCCCCTTTAAATGCAGGCGACACTTTATCAGGGGACGCTGTGTTTAAGCTGTATGACACTTATGGCTTTCCCACCGACCTAACCGCTGACATCGCCCGTGAACGTGGCATTGGCATTGATGAAGCAGGTTTTGAACGCTGCATGCAAGAGCAAAGAGAACGTGCCCGTGATGCAGGTAAATTTGACACCGATTATAGCACCGTCATCAAAAGCGACACGCCCACCGAATTTGTTGGTTATGACTTATTAGACAACCAAAGCCAGCTTATCGCCCTATATCAAGACGGTAAAGCCACCGATGAGCTTGCCGAAGGCTCAAACGGCATCGTGGTACTATCCGCCACGCCATTTTATGCCGAAGGGGGTGGACAAGTGGGCGAAACTGGCGAGATCAACACCAGCACAGGGGTATTTGCCGTAACCGACACACAAAAATCAGGCTCTACCATTATCCATTATGGTACGGTCAAAATGGGTGCATTGTCCATTAATCAATCCGCCAACGCCCAAGTCATCGCTGACATTCGCCTTGCCAGTGCCAAAAACCACTCTGCCACCCACCTACTACACGCCGCCCTACGCACAGTGCTTGGTACAGGGGTCACCCAAAAAGGCTCATTGGTGTCTAGTGAAGTGCTACGTTTTGACTTCTCATATGATAATGCCATCAGTGCAGATGAGCTTCGTCAAGTAGAACGCTTGGTCAATGAACAAATTCAGCAAAACTCAGCAGTACAAATCGAACACCTAGACATTGACACCGCCCTACAAAAAGGGGCAATGGCACTGTTTGGCGAAAAATATGGCGACACCGTGCGAGTACTGACCATGGGGCAAGCGGACAATCATGCCTTTTCGGTTGAGCTGTGTGGCGGTCTGCACGTCAAACACACGGGCGATATTGGACTGTTTAAAATCGTCTCTGAAGGCAGTATTGCTTCAGGGGTGCGCCGTATTGAAGCCTTGACGGGTATGGGGGCGGTGCGTTATGTGCAGTCAGGCGAAGCGGTGTTAAACAGCCTTGCCAATACCTTTAAAGCCAAGCGTGATGAGATTGAGCCACGCATCAGCGCCCTATCCGACAAACAAAAAGAACTAGAAAAAACCATCGAACGCCTACAGCAAAAACTTGCCAGCCATCAAGCCCTTGCCCTGCTAGACAATGCGGTAAAAGTAGGCGATACCTCACTACTGGTCGCCAAAGCAGTTGGCATTGACGGCAAAAGCATTCGTGGGTTAATGGATACGCTAAAATCTCGCTTAGAAGGGGTGATTGTCTTAGTTGGCGAAAGTGATGAGTTGGCGTTGGCGTGTAGCGTTGCCAAATCCGCACAAGCCAAAGTCAAAGCAGGTGACATCATTCGCAAACTGGCGGGCGATTTGGGTGGTAAAGGCGGCGGTAAACCTGACTATGCCCAAGGCGGTGCAAGTAAAGCGGATAACTTGGACAGCATATTAACTGCCTTGCAAGCGCAATTAACCGCTGATTTGGCTTAGGTATGTTGAACATTCACTACACAAACCCTAAATTTTCTAATAAACTTGCGAAGTTGATTTGTTTTTGTGTCAAAAATGGCTAAATCTTAATTTTCTGCGTCAATGAATTTGCCAATATTCCAATATTGTCTGCATTCATTTCCTTGAAAATTTGCGATTTTTCTCATTTTTTCCCACAAAACTGAAAATTCAACACACCCTAAATCTTAATAAAACTGGGCTAATTATTCACAATCGTCAATTTATTTGACCCAAAGGGCGACAAAGTCGTCAGAATATAGTAAGATAGCCCCTTTCTTTCCCTTGACAGTATTAAGGCACAACAATGGCACTAATTGTACAAAAATACGGTGGCACTTCCATGGGGAACACCAACCGTATCAAAAACGTGGCGGCTCGGGTCAAGCGTTGGCACGATCACGGTCATCAGGTGGTGGTCGTGGTGTCCGCCATGAGCGGTGAAACCAACCGTTTGATCGGTCTGGCTCGTGAAATCAGCAGTGAGCCCGACCTGCGTGAATATGACCAAATGGTCGCCACAGGTGAGCAGGTTTCTATCGCCCTACTAGCAATGGCGCTTAAAGATTTGGGCGTGGAAGCCAAATCCATGACAGGGCGACAAGTTGCCATTAAAACCGACAAAACCCATACCAAAGCCCGCATTGAACACATTGACGCTGACAACATCAAGCGTGAACTTGACAGCGGTAAAGTGCTGGTGGTTGCAGGCTTTCAAGGCGTTAATGAATTTAACGACTTAACCACCTTGGGGCGTGGCGGTTCAGACACCACGGGCGTTGCGATTGCGGCAGCCATTGGGGCGGACGAATGCCAAATTTATACCGATGTGGACGGCGTTTATACCACCGACCCCCGAGTTACCTCAAAAGCCAAAAAACTTTCCAAAATCACTTTTGAAGAAATGCTAGAGATGGCAAGCCTTGGCTCAAAGGTACTACAAATTCGCTCGGTAGAATTTGCAGGCAAATATAAAGTCCCGTTACGTGTACTTTCTAGCTTTGATGAAGGTACAGACGGGGCATTTGATGACGAATTTAGACAAACTGTAGGCACACTCATCACGATTGACGAAGGAGACGATATGGAACGTGCGGTTATTTCAGGCATTGCCTTTAACAAAGACGAAGCAAAAATTGTGGTGCGTGGTGTACCTGACCGCCCTGGTATCGCATCAGCAATCCTAAGCCCTGTCAGTGCTGCCAACATCGAAATTGACATGATCATTCAAAACGCTTCTGAAGACGGTACCACCGATTTTAGCTTTACTGTACAGCGTGGCGATTATGACAAAACCCTAAAAATCCTAAATGAACGTGTTAAAGACGACATCGGTGCTACCGAGATCAGCGGTGCTGATGACGTGGTTAAGGTCTCTATCGTGGGTGTGGGTATGCGTTCTCATGCGGGCGTGGCAAGCAAAATGTTTGACACCCTAGCCAGCAACAACATCAACCTACTGATGATCTCCACCAGCGAAATCAAAGTATCGGTACTGATCCAAGAGCAGTATTTAGAAAAGGCAGTAAAAAGCCTGCATACCGCCTTTGGTCTTGACCGCAATGACGGCGAAAGCAAAGTCGCTGGCGTTTAATGGTCGTCTGACTTATACTTAAAGTGCTTGAAATTTAGACAATTTTAGGATTTTTGCTTAATTTAAGCAAAATTAGCCCTACCAGTCTAAAAATATAGCTGACAATTTACCCAAGTCGCCTTATAATAGAGACTTGGGTATTTTTATTTAGTTTTTTGTAACATACGACAAGGAGTTTGTTATGTTAATTTTAACTCGCCGTGTGGGCGAAACCTTAATGATTGGCAACGAAGTCAGCGTAACTGTGCTGGGTGTCAAAGGCAATCAAGTGCGTTTGGGTGTCAACGCCCCCAAAGACATCGCTGTACACCGTGAAGAAATCTATCAACGCATTCAGCATGAACGCTCCATGCAAGCTAGCATGAGCCATTTGGAGCAAGGCGGTTTTGCCCCACCATCATTTGATGACGACTATTTTAACCGCTAGGGGCTGTTATGACACAAATTTCTCGTTTATTACATGGCGTACAGTCAGGCGAGCTGTCGTTTAAAGACGTGCTTGCCTTTATTGATAGCCACTATAGCTACACCCCTGTGACCTTTTCTAACGGCGAAGTCAGCAATCCTGCAGGCACAAACGAAGGCAGTGCCAAGGTGTTTAGCCTTGCCAAACTGCACGGTCTCGATGCCGTGGATACACTTAGCTTATTTGCTGAGCACTATAAGGCGGTGCTAGATACACCAGACGGCACAGACCACGCCAACATCAGAAACTTTATGTATTATGGCTGGCAAGGGGTTGGGCTACCTGTCAATGCCCTGACCGCTCGTTCCTAACTTTCGTTATTTCGCCCAAATTATACAACTTTTACTTGTGTAAAAAGTAAAATCAGTGTATAATTCGGGCTTTGAATTTTCTGCTACTTCTTAATTGTTGTCGCCTTTAACGACAAAAAAGAATGGCGTAACCTTATAATAAAGTTTGGCTTAACTTAGTGCTTGTCCATACCATATTTTGCACCTTTGCCAAACGGCACACTGATACCGCTCAATATCCGTGCCATGTTTTTTAGGAGTTCACCATGTCTCGTGTCTGTCAAGTGACTGGAAAACGCCCACTAGTGGGTAACAACGTATCACACGCTAATAACAAAACTCGTCGTCGTTTTCTACCAAACCTACATAACCATCGTTTTTGGGTAGAATCTGAAAACCGTTTTGTCCGTCTTCGTGTTTCATCTAAAGGTATGCGTATCATTGATAAGCATGGCATCGAAAAAGTGCTTGCTGATCTGCGTGCCCAAGGTCAAAACATCTAAGTTTTGTTACAACGTTAAAGGATACTATCATGAGAGATAAAATCAAACTTGTTTCTACCGCTGGTACAGGTTATTTCTATACCACCACCAAAAACAAACGTACCATGCCTGGCAAAATGGAAATCAAAAAATTTGATCCTAAAGTTCGCCAACACGTTCTATTTAAAGAAGCAAAAATCAAATAATTGGCTTTTGTTTTGATAAAGACCGCTTATTTTTATAATGGGCGGTTTTTTGCTTTTTTAAACTTTAAAAAAATTGGGATAACACCAATGACTACACCTGTTTATGACACTTCTATCCCTAGCGATGCCAAACCTTTATTATCAAGCCCAATTGGGCGTAAACTGGTTAAAATGATACGTTTTAATGATGATCCAATAGAACGCTTGGTTGATGTGTTTGAAATTGAACCTAAAGACTTTTTTGCATTATGCCTTGGTCCTGTCATACTGTATTTTGCAGACGGTTTAGAGTTTGGTGGTAGCAGTACGCCCCATGAAAATACCGTATTAGTGTGGGTAGAAAGAAATGAAATTGGCGAAACTACCGATTGGTTACAAGAAAATAATCCGACCGCCCTACCCTTTAACGCCAAAGATTTTGAGCCTTGGAAACACTTTTTGGGACAAACCATCATTTCTGTTACCATCATCAAAGAGATTGACATCAATGACGAAAATCCCAAAATAGACAGCTTACCCAGTGAACGTGGTGTAATGCTTGGGTTTGATAATGACTTATCGTTAATCATTTCGCATGGATTAAATGACAATACAGATAGTACAACAATTACCACACCCGATCAAATTGATGCTTATTTTAAGGATAGGTTGGTTTATACAAGGGTTGTATAGTTAATTAACAAAAATTTTTGTATCAACACTGTTATCAATCAGACTGGCAGTTTATGGATAAACAGCTTACCACCAAATCGTCTATTTCTATCCAAGCATTTTCAACTTTTTCGGTTAATTCGGCTGATTTATTACTTAGATTATCAGTCTTTAAATGATCTAACATATTTCTAATCACGTACGGAATTTCATAAAGATATAAAGCCAATTCTAATGGAATAGCCTTACGACCTCTTAGGTCATTTTTTAGATTTTTAAGCAGTTCAATCAATTTTATATATGCCATATCATCAAAATTAAGCTGATTTCTTAATTGAAAAAGAAATTGATTATTGGCAATATTTTTAGCATAGTCATTTAAAGTCATTATTCACTCTCAACAAAGCACCAAGCCAACCCCTAATAATCAAAAAAACAATCATAAGCGGTAAGATTAGGAATAGATACTCCACAAAATTGATTTATCCAAATTTTTATACTAAAAAGCACCCAAATCGCTTTGAGTGCCTTTTTAAAGCATTTTAGCCTTTTTATTTGGCAGGGACAGTGATTTTTTGTCCCACTTTAAGTCCTGCGTTAGCATCCAAATTATTCATCTTGGCAAGCTCACTGGCAGTGATACCATAACGTCTTGCCACATTATTTAGATTATCACCTGACTTCACGGTATAAGTATCGGTAAGTTTGGGTACTTTGATGACTTGCCCACGTTTTAGCCCCGTATTGGTCGCCATGTTATTGGTCGCCGCCAAGTCTGCCACGCTGACCCCGTATTTTCTCGCCAAGGCGTTTAGACTATCGCCCGACTGTACGGTGTAGTTTTCGGTAGATTTAAAAACATTACCCTTGGCGACGGCAGGTTGTGTGGCGTTTGATTTGGTGGTCGATGCAGTGGTTTTGGTTTGGGAAGTTGTCGCCTTACTTTCAGGCACTAGTAAAGTTCTGCCCTGTACCAACCCTGTATTTACCGCCATATTATTTAACTCGGCAAGCTGGGCGACTGTCATGCCGTGTTTATTTGCCACACCAGTTAGCGTATCACCCGACTGGATTGTATATTTTTGAGTTTTGATTGTGGGTTTTGTTGGGGCAGGGGTTTGGGTCTGTGTGGTAGTTTTGCTTGGTGTACTTGCCTTGGCGGTTGGCTTGACTGTGCCTGACGCTGGAATGTTTAGTGTCTTACCACGGATTAGCCCCGCGTCGGTGGACATATTGTTTGCGGTAGCAAGCTCAGCAACAGTAATGCCATATTTTGCCGCCACACTGGTCAAGCTGTCACCCGACTGAATGGTATAAGTTGCCATTTGAGTGTTTGCTTTGGGCTCAGCTTTAACGGTTGCCACTGGTGCGGTCGGAGCTTTAATGCCCGCAGGTACTTTTAGTTTTTGGTTAATCAGTACGCCATCTGTTACTGACAAGCCATTTAACGCCGCCACATCTTGTACTGTGGTGTTGTATTTACGAGCGATCGCCGTCAAGCTCTCGCCTGCTTGTACAGTATGTGTGGTGGTCTTGGCAGTAGTGGCTGCGGGAGTAGCAGGAGCATTCGCCACAGTACTGACTTTACCAGGAATTAGCCATAAACGCTGCCCCGTTTTAACTTGGGTATTGGTTGCTATGCCGTTATAACTGGCGATTTGACTTAGGCTTAAACCATGTTTGGCAGCAATGCCTGATAGCGTATCGCCTGCCGCCACTTTATAACGCTCAGGCTTGGCAGCAGGCTGAGTGGCTGTGGCTGTAGCAGGTGTGGTCTGTACAGGTGTGGCAGCTTGCACAGGCTTAGGCGCTTCTGCTTGGACATTTGTCGTGGCGGGGGTTGTCGCCGTTGTGACAGGTGTGTTTACTGCTGTTGTGGTAGTGCTGGCTGTTGAAGTTTCTGTTGTTGCAGGCGCATTAAAGCTTAAACTTTTGACTTCGCCACGAGCCTCCAAAATAGACTGAGCAGTCTGTACAGCAGTCAAATCAATATTGCCGTCATCGGAGATAGGTTTAACATTTTCTGTACTGTTGGCTTGAATTTGAGCAGCAATAAAATCGCGCTCTTCTACGCTAAGTGGCGGCTCTTGAATGATGGTATTTTTGGCAGTAATCTGTACACTGGTGGTTGGCAAGGCATTTGCTGATGCCAGTTCACGCGCTGATGTGGTGCTTTGAGCGGTTGGCGTAATGGATTTAGGCGCAACAAAACTGCTGGCAGTATAGGAAGTTGCCCCATAACCTAAACCACGCAGCCCACCAAGCTGTTTATCAGCAGAAGCTGCCACACTGTTAGGAATAACAATCCGTCCTGGTCCCGAACTGTCCACATTAAAGTTGATAAGCGCTGGGTTTAATAAACGCAGTTCATCTAACGGCACACCCGTAATGTTTGACACATCATACAAACTCACCCCATAGTTGGCAGGGACAGCCCTAAAGTGGTTATGGTTGGCAATGGCGGGTAAATCCACACCATAACTGCTAGGTGTGGCAATCACTTGAGCTACCGCCATAAAACGTGGTACATAGTTCATGGTTTCAGTAGGCAGACGCAGCGACCAATAATCAGTAGGCAGTCCCGCAGCACGGTTGGCATTAATGGCGCGCTGAATACGCCCTGGGCCTGCATTATAGGCTGCCAAAGCAAGCTCCCAACTACCAAATTGGTTGTATAAACTGGTCAAAAAGTCATAAGCGGCGCGCGTGGATTCAATAACATCACGACGACCGTCATAAGTCGTGCTTTGATTAAGCCCATAAATGCGCCCTGTACTGGGGATAAACTGCCAAAGCCCCGCCGCTGCCGCATTACTGGTGGCAGACGGGTCATAGGAGCTTTCAATGATGGGAAGTAGGGCAAGTTCGGTAGGAATGCCACGTCTTTCGGCTTCAGTAACGGTATGATATAGATAGCGTGAAGTACGAGCTGTTAGGCGGTTGATATAATCTTGACGACGATAAAACCAAGATTTTTGGGCTTCAATACGCGAATTGCTGATGTGGTTCATGCGATAACCACGACGCACTCTATCCCATAAATTACCATAACGTTGTACAGTCAGCTTATCACCTTCCACCATACTCATGTCGGTGGCTTGCAATAAATCTTCTAGCTCATCAAGTGTTGCCTGATCCAAAATACCCGCATAAGCATCATCACCAAATACATCAGGTGTGGTAGAAGTACTAACTTTAGGAATGGTGCTATTTTTTTGCACAGTTGGTTGTTGTGAAGTATTACTTCCCGTACTGGCACAAGCAAACAACAAACATGACGACACCGATACCGCCAAAGGTTTTAATAAATTAAACTGAATTGCTTTTTTTGGGGTTTTCATGGACATTCCTGTTAAGCTATAAACATTTTGTCCATTATAATATACCGTTTAGATTATAGCAAAACTTAGTTAATGGTAATTTGTGACACCGAACGCAGCATGACTGTGTTATTGCTGACATCGCCTAGCGTGGTGCGAGAACTAGACACTAAAGTAATTTTTTTGCCGTCTTTAACCCAACTTTCGGTGGTATTAACTTGGGCGATCGCTTGATGACCTGTAATAACGATATTACTGACATTCATTTGATATTGATAATTGGTTGAATTCGCCCAACTTTTTTGTAAAAGCTGCAAATAGCCATTTTTGTCCAATGTGGTGGTTTTATTTTGGCGAGTTAGTGAAATGACCGCATTATCATCAATCAAACGAGAAATTTGACCAATGTTTTGGTTATTAGCCGCAGCACTCATCGCACCAGCAAAACTCATCACTGACGCTTCGCTGATGGCATAAGCAGGACTTGCCAAAAAGACACTACTGGCGATTAGGGTACTATAAAAGTGGTTGTTTTTTAACATAGTTGTCAATAAAAAAATAAGATAACTATACCTTAACAGCTTAGCCCTAAGCAATCATGGCTATTTTGTAATATTTTGTTGCAATTAACGGCTTATCGCCTCTAAATACCTTTGGTCAAAAAACAATGCAGAAATAACCGCCGTCTATGCTTTTGACACAAAAACATTCAATCTAAAATTTTTTGTTGAATGTTAAAAATTTATATAATAACAATACACCAATCACTCATTTGTATCATCACCATATACTTTGGCACCCAAACGCTGCATGCGTCTGTCCATTAACTGACGGGCAAGAATTTGCATGTCTTCCACCCTGTCAATTTCGTCAACAATCTCAAGCCCAAGCAGTGTTTCTAGCACGTCTTCTAAACTGACCAAACCTTTAACTTCGCCAAATTCGCCCACCGCCAACGCAATATGCACATGATTTTTTAACATCAAATCCAGCACATCAAACAGTTTCATCTTAGCAAATACAAAGGTCATCTCACGTTTAAAGGAGCTTATCGGAATGCGGTTGTCCTGATTGGCTTTGGCAACCAAAAGATCAGTTTTTAGTACAAATCCTGTGGTATTGTCCAAGTCATCATCAAAAATCGGAAAGCGAGAAAAAGGTAATTTACTGTGCTTGGCAAAGACATCACCAACGGTCATTTTTTCATCGAAGGCTATCACCACCGAGCGTGGGGTCACAATATCTTCTACATTGATGCGGCTTAGGGCAAGCGAGTTTTTGATGATGCGAGTTTCAAGCTGTGACATCTGCCCTGAGCTTTCGCCTTGGTTGGCAAGGGCAATAAATTCATGACGACTAAAACTACTTTGGGTATTGCCCTTGGTCAATAGCCGTGATACTTTTTCGGCAAACCAAACGATTGGAAACAATAAAATATTGATACCCTTAACATAATATGCCACAGGTACGCTAAATTTTCGCCAATAGGTTGTACCAAGCGTCTTAGGAATAATCTCTGTGCCAATCAAAATAACCACAGTCATTACCGCACTAAACGCCCCAAACCATACATTACCAAACACAATCACTGCCTGCGCCCCCGCCCCAAGCGAACCTAGTGTATGGGCCACTGTATTTAGTGTCAGGATTGATGAAATGGATTTTTCTATATTATTGACCTTAACATCCGTCAGTAAACTGGCAGTTTTGGGGTCACTGTCGGCAATGGTGTCAATATAGCTTGGTGTCATGGTCAAAAGTGTTGCTTCAGACACCGAGCAAATAAAAGATACCACCAAAGACAACGCAATATAAAAAATCAGCAGTAGCACATTGGTATGTGTCACTTCAGAAGTGGGGTTGGCATAAGCCACAAGGGGCGTGATAAGTAGCGCGGTCAGACATAGACCGATGATTGTACGATTTATCAAAAAAGATCGAGGTCGAGGCATCAGTAGAATAACATTACCATAAAAGGTGCTCATATTAAGACAAAATCGGTCAATGTGCAAGAGTGTTGGCACAGATTGCCTGTTTTAAACCCTTAAATAACCGATAAAATACACGCCCTAAGTTAAAATATGTTATGATATGCGGTATTTTAAAAATTTTAGGAGTAATTTTATGTTAGCAGCCATATTTGCTACTAGCGCCAGTCAGCCGTCTATGCTTGGACAACTGCTTATCCCTATCGCCTTTTTTGCCATTTTTTATTTTTTAATCATTCGCCCACAGTCTAAACGCAACAAAGAGCATAAAGCCATGGTGGATAGCCTAAGCGTAGGCAGCGAAGTCATTTTTGCAGGTGGCTTGATTGGTAAAATCAAAAAAGTAGAAGGTGATTACGCAGTCATTACCCTAAATAACAGCACCGATGTCAAAATCCAGCGTGCTAGCGTCATTACTGTACTGCCTGCTGGCACCATTGATAATATCTAAAATTATCCCAGTTTTGGCTTAATGCTTCCAAAACTGGTATTAGAGCACGCCAAACATTGGTTTACTCTTTTTATATTAAATGACAGAGTGTGGTGTAACAAATGTTTAACACACTCTATTTTTCCCTTTTGTTTTAAGAAATCTCTATGCACTACCCTGCTTGGAAATACCTATTGATTGCGGTGGTACTTGTCATCTCTGGCATTTACGCCCTACCCAATCTATACCCTGACGAACCTGCGGTGCAAATTACCAGCACTTCCGCAGGCACACAATTAAGCGAAGATGCCCTTAGTCAATCTACCGCCCTACTTGATAAGGCGGGACTGGCTCATCATAATGGCACCTTTGAAAATAACAGCGTGCTTATTCGCTTAAACACTGCCGAAGACCAGTTAAAAGCCCAAGAAACACTACGTAAAGATTTGGGCGAAAATTATGTGGTCGCCCTAAACCTTGCTCAAACCACCCCCAAATGGCTAAAAGACCTAGGGGCAAAACCAATGAAACTGGGTCTTGACTTGCGTGGCGGTGTACGTTTTGTGCTTGAAGTGGACATGAAAAAAGCCCTTGAACAGCGTCTAACCAACGCCACCCAAGACGTTCGTCGTACCCTACGCGCCGAAAAACTAAGTGCCAGCAGTATCACCGCTAACGACACAGGATTAACCCTGACCTTTGGTGATGCTGCCACACGTGACAAAGTACAAAATGTCTTACAGCGTTCTATGGGTGATTTTGAATACCGCCCCTTAATGAGTGATGCAGGTCATACATTACGCATGACTTATAGTGAAGCTGCTCTTGCTCAAATCAACGACTATGCAGTCGGTCAAAACTTAACCACACTGCGTAATCGCATCAATGAACTGGGGGTTGCTGAAGCTTTAGTACAGTCACAAGGCTCTAACCGCATCGTGGTTGAACTGCCAGGGGTGCAAGACACCGCTGAAGCCAAGCGGGTATTGGGTCGTACTGCAAACCTTGAGTTTCGCATGGTCAGCGATCAAAGTGCATCCTTTATGGGTGGTGTACCCCCTGCTGGTACAGAAAGCTTCCCCTTTGGCACGCTAGATGGTCAGCCCGTGCTTTTGGAGCGTCAAGCCATTGTCACAGGCGATAGAGTGCAAAACGCTCAAGCAGGCGTTGATGAAAATGGTCGCCCACAAGTTTCTATCACGCTTGACACCGCTGGTGGTAAACTGATGCAAAATGCCACCCGTACCGCTATTGGTAAGCCAATGGGCGTGCTGTTTATTGAAAACAAACAGCGGGTCAGCTTTGAAACCGATCCCGACACAGGCAAAACCACCGAAATTCGCACCCCTTATAGCGAATCTCGGGTCATCAACACCGCCACCATTCAAGCGGTACTAGGTTCATCGTTTGTCATCACAGGCTTAGACAGCCCTGCCGAAGCTGGCGAGCTTGCCCTACTGCTTCGCTCTGGCGCGTTGGCAGCGCCGATGTACTTTGTTGAAGAGCGTACCATTGGTCCATCACTGGGACAAGAAAACATCGATAAAGGCTTATTTGCTTCTAAAGTAGGTTATTTACTTGTCTTCTTATGGATGCTGGTATTTTATCGGGCGTGCGGGGTGATTGCCAATATCGCGCTTGGCTTTAACATCATCATGCTTGCAGCAGTCATGAGCATCATTGGCTCAGCACTGACCCTACCAGGGATTGCTGGTATTGTGCTAACCATGGGTATGGCGGTTGATGCCAACGTACTGATTTTTGAGCGTATTCGTGAAGAGCTGGCAAATGGTATCAAGCCCAAAACTGCCATTATGGCAGGCTTTGATCGTGCCTTTAGCTCTATTTTTGATGCCAATATTACCACGCTTTTGGTTGCCTTTATCCTGTTTGCCATTGGTACAGGTCCGATTAAGGGTTTTGCCGTCACCTTAGCCATTGGTATCATCACGTCTTTATTTACTGCGATCATCGTCACTCGTGCTCTTATGCAAGTTTGGTATGGTAATCGTAAAAACTTAACCAAGTTAAGTATTGGTTAGGAGTTTGACATGACACAAAATAATCCTTTAGACCCCCAACAAGCCGATAACACCTCACGTCGTCGCACCCCAAGACGTAACGGCAAAGGCAGTAATGCTGCCGCCAACGCTCACTTGGCTGAGCAAACACTGGTTGCTCCAGCCGATGAGTATGCCGAAAAAGAAGGTGGAGTAAAACTCATCGCCAATCAGCGGATTTTGCCCTTTATGAAATGGGCAACACCAATGGCTTTAATCTCGCTAGTTTTGGTGGTTGCTGGCATCATTGCATTGTCTGTGAAAGGTCTAAATTTAGGACTAGACTTTACAGGCGGTGTCTCGGCAGACGTGCATTTTAGTCAGCCCGTAGAACAAGTGGACGTTACCACAAGCCTTGCCCAAAAAGGCTTTGATGATGCGGTGGTGCAGTACCTTGGTACACGTAATGAGCTACTCATTCGCCTGCCACCCCAAGACGGGCAAAGTGTAGAAAGCCTAAATACCTCCCTAACGCAGGCACTTACCCTACCTGATAATGCCGTTACCGTTAGCAACATTAACGTCATCGGTAGTCAACTAGGCAATGAGATTTATCTAAATTCGCTAATGGCATTAGGGCTTGCCTTAACACTGATGCTGATTTATGTGGCGGTGCGTTTTGAGTTTAAGCTCGCCCTTGGTGCGGTGGTTGCTCTGTTTCATGATGTCATCGTGGTTTGCGGGCTGTTTGCCATTTTTGGCTGGCCGTTTGACTTGACGGTGTTGGCATCCGTCTTGGCACTGATTGGTTATTCGGTAAACGATACCATTGTTGTTTATGACCGCATTCGGGAAAACTTTCGCCGTGTGCGTGGCGTAACCCCTGTACAAATCTTGGATTTGTCACTGACCGAAACTTTGCGACGTACTTGTATGACTGCAGGCACGGTGCTGGTGGTGGTGGTTGCCATGCTATTTATGGGCGGCGAAGGACTGTATTGGTTTGCTTTAGCACAGCTGCTTGGTTTGATTGCAGGGACTTATTCGTCCGTCTATATCGCCAGTGTGATTCCACTTAAAATGGGTCTATCACGTGAAGACTTTGTGGTAAAAGTCAAACCTGAATTTACCGAAGAAGAAGTGGTATTTGCCGATCCTAATTTGCAAAATGCCAAAGACTAACCCCTATCCCAAACTAGGATACCGATAATTCAAATTTACCTTTAAAATGAGAAAAATCGGTAAGTTTTTCAAGAAAAGCCTTTGTTGATATTCTGATATTAACAAGGGCTTTTTGATGCAAAAAGCCTGATGTTTTTGTTGGGTTTTTTTTGCTAATACTAGGGCATGTTAAACATTCACTACACAAACCCTAAAATTTAATAAACTTGCGATGTTGATTTGTTTTTATCTTAATTTTCTGCGTCAATAAACTTGCCAATACTCCAGTATTGACTGCGTTTATTGACCCCATGAGAAAACATGAGTAATTTGCGATTTATCTCATTTTTGCCGACAAAAGTGAAAGTTCAACACGCCCTAATGACGTTATAATACCCAACAGATCCTAATAAGTATTATGAAATGTCAGCACATCCTATGGTTGACAATCGAAATAATGGTATACTTTTGTTATCTCAGATTCTATTTGTAAAGTTTGTTTGTTCTTAACCATAATTTCAGACTTAATCAATTTATCACCTTCATAAGAAAGTCTGTAATAAAACCATTGCCCTTCTTGAGTTTGAAAGTCGATATTAGTTACTTTGTTTTCAGCCATCTCAATGCCCACATACCTTAAAATATCATTGACAAATACGGTGGAGATAGGAATTAATAGCCCCCTAGGGTATGCTCCAATACTGTAATCGGTTTTAGTAAAATCCAAAGAAAATCGCTTTGAAGTCATCCATGGTGCATACACTCTTTTAAAATCCAAAGGTAAATTTAGCTCATTTTTGGCAATATTAAGCACACCACTTAAACTATGGGCATAATCATACGCCAAATTATCTTTATCAAAATAAAGACCCAATTCATTGACATATGCCATAGAATTATAGAAGATATCGGCCCGATATTCATCTTCGCTATAAATTTCTTTTTGCGGGGCTTTGGCAAAAATAAGCGGGCAGCTGTCATCTAGTTTCATGGTATTAGCATCACAAAAATACATTGCTTTATCTTTAATGATTAAATGATATACCGTCGAATCTTCACGGTCTTGTTCAATAACCCGAACACAACTATCAGACGCATAAACATAAGTCAAAAAACAAAATGAAATCGTTAATAACAGCAATTGTTTCATAATATGGCTTTTAAAAATCAACAACAAAAAAACACCACGATAATGAACCAACTTTATCGTGGTGTTGTTTACAAATCAGCAAATGTTTATTTTGCCATCACTTCAGCAACGCGAATTACTTGTGTGCTATAACCCATTTCGTTATCGTACCACACATACAGTGTCGCACGTTTTTCGCTGGCAATGGTCGCTTTAGCATCAAAAATCGCTACCTTTTCACAGCCAACAAAGTCGGTAGAAACCGCTTCTGGGCTGTCTGAATAGTCGATTTGCTCTTGCCACTGTAGGCTTTGTGACTGAGCTTTAATAAAGGCGTTGATCGCTTCTGCCGAACCCACTTCTTTTTCAAAGTTTAGGTTTAAAATAGCAAGGCTGACATTTGGTGTAGGTACACGAATTGATGAGCCTGATAGTTTACCTTTCAGCTCTGGCACTGCCTTAGCAACCGCGGACGCTGCCCCTGTACTGGTCATTACCATGTTTAAGGGCGCGGCACGACCACGGCGGTCAGACTTATGATGATTATCTACCAAATTTTGGTCATTGGTAAAGGCGTGAATGGTTTCCATATGACCATTAACGATGCCATATTCGTCATGTAATACTTTTAACGTTGGGGTAATGGCGTTGGTGGTACAGCTTGCCGCCGAAACAATGGTATCAGCACCGATGGTGTCATGGTTTACGCCATAAACCACGTTTTTGATGTCGCCTTTGGCGGGGGCAGTCAGTAGCACTTTTTTAACACCTTTGCTTGCCAAATGCTTACCAAGACCTGCTTCATCCTTCCACTTGCCTGTGTTATCAATCATGATGGCGTCATCAATACCATAAGCGGTATAATCCACTTCGCTAGGATCAGAGGCATAAATCACTTTAATAAAACGACCATTGGCGATGATGCCGTTATTTTCTATATCAATAGAGACACTGCCATCAAACCAACCGTGTACACTATCGCGCTCAAGTAGGCTAGCACGCTTGGCAAGATCGCCATCGCCCGCAGGACGCACCACGATTGCTTTTAGTTGCAGACCCTTATCAGACGCAGGACGACTCATTAAAAGACGTGCCAAAATACGTCCAATACGCCCAAAACCATACAGCACCACATCGGTCGCAGGAACTTCAGCACCACTGGTGAAAGCATCAGCAGTTTGACCGCCTTTAACCGCCTGACCCAAATCTACGGTAGTATTGGCAAGACCTTTATCCACTAGGGCTTTGGCAAGAGCAAGGGTATCCGCAACTTCCAAGCCTGCTTTGCTATGTTTAGCAAGCAAATCACTGACCGAAAATGCAACACGATCACCAAAAAACAGAATATTGACTTGATTGGCTGCCAATGCACCAAGTACGGCAATCAGCTCAAAGGCGGTAGACTCTTGGGCTTGACGATTATTTAGATACTCTTGAAAAACACTCATTGCTTGCTCCTAACGGACGGACTTAAATAATAGACTGAAGCGTGTCAAACATTTGTCAGATACAGACCAAAAGTCAAACACGCTCCAAAAAATCTACATCGATTGTAAAGCAAAACACTGATGTTCGCAAGGATAATTTAGAATGAAAATGGTGGTATTTTCTAAATTAATCACATCTTAGGTAGTTGCGATATACCCAACCTTCACGGTAATCATCACCAACCCGATAGCCAATTTTCACCCAAGCATTGCCTGTTTTGTCTCTCTTAGCTTTTACCTTACTAAGAATTTCCACTTCCTCATCATCATCTAACGTAGAAATGACCTTGCCTGTCACAGGTGCTTTACGGACATTTAGGGGTGTGTCTGATGGATCGGCAACATAACACGTTGTATTTGCATAAGCGGTTGATGTTAAACCAGTCATGGCAATCGCTACTGCCAGTAGTGCAAACTTAGCTTTCATACGTACAACTCCTTGATTTTTATAAAGAAAATAGATAACTATACAAAAGTATTATATCCATTTAGCGCCCTTAGGCACTGTTTTAAGTATAGCAAAACCACCAATATTTAACAACAAATAAAATATCGTTCAAGCCGACAATTTAACGTAAGTACCATAGCCCATCAGCGTCGTCATGCCAAGCCAAATGAGCAGCTTAAGCTCTGCCCACCAATCTCTATCAAGCTCACCTCGAAACCAACTGATGATATTGGGCGTAAACCAAAATCTGACGCATTCGCCAAAATCATAAATGTCATCAAACAATAGCTTATATAAAGTAATGGCGGTAAATAGTGCTACTAAAATTGCTAAAAACATTGCCATAAACGTTTACCTTTATTATATTATTGTTATTTTTGTATAAAAATTAAACAAATTTACAAGATTTCATATTCCACTGATAAACCACATTGGCATCTTTTAACGCCCCATGTAATTTTTCAGACATAAAAATTGATCCACCTAACATTGGATCGTGCCATAAATCCACATCACACACCAAGGCAGATCTATCTATTTCAAGCATTTCGTTATTAATAGGTACGCCACGAGTTGAATATCTTTTTGCTCCTTGTATATAAACAAACACACCATCGGACTGTGGGTAGCAGACATAATTTCTTTTCTCACATAAATTTAAGAAATAAAAAACTTCATCAGACCATAGCTTACCAGTCTCATACTCATAAATTTTTAATGGCGTGATTGTTGTTTGACCCAGTTTAAAATTTTGTAAAATTTTTGCACAAGCCCCCCTTAGGATTATTCCACCTATTAACACTTTGAAAATATATTCTTCATTTTTTGGTAGCGGTTTTTCAATGCTTTCTATCCACAAACTATCTGGTAAAACTTCATATTTATCAAATTGGTTATTGAGATCTGCTATAGTTATACCATAATCTCCCAATTTCTTATGTTTTTCTTTTAATTCTTCATTTTTCCTATCCCCTAGAAACATAAGGCGATTTCTATGATAATTGGGAAAATCATATAAATTTGGAATATTTATACCAATTGAATAAATATTAACATATTCAAAAGATACAGAGCCAACATAAACGTTTTTTGACATAAAAATTTCTCCAAATTAAGTCGCAAACCCCCGAATACCACTTACTGCCACCGCCCCATATTGCCTAACTTTGTTAAAGTCTTTGGGTGTTAAACCACCAAGGGCGATGACAGGTACATTAATACACCCGCTAAGTTCTGACAGTCCAGACCAACCAATCGCCTGTACATCAGGGTGTGTTTTTGTGGCTTTCACAGGCGATACAAATGCCCCTGCTATGGGATAAACTTCTGCCAACTCATTACAAAGTTTGGCTTCTTTTTGATTATGCACACTAACCAATAAAGGAACATCAGGCGGTATATCAGACAACTCGCCTTTTGCCGAAGACCACATTTGTGCTGTATTTAGCTTAATAAAGGCAATATTAACTTGAACGCCCCGCATTTGATAAGTCACAAAGTCCGACAGCGTCACCACAAACCCAATATCCGCCCTTAATAAAGACACTGCCAACATTAAATCCACAGATGTATCAGGGTCAATTTGCGGACGTATATATAATAAAGCACTTGGGGCAAGTTTGCAGTATTTGTCCAGCCAATGTTTAAGCGAACCACTGTCCGCCACGCTTTGACTGATGACGATCTCACTGGGCAAGCCTAGCCACCTTAAAATCGCACGATTGGCATCAGGAAACCGCTCGCCACTGCCTATCACGTCCGCCCTTTTATAAAACGCCAATGTTTGCCCCAACCGCCCAACCGTTTGGGCGTAATAAGCATTGTACTGCTTATTGGTCAGCTCAATGTGGTAAACGTATAACTGGACCTGCTTGTCGCCATAATCGTGATAAATTCGCCCCAGTTTTACCGCCAAATTACCCGAAATGTCCAAGCCGATCTCTTCTGCCACTTCACGGCGCAGGGCATGAATGGGGGTTTCGCCCTGTTCTATTTTACCGCCCACAAATTCTAGCTTACCGCCTTGGTGCTGATCTTGGTGGCGAGTGGCAAGCAGTAAATTATCGCCATAAGCAAGGACGGCAATGGCGACAGGGATAACTTGTTTTATCATTAAAACTACCTTAGGGCGTGTTGAACATTCACTACACAAGCCCAAGAATTTAATAAACTTGCGATGTTGATTTGTTTTTGTGTCAAAAATGGCTAAATCTTGATTTTTTGCGTCAAATTCCTTGTTGATATTCCAATATCAACTGCGGACTTTTCCTTAAAAATCTGGCGATTTATCTCATTTTTGCCGACAAAAGCGAATATTCAACACGCCCTAAAATTTTACAAAATAGACTTGCAATTTGTCCAAATTTTGTTATTATAAATACAAATGATAATTGTTATTATTTAATAATAACTATCATTACTGACAACAAACCCAACCAAAGGAACACATGATGACCGCAACCGCTACCATTGCCCGTTATTTTAGCAATCGTGAAACCCGACTGCCAACCCTACATTCACAAAACCTATTCGCCCTAACCAAAGAAATACGCATTGAGCACCAAGGCGAAGAATATCGTTTACGTTTGACCCGTAACAATCGTTTGATTTTAACCAAATAGTTCCACTGGACAAAAACACCGCCAAATAAAGCGGTGTCTGCCATCAAATAGTCAAAGCAATGAGTGACCAGTACAAGGCGAAAGCGACCGCAGTGTACAAGTAGTACATAAGGACGCTGGCAACGCAGTAATGGTTATTTAGTGCTTTGACTATCCTTAGAACTTCCATTGATAAATCACGTCTACACTATTTTCCACCGCTTGCGTGGCTTCCACATACAGTCGTCTGGTCAGCTGATAACGCATGGACAGTGCCGACTGAGCATTAAACACCCCCACACCATAACGAATATATAAGTCAGGTGTGATATAACCTGTGACATTGACGTTCCCTCCTGACGCATCAAGGGTAAGACTTTCTAAACCAAGTGCTTGCCCGATTTGATTGGTCACGCCCCGAGTGCCTGCCAGCCCAAGCGACAGCCCTGCTGCTGCCAGTGAGTCGGTCACTTGTGAGCGAAACGCCTGCTCGGACGTTTGGGCGTCTTGTGATTCGTCTATGCGTCCTGTGATAAGGGCATTCATGGCTTGTTGCTCGGTCAGTCCGCCATCGTTAAATACCGTGATGTCAGGATTATTTGCCGTGCCTTTGATACGCACGCCCACCACCGTGCCTTGTATTTCTTTTTCGCCTTCAATGGACAGTCTGGGGTTTAGCATATCGCCATTAAAGCGAACTTGGGCATAATTTAGCTCAATGTTTTGCCCGATGCCGTCCACTTTGGTACGCTCAGAAACTTGCACCACACCAAGGGCAGTCATCGCCCCTTGTCCGCTTTGGGTTAAGTGCAAAGTACCTGCCAAGGGCAGTTTTGCCCCAAAGCCACGAAACGACACATCACCGCCTAAATCCAGCCCAATATCAGCATTGATGCTCCACGGGGCTGACACCGCCAAAATCTGTGCCACATTGCCCGTCATGCGTCTGTCAATCACTGACACATCAGGCGATTTGGTGACAATGCTTTCGCTGGCTCTGGGTGGACGTATGGTGGCACTTGGGACGATGACCACGCCTTGTACATTAACATATTGCTGTAAAGGACGCACAATGATCTCAAGGTCAGGGCTAAACTCAGCCGTAATCAAAGGCGGTGAATTAATGGTCAGCTTATCGCCTTTAATGCCAAGTTTGGCTTGTAGGGCATTTTGCCAATCAATCTGCCCTGACAGCTCGCCCTTACCTTCGCCCCCACGAAACGTCCCCGTTAAACTCGCCTGCGTACCCCGAATGGCAAGGTCTGCCTGTATGTCACTTAAAGCAAGGGGCACACCAACCACCGCAAGCTGTCCATCGGTCAAATTGGCATCGCCATAAAACAAGGGCTTGCTTAGCGTACCACCAACACCCCCTGCAAGACTTGCCACGCCTGCCAAGGTCTGCAAATCACTGACAAAAGGACGCAAGACCGCAAGGTTAATGTCGTTTATCGCCACCGCCCCTGAAATGGGATAACCTGCCTTATAAGGGTCAATGATGACATCGGCATAACCCCTACCTGCCCCGCCTGCAATATCAGTACGCAGTTTAAGCCCCGTTGACACCGTTTGGGCGATGACCGACACCCGCTCATAAGGCATCTCTACATAACCCGTATCGTCTTGGGTGATACCCACTCGCCCATTGTCCGAATATAGCACCGCATTGACCGTGGGGTTTGTGCCTTTTTGCCAAAGGGCTTGCACCTTACCATTTAAGATAGACCGCCATACCATGTCGCTTGGCAGTACCGCTGACAATACCGACGTATCCAAGTTTTGTACCACCAAATCCACATTGCCTGACGTTGGTGTATAGCTTAGCGTCTTTTGTAGGCACAGCGAACCCAGATTATCACTGATTTTACGCCCTGTATGCCAGCAGTGTGGGGCAACTTTAATGCCACTGTCACTGACCGTATAACTAAACTGGGCAGGCTGACGCTGTGCTAACAGCCCAAAAGAAGTCTGCACCAAGCCATCTCTTAACACCCCCTGATAACGGCTATAGGCATTATCCAAGCCACCATCAACGGCAAGTTTGGCAACCACATTGGCACTTTTGGTGGTCAAGGATAAATGGTGCTTGTCCTGTGTCCCTTGAAAATCAAGGCGTGCCGACTGCATGACCCGACCCATGGCGATGACGTTTTCACTTTCTATCAATAGCTGACTGGGCGAGCGTGCCAAGTTTTCTACTTTACCCAGTGCTGACAGACGCTGTACAATGATGTCAGCGGTGCGAATGTCTTTGGCGGTCAAATCAATATATAAGGTCGGCAAGGCGTTACTGTCATTGACCAGCACCACACCGCCTTTGATTATCCCTTGGGCACTGGGCACAAGTTGGCTTAGGTCTTTGATGTCAGCGGTGGTGGTTAGATTTTTTTGTGTGCCGTTCATGGTCAGCACGTTATTACCCAAACTAAGCACCAAATTATCAGCGTTTAAGGCTTGGACGATTTGCTGAGTTTGGCGGGTGTTGGCTTCTACTTGCCGTTGTATATTAATCAGCTCGCTTGGGGTGCGTGGTGGTACACTGGCGGATTTTAGGTTATTAAAATAAGCCGTCAAGTCTTTGGGAAACAGCAGGCGAGCCGATAGCGAACCTTTGGCGCTCAAGTCTTGCCCACGAAACCGCCCCGACAAATCCAAGCCGTCCACACTAAAACTTTTAAGTTGTCCATTTTTACCGCCAAGCCATACCCCTTGGGTGGTAAATTTGCCCGACAACTCACTGTCAAGCCCACGAACAAAATGCCCCAAATTTAGCCCCTGCATTTGGGCATCAGCTTGCCAAGCCAGTCTGTCCAAGTCAAGCGATCCCGACGCTTTAAGATCGCCTGCTTCGCCTTTATGGGTTAGGTATTTGATGTCAAATTGATTGCCCTTGCCACTGACCAAAAAGCCTAAGTCGCCTTTAGGTAATTTATCGTGCCCCACTTGACCTGTAAACTGGGCATCAAAGGCTTGTAGCTTATCCTTATAAGCCCCCTTGGACGAAACATCGCCAACGATATGAGCAATCAAATTTACATCGCCATTGGCAAATTTGGCGGTATTAAGCTCATCAAGGCGTGCTTTTAAATCCCAAGTAATGGCGTCGGCAAAACCCACATCGCCCGCCACTGATGCCTTAATGTCGTTATTATTGGCGGTCAGTTTATAAATATGGGCGGATTTGGGCGTGCCTTTGGCATTTAGGGCAAAGGCAAGTTTGTCCAGTTTTGGCACCAAAGTTTGTGCCACATCGCCAGCAAAATCCACATCAAAGGCGGTCAGCTCACTACCCCTTAAAGTCGCCGAGACATCGCCTTTACCTACTAAGTGTACTTGTGGCTTGTCCGTCATCGCCAAGTGAGCAGTCAAATCACTGCGGCTAATCTGTACATCGTGGGTGGCGATACTGCTGTCTTTACGATCAAGAATCATCTTGCCTTGGGCTGACAGCTTACCTGTAATGTTATCAAAGGGTGTGGTATTCGGGGCATCAAAATAAGCGTTGGGGGTTAGTTTTTTGCTGTTTATGTCAAATTGCCAAGACAAAGGGGCGGTTTTACTGGCAAGACTGATTAAGCCCTTAGCGGTCAAGTCGCCAATGACCCCTTGATACGCCACGTCATTTAGGTGGATTTTTTCGCCTTTTTCAATTTTGGCAGTGATGTCATAACTGCCTTTGGGGGCGACTGATAGGCGGTTGATGTTGCCTTTGGCTTTAATGGTGGTCAGGCCGTCCGCCAAAATTAAATCGGCACTGCCATTGGGGCTGTCAATGTCATCAATATAAGGGACTTTATCACGCAAAAGATTTGCCCAAGTAGCAGAGATTTGCCACGGTGCGTCAGGTTTATCGGCACGCTGAGCAAGGCTTGCTGTTAGGTGCTCACCGTCTTTTTGTTTTAGGTCAAATTCCCAGCGGGTTTCGTTGGCTTTTTTATCCAAATAAAAATAATTCAGCGATAATGCCCCCGTCAAATCCTTGGGTAAATACGCCTGATAATCACGGTATTCAAGGGGCATCACGTCACGAATGCGGTAATGGTTGCCTTGTATGGTGGCATTAAGCCGATAAGTGTCCTGCCATGACATATCAGCATGGGCGATAAGCTGTCCACTGGCGGTATCGGCGGTTAGGCGTGTTATCACAAAGTCGTCCCACGTCACCACGCCCCGAGCCTGATAATGTCCCTTGGGTATGTCTTTGGCAGATAGGTCGGTATTGGCTCGCAGCTCAATCTTATCCATCACCCCACGGGCGGTAATTATGCCCTGTTTTAGGGTAATGCCCTGCTCTTCGGCATAAGGCAACACCACTTCATCAAAACCAAGAGACGCGCTAAAGGGCACTTTATCACTTAGGGGCTGTACAGTAAATTTGCCTGAAATGGGCTGTTTATTATACTTACTTTGTACTGTGCCAAACGCCCGTTTTAGCGTGCCGTGTGCCTGTGCTTCTATGGTATCAAAATAGGCGTGCTCGGTAATGGCATTGACCGTTACTTTGGCGGACGCTTGCAAGGGATAATCGCCCGTAAAATCAATATAACCTTGTACGTCCTTAATCAGCACTTCACGGCTAATGTCTAGCCCACCGCCCGATACATCAATCCTAGAGCCTTGCCATGTGGCGTTATCGACATCTATATCATACAGATATAGTGGCTCGCCCATACTGCCGTCCTTGTTGGCTTGGCTTAGGGCAAGGGTTTTGACGTGGGCGTTTTTGGCGTGCAAGGTTAAAGGAAGGCTTAATGGATCAAAGGCAAATGGCTCGCCTGTGGACGGCTCAAGATTGATGATATCAAGCTGTCCGATATAAGTATCCACCATACTGACCTGACCTGCCAAAAGCGTCCGCCAGCCCAATTTTAAAAAGGCATTATCGGTTTG
>RRZU010111800.1_pt1 | contig 45899 bp, 47 predicted proteins | sample 2165561 | NCBI WGS metagenome assembly RRZU01 (sample SAMN10456909, study PRJNA506462) | wastewater metagenome | isolation source: wastewater sludge | place: USA: Moscow, Idaho | reverse complement strand
GCGGACCTTGAAGACGTTGATGCCGAATGTTTCCTTGCGACCGGTGCGCTGATCGGTGCCGAGCGAGAAGAGCAGGATTTCCAGCTTGTTGGCTCCTGCGAGCTTGGTTCGTGCATCAATGCTTTTCAAAAGGTCAGACACAGGACACTCCGCTTGGATCAAGATACCGGACAGACCGGATAATGTGCTTTTTTATATCGGATAAACCGGGTAAATCCTGAGCCCGGTCAACTCAGACGCAGCAATTTGCCGCATTATTACCATAAGTCTTTACCAACGTCATAAAGCCTTGCATGTCATGTGATCAGCCACAAGAAAATACTCATGCCGCCGATCGGCTGGAGACGGCATTTTCGCTCTTTAACCAGGCATCCGTCGAATTAATCGACTCTTATGCCAAACTCCAGAAAGATGTCGCCAGCCTGTCTGCACAGCTTGAACTCGCTAACTTGGCGCTGGTTCGCCAGACATCCGAGCGGGTCGGGCTGGCGGAACGCCTGGCACTTTTGCTGGATGCATTGCCTGCCGGCGTGGTCGAGTGTGCATCAGACGGTCGTATCCTGAGTCTGAATCCGGCTGCGAGCGAGATGCTGGGAAACGGTTGGCCAGGGCGGTTGTGGGACGAGCTGATGACGACCCTCTCCCCTGCGGATGTTGCCCATGGCTGGTGGCTGACGGATCCCTTGGGTGTGGTGCGGCAAATACAGGTCGAAACACGGGAGTTGCCGATGGGGGGGCGCATCGTCCTCCTGCATGACAACACCCGGACGCAATTGCTGTTGCGACAACTGGCCGCCCAGGAGCGGCTGGCTGCCATGGGGCAGATGATGGCAGGGCTGGCGCATCAGCTCAGGACACCCCTTTCCGCTGCCATGCTGTATGCAGCCAATCTCTCGGAGCCTGGTCTGCCTGCTTCGGCACGCCAGCGGTTTGCCGAGCGTACGCTGGAGCGTTTGCGCCAGCTGGAAGGCCAGATCCAAGACACATTGAGTTATGTGCGGGGTGACATCATGCCACCAGGGCGCGTGCCGTTATCGCGGCTGCTGGATAGTGTGCATCATGCAGTAGCAGGGCTGGCGGCAGCCCGGCAGGTTGGCTTTGACATCGAACTGCAGGCTGCACCAGACCTCATCATGGCTGACGAGCAGACGCTGGCGAGTGCCCTGATATGTCTGGTTGAAAACGCCATGGCGTTTTCACCGGCCGGCAGCGTCGTCACGCTTGCCGTCGACCTGACCGAAGCCGGGCTCTCCCTTTGCGTGATCGATTGCGGGCCTGGCGTACCGCCTGAAATGGCCGAACGGATTTTCGAACCTTTCGTAACCACGCGAACCGACGGTACCGGATTAGGGCTGGCTTTGGCCCGGCAGATCGTGACCCAGCATGGTGGCACACTCCATCTGGATGCCGGATATGCTGATGGAGCGAAGTTTGTAATAACACTACCGCTCATCCCGCAAACGACCAACGGTAGCTAATCAATATATTTGTCTCGCCGACCACAAAGCCGCTTCTGGAGCGGCTTTGTGGCTTTTTATCAGGATGAACGGTCGTTTTTCGCAAAACAATGACATTGTGGCGGTTGCTTGGGGCGTGACTTATACCTGGCATGACCATTACAGAAAGTGAGAGCCGGCCAGGCTCCACATTGGAGAGTGTCATGTCCGTCCGTCCTGTTGCCGTTTTGCAGCTGCCGTGGGTACGCCAGGCCATGGCTCTGGGCATGCTGGCGACCGGGGCAGGATTGTTGTGGCAATTTCCCCAGCCTTTGCTGCTGGCCCTGCTGCTGGTGTCACTGACCACCATGGCCTGCTGGCCGCTTGCTCCCGCTGTGGCAGAGTCAGCCGGAGCGGACACTCCTGATTCCGGGGATTTGCCTCTTTCCGAAGGAGAGCGGGCAATCTGGCATGAGGTTGAGCAACTGGCAGAACAATGCCGCAGTGACCTCTCACGGCTGGAGCAGCTGTTCGACGAAGGCATGTCGCATCTCATGGGCGGCTTTGACGGCATTACCCAGCGTACCCGCAGCCAGGAAGCCGAAACCCGGCATCTGTATGAAGGTGCCAGTAGTGAAACCGGATTCGCCCAGTTTTCATCTTCTCTGGATTGCACCCTGAAACGCTTTCTGGACTCCATCAGCCAGAACGAACAGGTCGCCGACATGCTGGTCCAGCACATGCAAACCATCGTCGAGCAAGTCCAGGGAATGGGCGGTGTGCTGGATGACATCGAAAAGATCACCAGGCAAACCCAGTTGCTGGCGCTGAATGCTGCCATCGAGGCTGCACATGCCGGGGAATCCGGGCGTGGCTTTGCTGTCGTGGCCGACGAAGTCAAAAAGCTGGCAACCCAGACCTGTGTACTGTCAGCCCAGGTGCGCCAGCGCATGGACGGCGTCCGGGAGGCCGTGACCAATACCACCGAGGCTGCCGGCAATCTGGCCCGGGATGACCACGCTTTTGTCGTACAGGCACAAACCGACATTGACGTGATGCGCAATGAGGCCGAGCAGCAGCATGTCCGGTTGAAAACAGCTTCATCGGCTCTTGGACGACTGACCCAGGACATTGACCAGGCCGTGGGCGAGATCGTGCGCAACCTCCAGTTTCATGACCTGGTGACCCAGTTGGCGCGCTATCTGGCCCAGCGTCAGCAGGCGCTGGTGACGCTGGCTGCCGGATGCGGTGTCCATACCGATCCGGCCCGGCGTGAGCAACTGGGCCAAAAGCTTCATCAAAACCTTCAAGAACGCAATCCGGTTTGCCAGCACACCCTGGCACAAGGGGATATCGAGCTGTTCTAGCAGCTTGCCTTCCCTGTCGAACAAGAAAGGACATGCAATGGCCAAATGCATACTGGCTGTCGACGATTCGCCCTCCATTCGCCAGATGGTCACTTTCACGCTGAAAAATGCGGGTTACGACATCATCTCTGCCTCTGACGGCCTTGCCGGCCTGAAAGAGGCCAACAGCCACCGGGTGGATCTGGTCCTGACCGACCAGAACATGCCCGGCATGGATGGCCTGACCCTGATTCGTGAGCTGAGACAACTGCCGGCATACCGGGCAACCCCGATCCTCATGCTGACTACCGAAGCCGGTGATGACATGAAGGCACAGGGCCGGGCGGCCGGTGCCAGTGGCTGGATGGTCAAACCGTTCGATCCACAGAAACTGGTGGATGTCGTGCGCAAACTCCTGGGGTGATCCGGCACCATGAGCATTGATCTCAGCCAGTTCCATGCAGCTTTTTTCGATGAAGCTGCCGAGCACCTGGAAACCATCGAACGCCTGCTTCTGGAAAGCCAGCCCGGCCAGACTACCGATGGCGAGGCACTCAATGCCATCTTCCGGGCCGCACATTCCATCAAGGGCAGTGCCGGTACCTTCGGTTTTGCCGACATTGCCGGATTTACCCACGGGCTTGAAAACCTGCTGGACCGCATCCGTCGCGGAGAGCTTCCCCTGACTGCCGGGCGGATAAGCGTGTGCCTCAAGTCACGGGACGTGATTGCCGACCAGCTGGCCGCGCACCGGGACGGAGCCTCAGCTGTCGATTCCGGGCGACTTGCCGAGATAGAGGCTGCCTTGCTGGCTGCGCATGGCGAGGGTGCTGACATGCCAGTACCTGTTACTTCATCCCGGCCTGATGGTGGCCATTATCTGTTGTGCTGGGACCGGCAGCTGGGGCATCCGGAAGGATTGCAAGACCGGCTGGCCGCACTGGGCACCGTTCAACCTTGCGGAGAGCAGGGTGAAGAACTGGTATTCCAGTTGCAAAGCGGGCTCTCGGCTACCGACATTGCCGAAAGCCTGGCTTTCTGGCTGCCCCCGGGCCAATTCCGGCTGGAGCACCTCGAAAGCCAGGGCGACGAGGCATTTGGCGTATTTGTGGATACTCAACGGGTCGTGGCCACAAGTGCCACAGAACCGGCTGCACCCGTTGACGAGGGCTGGGGCCTGTTTGCGCCGCCGGCTGCTGCAACGGCGGATGTGTCTCCTCCTGTAGCAGAGCCTGCGGCAACCGGCAGTACGCCTGCCTTGCGTCAGGCGACGCCTCAACCGGAAACCTCGATCCGGGTCAATGTCGAGAAAGTTGACCAGCTCCTGAACCGGATCGGAGAACTGGTCATTACCCAGTCGATGCTGGCGCAGCAGGTCGAGAGGCTTGGTACGCTGGCCAGTGAAGAATTGCAGCGGGGCATGGCCCAGCTGGAACGTACGACCCGCGAACTGCAAGAGGCCGTCATGTCGGTGCGCATGCTGCCAGTCGCCAGTGTATTTGGCCGCTTTCCGCGACTGGTGCGCGAGCTGGGGCAAAAGCTTGGCAAGGCGGTTGAGTTGCAGGTCATCGGTGAGCAGACCGAAATCGACAAAAGCTTTGTTGAAAAACTGACTGATCCCCTGACGCATCTGGTGCGCAACAGCCTTGACCACGGACTGGAGTCTGCCGAGGGACGGGCCGGTGCGGGTAAGCCTCCGGTCGGGCGACTGACATTGCGGGCCTTTCATCAGGGCGGTCACATCGTGATCGAAGTCAGCGATGACGGCGCCGGTCTGCAGCGTGACCGCATCCTCGCCAAGGCGCGCGAGCAGGGGCTGAACGTCAGTGACACGATGAATGATGCCGAAGTGTGGCAACTGATCTTCGAACCCGGATTTTCCACTGCGCAGGCCGTCACGGATGTATCCGGGCGCGGTGTCGGGATGGACGTTGTCCGCCGCAACATCGAGGCCATGGGTGGCTCCATCCGGATTGAATCCCTTGCCGGAGTCGGCACGACCATCAGCCTGCATTTGCCGCTGACGCTGGCCATTCTTGACGGCATGTCGATTGCCATCGGCAACGAAATCTACATCCTGCCCCTGTCGCAGGTCGTGGAGTCGCTGCAACCCCGCGCGGAAGACGTTTTCACGCTGGCCGGGCAACACCGTTTGCTGCGGGTGCGCGGCGAATGCCTGCCCTTGCTGGCGCTGTGGGAAATTTTCGATATCCAGCCACGTGTCCGAGAAGCCCATGAAGGGCTGGTCATCATCATCACCGTGGCGTCCCAGCGCGTGGCCTTGCTGGTGGACGATCTGGTCTCGCAGCAACAGTTTGTCGTCAAAAACCTGGAAACCAATTATCGCCGCGTGCGCGGGCTGGCTGCGGCCACCATTCTGGGAGACGGCCAGGTGGCCTTCATCCTGGACGGAGCCGAGGTCGTGCGCATGGGGCAGGGAGGCTAGCCATGGCTGACAGCCATCAGGAGGGAGGCGCACGGGAATACCTCGTGTTTGCGCTCGGCCCGGAAACCTACGGCATTGACCTGCTCAAGGTGCAGGAAATCCGGGGCTACGATGCCGTCACCCGCATTGCCGGTACACCGGAATTCATCAAGGGAGTCATCAACCTGCGGGGCGCCATTGTGCCGGTGGTTGACCTGCGTATCCGGTTTTCAACCGGAGCAATCGACTACGGCGCGCAAACCGTGGTGATCGTTCTCAACGTCAGCCAGCGCACGGTGGGGGTGGTTGTAGATGGCGTGTCTGACGTGATCGCCCTCGGACCGGACGAAATCCATCCCAAACCTGACATGGGGGCGGTGGACACCAGCTTCATGACCGGACTGGGTCCGTATGAGGAAGGAATGGTCATTTTGCTGGATATCGAACGCCTGATGTGCAGTCCTGACATGGCTTTGATTGATGACTCGCTGGCACTGGCCGGTTGAGTGTGTGCCTTCGGGCAAATACAGATATGCAGGGGGTAGCATGAAGTTTTCACACATGAGCTTGAGCCGGCGCCTGCTGGTGTGTTTCAGCCTGTTGGCCATCATCCCGGTACTGCTGGGCGGTGTATCCATCTGGCAGAACCAGTCCATGCAGAGCCGCGTGAACCATCTCAACGATACGGCCTTGCCGCAGGTCATCGAGGCCAACCACATCATCGACAACTCCAATCTGGTGACCAATTCCCTGCAGAGCATGCTGCTGCTGGATTCGGAAGCACTGGTACGCGAGGCACGCAACAAGGCCAAGCTGGCAGCCGAGTCGAACGCCGAAATCCTGCAAAAACTGCAGGCCGGTGCTCCGGCTGAAGACATGCCCTTGCTCAACAGCATGGTCAGCGCCCGGCAGGCAGTCCTTGCCGACAGGGGCCAGTTCCTGAACCTGTATGACCAGGGCAACCATGAAGCTGCCCGGCGTTACCTGATGAATGAAACCCAGGGAGCGATGCAGGTCCTGATGGCAGCTACCACGCGCTATATCGAGCACAAGACTGCAGCAGCCACCAAAGGCGCTGGCGAGGCCAGTGAAATGGCCGTGTTCGGCAACTGGCTGATCGGCTTTGGCATCGCCTTGTCCCTGGCTCTGGCCATCGCGTTTGCCCGGCTGACGACACGCTCGGTCATGCGTGAAATCGGTGGGGACCCAGCCGTGGCACGGGAAGCGTTGCTACGCCTCAACCAGGGAGACCTGTCCGTATCTTTGCCGGTGGCCGAGGGCGATCACACCAGCCTCTTTGCCCGGCTGAATGATACGTCCCGGCTGGCCATCGAAAATGCCCGCGTTCGTGCGGCCCTGGAACATGTCAATGCCAATGTGATGATTGCTGACAATGACAGAAACATCCTGTTCATGAACCGCAGTGTCACGGCCATGCTGAAAGCCGCCGAATCGGATATCCGCAAAGGGCTGCCGAGCTTCAGTGCCGACAAGGTCCAGGGCAGCAACATGGATATTTTCCACCGCAACCCCCGGCACCAGCAGGACATGCTGGCCCGGTTGTCCTCGGTCATTCATACGCAGATCAGCATTGGCGGACGTCATTTTGCACTGACAGCCAATCCGGTTTTTGATCCGCAGGGCAACCGGCTGGGAACGGTCGTGGAATGGCTGGACCGTACGGCTGAAGTGGCTGTCGAGCAAGAGGTTGCCGGTATCGTCAATTCGGCCTCCAGGGGCGATTTCACCCAGCGCATCAAGCTCGACAACAAGACCGGCTTTTTCCGGCAACTGGCCGAAGGTCTCAATACCCTGCTGGATACCACGCACCAGGGGATCGGCGATGTGGCCCAGGTACTGTCAGCGCTTGCCCGCGGTGACCTGACTGCCAGGGTCAAGGGCGACTTTGAAGGCACGTTTGCAGCCCTCAGCCAGGATACCAATGCTACGGTCGAGCACCTGCGAGGTATCGTGCAGCGCATCAAGAGTGCTTCCGACACGATCAGCAATGCCGCGCAGGAAATCACGGCGGGCAACCAGAACCTGTCCGCCCGTACCGAGCAACAGGCCGCCAGCCTGGAAGAAACTGCTGCCAGCATGGAGCAGATCACCGGCACGGTGAAGCAGAACGCCGAAAACTCGCGTCAGGCCAATAACCTGGCCATGGGTGCCTCTGACATCGCGACCCGGGGCGGCGAGGTAGTACACCAGGTGGTAGCCACCATGAATGACATTGCCGACAGTGCGAAAAAGATTGTCGACATCATTGGCGTCATTGACGGTATTGCCTTCCAGACCAATATCCTGGCGCTCAACGCGGCAGTCGAGGCCGCACGGGCCGGGGAACAGGGGCGGGGTTTTGCCGTGGTTGCCAGCGAGGTCCGCAGCCTGGCCCAGCGTTCTGCTTCGGCGGCCAAGGAAATCAAGTCGCTGATCGGTGATTCGGTCAGCAAGGTGGAGTCCGGCAACCAACTGGTGGACGAGGCCGGCCGGACCATGAGCGAGATCGTGGCGGCCGTCCAGCGGGTCAGCGGGATTGTCAGTGAGATTTCTGCGGCCTCCAGCGAGCAGTCGACCGGTATCGAGCAGGTCAATATCTCGGTCAGCCAGATGGATGAAATGACGCAGAAGAACGCCACGCTGGTCGAGGAGGCTGCTGCGGCTGCCGAAGCCATGCGCGAGCAGGCCGTGAGCCTTGCCCAGGCGGTGGCCCAGTTCAATCTGGGAGGCAGCGGTGCCCGGGGAGCTGACGGCAAAGGGCGGAGTATTGGCAAGTTTGCCCTGCCGGCAGCCGAACCGGCTTCCGGGCAAGCCAGGACGGAACAGCAAGGAAGTGGCGAATCAGTGGGCGAGTGGGAGTCGTTCTGATGGTCGAGGCTGGCGAACTGCTCTTCGAGCGACGTGATTTCGAGCGGGCCGCCAGCCTGATCCGGCGCCGCTGCGGGGTCTGTCTGGGGGTGGGCAAGGAACACATGGTGTATGCCCGGCTGGCCCGGCAAGTGCGCAAGTGTGGTTTCAGCCGGTTTGCGGACTACCTTGATTTGCTTGAGGAGGCCCCGGCGCACCCGGAATGGCAGGGGTTCATCGGTGCCCTGACCACACACCTGACGGCGTTTTTCCGGGAGCGCCACCATTTTGAACTGCTGGTCAAACAGTTCCGGACACATCCGTCTGACCGGCCTTTCCGGATCTGGTGTGCGGCAGTTTCGACCGGAGAAGAAGCGTGGTCGGCCCTGATGGCGTTGTGCGAAGAACGGAACTCGCTGACACCGCGGGTTGAGTTGCTGGCTACCGACGTGGACATCAAGGTACTGACCCAGGCGGCATCCGGTGTGTATCCGCTGGTCCAGGTCGAGGCCTTGCCGCTTGCCTGTCGCAGCCGCTACTGGTTGCGCGGACGCGGTGCGCAGTCCGGGCGGGCGCGCATTCGTCCGGAGCTGATGAGCCTGGCACGGTTTGAGGTGATGAACCTTATCGAATCCGGCTGGGGAAAAGGTGCGCCATTCGAGGCCATTTTCTGTCGTAACGTACTGATTTATTTTGATGAAACTACGAGGCAAGCCATCCTGAAGCGGCTGGCCGGATGTCTGGCACCCCATGGCCGGCTGTATCTGGGCCATGCGGAAAACATTGTCAGCCAGGACACCCCGTTTGTTTCCTGTGGGCAAACGGTGTATCGCCTGGCGACAACGGAGGTTGCGGTATGAGTCAGCCTGTACGGGTTCTGGTGGTGGATGATTCTGCCCTGATGCGTAATCTGCTGGCCGAGCTGATCAATGCCTGTGACGGCATGTGCTGTGTCGGGCAGGCGGCGGATCCGTTGCAGGCGCGTGAAAGCATCCGCTTGCTGGCTCCTGATGTGGTGACGCTGGATGTGGAAATGCCGCACATGGACGGGCTGGAGTTCTTGCGTCGCCTGATGCGTTTGCGTCCGACGCCGGTAGTGATGGTGTCCAGCCTGACCGCTCGTGGAAGCGAGGTCGCCATCGAGGCCTTGGCTCTGGGGGCCGTGGAGGTTGTGGAGAAGCCGGGGGCTGGTCTGGGGCAGGCCATACCACGTTTTGCAATGCAGCTGACCGGTGCGATCCAGAAAGCAGCACAGGCCAATCTGTCTCGAATATGCAACTTGAGTAAATCGCCGGTAATGCCGTCATTGCGTCCTCCGGCCAAGGATGCCCTGGTCTTGATCGGGGCATCCACCGGTGGAACGGAGGCATTGGTGACGTTGCTTTCGGCATTGCCGGCCCAGATGCCTCCTGTGCTGATCGTCCAGCACATGCCGGCCGGATTCACGGCTTCATTTGCCCGTCGGCTGGACCAGGCTTGCGTTTTGCAGGTCCGTGAAGCGCAAGGCGGGGAAAAACTGGCTCCGGGACAGGTGTGGGTCGCTCCCGGGCATGCACATTTGCAGCTTTCGGCCCAGGCCGGAGACTGGCGTACACAACTGGTGGACAGTGATCCGGTCAATCGTCACAGACCATCTGTTGACGTGCTTTTCCATTCGGCATTAAAGGTTGCCGGACGGCATACTGTCGCCGTATTGTTAACCGGCATGGGGCGGGATGGTGCGCAAGGCTTGCTCGCACTACGCAAAGCCGGTGCGTATACCTATGCTCAGGACAAGGCCAGTTCCGTGGTGTTTGGCATGCCTCGCGAAGCAATCGAAATCGGTGCTGCATGCGAGGTTGCCAGTCTGGGGGACATGGCACACCAGGTGGTCACCCGGATGGCGGGTGGAGCAGGCGGTCGGGCAGAAGAGGGGAAAGGCGTGGCCGCTCCTCACTAGGAAATTGGAACATCATGACTATCGGAAATACCAAGCAGACCAGTGCCGCAGCGCCCAAACCCACGTACTTTGACCATAATTTCAAGCTGGAAGCGACCAAGGTCCTGCCCGGTGAATATGTCGCCACCAACCGGGACATGCTGCTGGTCACGGTGCTGGGATCTTGCGTGTCGTGCTGTTTGCGTGATTCGGCTGCCAATGTGTCCGGCCTCAATCATTTCATGTTGCCGGATGCCCTGATGGATTCCGAGGCTGCGGCCACCATGCCTGCCCGTTACGGCATGCATGCCATGGAAATCCTCATTAACGAGATGATCAAGCTGGGAGCTGACCGGCAGCGCATGGAGGCCAAGATTTTCGGGGGGGGCAATGTGCTCAAGGGCATCCTCAAATCCAATATCGGCGAGCGCAATGTCGACTTCGTGCGCCAGTATCTGGCCAAGGAGGGGATTCCGGTCATGGCGGAGGACGTGCTCGACAGCTATCCGCGCAAGCTGTATTTCTTTTCCAGAAGCGGGCGTGTACTGGTCAAAAAGATCAAGGAAGTACATAACCGCACGATCTTTGAACGTGAACTCAGTTACCGGGAACGGCTGCGCCGCATGCCTCTGGACGGCAGCATCGAGCTGTTCTGACTTGTGTGGAGCAGAATGAAAAACGGGCACCATCCGGTGCCCGTTGTCATGATTGGCTGCTTGTTCAGATGCGCTTGAAAATCAGCGTACCGTTGGTGCCGCCAAATCCGAACGAATTCGACAATGCCACATTTACACGGGCATGGCGTGCCTCGTTGGGGACGTAGTCGAGATCACAGCCTTCGCCGGCTTCGTGCAGGTTGATGGTCGGCGGCAGGATCTGTTCGGAAACTGCCAGGGCGGAGAATACGGCCTCTACGCCACCTGCTGCGCCGAGCAGGTGCCCGGTCATCGACTTGGTCGAGCTGACAGCCAGCTTGTAAGCGTGGTCGCCAAATACACGTTTGACGGCAACCGTTTCGGCGACATCACCCAGCGGAGTCGACGTGCCATGGGCATTGAGATAGTCGACTTCATCCGGATTCATCCGGGCATTCTTGAGGGCGGTTTTCATGCAGCGCATGGCGCCGTCACCGTCTTCGCACGGTGCTGTCATGTGATAGGCATCGGAACTCATGCCGTAGCCTGCCAGTTCAGCATAAATCCTGGCACCGCGAGCCTTGGCATGCTCGTATTCTTCCAGCACCAGAACCCCGGCACCTTCACCCAGAACAAAACCGTCGCGGTCCTTGTCCCAAGGGCGGCTGGCCGCGGCCGGATCGCTGTTGCGGCCGGACAATGCCTTGGCGGATGCGAAACCGCCAATCGCCAACGGGCATACGGTGGACTCGGCACCACCGGCAACCATCACGTCAGCATCACCGTATTCGATCAGGCGGGCAGCGTCACCGATGGAGTGCGTGGCTGTCGTGCAGGCTGACACGATCGCGTAGCTCGGGCCCTTGTAGCCATAGAGGATCGACAGGTTGCCCGACACCATGTTGATGATCGAACCGGGAATGAAAAACGGCGAGATCTTGCGGGCACCCCCTGCCAGATAGGCATTGTGGGTGTCTTCGATCATCGGCAGGCCGCCAATGCCCGAGCCGATGATGACGCCGACACGTTCGGGGTCAAGGCCTGCAATGGCTTCAAGACCGGCGTCGCGAACAGCCTGGATGCCGGCAGCCATGCCGTAATGGATGAACGTATCCATGCGACGGGCGTCTTTGGCCGAAATCCACTGGCTGGCGTCAAAATCCCTGACTTCACCTGCGATCTGGATCGGGAAGTTTTCCACATCGAAGCGGCTGATGCGGCTGATGCCAGAACGGCCTGCAACGATGTTGCCCCAGCCGGTGGTGACGTCGTTGCCGACCGGGCTGATCAGGCCAAGACCGGTGATGACTACTCTGCGTCGAGCCAAGTCGAACTCCTTTTACTGAATGCGATGCGATTGCCGCCGGAAGATCGGGGAGGTTTCAGTAACCTGTCCGTGTCAAACGGGCGTTTGCCTGCTCCAGAACGGCAAAAGACCCCTGCACGGTCAGGCACGTTGATGTGCCTTGGGCAGAGGTCTCTGAAAATCGCGGGATTACTTGTCGAGGTGGGCGGTCACGTAGTCGATCGCCTGCTGGACGGTGGTGATCTTCTCGGCTTCTTCATCCGGGATTTCGCATTCGAATTCTTCTTCGAGTGCCATCACCAGTTCCACCGTGTCGAGCGAGTCAGCGCCCAGATCGTCCACGAACGAGGATTCGTTCTTGACTTCGGCTTCGTTCACGCCGAGTTGTTCTGCGACGATTTTCTTGACGCGCTGTTCGATGTTTTCCATTTGGATTTACCTAGGCCTTTCAAAGCGGGGTAATGAAACCGCGTCATTCTACCAAAAAAAATTTAGAGCAAAATACCTAAATCCAATGACGCGAATTTCGAAGTGTTGCAGCGAATGCCTGCCAATGTGCAGGCAGTCACGGTAAAAATCAAGGCATCAGCATGCCGCCGTTTACATGCAGGGTCTGACCCGTGATGTAAGCCGCGCGCGACGAGGCCAAAAATGCTACGGCGTCAGCGATATCCTGGGGCGCACCCAGACGACCCAGTGCAATCTGGCCTTCCAGCGCCTGGCGCTGCGCATCCGGCAAATCACGCGTCATGTCGGTCTCGATGAAACCCGGCGCGACGGTATTGACGGTAATGCCGCGGCTACCGACTTCGCGTGCCAGCGATTTGGAAAAACCGATGACAGCAGCCTTGGCCGCCGCGTAGTTGCTTTGTCCGGCATTGCCCATCGAGCCCACGACCGAACCGATATTGATGATGCGGCCTTCGCGGGCCTTCATCATGCCACGCAGCACGGCCTTGGACAGGCGATAGACGGATTTCAGATTGGTGTCCATGATGGCATCCCAGTCTTCTTCCTTCATGCGCATCAGCAGCTGGTCACGGGTGATGCCGGCATTGTTGACCAGGATGCCGACCGGACCATAAGTACTGTCGATGTAGCTGATCAGGCGTTCAACCTGCTCTGCACCTTCATTGACGTTGAATTCGATGCCCTGGCCGCCAAACGGCGCCAGACGCTCGCTGATGGCGACGGCACCGGTTTCTGTCGTGGCGGTACCGATCACGATGGCCCCTTCCCGGGCCAGCGTATCGGCAATGGCAGCACCGATGCCGCGGGTGGCACCGGTAACGAGGACGATTTTGCCTTGTAGGCTCATGAATGGCTCCTGCGGGATACGGGGGTCAGGCGAATTCGGTCAGCGCAGCTTCCAGTGCCGCGGCGTCGGTCAGCGCCAGGGTCTTGACGCGCGCATCAATGCGCTTGCCAAGACCTGCCAGCACCTTCCCGGGGCCGCACTCGGCCTGTTGCGTCAGGCCGTCTTCGGCCAGCAGGCGGACCGTTTCGGTCCAGCGGACCGGACGATACAGCTGGCGGGTCAGCGCGTCCCGGATGGCCTGCGGCTCGTCATGGCTGGCCACATCGGCGTTGTGGATCACCCGGATGCCCGGCTTGCGCACTTCGATGTCCGCCAGTGCCGCGGCCAGCTGCTCGGCGGCAGGCTGCATCAGGGCACAGTGCGAAGGTACGGAGACCGGCAGCAGCAGCGCCCGCTTGGCGCCTTGCTCCTTGCACAGGGCGCAGGCGCGTTCGACAGCGGCCTTGTGACCGGCGATGACCAGCTGGCCCGGTGAATTGAAGTTGACCGGTTCGACCACTTCGCCTTGCGCTGCGGCTTCGCAGACGGCGACGACCGCTGCGTCGTCCAGCCCCAGGATGGCGGCCATGGCGCCCGTTCCGGCCGGCACGGCGGCCTGCATGGCTTCGGCACGCAAGCGGACCAGCCGGACGGCATCGGCAAAGGCCAGGCTGTCGGCCGCGACCAGGGCTGAGTATTCGCCCAGGCTATGGCCGGCCACGGCAGCCGGCAAGGCACCACCGGCAGCACGCCAGGCACGCCACACGGCGACACCGGCTGCCAGCATGACGGGCTGGGTGTTGACGGTCTGGTTGATGGCGTCCGGCGATTCGGCCGTGAGCATGCCCCACAGGTCGAGGTCCAGCACGGAGCCGGCTTCATCAAACGTGGCGCGTACGACCGGGTGAGCGGCAAAGCCTGCCATCATGTTCAGGCTCTGCGAGCCCTGACCGGGAAAGACAAACGCAAAACTCATGCGACATCTCCTTGCGAAGGGGAGGCGGTTCGGTCCGGTGCATGTGGAAGCCGGCGGCATGGCCGGCGTCTTGTGCAGCGGGAAACGGAATCAGTAATGCAGCAGGGCCGAGCCCCAGGCAAAGCCGCCGCCAATGCCTTCCAGCAACAGCAGCTCGCCGCGCCGGATGCGGCCGTCGCGTACCGCAGCATCCAGTGCCAGCGGCACCGAGGCAGCCGAGGTGTTGGCATGGTTGGGCAGGGTCACGACCACCTTGTCCATCGGCAGGGCCAGATGTCTGGCCGTGGCTTCGATGATGCGCAGGTTGGCCTGGTGCGGCACCAGCCAGTCCAGGTCGGCCTTGGTCTTGCCGGCCTTGGCCAGGGTGACTTCGGCAATGTCGGCCAGCGCCTTGACGGCAAACTTGAAGACGGCCTGGCCGTCCATGTAGACAAACGGGTTGCCGGCCAGCACGCCCTGCGAGGGGCGGGCATCGCACTTGAGGATGTCCTTGTAGCGGCCGTCGGCGCGCAGTTCGGTCGACAGGACGCCGGTGTCTTCGTCGGCACCCAGTACCACGGCGCCGGCACCGTCACCAAACAGGATGCAGGTACGGCGGTCGTCCCAGTCGATCAGGCGCGACAGCGTTTCGGCGCCGATGACCAGCGCACGCTTGATCTGGCCGCTGCGGATGAAGGCGTTGGCCGTGGCAAAGGCGTACATGAAGCCGGCACAGACTGCCTGCACGTCAAAGGCGGGCACACCGGCGAGGCCGAGGCGTTCCTGCACGACAACGGCGGTGCTGGGGAAAACCATGTCCGGGGTGGTGGTGGCCACGATGATCATTTCGATCGATGCGGCTTCGATGCCGGCCGCTTCGATGGCGCGCAGGGCCGCGCGGTACGCCAGGTCACTGGTCAGCTGGCCTTCGGCGGCGAGGCGGCGTTCCTGGATGCCGGTCCGGCTGACGATCCATTCGTCGGTGGTTTCAACGCGTTTGGCCAGCTCGGTGTTGGTGAGGATGGTGTCGGGCAGATAGCTGCCGGTTCCCAGAATCCGGGCGTAGGGCATGGGGAAATCTCTCTGTGGCTACTGACTCTCAGGATGACAAGGTCGCGTCACCGGGCTCCAGCGCAGCCAGCCGGCGGCTGACCTGTTCCTGGATGTGTCCGGTTACGTTGCCGCGGACTTCGGCGACGGCCTCTTCGATGGCATAGCCAAAACCGAGGCTGTCGGTGCCGCCGTGGCTCTTGACCACGATGCCGCGCAGGCCGACCAGACTGGCGCCATTGTAACGCCGGGAATCGAGTCGTTTCTTGAAGTGTTTGAGCACCGGCAGGGCTGCCAGTGCGCTCAGGCGGGTAAACAGGTTGCGGCCGAATTCCTGCTTGAGCAGGGCGCCGACCATGTGTGCCAGCCCTTCCGACGTCTTGAGGGCGACATTGCCGGTAAAGCCGTCGGTGACGATGACGTCGACCGTGCCGAGGTAGATGTCGTTACCCTCGACATTGCCGTAAAAGTTCAGGCTGGAATTGCGCAGGAGTTCGGCGGCCTGTTTGACCGTGTCGTTGCCCTTGATTTCTTCCGAGCCGATGTTGAGCAGTCCCACCGTGGGGTTGTTGCGTCCGGTGACGCCTTCGATCAGGGTGGCGCCCATGATGCCGAACTGCAAGAGCTGTTCCGGCGTGCAGTCGACGTTGGCGCCCAGGTCGAGCACGCAGCTTTCGCCCTTCATGGTGGGCAGCAGCTTGGCAATGGCCGGGCGGTCGATGCCGGGGATGGTCTTGAGGACAAAACGGGCGGTGGCCATCAGGGCGCCGGTATTGCCGGCAGATACGGCGGCTTGCGCCTGGCCTTCCTTGACGAGGTTGATGGCAACCCGCATGGAGGAATCTTTTTTGTTCTTGAGCGCCGACTGGGGCGAGTCATCCATGGCCACGACCTGCGAGGCGGCATGGACGGTCAGGCGGCCGGAACGGGGGCGGGCAAGGCGGGTCAGCTCGTCTTCAATGGCGTCCGGCTGGCCTACCAGGATCAGTCTGACGTCCGGATGGCGGTCAAGAAAGTCGACGGCGGCAGGTACGGTTACGCCGACCCCGACGTCACCTCCCATTGCGTCGACAGCTACTGTGAGTGTCATGCTAATCCGGGAAAAGTAAAGCCGTGCGATGGCACGGCTCGGGAATGAGTGGCACCGTTACCGTTTCCGTCCTGGGACCGATCGGGTGACAGCGCTGGCGGACGAAGGATTACTCGTCCTTGCCCTTGACAACCTTGCGGCCACGGTAGAAACCGTTCGGGCTGATGTGATGACGACGATGGGCTTCGCCGGTGGACGGCTCGATGGCGATCACCGGAGCGGTCAGGAAATCGTGGGCACGGTGCATGCCGCGCTTCGAGGGGGATTTTTTGTTCTGCTGAACAGCCATGATTGACTCCTAAGTCGATTCAAGTTCAGTCGGGCTTGCGCTTGAGCGCGGCAAGCACGGCAAACGGGTTGGGTTTGTCGGTCTTTGCCGCCTCAAGCGCCTCGGGACGGCAATCCTCATGGCGCGGCGCGAGCGGCAAGCCCAGCAAGACTTCATCTTCGATCAAGGCGAGCACGTCCAGTTCGTCTTCGGCCATGACGGCATCCAGCGAGCTGTCTTCATCGCTGGCGGCCTCGAGCTTGCTTTCGTCAGTAAACAGCGTGATGCAGGCATCGGCTGTCACGACAAAAGGCAGCGGATCGAGACAGCGCTGACAGGTCAGTGCGACTTGGCCGGACACCTCCAGTACCAGGTACGGACGATCCAGCTTGTCGACACCTCCCGTGAGCGACCAGTCAAGACGGCCGGCCGGATCGGCCACCGCTTCAAGAAGTCGCTCCAGCTCTGCCACGGCCATGCTGCCGTCGAGTGTCTGGCGTTCACGCGCGAACGTGAGCGGATTGATCAAAATGGGTTGGGACATAAACGGCGGATGATATTATCCGCGTTCTCCCCTGTCAAAAGAATCCTTCACTTTCATGCGTTTGGTCCTTGCTTCCACCTCGCGATTCCGCCGCGAGATGCTGTCCCGTCTGGGCCTGCCTTTCGAGGCACTGGCTCCCGTCTGTGACGAAACCCCGCTGTCCGGAGAGTCCGCGCTGGACACGGCCTGCCGGCTGGCCCGCATCAAGGCGCGCTCGCTGGGCGAACGCTGCCCGGATGCGCTGATCATCGGCTCCGACCAGGTGGCACTGCTGGATGGCGAACAGCTGGGCAAGCCCGGCTCGGTGCCCGTTGCCATCGAAATGCTCCGGCGCACCCGTGGCCGCGAGCTGGTGTTTCACACCGCCCTGGCGCTCTACGACGCCCGTTGCGACATGTTGCGTGAGCGGGTGGACATCACCACCGTCCGCATGCGGGACCTGAGCGACGGACAGATCGCCGCCTATCTTGAGCGCGAGCCGGATGCCATTCACTGCGCCGGCGGCTGCATGAGTGAAAAGCTCGGCGGGGCGCTGATTGCCCGCATTGACTCCACCGATCCCAATGCCCTGATCGGCCTGCCCCTTTTTGATCTGGTGGACCTGCTGCTGGAAGCCGGCGTCGAGGTACTGTAATGGCCACGCTTTTCCTGATTCCCGCTCCGCTCGGCGACTTGCCGCCCGACAACTGGGTGATTCCTGCCCAGCGTGAACGCATCCGCCACCTGACCCGCTTTGTGGTCGAGGCCAGCAAGACCGCCCGCAAGCACCTCAAGCAGCTGGAGCTGGATACGCCGCTGCAAGTGCTGGAGCTTGCCGAGCTCAACGAGCACACCGCCGAGGCGGAACTGGAGGCCCTGCTGGCCCCGTTGCTGGCCGGCCACGACGTCGGCCTGCTGTCCGAGGCCGGCTGTCCGGCCGTGGCCGACCCTGGCGCCAACCTGGTCCGGCTGGCGCACCGGTACGGCATTACGGTCGAACCGCTGGTCGGACCATCGTCGATCCTGCTGGCCCTGATGGGCTCCGGCAGCCAGGGACAGCGGTTTGCCTTCAACGGCTACCTGCCCGTGCCCGAGGCCGAACGCATCGCCGCCATCCGCCGGCTGGAAAAACGCTCGCGCGACGAGGACAGTGCCGAGCTTTTCATCGAGACGCCTTACCGCAACCCGCAGCTGCTGGATACCCTGCGCGCTACGCTGGCGCCCTCGACCTGGCTGACCGTGGCGTGCGACCTGACCCTGCCGACCCAGTCGATCATCAGCCGGCCGGTGGTCGACTGGCGAGGCGACAGTGCCGACTACAAAAAGCGGCCGGCCATTTTCGTGTTGCACGCAAGCCGTCGTTAGACAGCGCCAGCAGTCACCAGCCCAACACCCCGCTTCCAGGCGGGGTGTTTGTCTTGATGTGTTGTCCGGTCAGGGGGATCGACCGGATGACTGACACGGCCTGCATGCCGGGCCGGATTCCGCCGCAGGCTACCGTTAAGGTGCCAGAACCGCATGTCGGTCTCTCTTGGGGGAGGGGAGGCTGGAGCGCGACTGGCAGGCTAGCATGACGACTGACCGGTATCCGTCCTGCCCGGCAGCGCGGAATACCGGCGGAAACAAACTCCGATCCGACCCAGACCAGCGCCGGGTGCGTGCCTGATGCCGGTCCGGCCAGACGGTTGTCATGGCGCTTCGGCCCAGGATATGAGCGGCATGCGCGGAGGCGGAGCTTTGTGTCGTGCCGGTCTTGTCTCCCGGATGGATGTGTCCGCCCGGCGAAGAGCTGCCGGACTATTCCAGTCCGAGCGCACGCAGCAGGCCGCGTGCCTTGTGGCGGGTTTCCTGCAATTCACGTTCGGGCTGCGAGTCGATCACGATGCCGGCGCCGGCCCGGAAGCGCAGCCGGTTGCCTTCCTGCATGAAGGTGCGGATCAGGATGTTGGTATCCATCGAGCCGTCGCGGTTGATGTAACCGAGGCTGCCGGTGTAGGCGCGGCGTGGCGAGCTTTCCAGCTCGCGGATGATCTGCATGCAGCGCACTTTCGGGCAGCCGGTGATGGTGCCGCCGGGGAAAAGGGCGCGGAAAACGTCCGCCGGTGTCAGTCCGTCGCGCAAGCGGCCGCGCACGTTGGATTCGATATGGTGCACGGTGGCGTAGCTGGCCACGGTCATCAGCTCGTTGATCTCGACACTGCCCGGACGGCAGATGCGTCCGAGGTCGTTGCGTTCCAGGTCGATCAGCATGACGTGTTCGGCGCGCTCCTTCAGGTCGCCGATCAGACGCGCTTTCAGGCTGGCATCCTCGACCGGATCGGCAGCCCGGGGGTGGGTGCCGGCAATCGGGCGGGTATCGGCCACGCCTTCCGGCGTGACCCGCACCAGCCGCTCCGGCGACGAACTGACAATGCTGCCGGCAGCACCAAACTGCACCAGCGCCGAAAAGGGAGCCGGGTTGGCCTGGCGCAGAGCGGCAAACACATCGGCCGGACAGACATCCGGGTTGAGCGTGGCCTGCCACTGGCGCGACAGGTTGACCTGGAACACGTCGCCGTCGCGGATGTAGTCGTGAATACGGCCGATCGCTTCGGTGAACCGGGCCGGGTCGTCTTCTTCGATGTGCTGCAATGTCAGCGGCTGCGCCTGCCAGCCGGCGGTGGTGGCGAGTGCGGCCGTAAGTTCAGCCAGCTCGGTGGTAGTTTCCGCGACCAGCGTGGCGGTCTGGCAATCGCGGTCGACCACGATGGCGGCCGGGTGGCGCACCAGGGCAGCCAGCGGGAACGGATCGGGCAGCGGCGTGCCAACGCTAGGCTCGAAGGTATGCAGCAGTTCGTAGCCGAGATAGACAAACCAGCCGCCGATGAACGGCAGAGATCCGGGGTGCGGCACCGGTGCCAGTGGCAGGCTGGCCAGATCGCTGACGAATTGCGCACCGTCACCCTCGAAATACAGGCGTGGTTCGCGCGGCAGGGCCAGCAGCAGGTCGATGCCGGTGGAGCCGGATGATTGCAGCAGCACCGGAAAGGTGTGCGGTGCCTGGGCAGCCAGCGCCACGAGGTCGGGGATGGTCGGCAGGAGTTGGGTATGCAGCATGGGGCTGGCGGAAAGGGACGAAAAAAACCGCCGGGAGGGTATCACGGCGGTCCGGGGTGTCAATCCGGCAGGACGGGCGTGCCGGAGAGGCGGGATTACAGGCCGGCGTCGGCGCGCAGGGCGGCGGCCTTGTCGGTGGCTTCCCAGGTGAATTCCGGCTCTTCGCGGCCGAAGTGGCCGTAGGCGGCGGTCTTGGTGTAGATCGGGCGCAGCAGGTCGAGCATCTGGATGATGCCCTTCGGGCGCAGGTCGAAGTGACGCTTGACCAGCTCGACGATCTTTTCGTTCGGGATCGCGTTGGTGCCGAAGGTATCGACCGAGATCGAGGTCGGCTCGGCGATGCCGATGGCGTAGCTGACCTGGATCTGGCACTGGCGGGCGAGGCCGGCAGCGACGATGTTCTTGGCCACGTAGCGACCGGCGTAGGCGGCCGAGCGGTCGACCTTGGACGGGTCCTTGCCCGAGAAGGCACCACCGCCGTGCGGAGCGGCACCACCGTAGGTATCGACGATGATCTTGCGGCCGGTGAGGCCGCAGTCGCCCATCGGGCCGCCGATGACGAAGCGGCCGGTCGGGTTGATCAGGAACTTGGTTTCGGCCGTCAGCATGTGGGCCGGCAGCACCGGCTTGACGATGTCCTCAATCACCGCTTCGGTCAGCATGTCGTGGCTGATGTCCGGGCTGTGCTGGGTCGAGAGCACGACGGTGTCGATGCGCTTGGGCAGGCCGGTTTCGCTGTCGTAGGCGCAGGTGATCTGGCTCTTGGCATCCGGGCGCAGCCACGGCAGGCGGCCGTCCTTGCGCAGTTCGGCCTGACGCTGCACCAGACGGTGGGCGTAGTAGATCGGGAACGGCATCAGCGTCGGGGTTTCGTCGCAGGCGTAGCCGAACATCAGGCCCTGGTCGCCGGCACCCTGGTTGAGGTCGATGCCCTGGCCTTCGTTGACGCCCTGGGCGATGTCGGGCGACTGCTTGTCGTAACCGACCAGCACGGCGCAGCCCTTGGCGTCGAAGCCGAGGTCGGAGGTGTTGTAGCCGATGCGCTTGATGGTTTCGCGGGCAACGTGGATGTAGTCGACGTTGGCGTGGGTGGTGATTTCACCGGCGAGCACGACGAGGCCGGTGTTGACCAGGGTTTCGGCGGCGACGCGTGCGTGCTTGTCCTGGGTGAGGATGGCATCGAGGATGGCGTCGGAGATCTGGTCGGCGACCTTGTCCGGATGGCCTTCGGAGACGGATTCGGAGGTGAAGAGGTATTCGCTCACAAGGGGTTCCCTGATGGAGAAATGTTCGTTCGGCAGTAGAATGGCCAGCTTGTATTTTCAAGACACTCAAGCAAGATGAGCAAACTGCTTCCGGCGCTGTGCGCGCTGGCCGGGCATCTACCCCTGGGACTGTTGCAGCGCACCGGCGCGGTAGCGGGGTGGCTGGGCCTGCGGGTCTCGAAACGTTTTGCCCGGTTGACTGGAACCAATCTGGAACAGGCCGGGCTGGCGGCAAATCCTCGTGATTATAAACACCTGGTTGCCACCAGTGCAGCACAGACCGGCATGGGCGCGATGGAACTGGCAATTGCCTGGGGACGCGACGTGGACGGCATTGCCCGGCTGGTTCGGCGCTGCGAGGGCTGGGAGGCCGTCGAGGCCAGCCTGGCTGCCGGGCGCGGCCTGCTGTTTGTCACGCCGCATCTGGGGGCTTACGACATTGCCGGGCGCTATCTTGCCAGCCGGCTGCCGTTTCCGCTGACGGCCATGTACCGGCCGCCCAAGCTGGCCTGGCTGGAGCCGATGATGCAGGCCGGGCGGGTGCGCGGCAACGGTCGCACGGCACCGGCCACCCCGCAGGGCGTGCGGCAGGTGATGAAGGCGCTGCGCAGCGGCGAGGCCACCATCGTGCTGCCGGACCAGGTGCCGGGGCAGGGCGAAGGCGTCTGGGTGCCGTTCTTTGGTCGCTGGGCCTACACCATGACGCTGGTGGCGAGGCTGGGCGAGATGAAAAACGTGGATACGTTTTTCTTCTACGGACACCGGCTGGGGGTCGGGGAAGGATTCGAAGTACGCATCCGTCCGCTTTCCGAGCCGTTTACCGGTGACAAACTGGCCGATGCTCGCCGGGTCAACGCCGAAGTGGAGGCGCTGATCCGCGAGGCGCCCGAACAATACCTGTGGTCGTATAACCGCTTTAAACATCCGGCCGGTGCCGAACTGCCGCCGACCGTTCCCGTTTCCGAGGCTGACTGAACCCATGCGTCTTGCACTTTTTGTCCTGTGGCTGCTGCACTTCCTGCCGCTGTCTGCCATTGACAGGCTGGCCCGTCCCGTCGGCTGGCTGGCCTACCATCTGGTCAAGCCGCGCCGCCGGGTGGGCGAGCGCAATCTGGCCGCCTGTTTTCCGGACTGGACACCGGCCGCCCGGGACCGGCTGTTGCGCGACCACTTTCATGCCATGGCCCGGCTGCTGCTGGAATACGGCGTGGTGTGGTATTCGCCCGACGCCCGCTTCCGCGATCTGGTGCGTTACAAGAACCTGCACTACCTGACCGATCTGCGCGACCAGAATGTCATCATCCTGTACCCGCACTTTGTCGGGTTCGAGATGTGCGTGTTCCGCCTGAACCAGGACGTCCCGCTGGTCAGCGTCTATTCCAACCAGAAAAACGAACTGCTGGACCGCAAGATCTATGAGGGACGGCAGCGCTACGGCAATTGCAAGATCATCTCGCGCCGCGAGGGTTTGCGGTCGATCATCAAGGCCATGAAGGACCACACGCCGTTCCTGTACCTGCCGGACCAGGATTTCGGTGCGCGGGACAGCGTGTTCGTGCCGTTTTTCGGTGTGCCGACGGCCACCATCACCGGCATGTCGCGCATTGCCCGGCTGACGCGGGCCAGGGTGGTGCCGGTGATTCCCCGGCGCATTTCTGCTGCGCAGTACGAACTGGAGTGTTTTCCGGCTTGGGACGATTTCCCGTCCGGTGACGAAACCGAAGATGCCCGGCGGATGAATGCCTTTATCGAGGAGCGGGTGCGCGAACAGCCCGAGCAGTATTTCTGGTTGCACAAGCGCTTCAAGACCCGCCCGGAGGGCGAGCCGCCGTTTTACGCCTGACCCACCCTGCAAGGAGCCGCGCCATGATCGACCTGTATTACTGGACCACGCCCAACGGGCACAAGATCAGCATTTTTCTGGAAGAGGCGGGGCTGGATTACACCCTGCATCCGGTCGACATCGGCCGCGGCGAGCAGTTTGATCCGGCTTTTCTGGCGATCGCACCGAACAACCGCATTCCGGCCATTGTCGACCGGTCGCCGGCCGACGGCGGTGAGCCGCTGTCCGTGTTCGAGTCCGGGGCGATCCTGCTTTATCTCGCCGACAAGACCGGGCGTTTCATCCCGGCGGGGATGCGCGGGCGGACTGCGGTTCTGGAGTGGCTGTTCTGGCAGATGGCCGGCTTCGGGCCGATGCTGGGGCAGAACCACCATTTCAGCCAGTACGCACCGGAGCCGGTGCCGTACGCCATCGAGCGCTACCGCAAGGAAACCGAGCGGCTGTATGGTGTGCTGGACCGGCAATTGGCCAGGCATGAGTGGCTGGCCGGCGCCGAATACAGCATTGCCGACATGGCGAGTTATCCGTGGGCAGTGCCGCACGAGAAGCAGGGGATTGATCTGGCGGATTATCCGCAGGTGGCACGCTGGCATGCTGCCATGGCAGCCCGTCCGGCCGTGCAACGGGCCTATGACCGGGCCGAGGGCGTGAATCCGCGTGTGTTGACGGTCGATGACGAGGCGAAAAAACACCTGTTCGGACAGGGGCGCCGCTGAAAACGGGACGAGGGCCGGGGAGCCGGATCAGCGGGCTGCCCGGCGATGCCAGAAGTAACGGCCGACAAAGCCCGGAAAGGCAAAGACCAGGAACAGCGCGAGGTTGGTGACCCAGAACTGCCAGTTCTGGGCGTGCGGAGGCGATTGCCGTCCTTCCAGCCAGAAGGCCAGGAGGGCGGTCAGGCCGAACATCAGGACCAGTTCAAGCAGGTGCCAGCCGAACACCTTGCGGGGGCGGGCCAGAACACCCAGCGGGCGCGACAGGATGAAAGGCAGGTTGGCGGCGACAAAGGCCACGATGAGCAGGGCGGCAACACTGGAGGTCATGACAATACCGGGCGGTTAAATGCGCTTGGTATCTTGCCATAAAAGCATGAGAGCAGGCTTAGCGCGTCAGGCCGCGCCGAAACTCCGTCCGCCACTGATGGCCGAGCGCGCACTGCCGTCACGCTCGTAGCCGAGCGTGCTCTGGTCGCTGCTCATCAGGGTCGAGATGGCCTGGTTGACGTGGGTCAGGCGTTCGGCGATCAGTTTGCCGTTGGTGCTGTTGGCCGCACGGGCTTTTTCAGAGACCAGCTCCAGCCGTTGCCAGGCAGAAAGCATGTCTGGCCGGCTGGCCAGCCAGCCGTAAAGGGCTGTCCGGTCGTTCAGGCCCAGCTGATGCATCAGGTCGGCCCGTGTACGGCCGAGTACGTCAATGCGTTCAAGCTGGCGCAGCTTGCTGGTGGCCAGCAGCTCCACTTCCTGAGGGTTACCGGTAATCAGTGCCCGCTGTTCGTCTGCAAGCAGTGCCTGCATGATTTCGTATTCAGCGGTTTCCTCGCCCAAGTGCCGGGCCAGGTGTTGTTCAGTCGTCAGGGAAGCAGGCTGGCTCATACGTCAAATCAGGGTTTCTGGGCCGAAAGCAGTTCGCGGGCGCTGGCAATCAGGCCGTCGGCAATCGCGTCGGCATTGATGCTGAATTCGCCGCGGGCAATGGCGGACTTGATGGCATCGATCTTGCCGGCATCAAATGCCGGAGCGGTTTCGCCAGCTGCGGCAGTCTGCACACGGTTGACCAGCGGATTGATGCTGACCTGGTCATTCTTGTCCGCAACATTGCTGCGTCCGGTCGCGTTGCTGCGGTTTCCCGGTTGTGCTGCCGGCTGAAGGGCCGGTGGAAGCTGTGAATGGATTTTCATGGCGATACGCCTGCTTGTCATGTCTGGTATTGACTGTAATATCGACGAAACGGTCCCTGACTTGAATCAAGCGCGGCGATTTCTTGTCGTCCTGCCGCTTCAATAGCGCAGCTGGATACTGCCATCAGCTGCGACTACGCCTTGTATGGTACGGCCTCCGGGCATGCGTACGCCAATCACTTCACCCTCGCTACCGTTGGTCAGTGCCACACCATCGGCCCAGACACTGAAAGCCGGTCCGATGGCCTGTACCTTTACCCGTTCATTCTGGCGCACCAGCAGCGGCGAAGCCAGCATTTCCCGCCGCAGGGTCACGCCGGTACCCACCCCTCGCCCCAGTGACTTGCCGACCACGTCTTCAATCCGGGTGAAGCTGCCGGCCGGAGCCCGGCCGTTCCGGCTGGGTTCCAGACGGATGTCTTCGGCCGTAATGACCGCTCCGGCCTCCAGCGGACGGATGAATGTCACCAGTCCCTGCTGGCTGACTACCCGTACCGGCAAGCGCAATGACCAGCCGTGTTCCGGGCACGACAGCTTCAGTGCGTTGCTGCCCTGCCGTTTTTCGCCTGTCCAGGCAAACTCCGGCTGCCGGCACGCCGGCAGGGCCAGCCGCCGGTCGATCTGGCCGAACTGCAGGTTCACGTTCTGGCCCTGCCACTCGTTTTCGGCAAATGCACGAGCAGCAGTTTCAAGTGCGCTGATATCCTGGCGGGCAGCCCAGGCCAAAGGGCTGGCCAGCGCCAGACACAACATTACGGGAAGGAAAGCATGCATGCCGCGATTGTAGCGTGGCCGGCAGGCAGACAAAACAACGGCCACCTGTTCAGGTGGCCGCACAAAGCTGAATGCCGGGAGTTCAGCCGAGCCGGGCCTCGACATAACGCTTGATTTCGCCGGCATCGGCGTTGACGACCGTCACCCGCTTGGGCAGCGATTCGATATCGTCGAGCCCGGCCGGTCGCGGCGGTGTCAGGTTGACGGCTTCGCGGATGGTGTCCTCGAACTTGGCCGGCAGGGCAGTCTCCAGACACAGCATCGGCACTCCGGTTTCACGCCACTCGGCGGCCACTTTCAGGCCATCGGCGGTATGGGTGTCCACCAGCACGCCGTAGCGCTCCCAGGTCGAGCGGATGGTGGCCAACCGGTCAGCGTGGGAACTCTTGCCGGATACGAAGCCGAAGTCCGCCACGCGGGCGAATGCGTCGGTGCCGGCGAGGTCAAAGCTGCCGCCTGCGTCTACCTTGGCCCACAGCTCGCGTACCCTGGCCGGGTCGCGGCCGACCAGATCGAACACGAAGCGCTCGAAGTTGGACGCCTTGGAAATGTCCATCGACGGGCTGGAGGTGATGTGGGTGTCAGCCGTGCCGCGCGGACGGTAAGCACCGGTGCGGAAGAATTCGTCCAGCACGTCGTTTTCGTTGGTGGCGACCACCAGCTTCCGGACCGGCAGTCCCATCATGCGGGCAATGTGACCGGCACACACGTTACCGAAGTTGCCCGACGGCACGCAGAAGCTGACGGTTTCGTCATTGCTGCGGGTGGCGGCAAAGTAGCCCTTGAAGTAGTACACCACCTGAGCCACCACGCGTGCCCAGTTGATCGAATTCACCGTGCCGATCTTGTGGCGGGCCTTGAAGGCGTGGTCGTTCTGCACTGCCTTGACGATGTCCTGGCAATCGTCGAACACCCCGCGCACGGCGAGGTTGTGGATGTTGGCATCCATCAGGCTGTACATCTGCGCCTGCTGGAACGGGCTCATCAGGCCGTGCGGGCTCAGCATGAACACGTTGATGCCGGCCTTGCCACGCATGGCGTATTCGGCGGCGCTGCCGGTGTCGCCGGACGTGGCGCCGAGGATGTTGAGGGTTTCGCCACGGCGGGCCAGTACGTATTCGAACACATGGCCAAGGAACTGCATGGCCACGTCCTTGAAGGCAAGGGTCGGGCCGTTGGAGAGTTCCAGGATCGCCAGCCCCGGCTCCAGTTCCTTGAGCGGGGTGATGTCGGCGCTGCCGAACACCTCGGCGCGGTAGGTGGCAAACACCAGGCGCTTCAGGTCGTCAGCGGGAATGTCGTCGGCGAACAGGCGGATGATTTCAAACGCCAGCGCCGGGTAATCAAGGCCACGCCAGGCATCAAGGGTGGCGCGGTCGATCTGCGGGTAGTGCTCGGGCAGGGCTAGCCCGCCATCGGGAGCCAGTCCCATCAGGAGAATGTCGGAAAAGCTGCCCAGCCGGGCGCCGCGGGTGCTGATGTAGTTCATGGTATCGGGTCGGGGTCGGGAAGATGCAGGCCGAGAATGGACAGCGAACGGCGGATGCCGTCCAGCTCGGCCACGTCGGGCAGTTCTCCCCAGGAGGCAAAGCCGGCCCGGGCAAACAGGGCGAGGCTTGCGGGGTTGTGCGAAAAGATGAAGCCCAGCAAAGTGCGGATACCCAGTGCCGGGCTGCGGGCCATGACGTAGTCGAGCAGCCAGCGCCCGAGGCCGTGGCCGCGCGCGGCTCCGGCAAGGTAGATGCTGACTTCGGCAGTGGCCGCATAGGCCGGCCGGCCGTAAAACGGTGACAGGCTGGCCCAGCCCAGGAGCTGCCCTTCGACATCCTCGATCACCCACAGCGGGTGGTGATCGGGGTGATGGGCGTCAAACCACGCCTGCCGGCTGGCCACGCTGACCGGCTCGGTATCGGCTGTCACGGTGCGCAGCGGCACGGTGCTGTTGTAGATGGCGACGATGCCGGGCAGGTCTGCCGCCCGGGCAGGGCGGATGGCCGTGCCCGGCAACGGCGGCAGTTCAGCCATTCAGGGCTTCCATGCGGATGCGCACGATGCGGCCCTTGACGCTGTCGAGTGCCTCGATGCGGCGGATGGCCGAGTTGGCGTGTTTTTCCTGTACGCGATGGGTCAGCAGCACGATTTCGGTATGGCTGCCCTGGTCGCTGCCCTTCTGGATCAGCGCTTCGATCGAGATCTGCTCGTCGGCCAGGATGCGGGTGATGTCGGCCAGCACGCCCGGACGGTCCACTACCGGCACGCGCAGGTAGTAGCTGGTTTCGATTTCTTCGATCGGCAGGATCGGCAGGTCGGCAATGCACTCCGGCTGGAACGCCAGATGCGGCACGCGGTGTTCCGGATCAGCGGTGGCAAGACGGGTGACGTCGACAATGTCGGCGACCACGGCCGAGGCGGTCGGCAGGCTGCCCGCACCGGCACCGTAGTAAAGCGTCGGGCCGACGGCATCGCCCTTGGCCAGCACGGCGTTCATGACGCCGTTGACGTTGGCGATCAGGCGGCTTTCCGGAATCAGGGTCGGGTGTACGCGCAGCTCGATGCCGTTGGCGGCGCGGCGGGTAATGCCCAGCAGCTTGACGCGGTAGCCCAGCTCTTCGGCGTAGCGGATGTCTTCGGACGTGAGGCTGGAGATGCCTTCGAGGTAGCACTTGTCGAACTGCATCGGGATGCCGAAGGCGATGGCCGACATGATGGTCAGCTTGTGGCCGGCGTCGTGGCCTTCGATGTCGAAGGTCGGGTCGGCCTCCGCGTAGCCGAGCTCCTGTGCCTGCCTGAGCACGTCGGCAAACGCCAGGCCCTTCTCGCGCATTTCGGTCAGGATGAAGTTGGAGGTGCCGTTGATGATGCCGGCGATCCATTCGATGTGGTTGGCGGTCAGGCCTTCGCGCAGCGCCTTGATGATCGGGATGCCGCCGGCCACGGCCGCTTCAAAGGCCACGATCACGCCCTTGGCGCTGGCGCGGGCAAAGATTTCGTTACCGTGTTCGGCCAGCAGTTTCTTGTTGGCGGTGACCACGTGCTTGCCGTTGTCGATGGCCGTGAGTACCAGCTCCTTGGCGATGCCGGTGCCGCCGATCAGTTCCACGACGATGTCGATGTCGGGGTGGGTGGCAACCAGCCGGGCGTCGCTGACCACTTCCACGTCGTCACCGACGAGTTCGCGTGCCTTGGCCACGTCCAAGTTGGCGGCCATTTTGAGTGCGATCGTGCGGCCGGCGCGGCGGCTGATTTCTTCTGCGTTGCGTTTCAACACGGTGGCGGTACCGCCGCCGACCGTACCGACGCCCATGATGCCCACATGAATCGGCTTCATCGTTGCTCCTGCGTTAGATGCCTGAATGAGTATGTAAAAACCTGGCTCCGAATATGCCACACAATTTGCTGCGGCGCGTGAAATGGCGTATTTGGCGCCGGACAAGCCACCAGGAGTTGACTCGGGTCAAGCGGCAACGCTGACATGTCTACATACTGGACAAAAGCTGGCGCCGGAACCTGATCCGGGCGTGGCAACTCCAAGAACACAGGGCGCGCACAAGGCCGCCATACCATTTGATTCGATGAAGGGAGACAGTGATGTATCGCAATATTCTGGTTCCGCTGGACGGCAGCCCGGCTGCCGAGCGTGGCTTGCAGGAGGCCATTGCGCTGGCCGCGGCACTGGGCAGCAGGATCAAGCTGCTGCACGTCATTGATCCGACCACGGTTTACCCGATGATCGCCTACATCCCGCGCGAGGACATGGCCTTGTCCGGTGGCCATGACAAGACCCTGCGCGACGAGGCCGAAGCACTGGTCGCCCGTGCCGAAGCCAACGCTGAAGCCAAGGGTGTAACCACCGAGCGCCTGATCGTCACCCGTGACGTGACGACGGTGGCCGACCTGATCGTCGAGGCCGCCGAACAGAGCAATGCCGACATGATCGTGATGGGCACGCACGGCCGACGCGGACTTGACCGCCTGCTGATGGGCAGCGATGCCGAGATGGTGCTGCGCAACAGCCGGGTGCCGGTGCTGATGGTGCGCGAGGTGCAGTCCTGAGCCGGACGACTGTTCGGACAGCATGAAAAACGGCCGCTGTTGCGGCCGTTTTTGCGGATCATTGTCCGGGCTTTTCCGCCTCGATCTGGCGGCGGACTTCATCCATGTCGACCGAGCGGACCTGTCCGATCAGCTGTTCCAGTCCATTGGCCGGCAGGGCACCGGCCTGCTGGAACAGCATGATCTGTTCGCGGAACACCATCAGGGTCGGAATGGAGCGGATGCCGAAGGCCGAGGCCAGGGCCTGTTCTTCTTCGGTGTTGACCTTGGCGAACAGGATGTCCGGATGCTTGTCGGCAGCAGCTTCAAAAATCGGGGCAAACATGCGGCAAGGAGCACACCACGGCGCCCAGAAGTCGATGATGACCGGCTTGTCGGACTGGACGGTTTCGTTGAAGTTGGCTTGAGTCAGAATCTGTACGGCCATGATGGCCTCCTTTGCATAAGGCGGAACAACGGCCTGCTAACGGCCGGTGGCAAGTGATATGGAGGTAGCGTAGCTGGTCGCAAGTCTCTTGGATAATTGAATTGCTTGCCGTTACTTAATAGTAATAGACTATGTATCGGACAAAAAAATGCGCCGCTAAAGGGCGGCGCAGAAGTCTGCAAAGGAGAAATAGAGGAGAAACTACATCGAACCAACTGCGGTTCAGATGCAATATTAGACTTCTCTGAAAATCTAACCTTGATCCATGTCAAGTTCACGCATTGTCTTTGGCTATGATGCGGAAACACTGGTGGATCTTGCGGTTACGGAAATCTTCCGGCACGGACTGATGGGTAATGTCGGTGACGTGGTAGCGCTCGGCCAGCTCGGTTGCCAGCGTGAAGCCGCGCAGGTTGTTGGAGAAATACAGGACCCCGCCAGGCGCCAGCAGCTGCATGGCGCTGTCGACCAGATAGTGCTGGTCCCGCTGGACGTCGAGGGTGTCGAACATCTTTTTCGAGTTGGAAAACGATGGCGGGTCCATCACGATCAGGTCGTACTGTTGCCTCTGGTCGATGGCGTCGTCGAGCCAGGCCAGTACGTCGGCACGCTCGCGCCGGTGGCAGGGCAGGTCCAGCCCGTTGAGCGCCAGATTGCGCTCGGCCCAGTCAAGATAGGTGTTTGAGAGGTCGACCGTCATGCTGCTGCTGGCGCCACCGGCAGCAGCATGCACGGTAAAGCTGCCGGTATAGGCAAACAGGTTGAGAAAGCGTTTGCCGGTCGCTTCGCTGCGGACCCGGGCGCGGGTCGGCCGGTGGTCGAGGAACAGGCCGGTATCCAGATAGCGGGTCAGGTTGACCTCAAAACGCAACCCGGCCTCGTGGACGACAAAGAATTCGCCCGCGTCACCGGTTTTTTCGTACTGGGCCAGCCCTTTCTGGCGCTGGCGGGTCTTGAAGGCGATCTGCTCAAACGGAACGGACAGGGCTTCGGCGCAGGCCGCCTTGACCCCTTCCGCCCAGATTTCACGGGTTTCGTCATCCTGCTGCCAGCCGGTGTCGTATTCGGCAATGTGCAGCCAGTCGCCGTAGCGGTCGACGGCTACCGGAAACTCCGGCAGGTCGCGGTCGTAGACACGCCAGCAGTCGGTCGCCATCCGGCGGGCGAGTTTGGAGGTGTGGCGGTCGTTTTTTTTCAGGCGGTTGATGAAGGGAGTCAGGTCACGCATATCGGCAGGTCGGCAGCAAAGGGCGAACGGGGCAGCGCCCGGTCCAATTTCGCATTATCAATCACATTGTCCGTTCTACGCACCAAAGGATGAGGTGATGGCGTATTTTTTCTGGGCAGCCTTCCTGACCCTGCTGACCGTGGTCGTGCATGCGCTGGGGATTTTCTGCATCAACCGGCTGACGCATTTCATGATCGGCCGCATCCGGGTATCCGCTTTCAGCGAGACCGTGCTGTTCGGCGTGGTGACCTACCTGCTGATGCTGGTACACATGGGGCCGGTGCTGCTGTGGGCGCTGTTTTACTGGCACACGGCCGGCATGGAAAGCTTCAGCAATGCGTTTTTCTATTCCATTTCCAGCTATTCAACCGTCGGTCTGGCCGACCATGGGCCGGCCGGGGCGCTTGGGCGGCTGCTCGGGCCGTATGAGTCCGCACTGGGCATGCTGATGTTCGGCCTGTCCGGCGCCTATCTGGTGCACGTGCGCGAGCTGACGCGCGAGCAGGCCAAGGCCGCGGCGCGGTTGTTATAGCGACAGGGCGGTGCGTTCCTCGGGCGTCCTGCCGGCCCAGTCGCAGGCAAATTGCCAGGCAATGCGGCCCGAGCGCGCACCGCGCAGGCGGGCCCACAACAGGGCCGCAGCTTCGGCCTCCGGGTCCGGCTCCAGCCCGAAGTGCTGCAACCAGACGCCGACTGCTGCCAGATAGGCATCCTGGTCGAAAGGATAGAAAGACAACCACAGGCCAAAGCGCTCGGACAGGGAGACTTTCTCTTCGACGGCTTCGCCGGGATGGATTTCGTCGTCGATGCGCTGGGTGGCCAGGTTGTCGGCCATGCGGTCGGGCAGCAGGTGGCGACGGTTAGAGGTGGCATAGATCAGTACGTTGTCGGCCCGCTGGGCCAGCCCGCCGTCCAAGGCGCTCTTGAGCGCCTTGTAGGCGTCGTCGCCCTCTTCAAACGACAGGTCGTCACAGAACAGGATGAAGCGTTCCGGACGCAGGGACAGCGGCTCGACAATGTCGGCGAGGTCGGCGAGATGCTGGCGGTCGACCTCCACCAGTCGCAGCCCGTCGGCCATGAAGGCCGGCAGCAGGGCCTTGACCAGCGAGGATTTGCCCGAGCCGCGCGCGCCGGTCAGCAGCACGTTGTTGGCCGGGCGTCCGGCGACAAAGGCGGCCGTATTGCGCAGCAGGCGGGTTTTCTGCCGCTCGACATGGGTGAGTTCGTCCAGCCGGACGGTGTGCGGCGCCGATACGGCACGCAAGACACCTCGGCCGTTCTGCCGCTGCCAGCGGAATGCCGGCGCGTTCCAGTCAGTGGGCGGCAGCGGCGGTGGCAGCAGGCGGTCAAGGCGGTCGAGCAGGGCGTCAAAGCGTTGCAGCAGGGCAGGGTCGGTCATGGCAGAGGGCATCGGGCGTGCAAGTGGAGCCGGCCCGGTCGGACCGGCGGAGAGGGCCGGCCAGGCTTACAGCTTGTAGCCCTTGTGCAGGGCCACGACGCCGGCGGACAGGTTGTGGTAGTCCACCTTGCCGAAGCCGGCTTCCAGCATCATGTCCTTGAGGGTGTCCTGGTCCGGGTGCATGCGGATCGATTCGGCAAGGTACTGGTAACTGTCGGCATCGCGTGCCACCAGCTTGCCCATCAGCGGCAGGGCCTTGAACGAATAGAGGTCGTAGACCGGCTTGAGCGGGGTCCAGACTTTGGAAAACTCCAGCACCAGGAGCTTGCCGCCGGGCTTGAGCACCCGGCACATTTCCTTGAGTGCCTGGTCCTTGTGGGTCATGTTGCGCAGGCCGAAGGCCACCGATACCAGATCGAAATGGCTGTCGGGGAACGGCAGCTTTTCGGCGTCGGCAATGGCGACCGGCAGGATCATGCCCTCGTCGAGCAGGCGGTCGCGGCCGACGGTCAGCATGGAGCTGTTGATGTCGGTCAGCCACACTTCACCGGTCTTGCCGACGCGTTTTTTCCAGCCGCGGGCGAGGTCGCCGGTGCCGCCGGCAATGTCGAGCACCTTCATGCCCGGCCGCACACCGGCGGTCGACAGGGTGAAATGCTTCCAGATCCGGTGCAGGCCGCCCGACATCAGGTCGTTCATCACGTCGTATTTTTTGGCCACCGAGTGGAATACTTCGGCCACACGGCCGGCTTTATCGTCTTCGTTGACGGTCTTGAACCCGAAGTGGGTGGTCTTGTCCATGCTTACTCCCGGCTCTTGCCTGCGGCGGCAAGGCGATTCAGATAGTCCTGCCAATAGTCGGTCTGATGCTGCCCGAGGTCGTGGAGCGTGGCCCAGCTGTAAATGCCGCTCGAATGACCGTCGTCAAACACCAGCTTGATTGCGTATTGTCCGACCGGCTCGATGCCGGTAATGGCGACGTGGCGCTTGCCGTGTTGCAGCACTTCTTGTCCCGGTGCATGTCCGCGTACCTCGGCAGAAGGTGAAAACACGCGCAGGTATTCGCACGGCAGCGAAAAACGGCTGCCGTCGTCAAAGGCGACTTCCAGCACTCGGGAGGTCTGGTGCAGCACGATGTCGGTGGGAATCGGGGTCATGGCTGTACGTCCTGCCGTTCCAGCAGCATGGCGTCGCCATAGCTGAAAAAGCGGTATTGCCGTTCGATGGCGTGCCGGTAAGCCGCGCGGATGGTTTCGGTGCCGGCAAAGGCACTGACCAGCATCATCAGGGTGGACTTGGGCAGGTGGAAATTGGTCACCAGCCGGTCCACCACGCGGAAGCGGTAGCCCGGGGTGATGAAAATGTCGGTTTCGCTGGGGCCGGCCCGCAGCTCGCCCGACTGCGCACCGGCTTCCAGTGCACGCATCGAGGTGGTGCCGACGGCGACCACGCGGCCACCACGCGCCCGGCAGGCGGCGATGGCGTCAACGGTGGCCTGCGGGATGACAAAGCGTTCGCTGTGCATCTTGTGCTCGGCGATGTTGTCTACCCGCACCGGCTGGAAAGTGCCGGCACCGACGTGCAGGGTGACGCGGGCCACGTCGATGCCGCGGGCGCGGATGGCGGCCATCAGCCCGTCGGTAAAGTGCAGGCCGGCCGTCGGAGCCGCCACGGCACCCTGCTCGCGGGCATAGATGGTCTGGTAGCGTTCGTCGTCGTTGTCGCCGGCGCTGCGGGTGATATAGGGCGGCAGCGGCAGGTGGCCGGCGGCGTCGAGGATGTCGAGCACGCTGGTGTCGCCAGGGAAGCGCAGCAGGAACAGCTCACCCTGTCGTTCGACCATTTCTGCTTCCCAGCGGTCGGCAAAAACCAGACGACTGCCGGGCTTGGGTGATTTGCTGGCGCGGACGTGGGCCAGTGCCGTGCGTTCGTCCAGTACGCGTTCGACCAGTGCCTCGACTGCTCCGCCACTGGCCTTGCGACCGAACAGGCGGGCCTTGATCACGCGGGTGTCGTTGACGACCAGCAGGTCGTCCGGCGACAGCAGCCCCGGCAGGTCGGCAAACTGCAGGTCGGCCAGTCCGGCCGGACTGACGTGCAAAAGCCGGCTGTTGCCCCGCTCGGCCGGCGGGAACTGGGCGATCAGGTGTTCGGGAAGGTGATAGTCGAAATCAGAAAGCTGCATGGCATCGGCCGATGGGAAAACCGGGCGATTATATGTCACTCGGCGGCAGGGCGTGGCGCAGGCGTGTGGCGGATTTTCCATGCTGGCAGGAGGGGATGGGAAATTTTGCATGCACAGAGCAAATACTCTGAATTTGCGGAAAAATTGCCGGTCTGATGCAGTCCGGCTGGCCGCGGACAGGGTTGATCCGCTTGCCAGTTTTTGCACGTTTGCCGCACAATCGCCGCCATGTCGACGAAAAACCCTTCCGAGATGCCCCGAATCCTGGTCTTGCATGGTCCCAACCTGAACCTGTTGGGAACCCGTGAACCACAGCATTACGGCGCAGATACGCTCGACGCGATCAATGCCCGGCTGGTGGCTCGTGCAGCCGCGTCCGGGGTGGCATGCGACACGTTCCAGTCCAATGCCGAATACCGGCTGATCGAACGCATCCATGACGCGCGCACCGACGGAACCGGTTTCATCGTCATCAACCCGGCGGCCTTCACGCATACCAGCGTGGCCCTGCGCGACGCGCTGGCTGCCGTGGACCTGCCTTTTGTCGAGGTGCACCTCTCCAACGTGCACAAACGCGAACCTTTCCGCCATCACTCCTACTTTTCCGATCTGGCTGTCGGCGTGATCTGCGGGCTGGGTGCGCGTGGCTATGACCATGCCCTCGAACATGCACTGGACACCCTGACGGCGTCCTGACTCCGGATGCCGTCTTACCGCTATTTCTACGGGATATATCCGCCATGGACCTTCGCAAACTGAAAAAACTCATCGACCTTGTCGAGGAATCCGGCATTGCCGAACTGGAAGTCACTGAAGGGGAAGAAAAAGTCCGCATCACGCGCGTGCAGGCCGGTGGTACGGTCAATTACGCCGCGCCGATGATGCAGGCCGTTCCGGCTGCCGCACCTGCCGCTGCACCGGTGGCCGTTCCGGCGGCACAGGCTGCCGCGCCGGCCGCGGACAACAGCAAGGCGGTCAAGTCGCCGATGGTCGGCACGTTCTATCGTGCCTCCAGCCCGAGCGCCAAATCCTTTGTCGAGGTGGGCAGCCAGGTCAACGTCGGCGATACCCTGTGCATCATCGAGGCGATGAAGCTCATGAACGAGATCGAGTCGGACCGCGCCGGCGTGGTCAAGGCCGTTCTGGCGGAAAACGGCCAGCCGGTCGAATTCGGCGAACCCCTGTTCATCATCGAATAAACGGCAGCGCAATCAGCGAGAGGGGAAGGCAGGGAGCAAACCCGTCCAGTGCCTTCCCTCTTCTGTTTCCGGCACCCCGCCCACCAGCCTTGGCTGCCCGGGCCGCGTGTGCCGGACAATGCCTGCCGTGGAGGCTGCAAGATGTTTGAAAAAATCCTTATCGCCAACCGTGGTGAAATCGCCCTGCGCATCCAGCGTGCCTGCCGTGAAATGGGCATCAAGACCGTGGTGGTGCACTCCGAGGCCGACCGCGAGGCCAAATACGTCAAGCTGGCGGATGAGTCGGTCTGTATCGGCCCGGCCGCGTCCAGCCTGTCGTACCTCAACGTGCCGGCCATCATTGCTGCCGCCGAAGTGACCGACTCGCAGGCCATCCATCCGGGCTACGGCTTCCTGTCGGAAAACGCTGACTTTGCCGAGCGTGTCGAGCAATCCGGCTTCGTGTTCATCGGCCCGCGTGCCGAAACCATCCGCCTGATGGGCGACAAGGTGTCGGCCAAGCAGGCCATGATCGAGGCCGGCGTGCCGTGCGTACCGGGTTCCGGCGGCGCCCTGACGGATGATCCGGCCGAAATCACCAAGATGGCACGGGAAATCGGCTATCCGGTGATCATCAAGGCCGCCGGTGGCGGTGGTGGCCGCGGCATGCGCGTAGTGCATTCCGAGGCGGCACTGATCAACTCGGTCAACATGACCAAGACCGAGGCGCAGGCAGCCTTCGGCAATCCGACCGTGTACATGGAAAAGTTCCTCGAGACACCGCGTCACGTGGAAATCCAGATCCTGGCCGACGAATACGGCCATGCCATCTATCTGGGCGAGCGCGACTGCTCGATGCAGCGCCGCCACCAGAAAGTGATCGAGGAAGCGCCGGCTCCGGGCATTACCCAGAAGCAGCGCGACAAGGTTGGTCATGCCTGCGCCGAAGCCTGCCGCCGCATCGGCTACCGTGGTGCCGGTACGTTTGAATTCCTGTACGAGAACGGCGAGTTCTACTTCATCGAAATGAACACCCGCGTGCAGGTCGAACATCCGGTGACCGAGCTGATTACCGGCGTGGACATCGTGCAGGAGCAGATCCGCATCGCTGCCGGTGAAAAGCTGCGCTACACGCAGAAGGACATCAAGCTGCACGGCCATGCCATCGAGTGCCGCATCAATGCCGAAGATCCGTTCACCTTCGTGCCGAGCCCGGGCAAGATCGACGGCTACCATCCGGCGGGCGGCCCTGGCATCCGTATTGATTCGCACATCTATCAGGGGTATACCGTCCCGCCTTATTACGACTCGATGGTGGGCAAGCTGATCGCTTACGGCGATACGCGCGAGCAGGCAATTGCCCGCATGCGCGTGGCCCTGTCCGAGATGGCCATCACCGGGATCAAGACCAACATTCCGCTGCACCAGGAACTGATGATGGACGCCGCCTTCCACCGCGGCGGCACCAGCATCCACTATCTGGAGCACCGGCTCGCAGAACGCAAGAAAGGCTGACATGAGCTGGCAGCAAGTGGCGATCGACGCCGACAGTCGCATTGCCGAACGATTCGCCGACACCCTGATGGAACTGGGCGCCCTCTCCACCGCGATCGAGGACGCCGCTGCCGGCACCGAGTTCGAGCAGCCGATTTTCGGGGAGCCCGGCGAACCGGTCGACCGGCTGTGGGAACAAAGCCGCATCATCGTCCTGTTTGCCGCTGATGCCGATGTCGCCATGCTGATCGCTGCTGCTGCCGGTGAAGCGGGCATGCCGACACCGGTCTATACGGTCGAAGCGGTCGAGTCGCAGGACTGGGTGCGCCTGACGCAAAGCCAGTTTGACCCCATCCGCATTTCCGGCCGGCTGTGGATCACGCCGACCTGGCATGATGCTCCCGACGCCAGCGCCATCAATCTGGCACTGGATCCGGGTCTGGCCTTCGGCACCGGCAGCCATCCGACCACCCGCCTGTGCCTGCAATGGCTGGATGCGAACATCCAGGGAGGGGAGAGCGTACTCGACTACGGGTGTGGCTCGGGCATCCTCGCCATTGCCGCCATCAAGCTCGGCGCCACCGACGTGACCGGCATCGACATTGACCCGCAGGCCGTGCAGGCCAGCCGTGACAATGCCGTGCAAAACCAGGTGACCGCTGCCTTCGGGCTGCCGGATACGCTGGAAGACGGCCGGCAGTTCGACGTACTGGTCGCCAACATCCTTGCCAATCCGCTGCGCATGCTGGGCGACCTGCTGGCCTCGCATGTGCGTGCCGGCGGCCGCATCGTGCTGTCGGGCATTCTGGAAGAACAGGCGCAAGAGCTGTCCAAGCTCTACTCTGCCTGGTTTGAAATGGATCCTCCGGTATTCGACGAAGGCTGGACCCGTCTTTCCGGCGTGCGCCGGGCCTGACCGCCGGAGCAGCAACAGCGTACAATGCGCCGCATCTTGCGGCGCATTTGCATGAAGGGGTTTCCTGCATGCAAGTCCGTCCCGTCCAAACCCGCTTTGACACACTCTGCCATGTACATTACGCAATGCCCCCACTGTGACACCCGTTTCCGTGTGCTGCCCGAGCATCTCGAAGTGGCTGGCGGGCAGGTGCGTTGCGGCCGCTGCCGCACGGTTTTCAATGCCCGCGAGCGGCTGGAGCAAGAGCCTGCTGCCAGTGCACCTCCCGCTCCGGTGACCGCCCGGGAAAAAGCCGTACCGGAAACCGTGGGTAGCATGGCTGCTGCCGTAGCGACGGCAGGTACTCCGGCACCGCGGGTTGCACCACAGCCAGAGATGCGTACGGATCCCGTCCCGGCTGAGGACGATGCGCCACCGGCTACCGAAGCCCAGCGGCTGGCCGCTGCCATGCGGCAGATGCAGGCCAGCGGACACTGGACGGAAACCTCGCTGCGCGAAAGTGACCGGGAACTGGCTCCGGCGGACGAGCCGGACGGGCTTTCGGGTGAAGATTTCTCGCTGGATTTGCCGGACTTCAGTACCGGCGTAACGGCAACACCGGTTTCCGGCATGGCCGCAGAACAGCCGGCAGCCGCTCCTGATGCAAGCCCTGCGGTTGCATCCGAAGCCGAAGGGCAAGGCGATGTAGCGCCGGAAACCACAGATGACCCGGTGACATCTTTCCGTTCGTCGGCGACACCGGAGGCTGCAGAGGCAGGAGAAGCCTTTGACCAGTCCGAAGAGAACAGGCCGGAACCTGTTGCAGTGACACCGGAGCCGACCCCCGATGCCGACTTTGCCAGCCTGCTGGCCGGGTTGACCGGTCAGCCTGCCGGCCAGCCTGCTGATGACAAGCCGGCGACAGACGACAGCCTGCCGCGCTTCAGTGCGCTGGCTGATGACGACGATGAAGATGTCGCCGTCAGCCTGTCGGGGGATCATCGCCGGCGCGAACCACAACTGAATGCCGGTCCGGAAGAGACCCCGCTGGGTACCGTGGCCGCCACGGAGGCGGCCGATGCCCTGTTTGCCGGGCTGAGGACGAGTGACGGGCCGGCTCCTGAGACCATCGAGCCGTTGCCGGTTCCCCGGGATGAGGCTGCACCGGGCAAACCGCGCACCCTGCTGTGGGCCGGGCTCTCCTTGGCGGCATCGCTGGCGCTGGCCGGACAACTGGCCTACCTCTACCGGGCCGAAATCGCCCGCGAAGTTCCTGGTACCCGGGCACCGCTTGAAGCCGTCTGTTCATTGATGGGGTGCAGCGTGCCACTGCCGCAGGATGCTGCCATGCTGCGTACCGAGTGGTCGGAGATGCGCTATGTGCCTGATCAGCCGCAACTGGTGCAGCTGGCGGCCACGGTGCAGAACCACGCACGTTACAACATGGTGTGGCCGTCGATGCAGCTGGTACTGAAAGATGCGAAGGACCATGTGCTGGCCAAGAAGGTTTTTGCACCGGCCGAGTGGCTGCCTGCCGACACGGCCAAAACCGCCGTTTTTCCGGCTGGCGGCAAGGTGAAGCTGCAAATGCAGATCGCCCTGACCGACATCCGTTCGCAAGGCTACAGCATCAGCTGGTTTTACCCCTGATCCAGGAAGGCGGTTGCACTGGTACCGGTCCGGGCGTTTTATCGCCGGACCGCGCCAAATGTGCAGGATGTTTGCATTAACCGGGTATTTTAAGAATGTTTGAAGGTTAAAATAGCGCTCCATGTCCGTGCCGAGCATGAAGGTGCGTGACGTTCCCTGATCCAGACCACAGGTTGCTCCATGATCAATCTTTCGATTCGTGCCCGTCTGCTGCTGCTTGTAGCCTTTCCGGTCGTCCTGCTGCTGATCTACATCGGCATCGACTTGCGGGAAAACTACCGTTTGATGCATGAAATGGAAGAAACCGCGGTGCTGACCGGATTTTCCGGTGTTTCCAATGATCTCGTGCACTCGCTCCAGGCCGAGCGGGGCCGCTCGGTGGGCTGGCTCAATGGTCATGCAGACCGCAAGCCGATCGAAGACACCCGGGCCGATACTGATCGTGCCCAGGCGGCTCTGAATGATTTCATCCGGACGGCCGAACTGCCGGCGGCCATCCGCAGCGATCTGGGGTCATTGCAAAACGACCTGGCGACACTGGCCGCCCTGCGCCTGTCGGTCGACGACAAGTCGATTTCGCCGGCTGATTCGCTGGCCCGTTATACCAAGGCCATCGACGGCCTGTTCCGCTTCGTGACCGTACTCCAGCAGAACAGCAGCGACCCGGTGCTGGCACGCGACGTGTCGGCGATGCTCGGCCTGCTGTGCCAGAAGGAGTTTGCCGGGCGCGAACGCGCCATGATCAACGGAGCGCTGGCTGCCGGTTCGTTTGCTCCCGGCTCGCGTGACCGCGCGATGCTGGGACTGGGCCAGCAACAGGCCTGCCAGTCGCAGTTCGAGCGTTTCGCCGAGTCGTTCATGGTCGAGGCCTATACCATGATCCGCACCACGCCCGAATACAGCGGCAGCATCGGGTTGCGCGAGCGCATCCTGGCGCCTGATGCCGACCTGGCTGCCCTGGGCATTCCGGCTGCCGAGTGGTTTCGCCAGTCATCGCTGCATATCGACGCCATCAAGGGCATGCTGGATACCGTGGCACTGACCCTCCAGGCCAAGGTGGCCCAGCGGGTGGAGGAAACCCGTACCCACCTGCTGATCGGAACCGGCATCGCACTGGGCCTGCTGGTAGTGCTGGCCGTGCTCCTGACCATGACACTGCGCAGCATCCTGAGTCCGATCCGTCGCCTGCAACAGCTGATGGACCGCATGAGCGACACGTTTGACCTGTCTGCCCGTGCCAATATCCGCGGCACGCACGAAGTGGCCCGCATGGCGAGATCCTTTGACCGGCTGGTCGATGCCTTCGAGCAGGCAGTCGGCGACGTGGAAAACAACGCCCGCTTCCTCTCCGGGGCTGCCGGACAGCTGGCGCAGATCAGCCAGCAGGCCAGCCAGGCCAGCAGTGCGCAAACCGAATCGTCCTGCCAGATCGCTGCGGCGACCGAAGAGATGAGTACCGGCATCGCCTGCGTGGTCGACAATGCCAAGGCCAGCGAAAGCAACGCCCAGGCTGCCCGCGAGATGGCCGAACGTGGCGTGAGCAGCATGGCCCATACCGCCGAGGAAATCCGTCGGACGGCAGACCAGGTGAAGGACACGGCAGTCCTGATCGATACCCTGCACGAACGCTCGCAGGCCATCAGCCAGATCATCGTGGCGATCCGCGACATTGCCGACCAGACCAACCTGCTGGCCCTGAACGCAGCCATCGAGGCGGCCCGGGCCGGCGAACAGGGGCGCGGCTTTGCCGTGGTGGCCGATGAAGTCCGCAAGCTGGCCGAGCGCACCTCGTCGGCCACGCTGGAAATCACCAGCCTGATCGGTGCCATCCGCTCCGATACCGACCGTGTGGCAGCCGGCATGGGAGATGCCAGCCGGCAGATGCACCAGGGGCTTGAACTCCTGGGCGAGTCGAGTGCTGCGCTGGCCCGCATCCGCGAAACGGCCGAAGAAACCCTGGCGAAAAACAGTGAAATCAGCATGGCGATGCAGGAGCAGAGCCACACCAGCAATGATGTGGCCGGCAATATCCAGCGCATTGCCGAGCAGAACGAGCAGACCAGCCGGCTGGTGGCCGAATCGGCCGAAATCGCCGGTTCGCTCAGCCAGACCGCCAGTCAGCTGGAGGCGCTGGTCGGACGCTTTCGCATCACTCGTGGCTGAGTAAGGGACACGTCCGGCACCGTGCGTTTGCCGCACTGGAAACAGTGTGAAAAAATTGAGCCAACTCAACGAATTTTGGTTGCACAGCCATGCTGGATCGGGACGGTTATCGCCCCAATGTCGGAATCATCATCTGCAATACCAGGAATCAGGTGTTCTGGGGCAAGCGGGTGCGCGAGCACTCGTGGCAGTTTCCGCAGGGGGGCATCAAGCCGGGCGAAAGCCCGGAAGCCGCAATGTATCGCGAGCTGATGGAGGAGGTGGGGCTCAGTCCCCACCATGTCAAAATCATCGGCCGGACGCGCGACTGGCTGCGTTACGACGTGCCGACCCACTGGGTCCGCCGCGAATGGCGCGGCAGTTACCGTGGGCAGAAGCAGATCTGGTTCCTGCTGCGCCTGACCGGCCGTGACAGTGATGTCTGCCTGCGGGCTACCCATCACCCCGAGTTCGACGGCTGGCGCTGGAGCGACTACTGGTCGCCCATCGAGCATGTCATCGACTTCAAGCGCAACGTGTACGAAATGGCGCTGACCGAACTGTCGCGTTACCTGCGTGGACTCGAATCGCGCCAGGCCAGCGATGCCGGAGCGGTGCAGCCTGATGGCGCGCCTCTCTGAACGTGCTTTGCCGGCATCACCTCCGCAGCCGCACCTGGTATCGCTCCTTGTGTGGGGGCTGGTGCCGGGCGTGCTGCTGTGGTCCAGTGTGTCGCCTCATGACCGGCTGACCTGGTGGCTGGAAGTCCTGCCGGTCCTGGTGGGGCTGCCCTTGCTGGCGTGGTGCCACCGCCATTTTCCGCTGACTCCGCTGGTGCAGGCAGCCATTGCCCTGCACATGCTGGTGTTGCTGTACGGCGGACACTACACCTACGCCCTGACCCCGGCCGGTGACTGGCTACAGTCATGGCTCGGGCTGTCCCGCAACCCGTTTGACCGCATCGGCCACCTGATGCAGGGGGCCGTGCCGGCGCTGGTCGCCCGCGAAATCCTGCTGCGCCGCACGCCCCTGACACCAGGTGGATGGCTGACGTTTCTGGTCATCTCGGTGTGCCTGGCCATCAGTGCCGGCTACGAACTGATAGAATTCGCCGCCGCCCGGCTTCTGGGGCAGGGGGCCGACCAGTTTCTCGCCATGCAGGGCGATGTCTGGGATACCCAGTGGGACATGCTGTGCGCCCTGATTGGCGCATCGGTGTCGCTGCTCCTGTTTTCCCGCTGGCATGACCGCCAGCTCGCCTGACTGAACATTCCCAATGAGCCAGATTTACGACGAAAGCGCGGTGCGCGTCCTCAAGGGCCTCGAGCCTGTCAAGGAACGCCCCGGCATGTACACCCGGACCACCGATCCCACCCACATCTGCCAGGAAGTGATCGACAACGCTGCTGACGAAGCACTGGGCGGCTTTGCCAGAAAGATCGCCGTCACGGTCCATGCCGACGGTTCACTGTCGGTCGAGGATGACGGGCGCGGCATTCCGGTTGGCCTGCATCCTGCCGAAGGGGTGCCGGTGGTCGAGCTGGTGTTCACCCGCCTGCACGCCGGTGGCAAGTTCGACAAGCAGGCCGGCGGTGCCTATGCATTTTCCGGCGGCCTGCACGGTGTCGGCGTATCGGTCACCAACGCCCTGTCCACCCGGCTGGAGGTCGAGGTCAGGCGCGATGGCAGCGTCTGGCAGATCGCCTTCTCCGGCGGTGAAGTGGTCGAGCCGCTGACCCGGAGCGGCAGCTGCGGTCCCCGCACCAGCGGAACGCGGGTCCGGGTCTGGCCTGATCCGCGCTACTTCGAAAGCCCGCGCTACTCCCTGCACGAGCTGGAACGCCTCCTGCGCGCCAAGGCTGTCCTGCTGCCGGGCGTTGCCGTCACGCTGACGGTGGAAAAGGCCGACGGCAGCAGTGACACCCGCACCTGGCGCTACCCTGACGGCCTCAAGAGCTATCTGGCCGAACTGTGCCAGGGCGATGCGCCGCTGGCTCCGCCCTTTGCGGGCGAAAACTACGCCGGAGCCGAGCACGACACCTTTGCCCGGGGTGAAGGGGCGGCGTGGGCCTTTGCCTGGTTCGAGGAAGGCAGCGGTGGTGGCGAGAGCTACGTCAACCTGATTCCCACCGCCAGTGGTGGCACCCACGAAGCCGGCCTGCGGACCGGTGTGTTCGAGGCCATGAAGGCGTTTGTCGAGCACCACGGCCTGATGCCGCGCGGGGTCAAGCTGGTGGCCGAGGACGTATGGGGGCGGGCGCGCTACGTGCTGTCGGCACGGGTACTTGATCCGCAGTTCCAGGGGCAGACCAAGGAAAAGCTCAACAACCGTGATGCCCTCAAGCTGGTCGCTGCCATGGTGCGCGACCCGTTCGAGAACTGGCTCAATACCCACGTTGAGGACGGCAAGAAAATTGCCGAGCTGGCGATCAAGCAGGCGCAAAGCCGCCTGCGCTCGGTCAAGAAAATCGAGAAGAAAAAAGGCAGCGGCGTGGCCGTGCTGCCGGGCAAGCTGACCGATTGCGAAAGCGAAGACATCGAGCGCAACGAACTCTTTCTGGTCGAAGGGGATTCGGCCGGTGGGTCGGCCAAACTCGCCCGCGACAAGGAGACCCAGGCCATCCTGCCGCTGCGCGGCAAGGTGCTCAACAGCTGGGAAACCGATCGCGACCAGCTGTTCGGCAATGCCGAAATCCACGACATCGCCGTGGCAATCGGCGTGGACCCGCACGGAGCCGGCGATACGCCGGACCTCTCGGGCCTGCGCTACGGCAAGATCTGCATTCTGTCTGACGCCGACGTGGACGGCTCACACATCCAGGTCCTGTTGCTGACCCTGTTCTACCGTCACTTTCCGGCGCTGGTGGCTGCCGGGCACGTCCATGTGGCGCAGCCGCCGCTGTTCCGGGTCGATGTGCCGGGGCAGGGCAAGAACCGGCCGCCACGCAAGTTCTACGCACTGGACGAGGCCGAGCTGGAGGGCATTGTCGACCGCCTGCGTGCCGAGAAAGTGCGCGAGGGCAGCTGGTCGGTCAGCCGCTTCAAGGGCCTTGGCGAGATGAACCCCGAGCAGCTCAAGGACACCACCATGAACCCGGATACCCGTCGCCTGCTGCCCGTAAGGGTGCGTGAGGGGGCCGACGACCTGACCCGGCGCATGTTCGTCATGCTGATGGGCAAGGGCGAAGCGGCCAGCCGGCGCAGCTGGATGGAATCGCACGGTCACGAAGTCGAAGCCGACATTTAAGCCGGCGTATAATCGGTTTTTTTGCCGGGC